>Ga0335084_10004053_pt1 | contig 14420 bp, 15 predicted proteins | sample Lox_Sample_44_FD_206721 | JGI IMG/M metagenome (GOLD analysis project Ga0335084, IMG submission 206721) | Soil microbial communities from Loxahatchee National Wildlife Refuge, Florida, United States - Lox_Sample_4.4 | ecosystem: Environmental > Terrestrial > Soil > Wetlands | place: USA...
TCGACCCCGCTCCGCTCCACGTCGCCTCCTTCGCGGCCGGCCTGACCTACAGCGGCAGCACGCCCTCGACCTGCTGGAGCAGCTGGAGCCGCCGGGCCATCACCGGGCTCGAGCCATCCTCGAGGGCCGCCGTCTCTTGAAGGACCCGCTCCAGCGGGAACCGCTTCACCGAGCCGTCCGGGGTGGCCACCCCGCCCGGGAGCGGCGCGTTCCAGGCCACCATCTCGTCGGTCGCGCCCTCCAGCAGGCCCATCACCGCCCCGAACGCGAGCCGGGCGGAGACCATCCGGTCGAGGAAGCTCGGATGGCCGCCGCGCACCACGTGCCCCAGGACCACCGCCCGGACCTCCACCTGCCCCAGCTCCTCCTCCACCCGGCGCACCAGCCGGGTGCAGGGAATCTCCACGCCCTCGGCCTTGATGATCAGCACCCGCCGCTTCCCGCGGGCGAAGCCCTGCGCCACCACCGCGGCCACCGCCTTGACGATGGTCTCCTCGTCCCGCTTCTGCTCGCGGAACAGCACCGCGTCCGCGCCCACCGCCACCGCCGAGGCCATCGCCAGGTACCCGCACGCCCGGCCCATCACCTCCACCACGAAGGCCCGGTGGTGCGCGCGGGCGGTGTCGTCGACGTGGTCGCAGGCCTGGACGATGGTGTTCAGCGCGGTGTCGGTGCCGATGGCCAGCGCGGTGCAGCCGATGTCGTTGTCGATCGACGCCGGGATGCCCATCACCCGGACGCCGTGCTCGCGGGCGAGCGCGTGGGCTCCGGTCAGCGAGCCGTTCCCCCCGATGACCACCAGGCCCTCCACCCCGGCGCCGCGGAGCGCCTCGGCCGCGCGCGCCCGCCCCGCAGGCTCGCGAAACCGGGCGCTCCGGGCCGAGCCGATCACCGTGCCGCCCTGGCCGCCGAGCACGTCCAGGCCCGGCTCGCCCAGCAGGGCGCACGGACCGGGGACGACCTCCACCATCCGTCCGTCGATGAGCCCCTCGTAGCCGTCGCGCACGCCCAGGAGCCGTACGCCCCGCGCTGCACAGGTCTTCGCCGCCGCCCGGAGCGCGGCGTTCATCCCCGGGCTGTCTCCACCAGAGGTGAGGAGCGCCAGCGTCTTCATCCGCGTGCTCCCTTCTCCGCTCCCGCCGCGTGCGCCGCTCGGTGCCGCGCCCGGTGGAGCACCATGGCCACCCCGAGCACGGCCGCGGCGACGAAGTAGGCAAACGCCCAGAAGCGTGCCCCGAGGTGGAGCTTCTCCCTGCCCGCGGCGACGAGCACCGCCATCCCCAGCAGCTCGGCGGCGATCTCCGCCGCGACCGGCTGCGCCCCGGGTTGCAGCTGCTCCCAGCCCACCAGCCCCAGGAGCAGCACCGCTGCCACCCCCGCCACCCAGGGGAGGACGCCCCCGCCCTGCTCCTCGCGCAGCGCGACGTCGAGGAGGCCAAGTCCGGCAAAGGTGTGCGCCATCGCCTGAAAGCGCCGGGTCCGCCGCAGTGCCTGACTGCGCAGCATCGGCCGGCGACTCTGCCACGCTCCCGGAGCCGGTGCCGCTCCGGCTAGGGTGCCGCCTCACGATGAGCGACTTCCAGCGACGAGGCGCCGTGGTCACCGGAGCGAACCGCGGCATCGGCAAGTCCATCGCCCTCGCCTTCCTCCGCGCAGGCTGGCCGGTGGTGGCGCTGGCCCGGACACTCGAGAGCCTGGATGCGCTGCGACAGGAGGCCGGGGATCTCGCCCCTCGCATCCGGGCGATGGCCTGCGACCTCTCGGACCCCGCGCAGCTCGAGGGCGCGGCTCAGGCGCTCGCCGGTGCCGACCCGGTCCCGGCGGTGCTGGTGAACAACGCCGGCATCTCCCTCTCCGCGCCGCTGCAGAAGACGACCACCGAGGAGCTGCACCGCGTCCTGCAGATAAACACCGTCGCGCCCTATCTCCTCTGCCGGGCGCTCATCCCGCGGATGGCGGAGGCGGGCGGCGGCCGGGTCATCAACATCGGCTCCATCGCCTCGCTGAAGGGCATCCGCTACACGTCCGCGTACTGCGCCAGCAAGCACGCGCTCCTCGGCCTCACCCGAGCGCTCGCCGTCGAGTGGGGGAAGAAGGCGGTCACCGTGAACGCGGTCTGCCCCGGATGGACCGAGACCGACATGTTCACCCGGGCGCTCGAGGCGGTGGTCCACAAGACCGGCCGCAGCGCCGAGCAGGCACGCGAGGCAGTCCTGGCGAGCAACCCCATGGGCCGTCCAGTGCAGCCGGACGAGGTCGCGCAGCTCGTGCTGTATCTCTCATCGCCTGCAGCAGACGGTCTCACCGGGACCGCACTGCCGGTGGATTGCGGTGAGGCGGCATGAGTGGTTCTTAGGATCTGTTGCACCAACAGGCCACGAGCGCTAATACCAGGCCTCCTCCTCATGAGGGTGCCTCATGCAACTCGAGTCGCTCAAGATGTTCTGCGACGTCGTCGAGACCGGCTCCTTCTCGCGCGCCGCCCAGCTGAACCACGTCACCCAGTCCGCGGTGAGCCAGCAGATCCGCGCTCTGGAGAACCGCTACGAGCAGAAGCTGCTCAGCCGCAGCGCCCGGCAGGTCACCCCCACGCCCGCCGGTGAGCGGCTCTTCCGCGGGTGCAAGGAGATCCTCGCCCGCTTCGGGGAGGTGGAGCAGGAGATCCGCGAGCAGTCGGCCGAGGTGGCCGGGACCTGCACCGTGTCCACCATCTACTCGGTGGGCCTGCACGAGCTGCAGAACATCCAGAAGGGCCTGCTCAAGACGCACCCCAAGGTGAACATGCGGCTCATCTACCGCCGCAGCGATCAGGTCTACGACGACGTCATCCTCGGCGCGGCGGAGATCGGCGTCGTGGCCTACCCCCAGCCCCGGGCCGGCGTGGACGTCATCCCCTTCCGGGACGACAAGCTGGCGGTGGTCTGCGCCCCCAGCCACCCCCTGGCGAGCAAGGCCAAGGTCTCGCTCACCGCCCTGGCCGACATCCCCTTCATCGCCTACGACCGCGAGGCCCCCACCCGGAAGGCGATCGACCGGCTGTTCCGGGAGAAGGGCGTGGAGATCGAGCCGGTGATGGAGATGGACAACGTCGAGACCATCAAGCGCGCGGTGGAGATGGGTGTGGGGGTCTCCATCCTCCCCTCGGCCACCGTCCAGCACGAGATCGCCCAGGGGACCCTGGTGTCCCGCCCCTTCGCCGAGGGCAACTTCGCCCGTCCCATCGGCCTGCTGGTGCGGAAGGGCAAGTACCTCGACCGGGCCTCGCAGGCGGTGCTGGACGCGTTCAAGGAAGCGGCCGCTGCCGAGGACTAGGGATGGTCGCTCCGGCTCCGGCAGCTAGTTCTGCCCGCCCCCGTGCTGCTTCATCATCTCCTCGACCTGCTTGCGCTGCTCGGGCGAGAGCTGCTGCAGCATCTGCTCGCGCCTCTGCTGCGCGTCGCCAGGGGCCGTCATCCCGCCATACCCCTTCGACTCGGTGTAGCCGGCGGGAACCTTGAAGGCCGAGTCCGGCACAGACTGGGCCTTCACCGAGGTGGCCTCGAAGGTCATCCCGCCCTCGCCCTTGCTGCTGTTGGCGATCACCTTCAGCGGAACTCCGGCCACGCCTTCCTTCCGCAGCGCCTGAAACCAGCCCCCCCCTCCGCCGCGATCCCCGCCCGAGAACGCCTTCTCCAGATCCCCGGCCGAGACCAGGTTCTTGTCGACCCAGACCTCCATCGCGTCGCCACGCCCCTGGTGGGTGAGCTGGACGTGCTCGGTGCTGCGACCGGCCACCGTGTCCCTGCCGAGCTTCTTCACCGTCCACTTGCTGGCCTCGGACTCGTCCCGGTCGCTCTTCTCGTCCGCGTGCTTCGAATACGTCTTGCTGCTCTCCTGGAGGATGTAAGTGATGTGCTCGTCCGCCCGGTGGATGACCACCGTCTTCATCGGGGTGGTCATGCCCGGCACGTTCATCTGCTGCTCCATCCGGCTGTTCAGCCCCTTGATGGAGATGGTGCCGGCGCCGTTCATCGACTGATGCATGCCCGAGCTGTCGGCCTTTCCGCGGCTCATGCTCATCTTGGTCTCGATGACGCCCTCGAAGGCGAGCGCGGGAACGGCGGCGAGGCACAGCGCTGCGGCGAGCGCGCGGATCATGTGAGGTCTCCTTGAACGGGGCGGGATTGTAATCACGAGTCCTCACGCCAGGCGACGCAGCCGCGCCGCGTAGAACCCGTCCATCCCCTCGGGCCCGGGCAAGGTGCGGAGCGCCCCCTGGGCCAGCGGCCAGCCGAGCCGCTCCGCCACCGCGGGGGGCTCGAGGGTGAAGTCAGGGTGGCTCCGGAGGAAGAGCTCCACCTGGTCCTGGCCCTCCTCCGGCTCGGTGCTGCACACCGCGTAGATCAGCAGACCACCGGGCGGCACCACCTCCTGGCAGGTCTCCAGGATCCTCCGCTGGAGCGTGGCCAGCCGTGCCAGGTCGGCCTCTTCGCGGCGCCAGCGCAGCTCGGGGTGTCTGCGGAGCGTGCCCAGCCCGGTGCAGGGGGCGTCGAGCAGCACCGCGTCGACGGGCCCGATCGACTTCGGGAACGGCTCGGTCGCGTCGTGGGCCAGCACCTCGATCCGGTCGTCCAGGCGCAGCCGGCGCGCCTCGGAGCGGATCCTCTCCAGCTTGGCCGCGTAGAGGTCCACCGCCAGGACCGGGTGACTCTCGGCCAGATGACAGGTCTTGCCGCCCGGCGCGGCGCAGGCGTCGAGCACCCGCGAGGTCTCGGGGATGGCGGCGTACAGCCCGACCAGCTGCGCCGCCTCGTCCTGCACCTGGAACCGGCCCTCGGCGTAACCGACCAGCGCCTCCACCGGTCCCGGGGAGGTGAGCCGGAAGCCGACCGGAGAACGCAGGGTCCGCGTCGCCTGGAGCCCCGCCTCGGCGAACAGTGCCCCGAGCGCCTCCGGCGTCCCGGCGCGGCTGTTGGTCCGGACCGTCACCGGTGGTGACTCGTTGTTCGCCACCAGCATCGCCTCGGCGCCCTCGCGGCCATAGCGCCGGAGCCACCGCTCGACCAGCCAGCGCGGGTGGCTCTCGCGCACCGAGAGGTGCTCGGCGAGGTCCGAGACCGGCGGCCACGGGATGGACTCGAGCCCGGCGACCTTGCGGAGCACGGCGTTGACGAAGCCCGAGGCCCGCGAGAGCCCGAGCTGCTTCAGCCCCTCGACCGTCTCGGACACCGCCGCCCGGCGCGGCACGCGGGAGAAGAAGATCTGGTAGGCGCCGATGCGCAGCGCAGCCAGCACCCGGTCCTCGAGCGCGGCGAGCTTCCGGTCCGAGAACTCGGCGATGACCCGGTCCAGCCCGAGCCTCCGCCGGCTCGCCCCGTAGCAGAGCTCGGTGACCAGCGCCGCATCGCGCGGGTCCCGCAGGGGGGCCTCGGCGAGCCGCTGGTCGAGCACCACGTTCAGGTAGGCGTCGGTGGCCTCGACGCGGGCCAGCACGTCGATCGCCACCGCGCGGGCGTTCATTCCAGCGCCGCCATCCACTCCACCAGCTGGTGGTCGCTGAGCGCTCCCTTCGGCTGCACCGCGAGGAACAGCGCCTGGAGCACCTCCTCCAGCTGGTCGCGCTGCCCGGCCTCCACCGCCGCGCCGCGCTGGAGCGCGACCCACTCTCCCCGGGCCCAGGTGGCCAGCCCCGAGGGGGTGAGCCGGCCGCCGAGCCGGTCGGCGATGCGGGCCCGTACCTCTGCGCGGGTGAGGCCTGCGCCCGGGCGTCGGGTCGCGGTCGGCTCCACCGCGGCCCGGCCAAGCGTCTTCCCCGTCGGCGGCGCGGACGTCGCCCCTCCGGCCGGGGGGCTCGACCCGGCGCGCGCAGCGCCCACTGGCTCGCGGCCGGACGGCTCGCGCGGCGTGCCCTCCGCGCGCGCCGGCCCGAGCGTCTTCGCCGGACGCGCCGGGGCCGGCGGCGCCGCCGGAGTCGGCGAGGGGGTCGACCTGGTGGCGGTGCGCGCGGCGGACGGGGCCGCGGTGGCCGGAACGGACCGCGCGGCCGCCCGCTCCCCGCCGCCCCCCGCCGCCTCGGCTCGGGCCTTCGGCCCCCGCGTCCGCGCTACCTCGGGCGCGCGGCCGAGCGTCTTCTGCGTCCGCGCGGCCACCGCCCGGCTCGCCGCGCGGGAGAGCCGCTCGAGCGCCTCGAGGTATGCCTCGGCCCCGGTGCCGGCGACGTGCGCCGCGCAGAGGTCCTTGAGCAGCGACCGGCGCTGGACGGCGGCCCGACCCTTCGCCGGGGCGAGCAGCACCTCCACCACCGGAACCCGCGAGGCGGACACCGCGGCCCGCAGCACGTGCGAGCCGGGCGCCAGCGGCCCGGGGTTGAGCACCACGCCCTCGGCCCAGGCGCGCTGCTCCCAGAGCGCATCCACCAGCGCCCCCTCGTGGTTGCTCTGCACGGTCCGGAGCACGTGCCCCAGCGCCCGCGCCTTCTCCGCCAGCCGGCGGTCCACCTCGGCGAGGGTGAGACCCGGCGGGTCCCCCTGGCGCTGGCCGAGGAACTGGAGCGTCGGTCCGTGGAGCACGAGCACGTTCATGGCACGCCTCCTCCGAAGGGACGCTCGCCCTCGCGCAGGCGGTGTCCGCTCAGGAACTCGGCGGCGCTCATCCGCCGCTTGCCCTCGGGCTGTACCTCCACCAGCCGCAGCGCCCCCTCGGCGCAGGCCACCTCCAGCCTGCCCTGCGCGGCGAGCACCGTTCCGGGGGGGGCGGCGCCCGGCACCACCTCGGCACGCCACACCTTGAGCAGCTGCGGTCCGAGCGGCGTCCACCCGCCGGGCCAGGGGACGAAGGCCCGCACCCGCCGCTCCAGCTCCACCGCGGGTCTGCTCCAGTCGAGCCGCCCGTCCTCCTTCTCCACCAGGCGGGCCAGGGTCACCCCCTCGGCGGGCTGGGCATGGGCCGTCAGCGCGCCAGCGAGGAACCGGGGCAGCTCCTCCCGCACCAGGGCACCGCCGAGCTCGGACAGCCGGAGGTGCAGCGACTCGGAGGTGTCCTCGGGGAGGATGGGCGTCCGGCGCACCGCGAGCACGGGCCCGGTGTCCAGCCCCGCCTCCATCTGCATCAGACACACCCCGGTCTCGGCGTCGCCGGAGGCGATGGCCCACTGGATGGGGGCGGCGCCGCGCCAGCGCGGCAGGAGCGAGGCGTGCACGTTCACGCAGCCGAGCCGCGGGGCAGCGAGGACCTCCGGGGGGAGGATGCGCCCGTAGGCGGCCACCACCGCGACGTCGAGCTGCATCGCCCGGAGTCGCTCGCCGAGATCCGTCCCCTTCAGCTTCGGAGGCTGGAGCACCGCAAGCCCGGCCCCCTCCGCCTCGGCCTTCACCGCCGGGGGCGTGACGTGCTGCCCCCGCCCGCGCGGCCGGTCGGGCTGCGTCACCACCGCCACCACCGTCCCCACCGCCTGGCTGGCCCGCAGCGCGGGAACGGCGAACGGCGGGGTGCCGAAGAAGGCGATACGCGCCCGCTCAGCCATCGTCGGCTCCATCCAGCCGGGCGCGCTTCTCCGCGACCAGGGAGGTGAGGGTGGCCCGTCCTCCGTCGGCGTTTCCGGTGGCCAGCGCGGACTCGAGCGCGGAGAGCTCCTCGTGCTCGCGGCGCCGGAGCGCGTCCACCGTGGCATGGAACTCGGCGAAGACGTCGCGCAGCTCGTCGTGGCTCCGCAGCGGCCGCCAGCGGGGGAAGCCGCCCTCGGCCAGCCGCCGCAGCTGGCCCCGCAGCACCCGCATCGGACCCGCCACCCGGTGGGAGACCAGCAGACCCACCAGCGACAGCACCAGGGACATCACCAGGGCCATGAACCCGGTGAGCACCAGCACCGTCGTCTCGGTGCCCTGGAGCGTGGGCTGCGACTCGGGCCCCAGCGTCTCGCGCGCCTGGTGCAGCGCCAGCCACACCGCGCCGCCGAACGCGGCGCACAGCGACGCGCCGCCCAGCGCGAGCCCCACCGCGTACTTCAGCTGGAAGCGGCGGTCGACCAGGACCTGGCGTCGGGTGTAGGCCTCGGGGCTCACGGGAGAGTTTGCGGGAGCACTCTACCCTCGCTCGCGCCCGGACCACGCGGTCGGCGCGCGGACCTTCGCGATGGATTGGAAAGCAGCCGGGCGATTGGCGTAAAACCCCGGGGGCTTTTCTAGGGACAGAACCCCCGGAGGGGACGGATGGGACGCACCGCAGCTGCGGTCGCACTGGCGCTCTGGTTGGGCCTCCTCGCCGTCGGTTGCAGCAAGGATCCGAGCACACCTGGGTACTGGGAGGACCAGCTCGACGCCGCCCAGCGGCCGAGCGAGAAGGTCCGGGTCCTGGAGACGCTCCGCTCCAGCAAGCGTCTCGACAAGCGCTTCGCGCCGATGCTCAACGCCCGGCTGGCCTCCGAGAAGAGCCCCGAGACCCGCGCGGTCATCGCCCGCGCGCTCGGCGAGCTCAAGGACCCATCCAGCGTGGAGCCGCTGGCCGCGGCGCTCGACGTGAACACCGCCGACGGCGCCACCTCCCGGATGAATGCCGCCATCGCCCAGGCGCTGGGGGACATCAAGGACCCTCGGGGAGCCACCGCACTCATCGCGCTGCTCCGCAGCCGGGACGACTACGTCCGCCAGGACGCCATCGGCGCGCTGGGCGAGCTCCGGGCCCAGGCGGCGGTCCCGACGCTGGTGGAGCTGGCCCTGGACGACAAGAGCCCGCCGGCGGTGAACCGGCGTGCCATCGTCGCCCTCGGCGAGATCGGGGACCCCCGCGCCGTCCCCACCCTCCTCAAGGCGATGTTCAAGCAGCGGGGGAACACCGTCTTCGCCCAGGAGGCGAGCTTCTCGCTCTTCCAGATCGGCAAGCCCGCCGCCGACGCCCTCACCGGGGTGCTCGAGGGGAAGGACCGCGACCTCTCTGCCTGGGCCCGCTCCAACGACGTGGTGGAGGCGGTGCTGCTGGTGCGGGCCGCCGAGTCGCTGGGGGACTTCCGGGCCACCGGCGCCGAGCCGGCCCTGGTGAAGCAGCTCTCGTACAAGACCTCCGCCCCGGAGCAGACGCTCTACGCCCGCATGGCGGCCGCCAGTGCCCTGGGGAAGATGCGCTCCGCCGCGGGTCGGAATGCGCTGGAGAACATGCTCGAGGAATCCGAGCCGCTCGCCCGTGCCGAGTATGCCCGGGCGCTGGTCCTCATCGGCGGGCGCGAGGCGGTACCGGCCCTGCAGCGCTCGGCCTCCCATGGGCCGTGGGAGGCGCGGCAGTACGCCATCGGCGCGCTGGGAATGCTGGGCGACGAGCGCGACCAGCCAGCGATGGACCGCGTGGCCGCCGACGAGCCCAAGGCCACCGCCGCCGACTGCAAGCGATACGGGTGCAACCTCCCGGTGGAGGAGGTCGCGGCGAACCGGCTCAAGACGGTGAAGGCCTTCCAGGGCCCGCTGAGGGCCGCGGCCCAGTGCAAGGCACTGATGGACTGCTGGGCCGGCAAGCTCGGCGACGCAGAGGGCCCGGTGCGCCAGCGGGCGGCGCTGGAGCTGGGGCGGATGGGCAAGTCGGCGGCGGTGAAGCCCCTCGGCGAGCACCTGGCGGACAAGGAGCCAGAGACCCGCGCCGCGGTGCTCCAGGCGTTGATGTGGCTGGTGCAGGGCGATGCTGCGGCCGCCCGGCAGCTGGTCCCGCTGCTGCCGAAGCTCGAGCAGCAGGTCTCGTCGGACCGCGGGCGTCAGGACTACGCGGCGACCAACGAGCAGCTCCGCCGGCTCATCATCGAGGTGCGTCGCCGGGGCGAGCAAGCCTGACCGCCGCGTCGCCCACCTCGGCCGGCAGCGCCGGACGGCGCGACCCCTGGAAGGCGCTGGGAAGGATGCTGAACGGCAGCACCTTGGCCAGGGCCGCCAGGAGCAGCAGGCCTCCCGGGGCGGCGAAGATGGCCAGGGCGGGGATGGCCTTGGCCAGGTCGATGAGCTCGAGCCGCATCCTCCGCCGCTCGACCGGGGTGAGCGACTGGCCGATGGCCAGCTTGCCGAGGAACACCCCGAGCTCGCCCATCATCCGCGCCTCGAGCAGCAGCGCCTGGACGTTGTCGTCCAGCGAGCGCTGCATGCTGCTCACCCACTCCTCGCCCAGCGATGCGGCGTTGTCGGTCACGGCGAAGACGTCCAGCAGATGCCTGTTCTCGGCGTAGAACTCGGCCACCTCGCCCTCGATCTCCCGGAGCGCGTCGGGGGCGATGCGCAGCGCCCGGGCAAGCGCGCGGAGGAAGGCCAGCTCGGCCGGTGACCGCCGGCCTTCCACCAGCGAGGCGAGCACCGTCTGCTGGAGGATGAACCGCCGCAGCGGGAGGCTCCGCACCGGACGGACCAGCACGTCCAGGTCCGGCCGCTCGCGGAAGACCTGCTTCACCCGGGCCCGGAGCAGGGGGCCCACCGGCTTGGGCAGACCGAGCGAGTCCACCTGGCGGAGGATGGCCCGGCGGGCAGCGGGCGTGGGCGGCCGCTCGGCGCAGGCGAGCGCGGTCAGCACCTCCACCAGGAGGGCCTTCTGTTGCGCCGCCACCGCGAGGCGACGGCGCGCCTGCTCCAGGCCGAGCGCGGTGTGGAGCCAGGCGGCGAGCGCGAGGTGGGCGAAGAGCTGCGCGTCGACGTACGCCGCGCCGTTGTGGAGCAGGAGCCCGTAGAGCGGGTCTGCCCCGAGCGACATCGCCCGGTCCTCGAGCAGCTCCTCCAGCCGGGCGACGCTCCGCCGGGGGAGCGTGCCGGTGGCGCGGAGCGCCGTCTGGAGCGTCTCGGCCAGCCGGAGGTGCCCGCTCCAGGTGGCGAAGAGGATGGTGAGCCGCTCCATGCGGCGCTCGGGGCCGAGCCCGGAGATGTCCGCCAGGTCCAGCGCCAGTCGCACCAGGGTCCGCAGCACGGCGAGCGACAGCTGCTCCTCGCGCGTCATCCCCGTGGGGTGCTCGACCTTCTCCGGCGTCCCGTAGAGCAGACCGCTGTCGTGGAGCACAATCCGGACGTGCGCCCTGGCGCGCGCCCGCGGGCTGGTGCCGGGAGCGCGCGCGTCGACCAGCGGCTCGTGCTTCGCCAGCTCCTGCTCCAGGAGCGCCGTGAACCAGCCCGACTGACCGAAGCTCATGTCTCCTGCGCCCGCCCCTCGCCGCGGCCCCGGCCTACCCGACGCCGGGGCTCCTGACCCAATCGAAGGCCGCGGCCCTGACCTAACCCCCGGGGGGCGAACAGTTCAAGCAGACTGCCGAGGAGCACCGGAGGGCGACGCGGGGCAGCCGCCCTCCTGTCGTCACTTCACCGCCTTGACGCGGGCACGCTTCTCGTCCGTCTCGTCCGGCACCGCCTGCACCGGCGATGGCTTCAGCACCCCGACCTTCTCCAGCAGCTTGCGCTCGATGCTGGCGGAGACCTCGGGATGGTCACGCAGGTAGTCCTTGGCGTTCTCCCGGCCCTGGCCGATGCGCTCGCCGGCGTAGGCGTACCAGGCGCCGCTCTTCTCCACGATGTTCTCGGTGGAGGCCATGTCCAGCAGGTCTCCCTCCCGGGAGATGCCCGTGCCGTACATGATGTCGAACTCGACCTCCTTGAAGGGCGGGGCGACCTTGTTCTTCACCACCTTCACCCGGGTCCGGCTCCCCACCACCTGCTCGCCGTTCTTGATGGCGCCGATGCGGCGGATGTCCAGCCGCTGGCTGGCGTAGAACTTCAGCGCGTTGCCGCCGGTGGTGGTCTCCGGATTGCCGAACATCACCCCGATCTTCATCCGGATCTGGTTGATGAAGATGACACAGGTCTGGCTCTTGGCGATGGTGCCGGTGAGCTTGCGGAGCGCCTGACTCATCAGCCGCGCCTGGACCCCCATGTGCGCGTCGCCCATCTCGCCCTCGAGCTCGGCCTTGGGGACCAGGGCCGCCACCGAGTCGATCACCAGCACGTCGATGGCGCCGGAGCGGACCAGCATCTCGGCGATCTCCAACCCCTGCTCTCCGGTGTCCGGCTGGGAGAGGAGCAGGTCGTCGGTGCGCACCCCGAGCTTGCGGGCGTAGCCCACGTCCATGGCGTGCTCGGCGTCGATGTAACCGCAGATGCCGCCCTTCTTCTGGGCCTCGGCCACCACGTGAAGCGAGAGGGTCGTCTTGCCGGAGGACTCCGGCCCGTAGATCTCCACGATGCGGCCCCGCGGCACACCGCCGACGCCCAGCGCGATGTCCAGCGAGATGGAGCCGGTGGAGATGACCTGGATGTCGCGGATCAGCGGCTCGTCCTTGCCGAGCCGCATGATGGAGCCCTTGCCGAACTGGCGCTCCACCGCGCCCATCGCCAGCTCGATCGCCTTTTCCTTCTCTGGGTTCAACGACATGGGGTGCCTGGACCTCGCCCGAGCTCCAAGCTCGGAAGCAATGGACTGAACGCTGTTTCAGTATCGCCGACGGCGATCTCCTAGTCGACCCCCCTGACACCCCTTGGCCAGATGAAGCGCGCGCTGACCAGCGCCGCCACCCCGGGGAGCACCGTCGCCACCCCGAAGCGGAACCCCAGGACGCACGCCAGCACGCCCAGGGCGAAGACCGCCCGCCGGGCCCAGCCCCGGAGCGACGGCCGCACGGCTCCGGCGACCGTCACCGCCTCGAGCGCCAGCACCGAGGCCATCCCCAGGCCCGTGGGCGGCTCGGACACGCCCCAGAGCGAGAGGCACACCGCCACGGTCATCACCAGCACCGCCAGGCCGCGGCCGTCGGTCGCCTCGGACGGGCGCTCCGCCCGCCAGTGGGCGAGGTCCTCCGGGCTCACCTCGAGGGCGTAGGGGTAGCCGAGCGCGAGCAGCCGCTCGACGGCCGCCGCGCGTGCCGAGCTCCCGTCAGAGCCGCGGAAGGTGGCGAGCTCACCCGAGGCGAGCAGCTGGAGCAGCCGGTCCGCGGTGGACCGGGGGTCCCCGAGATCCAGCCGGGCCAGCCGGTCTGCGAAGGCGCGCCGGGTGTCCTCATCCGCACCGGGGGCTCGCGCGGTGGCCAGCGCGTGCTCGAGCAGGTCTTGCCCCACCGCTGGCCCGAGCTCCCCCGGCGGACCGGGGGCGATGTGTGCCTGTTGCCGTTCCACAGCGACCCGTTCTCCTTACCAGGGGACCCGGGCCGCGGCCACGCGGCCATCCCGCAACCGCCGGGTCTGCACCCGTGTTCACATCCAGTGCCCGTGGACGAACGAACGGACGAGGACGCGGCCCTGATGCTGCGGGTGGCGGCCGGTGACACCGCCGCCTTCGCAGCGCTCTACGACCGGCACCACCGGTCGGTGGCCCGTTTCGCCCACCGCTTCGTCCAGGACGCAGGGAAGGCAGAGGAGCTGACGCAGGACATCTTCGTGAAGCTGTACCGACATGCAGGCCGCTACCGGCCCACCGCGCGGTTCAAGACCTTCCTCTTCCGGGTGGCGGCGAACCACTGCCTGAACGAGGTCCGGAAGGGCGAGTACCGGGTGAGGCACGTGAGGCAGGAGGGCGAGGAGGACAGGCCCGTGGAGATGGCTGCACCGGAGGCCCACTCGCCCCAGCGGGCCGTCGAGGGCCGGGAGCTCGAGGCGACGGTGGCCGCGGCGCTGCAGCGGCTGAGCGAGCGCGAGCGGACCGCCTTCGCGCTCTGCCGCTTCGAGGGAATGGCGTACCGCGACATCGCCGAGGTGCTCTCGGCGAGCGAGGCCGCGGTGAAGAGTCTCATCCACCGCGCGACCCTCTCGGTCGCCCGGGCGGTGGAGGCATGGCAGGCAGGGGCCAAGGGCCCCGCGAGGAGCGAGGCATGAGCTGCACCGTGGAAGACGAGTTGACCGCATACCTGGACGGCGAGCTGTCCGCCGTCGAGGCGGCGCGGGTGCGGGGCCACCTGACCTCCTGCTCCGACTGTCGGGCGACGGAGGCCCTGCTCCGCCGGACTCTGAGCGAGCTGAGCGCGCTTGCCGCCTTCGAGCCGTCGGCCGGGCTCCGGCGCCGGGTGCTGGCCGAGGTCGACGCGCTTCCCCGGCCCTGGCCCGAGCGGATGCGGGCGTGGTTCCGGCCCGGGGTCCTCGCCCCGGCCGGGGTGGTGCTGGCGACGGCGGCGGTGGTCGCGGTGGTGGTGGGCGAGCGCGCGGTGACCGCGCGGGCCGAGCAGCGCACCGAGCTCGCGGTGGCCGAGCACTACGAGCTGCTCAGTGACTACGAGGTGGTGGGCCTCTCCGCGGACGATCTCGAGGTGGTGGAGCAGCTCGACCAGCTGCAGAAGGAGGGCCGGCCATGAGGACCTGGCTGCTGACCCTGGCGCTGCTCTCGGCAGCACCCGCCTGGTCCCAGGCGGAGGCCGCTGGCGACGATGCGGCGGCGCGGTTCGATCGGATGAGCGAGCAGGAGAAGGCGCAGCTCCGGGAGCGGCTCCGGCAGTTCAAGGCGCTCCCGCTGGACGA
>Ga0335084_10004054_pt1 | contig 14417 bp, 12 predicted proteins | sample Lox_Sample_44_FD_206721 | JGI IMG/M metagenome (GOLD analysis project Ga0335084, IMG submission 206721) | Soil microbial communities from Loxahatchee National Wildlife Refuge, Florida, United States - Lox_Sample_4.4 | ecosystem: Environmental > Terrestrial > Soil > Wetlands | place: USA...
TGCGAAGTGGCGATCACCCCCATCGCACTCGATCTCGGTCCGGCGATGACGGTCTTCGACATCCCCTCGCTCGGGCTGACGCTGCCGCTTCGCATCGAGCCCTGACGCGCGGCCCGTGCGCCGCCCGGAATACGCACGACGGAGCGGCGGCTAGGCGATCACTTGTCGACCTTCCACTCATGCGTCGCCGGCGAGTCGTCCGTCCGCCCCTCGAACGTGGCGCGGACCGCGGACACGTGCGTGCCCTTGCCGCTGACGTTGGACCCGTAAGCGAACACCGCGCTGCTAGACCAGCCCGCCGCATCCACTGGCACTCGCTCTGGGACCACGACATCTACCCTTACCACGACCGTGGTTTGCTCGAGGCCCTTCGGACGGGCACCATTCTGCTCGCTGAGTCCGCCGCAAACGCAAGGAGGACGCATGCTGACACGGGTTCGCACACAGCTCGGGTACGCGAACGTGATGGCCACACTCGCCGCCTGCGCGGCGATCGGCGCTGCGGCCTTGGCCGCCGGGGCCATCCCGGGAGGGGACGGTTCGATCGCGGGGTGCTACACGAAGCGCGGCGGTCGCCTGCGTGTGGTCGAGGCGGGCTCGGACTGTCGCAAGAACGAGCGACCGATCACGTGGGCTCAGCAGGGGCCGCGTGGGGAGACGGGCGATACGGGCACCGCGCTCGCCTACGCGCGCGTGAACGGGACCGCGCCCACCGGAGGCGACACCGTCGACGGGGCGTACGCGCGCAACGTCGCCGACGTCAACGTCACCCATCCCGCCGCCGGCAAATGGTGCTTCGATGGCCTGTCGTTCGCTCCGAAGAACATCGTCGCGACGGTGGACGTCGTGCAGGCGGGCGTGACCGAGGTCATTCAGGCAGGGATCGCTCCCGGCGGCGCCTGCGTTGGGAAACAGGCGATGGTCGAGGTCCTGTCCGCGGGTACACCGATCGATTCCGGCTTCTTCGTGCAGATCAACTAGGGCAGGTTCGCACCGTCGGTGTGGCGGAGGACGTGCCGGTGCCGATGGTGCCCATCGCGTACCCGTGCGTCGCGACTCTCAATCGGCGATTCGCTTCACGCCGGTTGCGTTTCCCGGCGCGGTCACGCCCAGGGGCCTCTTCGACCTCGCGCGCGACGCCGCCGGAAAGAGAATCGCATGGATCTCGGGCGCCCCGTCGTCGGCCGCGGCCCGCGCGCCGCGCTTCAGCCCCGCATACGCCGAATGCCAGGCACGTCCCACGGCATCGCGCGTCCGGCGCGCGGCGCGGACCTGGGCCTCGATCTCGTTCACTCGGATGACGGCCTGCCCGACGGCTCGCGCCGCGTCGTCGGCCGCCCGGGCGGCTTCGGACGTCCGCTCGCCGAGCGCTCCGCCTCGCCGGACGGCCGCGACGAGGCGATGCACGACGTCGACTTCGTCGGCGAACGGCAGGCGCGCGACGCGGCTCGGTGACGGTGCCCCGAACGCCGCAAACGGGTTCCGGCGCCGATGACCATCGGCGACCAGCGCCCGGGCGAGCGTCTCCACCGCCTCGTCCTGCGCCGCATCGAGTCGCGACAGGCGCTCTCGCGCGGTCCGAAGACGCCGCTCGATGGCGATCACCTTCCGCTGGGCCGCGAAATAGCGACGGTGCTCGCGCTGGAAGCGCACGAGCCTCTTCTTCACCGGCCGCGTATCGACGGCGCCGGCAGCGGACAGCATCGAGGCACCGATCCGGAGTCGCAGAGCAGGGCCGATCAACGGGCCGCGTATGGGCACGACGTCCTCCTCGTCCGACGGCGGTAACCCGATCGCTCGCTCTGTAGCGGACCCTCCGGTGCTTCATCAACGGCCGAGGCGCGGCACGCTCGTCGCCCTGTCAGTTCGGACGTGCGATCGGCCGGGTACACTGGGAAGAGGCGGATTTCCGTCGTGCAAGGGCGCAGGTACGACGCGTGAGGCCGATCCGGGTCGTGCAATGGCCCAGGTACACGGGCGTACCCGCCGATGCGGATCTGGAACGGCCCAGGTACGCCCGCATGACCGGCGATGCCGTCGTGAAGGTACGCGAGTACTTCCGGGCGCTCTACGTGTGGGGAACCGTTCGCTTGTCCCTGGGAGTTGTGACCGGAAGTTGCACTTCAACATCCGGCTGGAGGACGACCGCCTCTGCACGCTCGTCATGATCGGCGTGCGACCCGACGGGACGAAGGAGCTGATCACGGTCGAGGACGGCTACCGGGACAGCGCCGAGAGCTGGAAGACCGTGCTCCGCGACTTGAAGCGTCACGGCATGCGCCTACCCGTCGTCGCCGTGGGCGGTCACGACGTTGGAGAAGGACGCCGACGTGCTCCCCACGTTCTTCGACTTCCCCGCCGAGCACTGGAAGCATTTTCGCACGTCGAACGTGGTCGAGTCGCCGTTCGCGACGGTGCGGGCACGGCAGCGCGTGACGAAGGGCGCAGGCTCCCGCACGAAGGGCCTCTTGATGGCCTATAAGCTCCTCGACATGGCACAGGCGCGATGGCGACGCCTCGACGGCGCACACTTGCCGCTCGTCCGGGCGGGCATCGGCTTCGCAGTCGGAGGGGAAGGTCAACAGGACGAGATCGAGAGCGGCCTGATCACGGCGCGCCCTCCACGGCCTTGAACAGTTATCTTCACACCGGTCTCTTCCCCTTGGCCGTCGCGTCCTCTAGACCCTCTCTCGTTCAGGAACGTGGCCGGAAGAACACGGGCGCTCCGCGTCGCGCCGATGAGGGGGGACATGATGGACGAGCGATCGCACGCAGAATCCCTCTCCACTTGGTGGCGACACGGCGCCATCCTCGTGATGATCGTAGGGTTCACCATCCTTTCGATCGTCACCGTCGAGACCTACGACAACGCGCCACCGATCGCCGCACGGGTCGTCGACGGGGCCGGGCGCACAATCTTCACCGGCGACGACGTTCTCCGGGGGCAGGAGGTCTTCCTCAAGTACGGGCTCATGGAGCATGGGACGCTCTGGGGGCACGGGGCGTACCTCGGGCCCGACTACACGGCGGAATACCTCCATCGCCTCGCCGAGATCAGCCGCGACACGCTCGCGATGGCTCAGCACGGGAAGCCGTACTCCGCGCTCGAGCCGGGAATCGCGCGGGACATTGGCGAGGCGGTTCGCACGGAGGCGAAGGAGAACCGCTACGATCCAGCCACCGAGACGCTCCGCTTCTCGCCGGCCGAGGCCGCGGCGTTCGCGACCCAGCAGCGGGAATGGGGCGAGTACTTTGGCGGAGCCACTGGCGCTCCCGGCCTCCCACTGCGCTACATCGCGAACCGTACCGAGCTCGACGCGCTCGCGGCCTACTTCGCGTGGGCGGCCTGGGCCACCGTCGCCAACCGTCCCGGCAAGGACTATTCGTACACCAACAACTGGCCGTACGAGCCGTTGGTCGGAAACGTCCCGACCGCATCGACGTACCTCTGGAGCGCGCTCAGCCTCGTCACGCTCCTCGGTGGACTTGGGCTCATCCTCCTCGCCTTCGGGAAGTTCGACTATCTCGGATGGAGAGGTGAGGGTGGCCCCGGACACCGGCACGACAACCGGCTCCTGGACTGGCAGCTCACGCCGAGCCAGCGGGCCACGCGGTTCTTCCTCGCGGTCGTGGCCGTGCTCTTCCTCCTCCAGACCCTCGCCGGCGGGGCGCTCGCGCACTACCGCGTGGAGCCGGGAGCATTCTACGGCTTCGATCTCGCGCGGTGGCTGCCGTACAACCTGCTGCGGACCTGGCATCTCCAGCTCGCCATCTTCTGGATCGCTACCGCATGGGTCGCGGGCGGCCTCTTTCTCGCGCCGCTCGTGGGTGGCGCGGAGCCGCCAGGCCAGCGCGTGGGCGTGCTCGTGCTCCTCGGCGCACTCGCCCTCGTCGTGGGCGGCAGCCTCTTCGGTGAGTGGCTCGGGATAAACGATCGACTTGGAAGCCTCTGGTTCTGGCTGGGTCACCAGGGCTCGGAGTACCTCGATCTCGGGCGCCTCTGGCAGCTGCTGCTGGCCGCGGGACTTGTCTTCTGGCTCGTCCTCATGTTCCGAGCGCTCCGCCCCGCGATGCGACGACCGCACGACGGCGATCTCGCGTCGCTCTTCTTGTACGCCGCGGTCGCGATTCCCGTCTTCTACCTCCCCGCCCTGTTCTACGGCCCACACACCAACTTCGCCGTCATCGACAACTGGCGGTTCTGGATCATCCACCTATGGGTCGAAGGCTTCTTCGAGCTCTTCGCGACCGTGCTCGTGGCCGTCATGTTCTTCCAGATGGGCCTCGTGGCCGCGAGGACGGCGACTCGCATCGTATATCTCGACGCCATCCTCTACCTCGGCGCCGGCATCGTCGGCACCGGGCACCACTGGTACTTCACCGGCCAGGGCACCCTCAACATGGGGCTCGCCGCCTGCTTCTCCGCTATGGAGGTCGTGCCGCTCACGCTGCTCACGCTCGACGCATGGGACTTCGTCAGCCTGAAGGATCGCCGCTGCGCCGAATGCGGGCATGCGTTCGCGGCACGGCAGACCTGGGCGATATACTTCCTCATGGCGGTCGGCTTCTGGAACTTCGTCGGCGCCGGCATCTTCGGCTTCCTCATCAACCTGCCGATCGTCTCCTACTTCGAGGTCGGGACGCTGCTCACGAGCAATCATGGGCACGCGTCGATGTTCGGCGTGTTCGGCATGCTCGCCCTCGCCGTCGTCGTGTTCTGCCTGCGCGCGTTGGCGGACGATGCCCGGTGGCAGCGCGTCGAAGGGCTCATTCGGACGGGCTTCTGGGGGCTCAACGTCGGGCTCGGACTCATGGTCCTGCTCGATCTCTTTCCGGGCGGCGTGCTCCAGCTCTGGGATGTGCTCTCGAACGGCTACTGGCACGCACGGCGGCTGGCGTTCCTCACGAGCGGCACCTTCCACCTGCTCGAGTGGACCCGTATCGGGGCCGATATGGTGTTCCTCGTGATCGGCGTCGTGCCGATCGTCGTCGCGACGTTTCGCATCACGCTCTCTCCTGCATCGGCGGAGGCGAGCCCCACGGTCGCCACCGGCGGCGGAGCAAGGGCGGTGGCATGATGGGCCCAATCGCTCCAGTTCGTAGCAGCCACGCGAAGATTGATCGTGGGTGTCCCCACTCCGCAAGGGCGTTTGGATACTACCCGGCCTCCAGAGCCCGATCCACAACTATTGCCAACACCTCTGTCCCTGGTCGCCCTCGGGATTTCCCGTGACGCGCGCGTGTTGATCGCACGAGGTGTTCACCGGTAGTTTCGGAGCACTCGACCGAGACGAAATCGGCAGCCGAAGGAGGTTCCCTGTGACGCGACAGCGCTCCAGCGTCGTCATTTCCGCCGCTCTGCTCGTGTTTGCCGCCGGGACGTGGGCGTCGGCCGAGGTGCTCTGCAAGAACAAGAAGGGCGTGCTGGCGTCGCGTACGACCTGCAAGGGCAAGGAGACCACGGTCGATGCCGCGGCGCTCGGGCTGGTCGGTCCCAAGGGCGACAAAGGGGACAAAGGCGACGCGGCCGCCCGCTGGGCGGTCGTCAAAGACGACGGCACGATCGCCGCGCAGTCGGGCGGGATCACCGTGGACCACCCCAACCCGGGCGAGTACTACGTCGGCTTCGGCTCCGGCCTCGAGGGGAAGACGCTGTCGGTCACGGCCGCCTGTCTCGACGCGACCTGTATCTTCTCCGGTGCGCCGCAGGCCAACATCTGCGGCGGAGGCCCGGCCGGCGGGGATTGCAACCCGCTGTTCGATGACACGTCGCACGTCGGCGTGTTCATCCAGAACACGACTCAGAGCGCGCTCCAGAACGCGCCCTTTCACATCGCGGTCTTCTGAATTCGGGCCGGCGGGCGCGTCCACGGCGCCGGTTGCCGCGCACGGGGATCGCCTCGAGGCGGAGGCAGTGGCGAGCGCTGCAGACATGCTCCCCCAGCAGCGCGGCGTCAGGCGATTCACCCTCGTTCACGGCGCGCCGCTGATCTGCACGACGCCCCCCACCTGAACGCCCGGCACGAACCGGGAATCATAGCAAGTTGAAGCGATGCACACGCTGAAGAACTGGATGACGTCCGGCTGCAGCAGAAGCCCACCGAAGGTGATGGCCGTGAAGCCGCTGCTAGTGAAGCACCCGCCGGGCGGGGAGGTGACCTGGATGCCGCCGATGGTGAGCTGCCCAACCACGGGACTGACCATGGTGAAATGGCTGCCCCCCACGTCGTGGAGCCCGTACTCCGCCCCCGGGCAGCCGGTGGAGCTCCCGAAGAACATCGTGGCGCCGGGCCAGCTCGCCGACGCATCGAATCCGCCTCCGCTCGTATGGCTGATCGAGACATTGAACGTTCCGGCAACGACGAACATCGGATCAGACCCCGGCGGCAGATTCACGTTGAACGTCGCCGTCCCGGTCGGCACGGGGAGGGTGGTGGAGGTGGTGGTGCTGGGAACCGTGGTTGTGGTCGCGCTGCCGATGGTGACTTCGGCCGTGGCGACGTTCTGGTCGACGGTGCTGGTCGCCCGCACTTTGAAACTTCCCGATTGGCTGCCGGCGGTGAAGCGACCGGTCGCGTCGACCGTCCCGCCCGTGGCCGACCAGGTGATGTTCGTCGTCGGCTGATCGAACAGGAACGCCCCGAACTGCTGCGTCCCGCCCGGCGCGACCGTGGCAGTGGGCGGGCGTACCTCGAAGCCGCGCACGACGAACGCGTCTTGACAGACGGATTTGAGCCGGCGTCGGCCCGGGACGTCGCCGCACGAGTGGATGTCGAGCCGCAGCTCGCGGTCACCTCGCGGAGTGAAGTCGATGGCGAAGCTCCGGTCCGGGTTTGTGTCGGCCGGGACCGTCAGCTCGACCGTGCCGTGCGGCGTGATGTCGACGAGCATGCGATCGCCGCTCGCGCGCGCGCCGTCGATGAAGTCGAGCCCGACGTGGAGGCGAAGCTCGGAGCGAACGCCGAGCGGCGGATCGTTCGGATACGAGAGGTCGTCGTAGTGCGCCTCGACACAGAGGCCGTCGAGTACCGTGTCGAGATCGAGCGCGTTGGCGGGCGTGTCGACGTCGGCCGCGGCGGCGATCACCTGCCACTCGAGCGCGCGCTCGGCCTCGGCGAGGCTGTGCTGCGCGAGACAGCGGGCGTCGGCGCGGGCGACCGCGTCGCGCAGGGCCGCGGCGATGAGGGTGAGCGCCTCGGCCTGCTCGGGAGCGAGCGCAGTCCCGGCGTTGAGGCCAATGAGGAGGAGGCCGTTCTGCAACTCAGTGAACCACTGGTCGTAATCCTTCAGCGCCTGGCGGAGCGCCGGGTCACTGCCGACGGCACCTTGCAGCTCGGGGCGGATCACCTGCTGGTACCAGCGGCGAAACAGGTCGACGTAGGTCTGGAGGTCGGTCACGCCCTGGCTGGCGAGATTCGCGAGCTGACCGTCGAACTGCTGCGAGGCGCTGCTCGGCGGCCGCGCGAGCAGGGCGTGCAGCTCAGGCGAGGACTCGGGGCCCGCCCCGAAGCCACTGAAGTGGGTCACGATGAGGCGCGCCGTCGTCCCATTGGCGGCGAGCAGCTCGCCGTGGAAGTCCGTCCCGTCGCCCTCGTAGCCGAACCCGAGCAGGCGCTCGGCGGGCGCCCGCGGCAGCGTGATCGTGAGCGTCGCGGGCTTCAGGAAGAGCAGGCCGCTCGGCTCGGCGTCGACGGCGGCGACGAGGTCGCGGCCGACCGCGAATCCGCCGATGGCGGTCACGGGCGTCAGCGTGATCGTCGTGTCGTCGAGGAGCGCGTCGGCGGGCACCGTGAGCGTGTAGGTCGTCCCGTCGGCGGCGGTCGCCGTCAGCGTGCCGCCGCTGATTGCGATGAGGCCGCTCGCCGCCCGCCCCTGGTCGCGCGTGACCTGCGGCTGGTCGCAGGCCGTCCCGCGCGCGCGGCAGCAGGCCGTGCAGCCCTTGCGCAGCTTACCGCAGGCCCGGCCGGTGGCGTGGGCCGCCCGCGCCACCTCACGCTGGCAGGTCCGCCGGTCGGCGGCCCCGGAGGTGCAGACGGCCAGCCGCGCCGTCCGCTCCTGCTTGGCGCCCGCGAGACACTCGCCGATGGCCGCGGTGCAGCTCCTACGGCAGACCTTGGCGGCGGACGCCGCCTCGGCCGGCACGCGGCCGAGCAGACCGAGTGTGATGGCGATGGCCGGGACGAATCCCGCTCCAACGTAACGTGCCGAGCCAACGCCACGTCGCATCATGGCGACACGAGCCATACGACTGCTCATTCGAGCCAGTCAAACGTCGTCGGCCGCGGGACATAGACGCCGCCCATGGCGTCCGCCCCGGGACGGACCCGGACAGCAACGCGACGCGCGTCATGACAATACCTCGCCGCGCCCTCGCGGCACCGACTTTTGCAGAGCGCCCCTGAACGAGCACCTGGGCTGGGGCGTCGAGGTGCGGCCGATCGAGACCTGCCGCGTTCAGGCCGACGCGGGAAAAGTCGGGCGGTGAGCGCGGCCGCCGCCCGACCACGCGCCCGCGGTGCTCGACACGTGACGGCACGAAAACCCGTCGACGCCTGATGGCGAGCATGCAGTAGGGGCGCATGGACATGAAGCTCGAGGTCGTGGTGATTCCCGTCTCCGACGTCGATCGGGCCAAGGGTTTCTACAAGCGGTTGGGAATTCCGCGAGGACATCGACTTCGCCGGCAGCGACGGCTACCGGATCGTGCAGCTGACGCCGCCCGGCTCGGCATGCTCCATCATCTTCGGCAAGGGGGTCACCTCCGCTCGGCCGGGCTCGATCGACCGCCTGGTCCTGGCGGTGAACGACATCGACGCCGCGCGGAACGCGATCGTCTCGCACGGCATCGAGGTGAACGTGTTCCACGACGCCGGTGGTGGCCTCGGCGGCGGCTTCTACGCGGGCAGCGGGGGACGCGCCCCAGGTCCGGATCCCCAACGTCGTTCCTACGCCACGTATGCCTCCTTCAACGATCACGACGGCAACGTCTGGCTCCTGCAGGAGATCAAGGAGCGGCTCCCCGGCCGGGTGTGACGATGGACGTCGCGGCTCTCGCACGGCTCCTGCATGAAACGGCCGAGCATCACGGCTCGTTCGAGGCGGTCGCCCCACCGCACGACTGGTGGGACTGGTACGCGGCATACATGGATGCTCGCGAGCGCGGGGGCACCCCGGAGGAGGCCTCCGCGGCCGCTGCTCGTTACATGGCGGAGGCGAAGCAGGTCGTCGTCTCCAGCGCGCCCGTGAAGCGCTAGCGCCGCCTACCAGTCGATGGGCAGGCGACGTACCAATGGCGCGCGAGCAGCGCGACCGAGATGTGCCCCGTGCTTGGGGGCGGGACCAGCGTCGATTCGAACGCTGGCCCCGCCGGCATCGTGTCGGTTTCTCTACTGCCGCTCGAACTCCAGCACCTGCTGGAAGGTCGGGCGGTTCGTCGACGGGAAGCGGTTCGGGAGCAGTCCCGGCACGAACCCCGTGGTTGCCGCCAGCTTCCGCCACAGGGCCGGGTTCACCTGGCCTTGCTGCGCCGTGAGCGTGTCGCCGGTCTGGTGCACCGCCTGCCACAGGGAGTCCACGCACGGCATGAGCGAGCCCAGGCCGCAGTAGTGGAGGTTGAAGGGACCCGTCACCGGGTCGCCGAGCAGGGTGCGGAGGTCCTTGTCCACGTAGGACAGGCCCTCCATGCCGTCGAGGTCACGCACGTTGTCCAGATCGGGGATCAGCGTGCCGAACACCGGCGACATCACGGCGTCGGCGATCGGTCGCCAGAGCGCGTCCATGATCACCGGACCGGGCTCGTCGTAGTACGTGTCGGAGTCGGCGTCGACGCGCGGGGCGTCGCGGGAGACCCAGTCGTCGAGGATGTCGACGATCTGCTGGTCGCGGAGGCTCGGCGCCGTGCTCATGTGGAGCGCCCGGCTCACGAGCGGCCAGACGGGCGAGCGGGTGTCCTGCGTGGCGGCGCGGTTCATGATGCCGACGTTGTCGGTGATCTCGACCTGGTCGGGCCACTTGTTGAACATCTCCACGCGCTGCACCGAGCCGTAGGGCTCGTCGTCGCCGTGCATGAACCCCGGCGCCGAGCGGTTGTTCCAGTTGAGGAGCAGTCCCTGGGGACCGCCGGCGTCGTGCGGATGCTTCTTCTCGGTGAGGAAGCCCGCCCACTCGTACTGTCCGTTGCCGAGCGTCGGCAGGCGCCGGTCGAGGCCGGCGGGGCGCTTCGGGAGATACCCGGACGAGAAGTAGGCCGTCTTCCTGCGCCCGACCCAGGCCCAGTTGAAGGTGAACCCGAACTGGTTCGCAGCGCGCCAGAAGCGCGGCGGCGAGGACGCCTTGCCCTCGGTCATGTCCTTCAGGGCGGCCAGGTTAAGACCGTCGCGACCGAACGTCGAGCGGCGGCGGGAGAGGGCGTACGGCTTCCCGCCGACGGTGGCGGTGGCGAACACGGGGCCGTGCACCGAGACGTTGTAGATGAGCGAGTTGGGTCCGAGCACGCCGGCGTTGAAGACGTCGAACGCGCGGCAGTCACCGGCGTAGCGATAGTGCGTCGACGCCCGCGTCGGCGTCGAATTGTCGGGCTCGCACAGCTCTTCGGCGTACACGTCGCGCACGTCGTGACCGGCGGAGGTGAGGCTCCACGCGTAGTCCGGCGTGCGGCCGATCAGGATGTACATCGAGAGACCCGGCACCCCGACGCCCTGGGCGTTGATGCCGGGGCCGTGCAGATCGATCTGCTGGACGATCTCGGGGTAGTAGTAGCCGAGCTGCGGGCCCATCACCGCGAGCGAGTGCCCCGACGCGGAGCGCTTGGGCGACGTGACGAGGAAGTTCGATGCCCGCAGCCGGTGCGGCGCCAGGGCCGCCATCGCGGGCGGCACGCGCGGGTTGATGCTCTGGATCGAGCCGGCGTCGACCACCACCGATCCCGTCACCGGGCCACCGGTGAGGGGCGGGTACTTGAACCTCCGGTTGATCGTGGTCGGGGCCTCCGGATCGTCGGCCAGCATCACGTCGGACCACGCCTTGTAGCCCTGGTCGACGCCGAGGGGAGACTGCTCGAGCTTGGCGAGCAGATCGGCGTTGGCCGCCTCGCCGCCGCCACCCGCGCCGAAGATCGAGCCGATGAACGCGGTCACCGCGATGACGTCGTTCACGACGAAGGGCTGTGGGTTGGGGAGGCTGTTCGCGGCCAGGTAGCCGTTGATGCCGTCGACGTAGGCCTGGGCGTCGTCGAGGATCTCCTGTCCCTTGGCGCCGTAGGTGGTGACGAGGAGCTGGGCTTGCTGGGTCACCAGCGCTTCGGCCTCCGCGCTCGGCGTGAACGGCTGGAGGGTGGTCACCAGCGAGAAGGCGTCGATGTTGGGCACGTCGGCGACGGCGACGCGCGCCGGCCCGCGCCCGACCGCGAGCAGGAGGCCGCGATCGCGCGCCGTGACCCATCCGGCTCCGAAGGCCACGTCCGCCCGCGTCTGACCGTAGATGTGCGGGATGCCCCAGGCATCGTAGATGAGCTGGAGGCCCGGCCGCCCCGTCACTTCCTCGTGCGAGGGCTCGATCGGCGTGAAGTCCTCGGGGAGGTAGTGGGCATCGATGTCGGCCAGCGTGATGTTGTCCCGCAGCGGGGAGAGGCTCGAATAGAGCGGGAGCTGATCCGTGGAGTTCACGGTGAACGGTGCGCCTCCGAAGTTGCCGGGAGGCAGGATGTAGCGGGCGATGTCCGCGGCCGCCGCCGGAACGGCGGCGAGCAGCGCGAGGGCCAACACGGAGCCGAGCGATCGTTTCACGAGCGTTCTCCTTCTGCGAGCCTAGTGGTACGAAGCGGGATCAGAACGTCTTACCGACCCGGCGGTCGCCTGGTAACACCGGGTGCACGACGGATCCCCCCACGACCGGAGCCTGCCACATCCCGGACCGAGAAGTGAAGGAAAAAATCGTCGTGCCCGGGCTGGCATCTGCCAGGTCGGCGTGATCGGCTTCGGCGCCGCAGCGCCAGGCAGGGCGCATGGCATCGGCCGGCGGTGATTGAGAGTTCGCCCGCCGGCAGCCATCCTCGACGGAGGAGGTCGGTGTGGTGGCCAAGCCGTCGTTGTCGTCGATGCAGTCGGCCGTCGCGCTCGTGGCCGGCCTGACCTCGATCGGCGGGGCCGCCTACTCCGCGGTCGACTATCTGCGCGCCGCCGGACAGCCGGGGGAAATCGTCGCGGTCGTCCACGAGTCGGGGAGCGAGCGCGTCGTGCACGGGGCGGTGGTCGAGGTTCGCACGCCCGACGACGCGATCGTCACCACGATGAGCGAGGGCGACGACGGCGTCGCCCGGCGTCCGCTCGGGCCCGGGCTCTACCACGTTCGCGTCACCCACCCGAAGTTCGCCGAGGTGGCGCGCGAGGTGCGCGTGCAAGCGGGCAAACCGTCCGAGGTGCGCGTGGACCTCGAGCCCCGCGACGCGGGCCCACACGTGACGCGTGCGAACGCTCCGTCCGCGACCTCGGCGGGTCGCGCGATCGATCACGGAATGACGGCGACGCGGCGGTTCCTGGCGCGCATCGGGCTCTGAACGCCCTCCGAGCGTATCGTCCGACACCTGGCCAGGACGCGCGGCAGTTTGCCCATGGCGTGGAATGGCAAGATGGGGTACGTCGCGGTTTGTTATGGTCCCGTCACCCCCAATCCGATCGACGTTACCCGATCGAGGCAAGGAGCCCCCGATGACAGCCCGCGCCGCTCTCCGATCCACCATTGTCGCTTCCGTCTTACTGACGGCGAGCTTGGCCTATGCGTTGCCGGTGACGCTCAAGGACTCGAACGGCACCAAGTACAACGTCAACACGCAGGTGGTTCCGGCGCCGCCGCCCCTCAGCCCCTCATCCGCGTCGGGCGGGCTCAACAACGCCACCTTCATCAAGCCCGTCACGGTGACCAGCTACTACATCGGCTTCACGCCGTGGTTCGGCTTCCTCACCACCTACACGGTCCAGCACGAGGTGAACGTACCGCTCACGCCGGCCTTCGCCGGCTTCAACGCCCTCCTGATCTCTGGTCTCAACGGACAGAAGCTTCCGGTCCCGCTTGCGTACAACCCCGGCCAGATCGCGACCGAGGACCCGAACTGCATGGCCAACGGCAAGCCCCAGCAGCTCATCTTCGCCGCCCAGGCGTTCCCCGATCAGAACCTGTCGCTCACCCGCAAGGTCTACGTGTCGCAGAACCAGGAGTGGGCACGCTGGCTCAACATCGTGACGAACACCGGGCCCACGGCGACGTCCGTGGCCATTTCACTCCTCGGCCGGATCGCATCCGGATCGGACACGATCGTGGTCGCCAGCTCGAGCGGTGACTCGCAGGTGAGCGCGCAGGACCAGTGGTTCACCACCCAGCAGAGCCTGCCGGCGGGCATCACGTCCTACGAGCCGCGCCTCGGATTCGTCGTGCAGGGTCCGGGCGCCACCACGCCGCCGTCGAACGCCGGCATCAGCATCACCACGACCCCGCCCGGGAAGGCGGCGTTCACCTACATCCCGACGATCGAGCCGGGCGGGACGGCGGTGATCATGACGTTCGTCACGGTCCAGGGAAAGAACAAGCAGAGCAAGCAGACCTGCCAGAATCTGGTGCAGACGCCGATCCCGTCGTCCGCCATCAAGTGCATGTCCGAGCAGGAGCTCTCCCAGGTCATCAACTTCGCGCACATCACGCCGCCGACGCCGAAGAAGTCCACGGTGAAGCTGAACTTCAAGAAGACCGGGCAGGACACCGTGCAGTGGAAGGGAAAGATCACGGTCGCCGGCGGCATCTCGCTGGCCGGGCTTCCCGTCGCGGTCGACTTCGGCGGCATCACGCAGACGTTCCTTCTCGGCAAGGGCGGCTCGGCCAACAACGGCAACGGCAACAAGTTCAACTTGGACGTGAGCCTCAAGAACGGTCTGACGAAGGCCGGAACCTACAACGTCACCTTCAACCTGAAGGGCGACCTGCAGACGACGCTGGCGCAGTACGGGCTCACCAACGCCGACGCGAGCAACGTGCCGGTCACGATCCCGCTCACCATGACCGCGGGCCCGGGCGAGTACGCGGCCGATCTGCCCTACACCTGGAAGGCGACGGCAGGGAAATCGGGGACGGCGACGCTCTCTTGATCCCGTCACCGCGCCGGGCGACCCGCGCGGTTACCGTTCTCGCGCTCGCCGTCCTGGCGGCGTGCAACGGGCGCGATCGTCCGAACGTCCTCGTCGTCACCATCGACACGCTGCGCGCCGACCGCGTCGGCTGCTACGGCTTCGGGCTCGCGCAGACGCCGACGATCGACGGGCTCGCCAGCGAGGGTGTGCGCTGCGCCGACGCGACGACATCGGCGCCGATCACGCTCCCCGCCCACAGCTCGATCATGACCGGGCTCTATCCGCCGGCGCACGGCGTGCGCG
>Ga0335084_10004055_pt1 | contig 14416 bp, 14 predicted proteins | sample Lox_Sample_44_FD_206721 | JGI IMG/M metagenome (GOLD analysis project Ga0335084, IMG submission 206721) | Soil microbial communities from Loxahatchee National Wildlife Refuge, Florida, United States - Lox_Sample_4.4 | ecosystem: Environmental > Terrestrial > Soil > Wetlands | place: USA...
GTCTCCGCGTGGCAACCAGGACGTGCAGTCTCCGCGCGGCAACCAGGATGTCCAGTCTCCGCGTGGCAACCAGGACGTGCAGTCTCCGCGCGGTAATCAGAATGTCCAGTCGCCCCGTGGCAACCAGGATGTCCAGTCTCCGCGTGGTAACCAGGACGTGCAGTCTCCGCGCGGTAATCAGAATGTTCAGTCGCCCCGTGGCAACCAGGATGTCCAGTCTCCGCGTGGTAACCAGGACGTGCAGTCGCCCCGTGGCAACCAGGACGTGCAGTCGCCGCGCGGTAACCAGGATGTGCAGTCGCCCCGTGGCAACCAGAACGTCCAGTCGCCTCGCGGTAACCAGGACGTGCAGTCTCCGCGTGGCAACCAGGACGTGCAGTCGCCCCGTGGCAACCAGAACGTCCAGTCGCCCCGCGGCAACCAGGATGTGCAGTCGCCCCGGGCCGGTGCTGGCTCGACGGCGAGCAGCCAGGCTCCTCGCGCCGACATCACGAAGGCTGCTGGCCTCGTGAAGGACGCCGAGGCGGCGTGCAAGGCCGGCAACATGACGATGGCCTCGGACAAGGCCAAGGCCGCGATCGAGCTGCTGAAGTAGGACAGCCCGAAGACGCATAGCAAACGGCCCCAGGGTCAGATGGCCCTGGGGCCGTTCTCTGTGTACCGCCCGGCGTCCTAGATGAGGCGGGCCCGAAGGCGCGAGGACGTGAAGTCGACCAGCATCACCATGACGATCAGGACGAGCAGCACGGTCGACGCCGCGGGGTAGTTCAGGAGGCGAAGATACGTCTGGATGTAGAAGCCGATGCCCCCACCCCCGACGAATCCCAGCACGGCGGCCGCCCGAATGTTGGTCTCGAACCGATAGAGCGTGAAGGACACGAACTCCGGCCCCAGCTGCGGCAGGACACCCCACCGCAGTACTTGCACCCCGGTTGCGCCCACGGCCTGCACCGCCTCGACTGGGCCGGGGTCCATGGCCTCGATGGCCTCGGAGAAGAGCTTGGCCAGCACGGTCGTCGTGTAGACGACAACGGCAAGGACGCCCGGAAACGGACCCAGGCCGACCGCTGCCACGAAGAAGAGCGCGTAGACGAGCGTATCGATGGCCCGGAAGACGTTCAAGGCGCTGCGGGTCCAGTAGAAGAGCCAACGGGGCGCCGTATTCCTGGCCGCTGAGAGTGCGAGCGGGATGGCCAGTATCGCGGCGACCGCGGTGCCGAGCAAGGCGATCTGTAGAGTCTGCAGGGCGCCGTGAAGCGCCTGGCCCAGCACGCTCAGGTCCGGCGGGAGCATGCGCCGGATGAAGTCGAGCATGAATGGCGCGCCCGACACGAGGCGGCCCGCCGAGACTTCGGTCGACCACAGCGACCAGAGGAGAGCGGCGGCGATGGCGAACGCGCCTCCCCATCGACTCACCCGGCTCACGCGCGGGTGTCCTCGAAGATCAGTCCGGCGACCGCCGGGGTCAACGACGGGGGCGGCCCGTCGTGAACGATCCGCCCCGCGCGGAGCCCGACGATCCGCTCCGCGTATGTCATGGCGAGGTCCAGCACGTGCAGCGAGGCGATCACGGTCAACCCGTCCTCCCGGTTGACGTGCCGGAGCAGCTCCATGAGCGAGCGGGACAGCGCCGGGTCGAGGCTCGACATCGGCTCGTCGGCCAGGAGGACGCGCGGCTCCTGCACGAGGGCCCGCGCAATGCCCACCCGCTGCTGTTGCCCGCCCGACAGCGTGTCGGCGCGCCGGTCCTCGAGACCCGCCAGCCCTACCCGGCGCAGGGCCCTTCGTGCGCGTTCCGTCTCCCCCTCCGGGAACCGGGCGGCGAGCGACGGCCAGAGCCCGATCCGCGACAACGTGCCGACGCGCACGTTGTCCAGGACGCTGAGCCGCTTCAGCAGGTTGAAGTGCTGGAAGACGAACCCCACGCGAGCTCGGACGGCCCGGAGGCCCTCCCGGGAGGCGCCCGTCACCGGCTCGCCGTTCACCGTGATGCTCCCGGCGCTCGGGGCCACGAGCCCGTTGATCGAGCGCAGGAGGGTGGACTTGCCGGCTCCGCTGGGGCCGATGAGCGTGACGAACTCGCCCGCGGCTACGTCGAGGCTCACGTCATCGAGCGCGACCGATCCGCTCGGGTACCGCTTGGACAGATGGCGGACCTGGATCACCCTCGCCGCCCGGCTGTGAGATGAAAGTGCAGGTGGTAGACCACCTGCCCACCTTCCGGGCCCGTGTTGCACGAGAATCGGTATCCCCGCTCGCCATACCCGAGCTGCTCCGCCAGCAGCCGGGCCACGCGGACGCAGTGCCCGGCCACCGCCTCGTCGCTGGGCTCGAGACGGGCGATGGACTCGATGTGGCGCTTGGGGATGATGAGCAGGTGAACCGGCGCCTTGGGGTAAAGATCCTTGAAGGCGAGGACCTGCTCGTCCTCGTACTCGATGTCGGCGGGGCTCTCGCGCGCGACGATGCGGCAGAAGACGCAGCCGGCGGTCACGACATCCCCACGGTCGTGTATACTGAGGCCCGTCGCGCGCGGCTCAGATCAAACCGTCGAAGGAGACCGGGATGGGCACCTGCCCCAAGTGCAAGCTCAGGATCCGCAAGAACGGGAATCACGTCAAGCTCGGGTCGATCTGGTATCACAAGATGTGCCCCTCCAAAGCCGCGGCCCGCTCGAAGTAACCACCCGCCACTCCAAGCCTCCGCGGGGAATTTCGCCGCTCTCACGGTGAGCGGCCACGCGGTCGTCGTCTACGCTGCCTGTGCCGTTCGGATCCCGACGAGCTGACGTGTCGACACGCAAGCCGAGAATACGCGCAACGTTCTGCCGCTGGGTACCGAATCTGGTGTCGAGTCGGTGAGTTCGCAGCGTCGGGCGCCCACGGGGGATTCCGGCCAGCGGTGACTTCCGCGATCACCCGAGGGGTGCGATGAGCCCCACTCGGATGGCGAACCGGACGAGACCTGGCACATCGTGAATGTCGAGGCGGTCCATGAGCTGGGCGCGGTGGGTCTCGATGGTTTTGACGCTCAAGTTGAGCCGCGCCGCGATGGTCTTCGTCGTGTTGCCCTCCGCGATGAGCTGAAGGACCTCGCGGTGGCGCGAGCTCAAGCGCTCGAGCGGAGATGGCTCCCCGGCCACCCGACGGCGGAGGTCGGCCACGAGGTGCGTGGACATGGCGGGGCTGAGGTAGGTCTCTCCGCGTGAGACGGCCATGACGGCCCGCTCGAGCTCGGACGGATCGGCGTTCTTGAGGACATAGCCCGAGGCGCCCGCCTTGAGCGCCTGGAGAGCATATTCCTGGGCGGCGTGCATGGAGACGATGATGATGGACGTCCCTGGATTCCGCTTGACGATGCGCATGCTCGCCTCGAGTCCGTTCAGTCCAGGCATGGCGATGTCCATGAGGACGAGGTGAGGTCGCAGCCGGTCCACAAGTTCGACCGCCTCGTGCCCGTCGCGGGCTTCGGCCACGACCTCGATCCCCCCGATCGCGTGCAGCAGTGAGCGGAGTCCGGCGCGGACGAGAGCATGATCGTCAGCCAGCACGACAGTGAGAGGGTGGCTGCTGACCTGCGACGGCCTGCCATCGGCGCTGCCAAGCGTGGCCGAGGTCATGGGCTTTCCTCTCCCTGGACCTGCGACACCGACGGTGACGGCGGGGTCGTGGGCAACCAGGCGCGGAGCGACGTTCCGCGTCCGGGCCCCGAGGTGATGCGGCAGCGGCCCCCCGCCAGCTCCACGCGCTCCTCGAGCCCCAGCAATCCCGCGCTGGCCCCGGCGCGAGCGGTCGCGACGTCGAAGCCGATGCCGTCGTCGACGATCGACACCTCGAGGTGGTGTGCCGCACAGCGAAGGTTCACGGCGATGCGGGCCGCTCGGGCATGGCGGATGATGTTCGTGATGGCCTCCTGGGTTACGCGGAAGCAGGTGATCGTCGTCGACGGAGGAAGATCCGGCGGCAATGGTTCCGTGACGACGTCGGCGAGGAGGCCCGCCCGCTCGGCCTGCGTGCTGACGTACCAGCGCACGGCGGCGGCCAGCCCCAGATCGTCGAGGAGGGACGGACGAAGATCGAGGGCGAGCTGCCGGACGCCGTGCAGGATGCGATCCACGAGGGTGATGCTCTCGTCGAGGCGCTCCCTCGCCCGCTTCGACAGGGCGGGCTGCCGCAGGGTTTGAAGATTCATCCGCATCGCCGTCAGCGCCTGCCCGACTTCATCGTGGAGCTCGCGTGAAAGATGTCGCCTCTCCGCCTCCTGAACCTGGAGGAGCCGCCGGGAGACGGTCTGCAGTCGCCGCCCTGCTGCCTCCGCGTCCGCGAAGAGCTGGGCCTTCCGGATGGCCACGGCTGCGTGTTCAGCAAGGCGGACGAGGGCGCTCTCGTCGAGGTCGGTGAAGGGCCGACACATTCGGCTCTCGACGAAGAGCAGTCCTTCGAGCCCGTCAGAGGTCACGATGGGCACGACCAGCTGGGCCCGGAGGCCCTCCCCGCTCGCGTCGTCCATGGCCGCCTCCGCCGCCGGGGCACGCACGGGTCGACGGCTTTGGAGCGCCCGCCACTCCGGCGAGCCGGGCCTCGCCTCGAAGCGGCTCACGGCTGATTCCCCGCGCTGGCGATCGTCCCAGTAGCGGAACGCGTGGGTGTCGCTTTCCGCCTCGCGCAACGCAATGCGTGCGCTCTCGCTCCGGCAGAGCGTCCGGGCCCCTTCGACGACGTGCCGCAGGACGGTATGGACGTCCGGAGAGGCGTTGATCGTCCGCGAGATTTCGGCCAGCACCTCGTCTTCCCACCGCCTGCGTTCCGCTTCCCAGTAGAGGCGGGCATTTTCCAGGGCCAGGGCCGCCTGGTCGGCGAAGGTCTGCCCGGTAGCGAGGACGTCTCCCGGGAAGGACCAGGGCTGGCTGAACGCCATGCCGAGCACGCCCATGGTGCGTCCCCTTACCGAGAGGGGGAGGGCCAGATACCCTCGGACCCCGGCCCGCAGGAAGGTCCGGTGCCGCTCGGCCAGCTCCGGCTCGTCGGGCTCCGGCTCAGCCAGGAGGTCGGTCGCCCACGTCGCTTGCTGCTCCTGCCAGACCCGGTTCACGAGCGATCCCTTGGTCACCCGCCGCCCTGACCGGAATGCTCCGCTGAGGGGGCCCCCAACCGCCACGGCCTCGAGGCTCCCACCCGGGCGAGGAAGAGCGATCACGGCATGGAGGCAGTTGGGGAGCAGGCTGGGCACGCGCTCGACGATCCGACCGACGACCTTCATGGCATCGGCCATCTCGGTGAGTTCCCCGACGGCCGGAGCCAGGGTCTCCACACCGCGCCGCTCGGTGTCTTCCCGACGCCAGGTCCGCTCGGGAGCGAGGGCACGGGCCTTGAGGCGGCTCACCTCGCACCTCCCATCCCCCGTTCGACGCCCACGTCGGCTTCGCACGCTCGCTCTCTCGATGAATCTCGTCGGCGGGTTTACGCTCGAGGCTGCCCACCCTTGACGGTCCATGCTCGCCCACATCGGAAGCGTCGGAGGTAACGTACCGCACGTACTGCCTCCCCACGAAGTTCTGAGAAGATGCCAAGCCGGCGGCAAGGCTCAAGGTCGACCCGCCTCCAGCCGACACTACGGGAGGGGCCCGTGGACATTTACGTGGCGCGACAACCGATCCTTGACCGCCGACGTCGAACCGTCGCCTACGAGCTGCTGTTCCGTGACGGGCTCACCAACGCATTCGGTGTCGAGGATCCTGATCGGGCGACCGCCCGCGTGATCGATACCGCCTTCTTCGTCATGGGCGCCGAGACCCTCACCGGAGGGCGGCGGGCGTTCGTAAACTTCACCCGCGAGTCCCTCGTCGGCGGGCATGCGGGTGCCCTCCCGGGCCGTCTCCTCGTCGTGGAGATCCTCGAGGACGTGCCGGTCGACGCCGAGGTCCTCCGGGCCTGCCGCGCCCTGAAGCTCGAGGGCTGCGGCATTGCCCTCGACGATGTCGTCACCACCGCGCTGCCTCCGGAGCTCGTGGACCTTGCGGACATCGTCAAGGTGGACTTCTCCAAGACAACCCCCGTCGAGCGCCGGGACATGGTCGCGACACTGCGCGGCCCCCGGATCAGGATGCTGGCGGAGAAGGTCGAGACCGACGAAGAGTTCCAGCTGGCCCTCGACAGCGGCTACGACTACTTCCAGGGGTACTTCTTCGCGCGTCCGAGCATAGTCGCCGGGAGGGCCATCGCCCCTTCGAAGCTCAACATCCTCAACCTGGTCCGGGAAGTGCACCGTCCCGACCTCGTCCATGCGCGCGTGGAGGACATCATCAAGCACGAGGTCTCGTTCGCCCTCAAGCTCCTCACCCGCCTCCGATCAAGTGCCTGGGGACTTCGGCGACCGGTGGAGTCGGTCCAGCACGCCATCCTGTTTCTCGGCGACCACGCTCTCAGGAAATGGGCGTCCGTGGTTGCGCTGGCCGCTCTCGGCGAGGACCATCCGAGCGAGCTGGCGGTGGCCTCGGTCGTGCGCGCGAGCTTCTGCGAGGGACTGCTCCTCGCCCTGGACCGGGCCGAGCAAGTGCAGGACGGATTCTTCCTCGGACTGTTCTCCATGATCGATGCATTCCTGGGGGTCCCCCTCTCCGAGGCCATCGAGCGTCTCCCGCTGTCCGAGGCGGTGCGGGCGGCTCTGCTCGGAGGCGACAACCTGCTCCGCCGCGTCCTGGAAGTGGTCCTTGCCTGGGAGCGAGGAGACTGGGCCGCAGTGGCTCTCGCGTCGTCCCGGCTGGGCCTCCCGAGCGATGCGATCTCCGCGCGCTACGCGAGCGCCCTCGAGTTCGCCAACGCCGCGGCGGTCATCCAGACGTCGGCTCCGACCCATGCCTAGCGCGGCCACCTCGGGGTGGGCCGACCAGCGGCTTGCGTCGCCCCCGACCCTGGAGAGCATCCTCGTCGTCGATGACAACACCGAGGTGCTGGCCCTCACGGTCGACGCCCTCGAGGCGCAGGGATACACGGTGCTCGGCACCGACGATCCCTGCGAGGCTCTCGACCTGGCCCGGGTGGCCACCGCGCCGATCCACTTGCTCCTGACCGACATCGTGATGGGGGCGATGAACGGCCGCGAGCTCGCCGATGCCGCGCGCCGTCTGCGGCCGGGCATGAAGGTCCTCTTCATGTCCGCATACACGGAGAGGGTGGCGCACGACCACGAGGTCCGCATCAATCCCGGAGAGCCCTTCCTGGTCAAGCCCTTCACGCTGACGGAGCTGGCGGGGAAGGTGCGGCAGGTGCTGGACCGACGGTCCGCCTTCAGTCGGCGGCCCTCCTAAGAGTCGTCCCGCTGATTCACCGCCCCTGCGCTCGAGGATCCTTCCAGCACCTCCTTGACCTTTTGGGTCAGCGCATCCGCGGTGAAGGGCTTGGGCAGGAAGGCAGCGTCGGCGCGGGCCACGCCGTGACGGCGGACCGTGTCGTCCGTGTAGCCGGACATGTAGAGGATCCTGGTCTCGGGCCGGAGGCTCCGGAGCTGTTCCACCACGTGCCGGCCCCCCATCTGAGGCATCACGACGTCTGTGACCATGAGGTCGATCCGACCCGGATACTGGGCGCCCAGTCGCAGAGCCTCGGCGCCGTCGCCGGCTTCCAGCACGCGGTAACCGCTCAGCTCCAGGATGTCGCGGCTCAGGCTGCGCACCGCCAAGTCGTCCTCCACGAGCAGGACGGTGCCCTGGCCGGGGCGAAGCCGCACGGTGTCGGGAGCGGGCTCGGTCAACACACCCGCCTCGACGCCTGGCAGATAGACCTTGAACGTCGTGCCTCGCCCGGGCTCGCTGTCCACCATGATGTGGCCGCCGCTCTGGTTGACGATGTCGGACACGATGGAGAGCCCGAGTCCCGTGCCGCGATCGGGCCCCTTGGTGGTGAAGAACGGCTGAAAGATCCGCGAGAGCGTCCGCTCGTCCATGCCGCAACCGGTGTCGCTCACGGCGAGCATGATCCACGTCCGCCGGTCCGCCTCCCCATGCGGGGCGGCGCCTTCGGGCGGGCCCACCACGGTCTCTATGAGGAGACGCCCGCCCTGCGGCATGGCGTCGCGGCCGTTGAGGACGAGGTTGAGGATGACCTGCTCGATCTGCGCGGGATCCGCCGCCACCCTCGCCGGGGCGCCATCGGCCTTCGTGATCAGCTCGATGTCCTCTCCGATGAGGCGGCGGAGCATCTTCTCCATGTTGGCCACGACCCCGTTGACGTCGAGCACCTTCGTCGCCGGGGCCTGCTTGTGGCTGAAGGCGAGGAGCTGCCGGGTCAGGGCCGCCGCGCGGTGGGCGGTGGTGAGGATCAGCTCCAGCTCCTGGCTCACCCGATGATCGCGGCCCAGTCGATGCACCATGAGCTCGCAGCGGCCGGTGATGACGGTCAGGAGGTTGTTGAAGTCGTGGGCCACGCCGCCGGCGAGGTGGCCGACCGCTCCCATCTTCTGCGACTGGCGGAGCTCCTCGCGCAGCTGCCGATCGCTCGTGAGGTCCCGCATCATCCCCACGTAGCTGACGACCGGGCGGGAGGCGTCCGCCACGGGAAAGATGGTACCGACCGTCTCGTAGGTCGTTCCGTCCTTGCGCCGGTTCACCAGGGCCCCTGACCATCGCTCCCCGCGCGTGAGCTTCTCCCACATGGCCCGGTAGAACTCGGGCGGGTGGGCGCCGCTCTTGAGCATGCGGGGATTCTTCCCGGCCAGCTCAGACCGCGCGTAGCCGCTCACGCGCTCGTAGGCCGGGTTCACGTAGACGATCGTCCCGTCGGGGTCGGTGATGATGATCGAATCGCCGGCCTCTTCCACGGCCGAGCTGAGCCGGGCCCGTTCCTCCTCGCCGCGGCGACGCTCCGTGACATCCATGAGCGACCCCACGATCTCCACGAGGCGGCCCTTCGAGTCGCGCACGGCCCGGCACTCGTCGCGCACCCAGCAACAGCGGCCGTCTGTGAGGAGCAGACGGTACTCGCGGCTCTCCTGGTCCGCCTTCTCCAGGCTCCGAACCGCCTCCGCGGCCGACGCCGCGTCCGCCGGATGCACCATCGAGGACCACCCCTCGGGCGCTCCCACCAGCTCCTCGGCACCGCACCCGAGCAACGTGCGCACGTTGTCGCTCACGAAGGTCAGGGCGAACGGCTCGCTGGCGTCGCGGCTGTAGATCACGGCGGGACTCGAGGCGAGGAGATGGTGGAGCCGCTCGCGCGCGTGTCTCGCCTCATCCTCCGCCAGCCGCCTCTCCGTGATGTCGGTCAGCATCCCGTAGGTGCCGGCCACGCGGTCGTGCTCATCGATGGCCACGCGGGAGTATGCCTCGACCCAGCGGAATCCTCCCGCCTTGGTCAGGTACCGAACCTCCCGTCCCGAGTAGCGGGATCTCCCGTTCGCCATGGGCTGGAAGAGGCTCGCCTGGCGCTCTCGGTCGTCCGGATGCACGAAGCTCAGAAAGCTCTGGCCGAGGCTTTCCTCGACGCTGAAGCCGGTCAGCTCCGTCCAGGCCGGATTCAGGAGGGTCCAGCGACCTCGGGCGTCGGTCCGAAAGATGACCTGCTTGATGTTCTCGATGACGGCCCGGTACTGGGCGCGGCTCGCCTCGAGTTCCTGCGTCAGGGCCCCCGTCGACCCCGCCGCCGGCGCCTGACTCTCCACGTCGCTCCCGCCCGTGGTCCGCCGTCCCCGCGCGTGCCGGATGGCCCGTTCCATCATCCGGACGATGCGGGCGCGGCCAAGGAAGAGGACCAGCGCGCCGCCGGTCGAGAAGGCGATCAGGAGAGCGGCCGCGTCAGGAAGAATGTGCACTGGGAAAATCCTGCCGAGCGGCACCGGCCTCCGTGAGTGGTCTGTCTCAGGAGCGGGGACGCGCGAGCGGCACCGGGCTTCTTGCCCATGCCGCCTCGAGATATTGCAGAACGCGAAGCGGCTGCTCGAAGCGGCGGCGCCGCACGGCGTGGATGCACTCCTCGTAGAGGGCAAAGAGCCGCTCGGCCGCCTCCTCGTAGTCGAAGTTCAGGGCGCCGACCAGCTGGACGAAGACCTCTCTCACCTGCCTCGACTCCTGGCCGCGGCAGCCGGCCAGTCCGCGCTCCACCAGCTGCCGGAGGGCATCCCCCGCGGCCTCGGACGCTTCCTCGATCGTGACGAGCCTGCTCGGTGTCATGTGCTCTCCCGGGCGTCCTGCCCAGGCACTGGAATCGGTCGCGCCGGGGAGGTTCTTGAGGGCCGTCTGCGAGGACCCAGGTGCGCCGAGGAAAGCGCTCAAGGTTTGTCTCCCCCAGGCCGATCCAAGGCCTGAGGAGTAGACCGCGGGCAGCGACCATGGGGTGGGTCCGGCTTCCGCCCCCCCCGGAGAAGAAAGGAGGATCGGCTTCAGGGAGGGGAGCGGGGACAGTCACCGCAGCGTGCGAACTCATCCATACGCGATAGACGGGCCGAACACCATCACGTCAGAACAAAGGAGACGAACATGTCGCTGGTTGTCAACACGAACGTCGACGCTCTGAGCGCGCAGATCAACCTGAACAAGAGCGGCAACATGCTGAGCCAGGCCATGCAGCGCCTGTCCTCCGGCCTCCGCATCAACAGCGCGGCCGACGATGCGGCCGGCCTCGCCATCTCCACCCGGCTGGGCGCACAGGTCCGCGGCCTCAACCAGGCCATCCGCAACGCCAACGACGGCGTCGCCATCCTGCAGACGGCCGAAGGCGCGCTCAACGAGATCACCAACATCATGACCCGCATCAAGGAGCTCTCCGTGCAATCCGCCACGGGCTCCAACTCTTCCGCGGACCGCGCGTCCATCAACGCGGAGGTGCAGTCGCTCATCAGCGAAGTGACGCGGATTGCCGTGCAGACCAAGTTTGGCCAGACGGCCCTCCTCGACGGCTCCTTCAACGCCCAGTTCCAGGTGGGCGTGAACGCAGGCGAGACGGTGGGCACCTCGGTGGGCAACTTCCGCGCCGCCAGCCTGGGCGGCAACGTCGCCACTGACGCCGAGTCGTTCTACGCGGACGTGACCAACCTCGGCGCCGCCGACGCCAACGCCTTCACGGGCGTCGCCTCCAACACCACGCTGCAGATCACCGGTCCCTCGGGCGCGGCCTTCGCCCGCGCCGCCGTGGCCGGTGACGACACGTCGTCCTACACGGGCAACGCCACCAGCGCCATCGCCACCGCCAAGGTGATCAACGAGCTCGCGTCGCAGACGGGCGTGACGGCCAGCGTGACCCAGTCCGTGTTCACGTCCGCGGCCGGGTTCGGCGCCGACATCAACCTCGATGGCTCCGACGCCGCCCACACCGTGAAGATCAACGGCCAGCAGATCACCGTCAACCTCAACGGGGGCTCCGTCGCAGCCCGCCGGCTGCAGTTCATCAACGCTGTCAACTCGCAGGTGAGCGGCGTCACGGCCAGCGCCGGCGGAGCCGGCGTGCTGGTCCTCACCGCGGCCGATGGCCGCAACATCTCCGTCTCCGCCGAGGGCACGGCGACCGGCCATGCCGGCGCCGACGTCTTCGGCTTCACCAGTGACCTGGCCGGCGTGGAGACCGTGGTCGCCCGGGGCGGTGTCACGCTTCAGGCCGGCGGCAGCATCACCGCGACCTACGCCACCCCCGCCCAGCTGAGCGCAGGGGGAGGCGTGCACGCGGCGTCCAACAGCCCTCTGAGCAACCTCGACGTGTCCACGGTGGCGGGCGCCAATAGCGCCATGGCCGTGGCCGATTCCATCCTCAACCAGATCTCCGCGGCTCGCGGCAACCTGGGGGCGGTGCAGAACCGCCTCGCGTCCACGGTGGCCAACCTGCAGGTGGTGAGCGAGAAGGTGTCCGACGCGCAGAGCCGGATCATGGACGCGGACTTCGCGGCGGAGACGGCCGCGATGACCAAGGCCCAGATCCTGCAGCAGGCGGGCATCGCCATCCTCTCCCAGGCCAACACGAGCCCCGAGGCGGCGTTGGCCCTGCTCAAGCGGTAACGGCAGGCGGCACGCAGCTCGCCCTGGGGGGTGGAGCGCTCGCCCCCCAGGGCCCTCCATCACGAGGAACTGAATGGCGACGATACAGCTCGGCGGCCTGGCCACTGGACTCGACACGACCGCCCTCATCAATCAGCTCATGTCCGTGGAGCAGCAGCCCCTGACGCTGCTCCAGACGAGCAAGCTCAAGCTCCAGGCGATCTCCACCGCCTTCCAGGACCTGAACAGCCGACTGGCCACCGTCCAGTCGAGGGCCGACGCGCTCCGTGACCCCGAGACCTTCTTTCCCCGCTCCGTCAGCTCGTCCGCGGAGTCCGTGGCGGCGGCCTCCGCGAGCGCGGGGACGGCGCGAGGAACCTACACCCTGAGCGTGTCCGCCCTCGCCCGCGGATCCTTTGCCGCCGCGGCCAGCACCAAGGGAGCGACCTCCGACGTCGTGGCGGCGAGCCGCGGCACCTTCCAGTTCAGGCTGGGTCCGGGCGGCGCCGTGGTCTCCATCGATGTGGACGCGACCACCACCCTCGACCAGCTCGCCAAGGCCGTCAACGACAAGGGCGCGGGGGTGCGGGCGAGCGTGGTGAACGTCGGGACCGCCGCCGCCCCCGCCTACCAGCTCACCCTGGCCAGCACGGCCACGGGAGCCGCCAGCAACATCGTGATCGTGCACGACGACACCACGCTGGGCGTGGCCAATACCCAGGCGGCCACCGATTCGAGCTTCACCATCGCGGGCATCGGCAGCTTCACCCGCTCCACCAACACGTTCTCCGATGTGTTGGACGGGGTGACGATCTCCCTCAAGGCCTCGAGCGGGAGCACGGATCTCACCGTGGACTTCGACAACTCGGGGGTCCAGGCCAACGTCCAGGGTCTCCTCGACGCCTACAACGACGTGGTGAAGACCATCGATCTCCAGAGCCAGATCACCACGGACAGCAATGGCAGCCCCCAGCTGGGCGCTTTCACGGGCGACATCGTGCCCCAGATGATCCGGCGCAGTCTCGCCTCGGCCATCGCGACTCCGGTGGCCGGCTCCCTCTCCACCCTCTCGCAGATCGGCATCACGACCCAGCGCGACGGCAGCCTCTCCATGGACACGGACAAGTTCCAGAAGGCCATCGCGGCCGATCCCCAGGCCGTGAGCGACCTGGTGGCGGGCACGAGCAGCCGCGACGGCGTGGCCGACCTTCTCTTCGCCAAGCTCCAGACCATGACCCAGGCCGTGACGGGCACCATCGCGGAGCGCGAGGACGGGCTGACCAGCCAGATCACGTCGCTGGACAAGCAGATCGACGCCACCCAGAGCCGGCTCGATCAGACCCGGCAGATGCTCGAGGAGAAGTTCCAGAACCTCGAGCTGGTGGTGTCGAGGATCCAGACGACGGGCAACGCGCTTCTCGCTCAGCTCCAGGCGCTCCAGAACAGCAGCATCCAGAACCGGATCAGCGGCAGCAACTCGTCGAGCGCCCGCTCCTCGGGCAGCGGCTAGACAGGAGACCCGAGCCCGATGACTCTCGCTCATCACGCTGTCTATCAGGCCGTGCAGGCCACCACGGCGGACCCTGCCCGCCTCACCCTCCTCCTCTTCGACGGTGCCGCCCGCTTCCTGCGCCAGGCCGAGGCTGGTCTCGAGCGGAGCGATCCGGCGGCCTTCACCTACCCACTCGCGCGGGCCCAGGCCATCCTCGTGGAGCTGGCCGTCGTGCTCGATCACGAGCGCGGTGGTGAGCTCGCGGGCAACCTGGGGCGCCTCTACGACTTCATGCTCCGTCATCTGACGGAAGGGCTCATGACCCGGAGCCGCGAGCACGTGGCGCGCGTGCTCACCCTGCTCCAGGATGTGCGCGCGGGGTTCGAGGGCGCCGTCGGCGCGGCGGGCGGCCATGTCGGCTGAGGTCGCGGTCCCGGCGACCGACGTCCCCGACCGCCTCTATGGAGAGATCCTGCGCGTGACCGGGGAGCTCTGCGCCCATCTGCGCGCCGGTGACGACGCGAGCGCGGAGAGGCTGAGCGGCGAGCGGCAGAGTCTGCTGGGGCGGATCGCTTGGCCGGCTCCCGTGCTCCGGCCCGCGCCCGGCCAGAGCCGCCACCGGGGCTCGCGACCTGAGAGCGCGGCGATCATCGAGCGCATCCTCACCCTCGACCGCGAGCTGCTCATGCTGCTCGCGGAGCGGAAGGCGCGAGTCAGCCGTGAGCTCACGGAGCTGGGTCGGGGACGGCGCACGCTGGCCGCTTATCGCGGACCGAGCGCGCAGACGCCGCACTTCCTGGATCGGAGGCAGTAGAAGAGGCCCCGGAGGGGCGCGGGCGTGCGGGCTCTTCGGGGGTCGCGGAACGGCCTCAGCCGAGCCGGGCGGCCTGCTTGAGGGTCGGGGCGGGCGCGGTCACGTCGTGGAGCGTCTGGGACCACGTATCCCGGAGGTCGCTGAGGATCCACGC
>Ga0335084_10004056_pt1 | contig 14416 bp, 10 predicted proteins | sample Lox_Sample_44_FD_206721 | JGI IMG/M metagenome (GOLD analysis project Ga0335084, IMG submission 206721) | Soil microbial communities from Loxahatchee National Wildlife Refuge, Florida, United States - Lox_Sample_4.4 | ecosystem: Environmental > Terrestrial > Soil > Wetlands | place: USA...
CGCATTGCTCCGCTCCGATGGCAGGTGGCCGCCGTGACGCAGGCTGCCGCGTCAGTTGCTCGACGGCCGCCCACGTCGGCGACGGGTCGTAGCGTGCGGGTGGCCCATGGCGACGCCCGTGCCCGCCGACCCGGCGGGTCCCGGAGCGCCAATCGGCGTCAACGCGCCCCGTCGCTTCGACTCAGAACGTTCCGCGGCGATGCTTTGCGTCCGACCCCGGCCATGGCCCTGAACGCTTCCGCGCGACGCTCCGAACGCTCGGCCGCCAGCTTGCGGATCGCGTCTGCAGCGCGATCGTCGTCGACGGTCTCGCTCACGGGCTCCCCCAACGGTGCATCCCTCATCACGGTCTCCTTCGGCCACCCGGCCGTCCGCCCAACCCGGTCAGGCGGAGACTCGTGAGAAAATGCAGGGCGCGTCCGGCGCCGTTCTTGAATCACAACCCGCGAGAGCCGTTCGAGGGGTGTAGTTAAGGACGGAATGGAGTCTACACCCTGCGCTCCGGGGAGACCAGCGCTCCGACGGCGACGAAGCTGGCTGTGCGCTACCTCTTGCCCTTCGCGCCCGGCACCGGAGCGTGGCTCTGCGCATCCTGCTTGGACTTCGCCGCGGCCGCACCCGTCGCCTTCGCGATGTCCTTCTGCTTCTGATCGCGCAGTTTCGACTTGGGAGACTTGTCGCCCATCGGGACCTCCGGCCACACGATCACCGTCGCCACACCGAAACGCAAGCGCGGCAACCGGGGTCGATCGCGCTCCGTCGGGGCAACCCCGGACGGAGCGCGCCCCGTTCGTCCGCGAGAATCAGTCGAGGAGCCCGCGGACGCGATCGACGAACGCCCGGCTCGGTGAGCCGTAGAGCGTCGTGCTCGTGGTCGACGTGCTCGTGGTCGTGGTCGTCGACGTCGAGCTGGTGGTCGTCGTCGTGGGCGGGAGACATGACCCTTCGGCCGTCGGCTCCTTCGCCTTGAAGAGCTGGCCGTCCTTGTTGACGACGGTGCTCGCCGACGCGAAGGAGACGCTGTAGGTATCTCCGCCGTTCAGCCCGACGAGCATGCAGGCGTCGATGCCCGGGTTCGGCGGCACGACGAGCACCGTGCCGATCTTGCCGCTGACGACGGCCTTGATCTTGAACGCGCCGCTCGTCGTCTTCTTGATCTGGACGCTCTTGACCGCGCTGTTCTCGCCCTTGGCGTCCTTGTACTTGAATCCGTCCGCGGCGCTGCCGCTCCAGAACTGCTTGCCGGTCATGCCGCTTATTCCTTGCGGCAAGGTGAATGCCTGGGTGGTCGGAGTGCCGCCGCTGGCTCTGATGGTGAGCGTCCCGCCGTTCGCGACCGGATCTCCCACGAGCGTGTTCGAGCTCCCGGGCTCGGACGCCTTCCCCACGATCCGCCGCTTGTCGGGCGTGCTGGGATTCTTCACCAGAAAGTTCTTGCCGAGGATCGTCTGATCGGCGGCGTACGAGAGGCCGGCCGCGAACACGCAAAACGATCCGATCGCGAGCATTCTGTACGTGTGCATCACGCTCTCCTCAGGGACACTCGGTGTGCGTCGGGTCGATCTCTGCCGCCGGCAGGTTCGGTGGCGTGGGGAACGGCGGATTGGTGAAGTCGAAGAGGTCGAGCATGGGGTCCGCGTTCGCGTCGCGGGCCGTGAGCGCGGGCAGGTCGAAGCGGTTCTCGATGAAGCGCAGGATCGAGGTGTGGTCGTATACCGTGTGGGACACGAAGCCCCTCTTCGAGAACGGCGAGATCGCGACCATGGGGACGCGGATGCCGTAGCGGTCGAACGCACCCGGCTGGTCGCCCGGCAGGAGGTCGGGGGGCGTCGCATCGGGGAGACACGCGGGCGGCGGGGGAACGTGATCGAAGTAGCCCCCGTGCTCGTCGTACGTGAGGAAGATGACGGTGCTCGACCACGCCGGGCCGTGCATGATGGCGTTGATGATCTTGGCGGTGAACGCCTGGCCCTTCTGGATGTTCGTGGGTGGGTGCTCGTCGTTCTCGGCCTCGCCCGTGAAGGCGGGATCGACGTAGCTCACCTGCGGGAGCGTGCCGTTGGCCGCGTCGATGAGGAGCGGGTTGGTCGCGTCGTCCGTGCCCATCTGGAAGAGGTTCGCGGTCCTGGTGTTTCGCACGTAGCCGAAGAGTGCGGCGAACGGCAGGTCGGAGAAGTAGATCTTCCAGGAGACCTGCGGGCTGGCGGCGTCCATCAGGTTGAAGATGGTGGGCGCCGTGTACTCGGGCCCGAAGATGTTCGGGATGTTGTTCCGGATCTGGCCGAAGGAGGTGCCGGCCAGCAGATAGTAGCGGTTCGGAAACGTCTGCGAGAGAACCGAGCAGAAGTACGTGTCGCTCGTCGCGAACAGCTTGAAGAGCTTGAAGTAGTAGGGCAGGTCGCGGCGCGTGTAGTAGCCCATGGCGCGGTAGCCGTGCGGGTCCTCGGGGACCGCGTTCTCGGCCGTGAACCCGTCCATCGCGCCGTTGTCGAATTCCAGGTGCGTGCCGTTCCAGGAGTGGTCGAGGTCGGCCACCTCGCAATAGCGCTTCTCGTGGAACGGCTTGATCGGAGCGCCGCCCAGCGGATCGGGGTTCGTCGTGCCGTGCGGCGGCCCGTACTTGCGCCGGAGCCGGCCGAAGTAGTGATCGTAGGAGCGATTCTCCTGCATGATGACGACGATGTGCTCGACGGGTATCGCAGCGCCGTGCAGCCCGCCGGGCGGCAGCGTGTCGACGGGGAGCGCCCCGGGGCCGAAGGGACAGCTCGGTACCTGGGCCTGGACGCCGCCGCCCGCGAGCAGCAGCGCCACGACCGCCATGAGAAGTGTGGTCCGCATGAGCCTGGCATAGGCGCGGCCGGACTCGGCGGTCAAGCGAATTTCGGGATGTCTCAAGATCTTGACGGCCCTGTCGCGATCGACGGCTACGTCGAGCCAACGATGTTGGTGCGCCGACACGCCTTGCGGGCCGAGGTGAACGTCCCAACCGCCTGGCTCCGGGCTATGGAGGGCGGTGGGGTTTGGTGATGAGGGGGAGGTCGAGGGCGGAGAGGAGCCCCGGGGCCGCCCCGGAGACGGCGGGAACGGTATCGACGATGCGCGTCGCGAGGTACGACGCGAGCGAGAGCTGACCGGGGTCCCCCAGCGGCCTCGCTGACTGCGCCGATTTCGCCCGTTGCCGTCTGCTGCCGCGGCGGACCGGACGCCCAAACCGACCGCGCGCGCTTCGCGGCCAGGGCGCTGTGCTCCAGCGCCCTGGCGCGATGGCTACTTCATCGGGATGTTCGTCGGCTTCTCAGTTGAAGACGTACGTCGCGTAGATGCCGATGAGCGGATTCGTGTCCTCGGCACGGGTGAAGCCGGCCTGGAAGACATCATGGTTCGAGTAGTCCTCACGAAGCTCCGCCAGCGCGTAGAGGTGCTGGGTGATCAGGTACTTCGCGGTCGCCGTCCACTCCCACACGGTCTGCTTGGTGCCGGTGCGAGCGCCGTCTGTGTCGTTCAAGAAGCCGATCCGGCCCGACAACGTGAAGCGGTCGGTGAAGTTGTACGAGGTGATCGCGGAGACCCCTTGCCAGGTGGCGTCGCCGCCGTCGAGCGCGGCATTGGCCTCGTGGCCCCAGTCGTAGTTGATCTGGAGGGTCAGCGGGTCGCACGGCTTGTAGGTGGCGATGTAGTCCATCACGACGCGCTTGTTGCCGACGTTGTTGTTCTGCGTCGGACCGCCGATGAAGTTGGCGGCGAGGCTGAGCTGGTCGGTTGCCACCCACGAGATACCGCCCATGCCGTTCCAGCCGTTGTTGTTCGTCTCGACGTTGTCCCAGCCGACGACCGGGCCGCCGGTCACCGTGATCTTGTCGGTGATGGGATAGCTCAGGAGGACGCCGGTGTTCGTCGCCGGTTCGGAGAAGGTGTAGATCAGCGAGCGGCTGTTGTTGAAGTTGAGCCACGGCTCGATCACCTCGGCGCCGAGCAGCGTGGCGAACTTGCCGCCCTTCACGGAGAGGCCCTTCAGGATCTCAGGCCCGTCCTCCGGCACCGCCCAGGTGAGGTAGGCCTCCTCGGCGTCGAAGTTGTTCGTCTCGAAGGTGTCGCCTCGGACGACACCGGGAGTGCCGCCCCAGTCCGACTTGATCCGGCGCGCGATCTTGCCGAAGTCTAGCTTCACCCCGAATCCCGGGATGAACCATCCCTCGCCTGGCCGCGCGAAGCTCAGCTGCGCCGCGTCGAGCGACGGCGAGCTCTGATAGAGCCACGAGTCGTACGGCAGCGGCGTCCCCGAGGGCGGATGGTTGAAGTCGTACGTCCAGCCCTTCTGGATCGCGGCGCCGACGTGGATGCCGGTCGCATCCTCGATCTTCTTCTGCGTTCCGGTGATGTACTCGTCCTCGAAGTCGCGCATAGGATCGAGGAAGCTGTCCCACTGCCCGCGGGTGGGGTCCTTGGGCGCCTCGTCTTCGGCGCGCACGGGCATGACCCCGAGCGCCAGGACCAGCGCGGCGACGCCCCCGAGCGTCGCAATGGTTCTCTTTGTCCGCATGATTGCCTCCCTCCCTGCCACACACACCGGTGGCGTCCGCCGAGAACGCAAGCTACATGCCATCGAATCGCCTCGAATGCACGTACGTCGATCCGGGCCGGTGGCTCGCCGATGCTCATTCCACGGGCAACCTGAGCAATTATTTTGCTGCTCGAAACATTCGATTGACACGGCGCCGCCTGGGCCCTGCGACCCCCAAGCGGCGGGGTCGAGGGCCTTCGAGGACGGCACTCGCCCCGGCGCCCCCCCGGGGGGGGGATGCACGAGCCCCCTCGGCATCGTTCGCAGGAGGCCCCCCCATCGGTGGAGGGGCCCGAGGCCTGCTCGAGAGCAGAGCGGCGGCCGGGCGCGGCGGTCGATCTTCCCCATCTCGTCGCGACGAGGTCCGCGGTCCCCGGACCGGCGAACGGGGGTGGGGCGACGCGGACGAGCGAGCTCCCGCCCGAGCGGATGGCCGCGATCTGCGCGTAGCTCGGCGACGTCGGCAGCGCCGAGCTGAAGGAGCGCCGGCTCCGCGACGAGAATCGGAAGCTCACGCCGAGCGGAGTGTCGAGATTTCGCCGCTGCCGCCGGCGGCGTAGCGTGGCGCACCCGATCCGGGCCGCGGCGAACCGTTTTCCCGGTCATGGGCTGGAACTTGCAGAAGCACCCGCGCCGGAGGTCTCCCATGACGCTGCGGTCCGTCTTCGCCCTCGCACTTGCGCTCTCGACCGGCCGCGCGGCGGCGCAGAGCTCCTTCGTAAACTGGGAGTCGCCGCCCGTTCATCCGGTCGACGTCACGCCCGACGGGACGACGCTCCTCGTGACGAATACCGCGGACGACCGCCTCGAGGTGTTCACGCTCGGCGGGACGCTGCCCGTCCACGCGGCCTCGATCCCCGTCGGGCTCGATCCGGTCGCGGTGCGAGTGCGGACGAACGGCGAGGCGTGGGTCGTGAACCGCGTCTCCGACAGCGTGAGCATCGTCGACCTCGCGACGCAGAACGTGCGGGCGACGCTGCACGTGGGCGACGAGCCCGCCGACGTCGTCTTCGCGGGCTCGCCGGTCCGGGCCTTCGTGAGCGTGTCCCAGGAGAATCGGCTCGCGATCTACGATCCCACGAACCTCGGCGCGGCGCCGACCAGCCTTCCGATCGCCGGCAACAGCCCCCGCGCGCTCGCCACCGACGGGACGCGCGTCTTCGTCGCGATCTTCGACTCCGGCAACCGCTCGATGATCCTGCCGCGCGCGCTCGTCGACAGCGCGAGCGGGCCGTACGGCGGCGTCAATCCGCCGCCCAACTCGGGCGGCGTGGGCGGCACCTTCACGCCGCCGATCGCGGGCGGGCTCCCGACGCCGCCCCCGACGTCGCTCATCATTAACAAGGAAGGCACGAACTGGAAGGACGACAACAACCAGATCTGGGACGCGCTCGTCACCTGGAACCTGAACGAGAACGACGTCGCCGTCGTGCAGACCGGGACGCTCGTCACGACCTACGCGAAGAACATCCTCAACATCGACATGGCGATCGCGTACAACCCGGTGGTCGGCCGCGTGACGGTCATCGGCAGCTACGGGCCGAACGAGCATCGCTTCGAGGTGAACGCGCGCAACCAGTTCGCCCGCTGGCGGATCGGCTTCTTCGATCCCTCGGCGATCCCGGCGGCCATCCCGGCGCTCGACATCAACCAGCACCTGCTCGCGAACCCGCCGATGCAGCCGTACAAGACGAGCGTCACGCCGGCCGAGCACCATCTGTGCGCCGCCGACCCGCGCGGCATGGTCTGGCAGGCCGACGGGAGCGGCGTGTGGGTCGCGGCGATGGGCTCCAACAACGTCGTCAAGATGCAGGAGAACGGCACGCGCCTCGCGACCGTCGACGTGGGGCAGGGCCCGACCGGCCTCGCCATCGACACGCCGCGGAGCCGCCTCTACGTGCTGAACCGCTTCGACGGGACCGTTTCGTCCGTCGACATCGGCGCCGCCGTCGAGGTGGGGCGCGTGAGCTTCTACGACCCGACGCCGGCGGTCATCAGGTACGGCCGTCCGTTCCTCTACGACGCGCACCGCACCTCGAAGCTGGGGAACGTCTCGTGCGCGGGTTGCCACGTCGACGCGACGATGGACACGGAGGCGTGGGATCTCGGCGATCCGCAGGGGGCGATGAAGGTGCTCGACGAGCCCTGCAACCAGGGCATCGGGCTCGGCGGCGCGTGCAACGACTGGCACCCGATGAAGGGCCCGATGATGACGCAGTCGCTGATCGGCAGCGTCGGCACCGAGCCGCTCCACTGGCGCGGCGATCGGGAGGATATGAACGCGTTCCAGGCCGGATTCGTGGGTCTGCTCGACGCGGCCGCCCCGACGACGCCGGAGATGGACGACCTCGAAGCGTTCCTCGCGACGATCCGCTTCCAGCCGAATCCGTTCCGCACCTTCGACGACCAGACGCCGGCGTCGGTGCCCGGCTTCCCCGGGAACGCGCAGAACGGCGAGACGCTCTTCATGACCGCGCAGCTCGACGCCGGGACGACGACCTGCGTGACGTGCCACTCGGGGCCGACCGGGGCCAGGGCGACGCTGGTGTCGCCGTCGGCGCTCGGCGACAGCCAGGCGATGAACGTCCCGCAGCTCTCCGGCATCTACAAGAAGCTCGGGCTCTCGTTCGCGTCGACCACGAACAACCGCGGCTTCGGATTCGGCCACGACGGCAGCTCGGACAGCGTCTTCACGCTCCTCCAGTCGTCGCGGTTCATGTTTCCGGCGGGCCCGACGGGCGATCAGCAGCGCCGCGATCTCGAGGCCTACGTCATGGCGTTCCGAACCGACACGCATCCCGCCGTCGGCACGCAGCTCACGGTCGACGCGACGAACAAGTCGGCCCCGGGCACGATCTCGCAGCTCGGGGCGATGACCGCGCTGGTCGACTCGGGCGTGGTCGGCCTGGTCGCGAAGGGCGTCGTCGGTGGGCTCGCGCGCGGGTGGTCCTACCGAGCGGGGACGGACGGTTTCCAGGCGGATCGTCTCGCCGAGACCGTGTCGACGTCGGCGCTGCTGCAGCTCGCGACCTCGGGCGGCGAGATCACCTTCACGGTCGTCCCGACGCCGACCGCCGTCCGCATCGGACTCGATCGGGACGAGGACGGCTACTACGACCGCGACGAGATCGACGCCGGCTCGGATCCGGCCGATCCCAACTCGATCCCGCCCGGCGGAGCCGCCGACACCGACGGCGACGGCGTCGTCGACGCGTCGGACGATTGCCCGAACGTCGCGAACGCGGACCAGGGCGACGGCGACGGCGACGGCGTGGGGGACGCCTGCGACCTCTGTACGGGCCCGGCCCCGATCGCGCCCGGGCGCCTGATCCTCGGTCGTCTCACGGGAGCGGCGGGCGACGAGACGCTGAAGGTGGTGGGCCTCGTCACGGTCCCGGCGACGCCCGCGCTCGATCCGGCTGCGAACGGCCTTCGCCTCCTGGTGCATGAGGCGGACGGCACCACGATCCTCGATCAAGCGGTCGCTGGCGGCAGCGGGTGGACGGCGAACGCGAAGCACACGCTGTGGAAGTACACCGCGCCGACCGCGACCGGTGTCACGAAGGTACGCCTTCGCGCCGGCAAGACGCCCGGATCGCTCAAGGTGCAGGTCCAGGCGAAGCGGCTGACGCTGCCGCCGCTCGCGAACCTTCCGCTGCAGGCCATGGTGGTCTTCGACCTTCCGTACGCGACGACGGGACAGTGCGGCGTGACGGGCGCCGGCACGTGCGCCACCAACGCCAGCGGCAGCACGATGCGTTGCCGGTAGGCTCCGAGCCCGTGGCCTCATACGGCCACCGAGCCATCTGTGCGTGCCGCGCTCGAGACATCTCTGCGGATCGGTCGATGGCACAGGCAGCCGACCCGTGCCGAGCCCGGCTGGGCTATGTGGCGTTTCGCGCCCCGTGCTTTCCGGCGGATCGGTCCTTGTGTCACCGCCGGGTCTCGTATGAGATCGTGGGCATGCGTTCTCTCGTGGTCGCTGCACTGGTCTCGGGCCTCGCGGCGCGAATTGCCGCCGCGGTGGATGCGGGCGATGGGTGGCATGCGCTCGCGGTGGGCGCCGGTTCCGATGGCCCCCGCCCGATCGCGCGCATCTACAACGGCATCCCGACGACCGACTATCCCGCCGTCGGCGGGATCGTGCTCCGGACGGCCGACGACAGGCTCGCCCTCTGCACGGGGACGCTCATCACCCCGACGGTCGTCGTCACGGCCGCGCACTGCTTCGACCTGAACCCCGTCCAGGCGGTGGCGGTGTTCTTTCCCGACGGCGCGACCGAGCAGGACGTCGCCGCCGTCGCCTACATCCAGCATCCGGACTACTCGCCGGACGCGCTCGCGTACGCCGACATCGCCCTGCTGGCGCTCGAGAGTGCGGTGGGCGTCATGCCCGTGCCGGTCGCCACCGCGACGCCGCGACCGAAGCGCGCCGGCGTGATCGTCGGCTTCGGGCAGGACGAGGTCGGCAACATCGGCCTCAAGGAGGCGGGGACCATCAAGCTGCGGCGATGCCCGAAGAAGTTCGGCGCGGCGGGAATCGCCCGCGGCCAGCTCGCCACGTCGCTGTGCTGGCACCCGAAGAAGCGGGGCCAGGACACCTGCCACGGCGACTCGGGTGGGCCGCTGCTGGTCGGCGGCGCGCTCGCGGGCGTCACCTCGGGCGGCTATCCCGATTGCCCGGGCGTGCTCAGCTGGGACACGAACGTGGCGCTGTTCGGCGACTGGATCGCAGCCGCTCTCGGGCCGTGAGGGCCTACGGATAGCGCTGCCAGCAGCCGCGCCTTGGGTTGCCCCGCCCCGCTCAGCGCTTCTTCAGGTACGGCACGGCGTCGCGATGCGCCGAGCGCGCCGCGACGAAGTCCGCCCGCGCGAGCCCGAGCTCACTCGTGATGTTGCCGAGCTCCGCCTCCTCGGCCGGCGAGATCTCGCCGTCGGCGGCCGAGACGGCGAAGCAGCAGTCGAGGAGAGAGAGCTTCTGCTCGCGGGTGGCGCTGGCGTCGAGCTCCCGCGTGACGAGGTAGTTGTCCGTCGCGCCCAGCAGCAGGTTCTGGGTCTTCGCGATCTGGACCACCACGACGGCCTGCGCCTCCGGCAGCCCGCCGCGCTCCATGACGAGACGCTCCATGGCCCGCGTCTCGTCGGCGCTGACGTCCATGTCGGCTCGCGCCACGCGACCCAGGACGTAGGCGAAGCGGGCGACGTAGCGCGCGGCGTCCGGCTCCATGCGATCGAGCGCGTCGATGATGCGACGCACGCTGGCGGTCTCCTCCTGAGAGGAGGGCGAAGAGGACGTCGCGATCCCGAGGAATCTGAGCAGGGACACGTGCCCACCATGCAACCAGCGAGGCCCGGCCACAAGGCCGCGCACCCTTCTGTTCGCCCGTGTCAGACGAATGTCACCCGCGCGTTCCCACCCGGGCCCGAGGCGCCGGCGGGTGGAGATTCATTTTGGCACTTGGCGCGGTCTCGAACTTGCTCTACTAGAGCACAACTATGGCGATACTCTTCACGAGGGACCGGGACGACAAGGGGCAGGAGGGGATCTCGTCGAGCGCAGTGGCCGGCGGGACGTCACCGAGGGAGGTTTCGATGGGAGAGCGGGAGCGGAGCGGCGTCGGTGGTATCGACGCGTTCCTCGGCAAGGGGACGAAGATCACCGGGAAGCTCGTGTTCGACGGGACGGGCCGGATCGAGGGGCAGGTCGACGGAGAGATCTCCGCGCAGGACACGCTCACGATCGGCGAAGGCGCCACCGTCAACGCCAAGATCACGGGCACGACGGTCATCGTCGAAGGCCACGTGACCGGCGACGTGATCGCGCGCCAGCGTCTGGAGCTCCGCGCATCGGGCCGGGTGCAGGGCAACATCACCGCGCCGAGCCTGGTCGTGCAGGAGGGCGCCAAGATCGACGGCCAGTGCTCGATGGCCGGCGCCGACTCGAAGGGGTTCCGCGACAAGCCCACCGACACCGCGGCGACCCATAGTCTGGACCGCACGCGCGATTCGGCCGTCCAGGTCGCGACCGCGCTCAATCGCTAGAGCGCGACGCCGGATAGCGAGCGAGGGGAGGCGGAGCCGGGAGGCTCCGCCTAGGGTCCCTTCGCCTTGAACTGGAGCGCGTCGTTCTTCTGGCTGGCGGTGTAGACCGTCTGCCAGCACTCCGTCGTGCCGTCGTTGGCGATGAGCTGCACGGTGACGGGGAGCGTGAGGCCGAGGCCCGGCATCGGGATGTTCACGCCCTTCGCGCCCACCACCACACGCGCGTTCGGCGAGGTCGTGCCCGCCTTCAAGAGGGCCTTCGTGATGCCGCTCGGCGTGCCGGCCTTGTTCGTCATCTTGAAGCCCGTGGTCCCGGTGGCCTTCCAGCAGGGCTTGGAGCCGCAGGTGCCGCCGGGAAGGAGGCCGGCCTCGAGCAGCGGCTGGCTCGCAGCCGAGGCGTCGTAGACGCACACGCGGTAGCTCGCCGTGCCGCCGACGGGATCCTTGAAGTCGCCGGTGGCCGTGCTGCCGCCCTTCCACTTCCACTTGAAGACGTCCTTCAGATCGTCGGACTGGTCCCTCAGCAGGACCGTCGACTTGGCCGTCGCGGCGGCGCGGCATCCGGTCGCGGGGACGGGACCGCAGAGCGGCGGTGGCAGCGTGGTCGAGGTGGTCGTCGTTCCGCCCGTCGTCGTGGTCGTGGAGCCACCCATGGTGGTGCTGGTCGTGGTCGACCCGCTGAGGCAGCCGTTGCTGCCCGCGTCGGTCGGGTCGCTGCCGAGGTCCAGCTCGTCGCGATCGAAGCAGCCGTCCAGGTCGCGATCGACGCCGATGCGCGTACCCGACCCCACTGGAACGCACGTGTAGGTCCGCTCCTGTCCGGCAACCAGCGCCTGGTCGTGGAGCTGCGTGGTCGTGAGCAGCGGCTCGCTCGCCCGATCGCTGCGGAACATGCCGCTCGCGAGGCGCACCCAGCCGCGCTCCTGCCCGCCGATCGGTCCCTTCACGGTCAGCTCGCAGAAGTGGACGTCGTCGGTCGCGACGAGGAGGCTCACGAGATCGTCGACGCCTGCCGGGCTCGTGTTCGTGAGCGTGATCTGCTGGCCCACGGCCGGCGCGAGATCGCTCGGGAACTCGAGCATGAACTGCTCCATGTTCTGGGCCTCGAGGGTCGTGAGGTTGAAGACGGCCGCGCGATGGAAGCGGAACAGCGTATCGATGCTCCCGTCGTGCAGGAAGCCGAAGCCGCGGATCTGCGGGCCCTGGTCGCCGTTGTTGCCGGGCTTCACGAAGGGGCTCTGCGGCATGCCGAACATGCCGACCTTCTGGTAGAGGTTGCGCAGGTGCGGGATCTTGAACTCCTGCGTCTCGCCTTCGATCGACATGCGGCCGTCGGTGCCGAAGAACCCGGACGGCGGATCGAGCACGTGGCAGCCGTCGCACGGCTGAACGATGTCGGTGAGATCGAACGGGTCGAGGAACTGCGTCCGTCCCGCGGCGGCGTCCGACGGGATGAGGCCGTCGACCAGGCCCTTCGGATTCGGCGGCAGCGTGACCTGGAGGATGAAGTCCGTGAACTTGTTCATGTCGGTGGCCGAGATGGGCCCACCGCGGCCCAGCAGGCCGTCGAACGCGACGTTGAAGGCCACGAACGCGGCGTGCTCGTCGAGCGGATCGCCGCCCGTGCTGCCACCCGTCCGGTCGCCGCGCCAGTGCATCGGCCCGCTGTGTGACATGCCGCGCAGGGTCTGGGTCGTCATCGGGCCCTTCATCGACGCGAACGTCGACCCGCCGCCGACGCGGAAGGGGTTCGGGTTCGGCGCGTCGTTGTCGCTCGGATTGCCGAGGTCCCACGCCAGGCTGTCGAAGTCGCCGAAGACGTGGCACGACGCGCACGACGCCTCGCCGTTGCTCGACGTCGCCGTCGAGTCGTAGAGGAACCGCCGCCCGTCGGTGATCGACGCCGGCTCGGGATTGAAGAGCGGCTGGTGGTCGATCTCCGCGGCGGTCGTCGTGTTGATCACCGAGAGCGCGTTGTCGAAGCGCGTGAAGACGTAGAGCCGGTGATTCGCCTCGTCGAGGACGAGGCCGCTCGGGCCGCCGCCCGTGACGGTGATGTGGTTCGACGCCGTCGGGACGAAGGCGTTGGTTTCGAGCTGCGCGGTGTTGAACACGCCCACCTGGCTCGACCCGAACGCCGTCATGTAGAGCGTCGTACCGTCCATGGTGACCGCCATGCCGAGCGGGATGGCGAAGCTCTTCGCCTGCTCGGTCGGCGGCGTGGTGCCGGTGCCGCCGTAGGTGAGGTGCTTGTTCAGATGGCGCGGCAGCACCGCCGCGCCGTCGAGCACGGTGATGCGTGCCTCGTGCAGGTGGCCGCGGACGGTGGTGCTGCAGGTGCCGGGCCCCTCGAAGCGGACCTCGTTCCGCGCCTCGGTGTTCGACACGTAGACCTTTCCGGTCGACGGGTTCGCGACCATGTTGAAGAGGACCGTGCCGACGTGGGCCCACGGCGTCCCCGTCTCGGCCAGCGTGGTCGCGTTGATCGAGAACACGTCCTGATCGGGCAGCGAGAAGCGGACGGCGTTGTTCCAGTTGCGGCCGAGCTCGTCCTTCCAGATGCCGGTCGCGGTATCGAAGCGGACGATGAGGCCGGTCTCGGGCTCGCTCTGGCCCGAGCAGTTGAGCGGGCTCGGCGCCGGGAGGCCGCCGGGCACCTGACCGCCGGAGAGGCCTCCGGGCATGATGACGCCGTCGAGGCTGCACGCGGACGCGGCCGCGCCGCCGTTGCACACGATGCCCTCGTTGACGGTCGTCGTCTGGTTGCCGGAATGGAAGACCGCGGCGTAGACCGTGCCGCCGCCGGGTGCGACCGCGAGCGCGCGCGGCGTATCGCCGAACAGGACGATGTTGGCGAGCGGCGTGCCGCCCGCGCCGCTGCCGCCGTGGCTCGGGCCGTCGAACACCTGGACGACGGCGCGGCCGGTGCCCTCGGTCGTGAAGTTGGGCGGGACGGGACAGTTCTGGCCGCGCCGCGCCGTCGTGACGAAGGCGTTGCCGGCGCCGGCGAACACGATGTCGCGCGGCTCGTCACACGTCAGCAGCGTCTGCACCACGCGAGGCGGCGAGAGACCGAGGTCGACGATCGAGATGCTGTCGGACAGGTGGTTCACCACCCACACCTCGGTGTTCGTCCGCGCCGCGACGGCGACCGGCTCGAGCCCGACCGGGATGGTGGCGGCATGCGTCACGCCGCCGGCGGTCACGTTGAAGACCTCGAGCTGCCCGTCGGGCGTGTTGACCGCGAACAGCCGTGTCCCGTCGGGTGAGAGCGCGAGTGGTCGCACCTGTCCGCTCTCGAACTCGACGAACGGCTGCGTGTGCGCCGGTACGACCAGGAGCCACAGGCTCCCGAGCACCAGCCACGCACGCAGGTTCGATCGCAGCATCGTCTGTCCCCCCTCGCGCGCCGGTCGTCCGGTGCGCCCCTTGGTTCACTGCCGGGCGTATCACGGGCCCGAGTCCAGTGGCTACGAAAAAGTCGTGGTCACTACCGCTCGCCTAGCACGTACGCGAGCAGGGCGATGGCAGCTGCGTTCTGGCGCAGGTCCTCGGGTCGGATCTTGTCGAGCGTGTCGGCCGCCGTATGGTGGATATCGAAATAATGACGGGCGTCGGGCTCGAGGTCGAACGCCGTCGCACCCGCCTTGACGATCGGGGCCACGTCGGCCCCGTAGCCGTGCGGCAGGAAGCGGCGGATGCCGAAGCGGGCGAAGATGGGCAGCAGCGGCGCCATCACGCGCACCCCGTCCTGGCTCCCGACGCCGATCGCGTCCGGCGCGCCCATGCCGTAGTCGGTCTCGAACGCCGCGA
>Ga0335084_10004057_pt1 | contig 14414 bp, 12 predicted proteins | sample Lox_Sample_44_FD_206721 | JGI IMG/M metagenome (GOLD analysis project Ga0335084, IMG submission 206721) | Soil microbial communities from Loxahatchee National Wildlife Refuge, Florida, United States - Lox_Sample_4.4 | ecosystem: Environmental > Terrestrial > Soil > Wetlands | place: USA...
GGACCAGTCGGCGGCCTCTCTCATGGGCATCAACGTCAACCGGATGATCTCCCTCACCTTCCTCATCGGCGGGGCCATGGGCGGTGGCGCGGGCGTGCTCTTCGGCGTGCAGTACAGCTTGATCAATCCCTATACGGGCTTCATCCCCGGGCTCAAGGCCTTCACCGCGGCGGTGCTGGGCGGCATCGGCAATATCCCGGGCGCCATGCTCGGCGGCCTCGTGCTGGGCGTGCTCGAGTCCTTTGCCGCGTCCTATCTGTCGCTGCTCACCGGCGGGGCCTTCGGGGCGGAGTACAAGGACATCCTCGCCTTCTCCATCCTGATTCTCATCCTGATCTTCCGCCCCAAGGGCCTCCTGGGCGAGGTCGTCAGGGAGCGGGCCTGATCGTGGGCGCGATCCAGCGCGTGCTCGACCAGCCGGTGGCCGCGACCATTGTCGTGGTCTCGCTGCTCGGCGTGACAGCATGGGGCGTCTCGCACTTTCCGCGCTCCGTCGTGCTCTTCATGCTCTTCCAGGCGTCGATCCTGCTGCTCTATTTCGCCCGCATGCCGCGGCGGCTCAAGATCGTCCTGACCGTAGTCGCGCTCGGCGGCCTCATGCCCGTCCTCGGCACCATCAACGCCTACTACATGGAGATCGCGATACAGGTCGGCATCTTCGTGGCGCTGGCGCTCGGCCTGAACATCGTGGTGGGACTGGCCGGGCTCCTGGATCTGGGCTATGTCGCCTTCTTCGCGGTGGGCGCCTACTCCTGGGCCATCTTCGGCTCCCCGCAGGCCAACCTGATCTTCGGGGGCAGCTACTTTCCGCTCTCCCCGTGGTGGTTTTTCGTCTTCCTCTTCGTGGGGGTGGGCGTGGCCGCCGGCGCGGGCCTCCTCCTCGGCCTGCCGGTGTTGAGGCTGCACGGCGACTACCTGGCGCTGGTGACGCTCGGGTTCGGCGAGGTGATCCGCGTCCTCGCCAACAACCTCGACAAGCCCATCAACATCACCAATGGCCCGAAGGGGATCACGCCCATCGGGCGGCCGCCCATATTCTTCGAGCCGCTGCTGCGCGCCGTCGGCATCGAGCCCAATCCCAACGTGATCTATCCCCTCTACCTCTACGCCCTCGTGCTCCTCATCGTCGGCGTCACCGTGCTCGTCAACCGGAGGCTCGAGGACTCGCATATCGGGCGGGCGTGGGAAGCCATCCGGGAGGACCAGACGGCGGCGCAGGCCATGGGCGTGCCGCTCGTGCGGATGAAGCTTCTCGCCTTCGCCTGCGGCGCCTCCTTCGCGGGCGCCGTCGGCGTGCTCTTTTCCGCCAAGCAGATCTTCATCAACCCGGAATCCTTCACCTTCATGGAGTCCATCGGCGTGCTCGCCATGATCATCCTGGGCGGCATGGGCTCCATCCCCGGCGCCATCCTGGGCGCCACCGTGGTCACCGTGCTCAACCTCCAGGTCCTCAAGGGCTTCTCGCTCTGGCTCAATGAGCTCCGCAACGCGGGCACCGTGATCCTCGGCTACAACCTCGCCAATCTGCCGACCCAGCTCGAGCCGGCCAAGTACGAGCGCATGATCTTCGGCCTCATCCTGGTCCTCATGATGATCTTTCGTCCCCAGGGCATCCTGCCCGCCAGGCGCCGCACGCGCGAGCTCAGCGAGTCCTGAGATGGCTGTCCTCCTCGAGGCGCGCGCCGTCACCAAGAAGTTCGGCGGGCTGACCGCGCTCAACGCCATCGATTTCGACCTCGAGGAAGGCCGGATCGCCTCGATCATCGGCCCCAACGGCGCGGGCAAGACGACCTTCTTCAACGTCTTCACCGGCCTCTACGTGCCGGAGGAAGGTGCCGTGCACTTCCGCGGCGCCCAGCTCACGGGCCTGCGCCCAGACCAGATCACCGCGCTCGGCGTCTGCCGCACGTTCCAGAACATCCGGCTCTTCAAGAGCATGACGGCGGTCGAGAACGTGCTCGTCGGCATGCACGCGCGTGTCGCCTCGGGCTTCTGGGGAGCGGTGAGCCGCAACCCCCACTGGAAGCGCGAAGAGGGGACGCTGTGGGCACGGGCGGCAGAGCTGCTCGACATCGTGGGTCTGCGCGGCCGCGCCAATGAGCTGGCGCGCAACCTGCCATACGGAGACCAGCGCCGTCTCGAGATCGGCCGGGCGCTGGCCTCGAAGCCGGCGCTCCTGCTCCTGGACGAGCCCACGGCCGGGATGACGCAGGGCGAGGCGCGAAGCCTCATGGAGCTGCTGCGGAAGCTGGTCGGCGACCTCGGCCTCACCATCCTCCTCATCGAGCACAATATGCGCGTGGTCATGGAGGTGTCCGACCACGTCACCGTGCTCGACCACGGCGAGAAGATCGCCGAGGGCCGCGCGGCGGACGTCCAGAAGAACCCTCGTGTCATCGAGGCGTACCTCGGGCGGCGGAAGTGGACCCCGCGCGCGGAGGGCGGCAGTGCTTGAGGTGCGGGACCTCCACGTGTCCTATGGCGAGATCCGCGCCCTCAAGGGCGTGTCCTTTCGGGTGGGACAGGGAGAGGTGGTCGCCCTCCTGGGAAACAACGGCGCCGGGAAGACCACCACGCTCCGGGCCATCTCCGGGCTGCTCGCCCCGCGCCAGGGCGACGTGGTCTTCGAGGGCGGCTCCCTGGTCGGTGTCCCCTCCCACGCCATCGTGCGCCGCGGCGTCACCCATGTCCCGGAGGGGCGGCGCATCTTCAACCGACTGAGCGTGCTGGAAAACCTCGAGATGGGCGCCTTCACGCGGTCGGACGCGAGGGTGAGCGAGGACATCGACCGCGTCTTCTCGATCTTCACGCGACTCGAGGAGCGGCGCACGCAGGTGGCGGGTACGCTCTCGGGCGGCGAGCAGCAGATGCTCGCCATCGGCCGCGCGCTCATGGCGAAGCCGCGACTCCTCCTGCTCGACGAGCCCTCGATGGGCCTCGCCCCTGTGCTGGTCGAGCAGATCTTCGAGACCGTGCAGACCATCAACCGCCAGGGCGTGACCATCCTGCTCGTCGAGCAGAACGCGGCCATGGCGCTCTCGATTGCCGGCCGTGGCTACGTCCTCGAGACGGGCGGCATCGTCCTCGAGGGCGGCGCGCGAGACCTGGCCGACAACCCCGAAGTCCGCCGCGCGTATCTGGGCGAGGCGTAAGATCAGCTCCCCTCACCCTGACCCTCTCCCAGAGGGAGAGGGAACCCAGAAGGATCAACGGAGGTCACCAACATGATCCGGCAAGGCCTCACCTACGAAGAGCACGAGATCGGCGCGACCTACGAGACGCTGGGGCGCACGGTCACGGAGGCCGACATCTGCGCCTTCGTCAACCTGTGCGGCTTCAACGAGCCGCTCTTCTACGACATGGAATACGTCGCAACGTCCTCCGTGTTCAAGGGCAAGCCAGCCCCCGGCGCCTTTACCTTCTGCCTCTCCGAGGGCCTGGTGATGCAGACCGGCCTCATCCACGGCACGGGCATGTCCTATCTGGGCAGCGACATCAAGATCGTCTCGCCCGTGCTGGTGGGTGACACGCTGCGCGTCCGGGTGGTCATCACCGACAAGCGCGAGACGAAGAAGCCCGACCGCGGCATCGTCAGTTATCGTCACGAAGTGCTGAACCACCGCGGCGAGCTGGTCCTCGAGGCGGCGATCAAGCGCATGATCAAGCGGAAGGCCGCCTCCGCCTCCTGATGCTCGTTCTCAGCCGCGCCGACCTCGAGCGGCTCCTGGATCCAGCCGCTGTCATCGAAGTGGTCGAGGCCGCCTTCCGCGAGGCGGCGGCCGGCCGGGCGAACGCCCTGCCCCGTGCCGTCCTCCCGATGGCCAAGGCCGGCGTCTTCCTCGGCATGATCTCGGCGCTGCCGCGCCGCCGAGCCTTGGGCGCCAAGCTCATCACCGTCGTGGGAGCCAACCGCGCGCGCGGGCTCCCGACCGTTCACGCCTCCTATCTGCTGAGCGATCCGGAAACGGGCGCGCCCCTCGCTTTCATGGAAGCGGGCTTTCTCACCGCCATCCGCACGGGGGCCGCCTCGGCCGTCGCGGCCCGGCATCTCGCGCGACGGGATACGCGGCGGCTCACGTGCTTCGGCGCGGGCATTCAGGCCGAGTACCAGCTCCGCTGTCTGAACGCCGTCAGGCCTGTCGAGAGCGTGAGCGTGGTGGGACGCGATCTGGCCCGCGTGGAGACGTTCGCGGCGCGTATGCGCGACGGGCTCGGCGTGCCCGTCGAGGTGGCGCGAGACCGGCGGGCGGCCGTGCGGGAGGCGGATATCATCACCTGCGCCACGACATCGGCGAAGCCCGTCTTCTCCGGCCGGGACCTCCGTCCCGGCACCCACGTGGACGCGGTCGGCGCCTTCAGGCCCAACACCCGCGAGGTCGACACCGAAGGCATCAGGCGCGCGTACGTCGTCGTGGACACGTACGAAGGCGCCTGGGAGGAAGCGGGCGATCTGCTCATCCCGATCAAGGCACGCGACATCACCCGACGCCACGTCAAGGCGGAGCTCGCCGAGGTCGTGGCCGGAAAGAAGCCGGGACGTGTGAATGCCGTGCAGATCACGCTCTTCAAGTCCGTCGGCTGGGCTCCGGAGGATGCGGCCACCGCGCGCCTCGCGTATGATCGCGCCATGGCTCAAGGCATCGGCACGGAGGTGACGCTGTGACGGCTCGCGGAATCATCGCGCAGATCAGCGTCTCGGCGGGCGGCGTGCCCAAGCTGCCCGTCCCGGCCGCGCGGGTGACCGAGCTCGGCCTCGAAGGCGACGCCCATCGAGACATGGAGCAACATGGCGGCCCCGAGCGCGCTCTCTGCCTCTTCTCGCTCGAGCAGATACGGGCGCTTCAGGCCGAGGGACATGCGGTCTCGCCCGGCGCCATCGGTGAGAATCTCACCGTCGACGGCCTCGACTGGGAGCGGGTGACGCCGGGCTCGCGACTCGAGCTGGGCGACGGCGTCGTCATCGAGATCACCCGCTACACGGCCCCGTGCTTCAACATCCAGAACAACTTCGTGGCGGGCGATATCTCGCGCGTGTCCCAGAAGCGGCACCCGGGCTGGAGCCGCGTCTACGCGCGCGTGCTCAAGACCGGCGCGATCAAACAGGGCGACCCGATCCGGCTCGTCGATTCCGAAGCATGAGGGCGGCGGACGCCGTCATCGTCGGGGGCGGCGTCACCGGCTGCTCGCTCGCCTTCCAGCTGGCCGGCCTCGGCATGAAGCGTGTCGTCGTCCTCGAGCGCCGCTTCATCGGCGCGGGCGGCACCGGCCGGTCCGTCGGCATCATCCGCCAGCTCTACCCCACGCCGGAGACGACGCAGATGGTGACGCGCTCGCTCGGTGTCTTCGAGCGCTTCGGCGACGCCGTGGGAGGCGAGTCCGGTTTCGTCCGCTGCGGCGCGCTCATCGGCGTGAGCGCCGCCATGCGCCCTTCGCTTGAAACAACGCTCGCGGTCCAACGCGGGCTGGGCGTGAATGCCGAGATCCTCGAGCCGTCGGAGCTCGCGCGCGTCGAGCCCTGCATCGATCCCTCCGCGCTCGGCGCCGTGCTGTACGAGCCCGGCTCGGGCTACGGTGATCCGTCGGCCGTCACCGCCGGCTACGCGGACGCGGCCAGGAAGCGCGGCGTCGTCATCGAGCAGGGCCAGGAGGTGACGGCGATTCATCGCTCGGGCAACCGGGTCACCGGGGTGACCACGGCCGCGGGCGACAGGATCGACGCACCGATCGTCGTCAATGCGGCGGGGCTCTGGTCCCCAGCCTTGGCGCGGCTCGCCGGCGTCGAGCTGCCCATCATCATCGGCCGCCACCCCGTCTTCGTGCTCGAGCGGGATCCCGGCTTCGGCCGCGCCCACATGGTCTACCTCGATCTGGCCGGCGGCAGCTACGTGCGTCCGGAAACCGGCGGGTTCACGCTGACCGGCTCGCTCATCGACGACGAGACCCAGCACCCCATGGATCCTGAGCTGCTGGGAGCCGAGCCGGGCTTCGACGAGGCTGAGGTGGCGCTCGAGCGCACGAGCCGCGCCCTGCCCAAGCTCGCCGAGGCGCGCTATGCCCGCGGCTGGGCCGGAGCCTTCGACATCACGCCCGACTGGATGCCCATACTCGACGAGTCGCCGGTCAGCGGCTTCTTCATCGCCGCCGGCATGTCGGGCCACGGCTTCAAGCTGTCTCCCGCCGTCGGCGAGATGATGGCTGCCCTGATCACGGGCTCGCCTCCGCCCGTGAATCCCGCGCCCTTCCGGCTGGGCCGCTTCGCCGGCCGCGCGGTCTCGGGCACGTTCGTGTCGTCGTACCTGGGCTAGCCCTCGTGAACCAAAGTCCCCCAGTCAAGGCCCTGCAGTGGGGCGGGCCCGCCCCACCGCGGCCTCGCCGCTGATCTATCTGGGCGAGATCGCCTGCGATTTCCCGATATTCTGGTTGGCAGGCAACTTGCGGTGTGTAACAGGAGGTCGACATACATTGGCTCGCTTGCCCGATGATTCTCGTCGCACTCGGCCCTCAAGCGTCCCCGCTGCGGGCAGGTGATGGGAGGAGGATGGGTACGCAGTGGACCATAGCACAGCCGATCCTGGACCAGACTCGGCCGATCGGTTGCGGGGGTACGTACAGGCGCTGGCGGGGACCATCGGCGAGCGCAACATGTGGCGCCGGGAAGCGCTGGGCGCAGCCCGAGACCTCATCGCGGCTGAGTGGCGCCGCCAAGGCTACGATGTCCTTCCCCATGTCTACGCCGTTGATGGCGTACCTTGCACCAACCTCGAGGTGACACGCCGGGGCCGGGAGCGTCCCTCGGAGATCCTGCTCCTGGGCGCCCACTACGACTCGGTGGTGTCTAGCCCCGGCGCCGACGACAATGCCAGCGGCGTCGCGGCCCTCCTCGAGTTGTCGCGGCGGTTTGCTGCGGCGGAGCCGGCGCGGACCTTGCGCATGGTCGCCTTCGTCAATGAGGAGTCACCCTTCTTCGGGACCGCGGGAATGGGCAGCGTCGCCTACGCTGGGGCGGCGCGAGCCCGGGGAGACGACATCCGCCTGATGCTCTCCCTAGAGACGCTGGGCTACTATCGCGACGAGCCCGGGAGCCAGCGCTATCCGCCGCTCTTCCGCTTCTGCTACCCGGATCGCGGAGTTTTCGTGGCCTTCGTGTCCAACTTCGCTTCGCGGCGCCTGCTTCGGCAGACGGTGGAAGCGTTCCGGCTGCACTCGGATTTCCCGGTAGAACATCTCGCCGGCCCCCCGCTCATCCAGGGTCTGTCCTGGAGCGACCATTCCTCCTTCTGGCATCAGGGCTATCCGGCGATCATGATCACGGACACGGCCTTCTACCGCTACCCCCACTACCACACGGGGAGTGACACGCCCGACCAGCTAACCTACGGGGCAATGGCGCGCGTGGTGGACGGCCTGGCCGGGGCGATCCTGGACCTTGCGGCCGCCGAGCGGATCGACAGTCGAACCGGGCGGCGCGCCGAACAGCGCCCTTGAGACAACGCTGCCTCAGTTGCGGCGATGTCACCCCATCCGATATCACCGCCGGCGAGGATTTCGGCGGAACGGCGGACGTTTGGAGCGAAGCGGGGCCCGCTTCGGGCGTGGCACCCCGGTTGCAGTCTGTTCAGAGAAGCTCCACGGGAAAAAGGTCTGGACTCAGCATCGGGGCGGCTAGATCGGCTACTCCAGAGTGCGTGCCCGACGCGTGGAGCTTCCGGCGAGGCGGACTGCGAGGGGAGGGGACACATGACTCGAGCACGTCCGGACGTCTCAGGGGCAACCTGCCGCTCAGAAGCAATGTCGGAAGCCGAACGTCTCGAGATCCGCCGGATACCCTCGCGGGCAGTGACGCTCAACGAGAAGGAAGCGATGTGGAGGTGCTACAGCCGCTTTGTCGAGGCCCGGCGGGAGAGCTTCATGCATACGATCGACACCGCCGATGAGGCGTTCCTCTTCTACGGCCGGGAAAGCGGCGCACTAGCCGGCTTCGAGGCGCTCCGTGTGCTCACCGTCGCGGTCCGGGGTGACCCGCAGACCGTTGTCTACTCCTGCTACGCCGACCTCGACCCAACCGTGCGCGGCGTGAACCTGCTGCAGCGGGTCGCGCTGCGCGAGACCCTGCGCCTCAAGCTGCGCCATCCGTTCCGTCCGATCTTCTGGATGTTCACGGCGTCGACTTACCTCAGCTACCTGCTCCTCCCGAACAACCTTCTCGAGTACTGGCCCCGGCCCGAGCGCCCCACGCCGCCGCACCTGCGTGAGCTGATTGACGCCGTCATGCGCACGCTCGATAAGGATGGCTGGGATCCCGAGGCGGGGGTCGTGAGACGTCACGGGGTGCTGCGCTACCGCGAGGGCCTTGTCGGGTCCGACCCGTCGCTGCTCGCGAATCCGCACATCCGCTTCTACGCCACGCTCAACCCCGGCCAGCACGAGGGCGACTCTCTCGCCTGCCTCTGCCCGGTCTCCGTCCGGAACGTCCACACCTTGCTCATGGCCATGGCGCAGCGCGCACGGAGCCGAGCAGGCCCGCACAGACCCCCCGTCGACCGTGTTCCCGGCGTCCCGCCCGGGAACGCACGCGCGTCTCGCTGATGTTCATCCTCTGGCCCGCGCAGATCGACAACGACGCTGCCATTGGTGGCAAGGCGCGGGCTCTTCTGCGCCTGACGTGCGCGGAACTGCCGGTCCCTGACTGGTTCGTCGTCACGAGCGGCGCCTTCGACGCGAGCCTGCCCCGAACCGCGGGCCCCGCGCTGCCGGCCGCCGACCCGGATGCGGTGGGTGAGGCGCTGGAGGGACTCGCCGTCGCGCCGGTTGTGAGGGAGGAGCTGACCGCGGCGCTCCGCCGCCTTTGCCCGGCAGGCGAGTTCGTGGCCGTGAGATCGTCGGCGCTCGAGGAGGACAGCGCCGCGCGCTCGTTCGCCGGCCAGCTCGAAAGCTACGTCTTCGTGCCGCCGGGGGACGTCCCGGCGCGCCTCGCCGACGTCTGGCGCTCCGGCTTCAGCCCGCGCCTCCTCGCCTACCGCCGCGCGGCCGGCCTGGAAACGTGGCCAATGCCTCCGGCTGTGATCGTCCAGCGTGTTGTCGACGCCGACGTCTCCGGAGTTGCCTTCAGCGCGGACCCGATCAGCGGGCGGCGCGGTATCGCAGTGGTCTCGGCCGTCCTGGGCCAGGCGGAGGCGCTCGTCCAGGGCGAGGTGGATGCGGACACCTGGCACGTCGATCGAGCCGGCGCGATCGTCGCCGAGCGCATCGGCGCCAAGAGCGTCGCTCGGCGGCGCAACGAGACGGCCGGGCGCGGCCTGCGTCTCGAGCCGGTCGACCCGGTCGAGGGGAGCCGCCCTGCCCTCGAGCCCGCCGCGCTGATTGCGATCGCTGGCCTGGCTCGGCGCGCGGAGCGGCTCTTCGGCCGCCCCCAGGATATCGAGTGGGCCCGCGAGCGGGGGCGCCTCTTCTTCCTGCAGAGTCGTCCCATCACGACGCTGGCCGACAAGCCGGACCCGGATGCGGCACGCGTGCTCTGGGACAACTCGAACATCGTCGAGAACTACAGCGGGGTGACGACGCCGCTCACGTTCTCCGTCGCGCGCATGATCTACGAGCGCGTCTTCCGCGAGTTCTACCGGCACATGGGCGTACCGTCGCAGATGATCGACGCTCACGCTGGTGAGTTCCGCGGCATGATCGGCCTCGTCCGCGGGCGCATGTACTACAATCTGTCCAGCTGGTACCGCGTCCTCGCCCTCCTCCCCGGCTTCAAGGTGAATCGTGCCTTTCTCGAACAGATGCTTGGGGTCGCCCGGATGCGTCCCGGACCGACGGCAGTCGGCGCGCCGGCGCCGACAGCGCGCGACCGCTTCGTCGACCTGCTCCGGCTCGTACGGACCACGTGCGGTCTGCCCCTGAACTACCTCCTGCTGAGGCGCGAGATCCACCGCTTCCTGCACACTCTCGACGCCTTCCTCGACGAGAAGGACACCGATCTGGGCAGCCTGAGGCCCGACGAGCTGGCCGCCCACTATCGCCATCTCGAGCGCCACCTCGGCGCGGTCGCCTGGCTGCCCCCCCTGAACGACTTCTTCGTGATGACCTTCCACGGCTTCCTGCGCGCGTGGGCCCGTCGCTGGATCGGCGTGGATGATCCCGGCAGGCTTCTGAACGACCTGCTGCGCGGGGGGCGGCAGAGCCTCGCCGGCGAGCTGGCCGCCCGAGTGGCGAGCATGGCGCGGTTGGCGATGGCCAACGAGCAACTCGTGTGCATGCTCTGCGATGGTGCGCTGCCGGCCATTGAGCAGTCCCTGCGCGGAGCGCCGGCGCTCGAGAGCGAGTACCGCGAGTACCTGACCCTCTTCGGGGAGCGGTGCGTCGAGGAGCTCAAGCTCGAGAGTCCGACGTTGCACGACGACCCGTTGCCTCTGCTCCGTTCCATCGGGCAGGTGGCCCGCCGGCTGCAGGCGGGTGCGGAGCCGGCCGCGGACGCAGCGGCCGCGGCGGAGGCAGCCCGGACGGCCGCCGAGGCCCGCGTGGCGAGGGCGATCGGGAGGAATCCGTGGAGGCGCCCGCTCTTCGCCTGGATACTCGCCAATGCCCGGGCGCGCCTTCGGGCCCGGGAGCGGCTTCGCTTCGCCCGCACCCGCGTGTTTGGCCGCGCGCGTCGCATCCTGATCGAGCTCGGCCGGCGACTGGCGGCCCTGGAGATCCTGGACGAGCCCCGCGACGTCTTCTACCTCGAGGCGGAGGAGATTCTCGCCTTCGTCGAGGGATGGGCCACCACGAGGAATCTCAGAGGGCTCGCCGCCCTGCGCCAGCTCGAGTTCCAGGCGTTCGAGGCGGGCCCGCCGCCCGCGGACCGATTCGAGACCGTGGGCATCCCATACGTGGGCCGCCAGGAGACCGCGGTGCCGCAGCCGAGCGCCCAGCCCGATGATGAAGGCTGGCAAGGGCTGGGCTGTTGCGCGGGCATCGTCACGGGACCGGTCTGCATCGTCCGCGATCCTCGACGCGCCAACCTGCGCCCCGGCGCCATCATCGTGGCCGAGCGCACCGATCCCGGCTGGACGGTGATCTTCCCCGCCGCGGCCGGCCTGCTCGTCGAGCGGGGCAACCTCCTGTCGCACGCGGCCATCGTGGCGCGAGAGATCGGCCTGCCGATGATCGTCTCCCTGCCCGGCGTAATGGACTGGCTACATGACGGGGACGAGGTGCAGATGGACGGGACGTCGGGCCGCGTGATCAGGCTGCGACCGACACCGGTGGGTGAGCCGGTACATGCCTAGCGCACCAGTCAGCGAGGTGGCCGCGACAGCCGACTTCTCGCTCATCCGCTATGCGCAATGCTGGGAGGACGCTGACGTCCTGCTCGAGGCGCTGGACATCCAGCCGGGCGACGCGTGCCTGTCCATCACGTCGGGCGGCGACAACACGCTCTCGTTGCTGACTCGAGACCCGGGTCGGGTCCTGGCCGTGGACCTGTCGCCGGCCCAGGCCGCCTGTCTCGAGATCCGCATGGCGGCCTTCGCGCATCTGTCGCACGCTGAGCTCCTGGAGCTCATGGGTGCGCGCCCGAGCACGCGCCGGCCGGCGCTCTATGCGCGGCTGCGGCCGCATCTGGCACCCGCGGCGCGAGTGGTATGGGACGCACACTCCCGCGACGTCGCTGCGGGCATCGGGGGGGCAGGGAGGTTCGAGCGCTATCTCGCCCTCTTCCGACGGTTCGTCCTGCCGTTGATCCATACGCGCTCGCGCGTGGTGTCCCTGTTCGAGCGCCGCTCGCCCGAGGAGCGCCGAGCCTTCTTCGCCCGGCGCTGGAACACGTGGCGCTGGCGCCTCCTCGCGCGCCTGTTCTCGTCTCGTCGAGTCTCCGCTGCGCTTGGCCGTGATCCGGCCTTCTTCCAGTACGTAGAGGGCGGTGTGGCGGGGCGAGTGCTGCGCGCCGTGGAGCGGGCTCTCACCGAACTCGACCCGTCCGGCAATCCCTACCTCCACTGGATTGTCTTCGGCTGCCACGGAGACGCGCTCCCCCATGCCCTGCGACCCGAGAACTTCGAAACGATCCGGACACACCTGGATCGCATCGAGCTCAGGATCGAGCCGCTCGAGAGCTGTTTGCGCGGCCTCCCGGAGGCGGCCATCGATCGCTTCAACCTCTCCGATGTCTTCGAGTACATGTCGGCCGAGAACACGGCGTGCGCCCTGGCGGACATCGTCCGAGTCGGGCGCCGCGGCGGGCGGCTCGCGTACTGGAACACCTTCGTGCCGCGCTCCCGCCCCCCGGCGCTCGCGCATCGGCTCCGGCCCCTGTCACCGCTCGCCGAGCGCCTCCACGCCGCCGACAAGGTGTTCTTCTACCAGCGCTTCGTGGTCGAGGAGCTGACGTGACGATCGCCCTGGTCGGCCGACGTCTGACAGCGTCTGGTTACATCGGCCGCATGCGAGGCTATTTCGCCGAGATGCTGCCCCTGCCGAGGCATCTCCTCGAGGCGGCCTTGATCTATCTCGGCATCGCCCTGTTCGCGCGGGACGTTCATCACGTGCAGCCGCCGCTGCTCTCCCGCTACACGGTGATCGGCGTGTGGAGCGTGTTCAGCGTGTGGCTGATTCTCCGCCTCATGGACGAGCTGAAGGACCGGGACATCGATCGCCAGCTATTTCCTGAGCGCCCGCTGCCTGCCGGCCGCGTGCTCGAAGCGGACATCCGGCTGAGCCTCGTCGCCGCCATCGCCGTGTACCTGCTCGCCAGCCTCGCCGCGGGGCGCGCGTTCTGGACAGCCCTCGTCGTGCTCGGCTACATGACGCTGATGTTCCGGCTGTTCTTCGTCCCCGACCTCCTTCGCCGGAGCTTGATGCTGTCGCTGGTCACCCATACGCCTATCCTCCCGCTGATGATCCTGCAGGGTTTCGCGATCTTCGCCGCGGAGAGCGGGTTGGGCCTGAGCGGTCTGGCGTGGTCTCTCGTGGTGCCGTACGTGATCATGGTGTGGAGTGTCCACGCGGCCTGGGAGTTCGCGCGGAAGATCCGTCGCCCGGCGGACGAGACCGATTACGTCACCTATTCGAGCGTCCTGGGGCCCGCGCGCGCGGTGTGGCTGGCCGCCGCGACACAGATGGTCACGGTGACGGCTGCCCTGTACCTCTTCGTAGTGCTGCGCCTGTCGTGGCCGTACCTGGCCCTCGTGGTCTTCGCCTTTGCCCTCATGGCGTGGACGTACCACCGCTTCCTGAGGACCGACGATCCGCGCTTCCGCCGGCTCCGACCGTATGCCGAGGTCTTCGCGCTCTCCGTTCTCGCGGCGCAGGTGGGCGAGTTCGCGTGGCGGCTGAGCGGGCGCTAGGGAGAACAGGATGCCGCTCTACGCCTACGATTTCGACGCGGACCGGACCGAGCAGTTCCTCCGCTTCTGCTCCGAGCTGCACGCGCACGACCCCGGCTGGATTCCGCCATTCCTGGAGACGATCAGACGGCAGCATGGGCCCGAGTTCTCTTTCTACGCGCGCCCAGGCGCGCGCCATCGCCACTTCGTGATCGAGAGCGCCACCGGAATGCTAGGGCACGTGATGGCGACGGTTCATCCCGAGCTGCGGGATCGCGACGGCACGCCGGTCGGCGCTCTGGGGTTCTTCGAGTGCGCCAACGACTGGCCCGCGGTCGCCGAGCTGCTCGCCACCGCCACCGGCTGGCTGCGCGCCGAGGGGGCTCGCGGCCGCGTCTGGGCCCCCCTCAACTTCGACATCTGGGAAGCGTATCGGTGCATGATCCGGGGCTTCGACGTGTCCCCCTTCTACGGGGAGCCGCGGACCCCACCTCACTACCTGGAGTTCCTCGAGCGGTTCGGGTTCGCCCGGCGCCGGACCTGGTGCTCCCTCGTGCTCGACGCCCGCGAGGCGGTCGCGGCCGTTGCTGCCCCGCACGAGGCCTCCTGGAAGGCGACACTCGCAGCCGGCCATCGCTTCACGGAGCTCACCCGGGAATCACCGGCCGGTGATGTGCTCGAGCTCCACGGGGCCGTCATGCGGGCCTTCGAAGGCACGCTTGGCTATACGCGCTGTCCGCCAGACGAGTACGCGGCCCTGTTCGCATCACATGCGGCCATCGTACATCCCATCCTCTCGACGCTTGTCCGCGGCCCGGGGGGCGCGACTGAGGGGTTCGCGATTGCCTATCCGGACGTCGCGAGCGCCGTCCGATTGGCCGGCGGGAGCACGGCCCGAGCCCACCTCCTGCTCCGCCAGGGGCGGGCGCAGCGCATCGTCGTTCACTCGATTGGCGTCGTGCCCGAGGCCCAGGGCCGCGGGCGAGGGGGGGCGCTCATGTACCAGACCATGTGGCGAGCCCTCGCCGATGGGTACGAGGACTTCGTCTTCGCGCTGGTGGGCGACGATAGCCCCGGACGAAGGCTGGTGGGCGAGGCGCTCCGCGGCGC
>Ga0335084_10004058_pt1 | contig 14408 bp, 10 predicted proteins | sample Lox_Sample_44_FD_206721 | JGI IMG/M metagenome (GOLD analysis project Ga0335084, IMG submission 206721) | Soil microbial communities from Loxahatchee National Wildlife Refuge, Florida, United States - Lox_Sample_4.4 | ecosystem: Environmental > Terrestrial > Soil > Wetlands | place: USA...
TGCTCTGCTGTGTTGATCGAAAAATTGTCTTTGCCGCCGTACGGCACGCCTCGCCGCCGCTCCAGAACTTCGCGGATTTCGTCCACCGCCTTCTCCAATTGCCCCGCATACGCCTGCGCCCGGATGTTCAACTCATCCGCCGCCGGATACGTCTTCTTGAAGGTGCTGAACGGTATCAACACACGACGGTCTTCGTCGCCCATGCCGAAGCCGCCCTTCGGCTTCTCCACCACCCCGACCACCTGGAAATCCGTGCCGTCGATCATCACGTACTTGCCCACCGGATTGCCTTCCGGAAACAACACCGGCGCCACGTTCTCGCCCAGCATCACAACCTTCTCTTTGTGCAGGTCGTCGCCCTCGCTGATGAACCGTCCTTCCAGCGTCGCTGCATTCGCGTACACTAGCCCGAAATTCGCCTGCACCCCGCGGAAGTCGATCGCGCTGACTTCACCCGACTTGGTGCGCACCGTGTGCACGTGGTCCCAATCCGTCATGATGAATGCCGTTACGTTCTTCACCGCCGGGCACGATTCCTGCAGCGCCTTCGCATCCTCCAACGTCAGCGGCTTCCGTTGCCGCTCTTCCGGTGGCGGCGGTCCGCCGTGCCGGCCCTGATCCCATTTCGTCACGAATGCGGTATCGGCGCCGAACTGCTTGATGTTTTCCTGAATCTTTTGGTCGAATCCGGTGATCAGCGCGGCCACCAGCATGATCACGCTCACTCCCAGCACCACGCCGAACACCGTCAACGCGCTGCGCAGCTTGTGATTGCGCAGCGTATCCATCGCTTGCCGCAGATTTTCTCCGTGCGCTTGTGCCATAGCCCGCCTCTATCCCTCCGCTCGCAGCGCTTCTATCGGATCCAGCTTTGCTGCCCGCATCGCCGGGAAGATCCCGAAAAACAGCCCCACGCCTGTCGCCAGGCACAGCGAAATGATCACCGCGCTGATCGGTGTCGCCATCGGGAAAGAGAACAGCGCCTTCACCAGGAACACCACGCAATACGCCGCTATAATTCCGATTAATCCGCCCACGGCTGCCAGCACCGCCGACTCGGTCATGAACTGCAGCAAGATGTGCTTCTTTCTCGCGCCCAGCGATCGCCGCAGCCCGATCTCCCGCGTTCGTTCCGTCACACTCGCCAGCATGATGTTCATGATCACGATGCCGCCCACCACCAGGAACACGCTCACCAGCGCCATTGCCACCGTCGCCAGGTTCCCGGTCAGGTCATGCCATAACGCCATGATGGAATCTGACCCCAGAATCGCGAAATTGTCCTCGGAGTCCTGGGGCAAATGCCGCCACGCCCGCAAATACATCCTCGCCTCGTCTTCGCTTGCCTGGAACAACTCCTGGCTCGGTGCCTGCACCAGGATCAGCACCCAGTCATTGACCGTGTGCCAGCCCTTTCGCCACGCAGGCAGCGGCATGATCATGTAGTTGTCCTGCGATTCGCCAAACGCGCTTCCCAGCGGCTCCGCCACTCCAATAATTTCGTACGTGTGCGTCTGTACTCGGAGCGTTTTTCCCAATGGGTCCTGGTTCGGATAGAATTTCTTTACCAGGTCCGGCCCCACGAACACCACCTCGCTTCGGTGCTCCTCATCCGCCTGCGTGATGAAGCGCCCGTGCGCCACATTCAGGTTCCGCACTTCCGCAAAGTTCTGCGTTGCCCCCATCATGCGCACGTTCTGCATGGTCTGGTTGCCGCTCTTCACTTCTACGTTGTGATCCTGCTCGCACGCGATGGCTCGCGCCAGCTTCATGCTGGATTGCAGCCGCTCGCATTCTTCCAGCGTCAACAGCGGTCGCTTCTGCGCCTTGATGAACGCCGCCTGGCTTGTGATGATCCCGAAGCGGTCAATCAAATACACGTTTGCGCCGAGATTCGCGACCCGGTCCGCAACATAAAAATTCAGACCCGAAATCACGCTCATCACCGACACCAGCGTCAGCACCGCCAGGATTACGCCCAGCAGCGTCAGAAAACTACGCAGCTTGTGCGCCCGCAACGCATCCAGTGCCAGCTTCAGCGTCTCGACAAAGGTTAGCCAGCCGCGCTGAAACCGCTCCCATCGGGACATCGTTTGCCCCGCCGCTCCCGTAAGCGGCGGTACTGCAGTCATTTGGCCTAAAGACACCGACCCCATCCGTGTTCTCCGCTATCTAGCAAGACGAAGTTCGCTCTCCGTTTGTTTCAGCTGGACGGCAAGAATCTGCCTTGCTTAGACGTGGCGCAGCCGTGTTCCGCTCTGATTTCGCGAGACTTCCGAGTCTTAGGATGCGGACAACCGCCCGGGCGTGTCTGTGATGGACTCTAAGCTCCACAACACCGGAGCTAACGATATATGTTTCAGCTATTTAAGGGACCGCCAGGCTATTCGTACCGCAGCGCTTCCACGGGATCCAGCTTGGCCGCCTTCACCGCGGGCCACACCCCGAAAATCAGACCCACTCCCACGCTGACAACGATCCCCGTCGCTGCCGCCCACACCGGCACTTCGCCACGCCATGACAGCGTGTTCCGGATCAGGATCACCAGGCCTCCCACCAGCAGCAGCGCGATCAATCCTCCTGCTCCCGTCAACGTCATCGCCTCCAGCAGGAACTGCCACGTAATGTCGCTGCTCTTCGCTCCAATTGCTTTGCGGATTCCGATCTCTCGCGTTCGCTCCGTGACGCTCACCAGCATGATATTCATCACGCCAATCCCGCCCACCAGCAACCCGATCGAACTCAGCACCACCGTGGCCAGTGCCACCGTGTCGACCATGTCGTGGAACTGCTCCACTTGCTGCTCCGCTGTGCTGATCGAGAAGTTGTCTTTGCCGCCGTACGGCACTCCTCGCCGCCTCTGCAGAACTTCCCGCATCTGGTCCACCGCTTCCTGCAATCGGCCCGGCCGCGCCTGCGCCCGCAGGTTCACGTCGTCCGCTGCCGGATACATCTTCTTCAGCGTGTTGTATGGAATCAGCACCCGGCGGTCTTCTTCATCCGCGCCGAATCCTCCTTTGGCTTTCTCCAGGACCCCAATGACCTGGAACGCGTTGCCGTCGATCAATACATCGTTGCCGATCGCTCGCCCGCTCGGAAACAGCACCGGCGCCACGTTTTCCCCCAGCAGCACCACCTTCTCTTTATGCAGATCGTCGCCTTCGCTGATGAACCGCCCGTCGCTCAACGTGGCGTTCGCATACACGATCCCGAAATCCGGCTGCACTCCGCGAAAATCGATAGCCTTCACTTCTCCCGATTTTGTCCGCACAGAATGTGTCTGGTCCCAGTTCGGCTCCACCCAGGCCGTGATGCTCCTTACCGCCGGGCACGAATCCCGGATTGCTTGCGCATCCTCGGGCGCAAGCGCCTTGCGCTGCCGCTCCGCCAGAGACGGCGGGCCGTTGCGGTGCCGGTCCCACTTCGTGATGAACGCCGTGTCCGCCCCTACCTGCTTGATCTCTTCTTCAATTTTCTGGTTGAACCCGGTAATCAGCGCCGCGACCAGCATGATCACGCTCACGCCCAGCACCACGCCGAACACCGTCAGCGCGCTGCGCAGCTTGTGCGTCCTCAGCGTGTCCATCGCTTGCCGCAAGTTTTCGCTGTATGCTTGCGCCATTCTTCAGCCGTCCGCTCGCAGCGCTTCGATGGGATCCAGTTTCGCCGCTCGCATCGCCGGGAATATCCCGAAGAACAAACCTACCGCCGTCGACAGGATCAGCGAAATTGCCACCGCGCTGACCGGCATGGCCATCGGAAAATCGAAGACCTTCTTCACGAACAGCTCAATGCCCATCGCCGACAGGATTCCGATGACTCCTCCGACCGCCGCCAGCGATGCCGATTCCGCCAGAAACTGCAGCAGGATGTGCTGTTTCCTCGCGCCCAGCGATCGCCGCAATCCGATCTCTTTCGTCCGTTCCGTCACGCTCGCCAGCATGATGTTCATGATCACGATGCCGCCCACCACCAGGAACACGCTCACCAGCGCCATCGCCACCTTCGCCAGGTTTCCCGTCAGCTCCCGCCACAGCGACATGATCGATTCCGAGCCCAGAATCCCAAAATCGTCGGCGTCGTTGTAGGGCAGGTGGTGCCACGCGCGGAACAGCATTCGCGCTTCGTCTTCGCACGACTGCATCGTCTCCCCGTTCGGCGCCTGTACGAAGATCGCCATCGAATCGTTCGGCCGGTGCCAGCCCTTCAGAAAAGTTCCCAGCGGCAGCAGCACATAATTATCTTGCGACCGACCCAGCGCGCTCCCGATCGCCGCCCCCACTCCGATCACTTCGTACGTGTGCGTCTCCGCCCGTATCGTCTTCCCGATGGGATCCACGCTCGGGAAGAATTTCTGCGCCAGGTCCGCCCCGATGAACGCTACCTCCGACCGGTGGTCGTCATCGGCCTGCGTCAGAAATCTTCCGCTGGCCACGCCCAATCCCCTGATCTCGCCGTAGTTCGCGGTCACCCCGGTTACCACCGTGTTTTCCATGAGCTGGTCGCCGCTGCGCGTCTGCGCCCTGATTTGGTCGTAGCCCGCCACCGCTTTGGGCAGCTTGGCGCTCTCTCGGAAGCGTTCGAAATCCTCCATCGTGATGATTGGGCGCTTCTGCGCCTTCACCCATTCGTCGTCGCTGGTGATTATCCCGAACCGGTCGATCACCAGCACATTCGCCCCAAGATTCGCCACCTTGTCCGCAATGTAGAAGTTCAGGCCTTCGATCACGCTCATGACCACCACCAGTGTGGTCACCGCCAGAATCACGCCCAGCAGCGTCAGGAAACTCCGCAGTTTGTGCGCGCGCAGCGAGTCCAGCGCCAACCTCATCGTCTCCGCGAACGTGACCCAGGCGCCTCCAAAGCGCTGCTTCGTTGAGGCTGCCTTATCCCGGGCCCGGGCAAACCCGGGCATTCCGGCCAAATTTTCGATCGGAGCGACACCCATCGTTGGCCACTCGTTCTGAAACTGGATACACAGACGATACACTGATTTCCGAATGAATCAAGCGTACCGGGGACCCATTTTGATTTCCGTCGCGGGCCTGTGTACCCTGCTTTTGCAAGCAGAAAACGACCCGGCGATGCTCGTTCGAATCGGTCAATTATGGCCTTACTTTCAATATATTATGAGGCGCTTCCCGGCCCGCGCCGCTCGGGAAGACCGGGCACCCTCGCTCCCCTCTTGTTGCTCCTCTCTCTGCTTCCCTTTGCCCCGCGTACAAGCTCTCAAAACCCCGCTCTTCCCCCACGCGACAGCGCCATTGACCTCTTCTCCCGGGTCATCGCCCAGCAGAAAAAAAGTGAAGTCGACCTCGATGTCTTCGAGCGCATCCAGCGCGCCGAAGCCCGTAAGCCCCCGGGCGAACACGCTTTAACCGACGTCCGCTTCCTCCGCCTTTTCCCCAACGGCACCGGTCTCAACAAGATTCCTCTGAGCCCCGACGGCACCCCCCCTCCCTCCCCCTCCTATCGCGCCGACCTCGCCCGCCTCGAGCAATACCTGGTCTGGATTCTCCAAGACGGCTCTGGACAGCGCGAGGCCATCGCCAAGGCCGAGAAAAAACGCAAGGAACGTTTCGAGCTGATCGACGCGACCCACCAGGCTTTCGTCTTCACTCTCGAAGGCAAGGAAGTCCGTGGTGATCGCACTCTTCTTCGCTATTCGATGACTCCGCGGAAGGACTACAAGCCGACATCGCGTTTGACCACGCTCTTCACCAAGGTACGCGGCACCGTCTGGGTCGATGAACAGACCTCGCAACTCGCCAAGATCGACGGCCAGGTCACCGAAGACATTTCCCTGGCGCTGTTTCTCGCTAAGGTGAACAAAGGCAGTCACTTCATGCAAGAGCGCTACGAAATCGCTCCGGGCGTGTGGGCGCCCACTTTCGAGCAGTACGACTTCGATGGCCGTCGGTTTTTCTCTACGATTTCCATTCATGAGCGCTCGTTCTACACCGATTACAAGCGCGTTGGCCCGCCTCGCGAAGCCGTCGAACGAGTGCGTGCTGAACTGGGCAAACTCCCCGCAGAGAACCGGCAGAAATGACCTCCCTCCGCTAGACTGAATGGAGAGGTTCACGCCGGCCCCGCCATCCGGAGGTGTCATGCCGAAGCAATTCTTCCTTGCCTTCACCTTGCTGCTCTTCCTGGCCATCCCCTGCCGGGCACAGTCCGATCCCAATCCATCGAACGCCGCGCCACCGTCCACTGCCGACGGTTCCGCGAAGAAAGACCCTGCAAACGTCAACGGCAAGAAAAAACCAAAGGTGTGGACTAACGACGACATCAGCAAAGGAACTGGCGGCGTCTCCGTCGTGGGCGACCCTTACGCGGCTGAATCTTCCTCAACCAAGCCGCAGAACGCAAAAGCCTCCGAATCGGCGCGCGAACGTATGATCGCAAGCTACAAAAATCAGATCGCCCAGATGGAAGCGCAGATCGCCGGCATCGACAAACGCATCGACCAGCTCAAGAACTTCAAGGCTGAGAATACCGCTCCTTCCGGCGGCATCAAGATGCATCAGGGCTACAACATGGTGCCGGTTGAAGAACAGGTAAAGCAGCTCAACGAGAGGAAGAAGGATCTCTTGGCCAAAATCGAGGAAGTCGAAACTGAAGCCCACAAGAACGGCATCGAGTCGGGCGACTTGCGCTAGAAAACCACACCTTACCGGCTGAATTCCCGGTCATCCAGGGCATCGTAGACGTACTGCACCGTCGCCGGGTGATTTCCCTTGCTGTCGGAAACGTGCACCGTCTCGATCAGCTGTTTTCCGTCTTCAGACAACTCATACGTGCGGCTGATTTTCCCGTTGTGCGCGCCTTTTTCATCCGTCACCAGTTTGCTTCCGTCCCACTTCGCTGCAATTTCCTGGTAATCCGGTCCTTTGTTGTTCTTTTGAAGTTTGCGCCCGTCCGTGTAGAACATTCGCCGGTGGTCGCGATCATCGAGTAATTCCACGCCGGGATCGTCGGGCATCTGCTGGCGGAACAGCATTTCCCTCGGCGGGTTTACGATGTCTCCCATCTCGTCATAGTCGCTCGAGTTGTCCCGCGGATATCCTCCCCCTCCTCCGGGGTATCCACCCGGCCACGGTCCGCTCACTCGCGGTCCGCTGCTGCCGTAAGGACCGTTGCCGCGATTCGTGTTTTGCGTCTCCTTGGCGTGTTGCAGTTTCCTGCGGCCGTCGTCGCTCTCGTCCTTGTTAATGCGCCAGGCGCCCATGATGCTTTTCCGGGCAGGAACCTCTGGCTTCTTGGGTGGCGGGGGTGGCGCAGGTTCGGAACTCGACGCCGTCGATGGCGGAGGAGTCATCGGTCCCGGCGGCGCCTGTGCCAAGACGAACCCCGAACTAAGCAGCGTCGCGGCCGCCAGCAGAATTATTCTGTTTTGTGACTTCATGTGGCTATCTCCACCTTGCGATTGCTGGACGAGCATTCCCGCCTCAGCCTCCAAACTCCCGTGGATCAGTAATCTCTTGCGCTTCCTTTGAGATTCAGTCCCCCGCATAAAAGGCTGCTTCGGCATCCGCCCGTCAGGCTTGAGCCAGCCAACGATTCAGGTCTCGGGCCCGCTCCAGGAACCCCAGCGCGCCAAGTTCTCGAAAGCGCTTTGCGCGATGCCGGTAATCCGCGTCGTTCCGTGACAAGATCGGCAGGAACGGGATGCGTGCCGCCTTCGCCGCCAGCGCGTCATCAATATTATCGCCGACATACAGTGCCGTCTTCGGATTTCGTCCCGCTAGGATGATCCGCAATCCTTCCGGACTCGGTTTCTTCTTTGCATCATCCATCGTGATCACGGTTCGAAACGAACGCGCCGCCGGCCATTTCTCGAACGTGTACGAAAACTCCTGCCGCGTTCTCCCCGTGAACAGGTTCAGCTCCCGGGTTCTCGCCCACTTCTCGATCAGGTTCGGCGTTACCAGCAACTTCTCCTTGCTCACGTTCCCCGGTTGCCCGTCGCGCCCCCAATAGAACGGTTGGAACGCCTCACGCGCCTCTTCATACGTCGTTGGCACGCCAAGCGCCGTGGCCCACCGCGACACCATCATCCAGTCGTCGTTGTTGCCCGGCTGCCTCTTCCATTCGTGGAATTCCGCCCACGTCGGCTTCATCCCGGTTAGCTCCCGGATCGTCTGCAATCCCGATCGCCAGTAGGTCTCCTTTACATCGACGAGCACACCGTCCACATCGAAGATCAGGATCTTCGGATCGAGCTTCACTTCCGCCGGCTGCTTCTTTCCCGCCCGTTTCTTCTTCACCTGGCTGTCCTTTCGTTCTCTTCTCCAGTTTACCTTGTAAGGACCGGAATCCGGGACGGCCCCTCTCCGCATTCGCTCCTGTTTTTGAACTGCGAATCTTGGGATAATCCTCTCCGATGGTTAACGAAGAACTGCGCCGCGAACTCCTTGCGATGAAGGCCGAGGACCTGTCCGTCCGCGAGGAATTGCTCAATGCCAACCTCCTCCGTAGCTCCTACCATCCGCGCATGGAAGAAATTCACGTCAAGAATGCGAAGCGTCTACGCGAGCTGATCTGCTTACATGGCTGGCCCACGGATGACCTCGCTGGCCCGGACGGTGCGGAAGCAGCCTGGCTCATCGCCCAGCATTCGATCGGCGAACCCGCATTTGTGCGTCAGGCCCTGAAGCTCATTCGGGCTCAGATCGAGCACAAACGTGTACCCGCCTGGCAAGCCGCTTACCTCGAAGATCGCATCGCCCTCTTCGAGGGCCGCCCGCAGCGCTATGGCACGCAGTGGATCGACGATCCTCGCGACGGTATCGGACGCCCCTGGACTCTGGCCTATCCCGACCGCATCAATGACCTGCGTGAGGCTGTTGGCCTTAAACCGCTCGCTCCGGTTCCGCTGCCTGGACCCGAAGTGCCCGCACAGGCGCGTCAGCAGGCGGAATCCGACCAGCAATGGTGGATCGACTGGCTGATTGCCCGCGGTTGGCGCAAACCCTAAGAGGCCGTAGCCCGCATTCTGTCCCACCGAACAGGTTGTCCGATGCCGCCCTTCGCCTTACCTTGGAACGAACGGGCACGCTCCAGCCTCCCAACGAGAACAAGACACATGCGTATCCTCCATCAATTCCCCCGTACCTCGTCCTTCGTGTGCGTGCTTGCCATCGCGGTCCTTCTGATCGCCTGCTCTTCCATGCCGCCCGGCGGCGGTACGGGCGGTGGCGGCAACGCACAGCCTCCTGCCTCGCCTGCCTCTCTCCTGGCGACGGCCGGCAACGCGCAAATTAGCTTGAGTTGGGCGGCGAGCGCCGGCGCCACCAGCTATCATGTGAAGCGCGCCACGACGAGCGGTGGGCCCTTCACCACGATTGCGTCTCCTTCCCAACCGAGTTGCACCGACACCGGCCTCACGAATGACACGACCTACTACTACGTGGTCACCGCCCTGAACGCCGATGGCGAGAGCGCCGACTCCCCGCAAGCGTCGGCCAAGCCCGTAGCTCCGCAAACAATTCCCGTCATGCCTGTTGGTTTGCAGGCGACCCCGGGCAACGCGCAGGTGAGTCTCATCTGGAACGTCAGCGCCGGCGCCACCAGCTACCATGTGAAGCGCTCGACCACCAGCGGCGGCCCCTTTACGACGATCTCGTCTCCGACTTCCGCGAGCTTCACGGACTCTGGCCTCACAAACGGCACCACCTACTTCTATGTCGTCAGCGCCGTCAATGCCGCAGGAGAAAGCGCAAATTCTTCCCAAGCCTCTGCTAAGCCCGCCGCCCCTCAGACCGCTCCTCCCGTGCCGTCTGGGCTGCAAGCCACCCCGGGCAACGCGCAGGTGAGTCTCACTTGGACCGTATCCACCGGCGCCACCAGCTACCATGTGAAGCGCTCCACGACGAGTGGCGGGCCCTACTCCCAGGTCGCTGCTCCCACGACGAATAGCGTCACCGATAGCGGCCTCTCCAATGGCACCACCTACTTCTATGTCGTTTCCGCGCTCAATGCCGCCGGCGAAAGCGGCAATTCCAGCGAGGTCAGCGCCAAGCCCACCGCTCCCGCCACTCCCGATGTCACCATCACCGTCGATCCCACCAAAACGAAGGCGATCTCACCCTACATATACGGTCTCAACTTCTATTCCGGTAACGCAGATCCGCCTCCCTCGCTCACCTTTGACCGGGCCGGCGGCAATCGCTGGACCGCCTACAACTGGATCAATAACTCCTCTAACGCGGGCAGCGACTACTACTACGAAAACGACAACTATCTCTGCAACGGCAGCTGCAACGCCGCCGTCCCCGTGGAAGCGGTCCGCATGTTCATCGCGGGCGATCAGGCGAACGACATGGCCAGCCTGGTTACTTTCCAGATGCAGGGCTACGTCTCCGTCAACACCAATGTCGTGCAAGTGCCTCAGCCCTTCCCGAACCTCGCCTACTTCCGTCCTGTGGTCGCCAAGAAGAGCACCGCTTCCGGCCAGCCCTTTACGCTCAGCCCGCCACCGGCTTCGACCGACAACAACGTCTACATGGACGAGTTCCTCTGGGCGCTCGACCAGAAATTCGCAGGCCAGTCTATCTTCGGAACCAATCCCGCAACTCAACATGTCTTCGTCGAACTCGACAATGAACCCGAGCTCTGGAACTCAACGCACGCCGAAATCCAAGGGTCCACGCCGGTTTCTTCCGACAGCTACATTTCCAAAACCATCTCGCTCACCAAGGCCCTGAAAGACCTGTTCCCCAATCTCCTCATTTTCGGCCCCGTTCACTATGGCTTCGAAGGCATCTACGACTGGCAGGGCGAATTGAATGCCACTCCTTCCGGCGCGAACTGGTTCCCCGACAAGTACCTGCCCGCCCTCAAAACGGCCTCCAACACCTACGGTCGGCCGCTCGTCGACGTCTACGATTTTCACTGGTATTCCGAAGCCACCGACGGCAGCACTCGCATTACAAACCTACCAGGGCCCAATCTCAACGCCACGCAGGTGCAGGCCATCGTGCAAAGCCCGCGCAGCCTCTGGGACACCACCTACAAGGAAAACTCCTGGATCAGCAATGACGTGCTCGGCGGGCCTATCTACATCCTCGCGCGTCTGCAATCGAAGATCGCCGCCGCGAATCCCGGCATGAAGATCGCCATCACCGAATACAACAACGGCGGCGGCCAACACATCGCCGGCACCATTGCCGAAGCGGACAATCTTGGCATTTTCGGAAGTATGGGAGTCTTCGCAGCGAACTACTGGCCCCTCACCAGCAACGAGACCTACGCGCTCGCCGGCTTCCGCGCTTACCGCGGTTTCGATGGCGGCAACGCCAATTTTGGCGACACCTCGCTACAGGCCACGTCGAACAGCGTACAGAACGTTGTGGTCTATGCCAGCCTCGACAGCTCCACGCCAGGCCGCGTCGTCTTCGTTGCCATTAACCGCTCCACCTCCCCGAAAGTCACCGCCATTAACGGGCAGTCACTCTCCGGCACCGCGCATCTGTTTCAGATCACCGCGGCATCCGCGCAGAATCAGAGCCCGGTCAAACCGGTATCCGCGGGACAAATGGCGGTCGCCGGCTCGTCCTTCACCGTCACGCTCCCTGCGCTCAGCGTCACCACCATCGATGTGTATTAGCGCATCCGCCGTTCAATCACGGCGTAATTTGTTGTGGAAATGACTTTACTCCGCCTCGTGTGTATTCGAAGCGAATCAACCATTCGCTCGCGACGCTCCGGCCATTCACGTCGGGCGAACTGAATACCCAGCGTTGCGCCGCTTGCACGGCCTTGTCCGCAAAATAGCGGCTCGGCCCGGGATCTTGCAGCTCTGCCCCCGTCACCTGGCCGGAAGCGTCCACATGCGCTTTCACCAACACCTTCACCGTCCCTGTGATGGTGGAGAGCGCCTTTTCCGAAACTTGCGGCGTGGGTTGATCCAGCGCTTCGCCCCGCTCGGATGTCTCGCTCGAATTCTTCGCGCGGATCGCTGGCGACGCATCCTGAGTGCGCAGAACAGCCGGTGCGGCGGAAGGCGCTTCAGTCGCGCGTGCCGGCGGCGGTTCAATCGTCTTTGCCGTCTCCTTCGCCTCGTCCTTTGTTGAAACCCCGGGTGACGCCGCCAGTTCCGCCGGCGGAGTCGCCGGTTTTGCCGGCTCGGCGGAAGCGCTCTTTGCGGGTGCAGCCGTGGATTGCGTTGTCGTCGGTGCGCTCACCGACCGGTTGTGCAGGATCTTCGGCAACGCAAGCCCCGCTGCCACAATCAACGCGCCAAGAAACAATGGCAACGCATAATTCGGCAGTACAAACGTCTCGCGCCTCGCGCTGCCGTGAGGAGTTTTCGCTGTGCGGCCGGGCGTGGCCGGCACGCGCGCTTGTCGGGTCAGCGGTACCGCCGGCTCCGCGGAAACCGGCACGTTCAATGGTGAAACGGTAACCGACGCCGGACGTGCCGCCTGCGGAATCCCCGCCAGAGTCGTCACCGCGGACGCATTTTGCGCAGACGCTGCCGCCACCTCCGGTGCCGCCGCGGCCGAAACGACGGATGGCGTAACTTGCGAAATGGCCCCGCCCGCACTTGCCGCTGCCGCTTTAGCCGCAACCCGGTTCGGATTCAACCTCTCCGCAATTTGCGCGCTTGTCCACCGTTTCTCCGGCTTCCTCCGCAACGCGTGGTGCGCAATTTCCGCAAAGGGTTCCGGCACGTTCTGTGGAACAACCGGATCGACATTTTCGTTGAACGGCAGGATTGGCGGCTGCTGCGTCAGCATCGTCACCATCGTCACACCCAGTGACCATACGTCCGCCGCCATCGTATACGCCGTCCCGGGAATTTCCGGTGCATCGTATACGCTTCGTTCTCGCGTCATCTCGCGCTTCTCCGCCACCGGCTCGATCGTGTCGCTCGACACCTTCAGCAGGTCACCGGTCGCGAGGATGTTCGCCGGACAGATGTGCCCGTGCGTCAACTCCTTGTCGTGCAAATACACCAGCACATCGACGACCGCATTCAACGCTTCGCGCGCCTCCATTGCTGTCAGCGCCCGTTGCGGCACAACCCCTGCCAGGTTCTCCTCTGCGTACTCCATCGCAACATACAGCAGCTCTCTGTCGTCGATCTTGCATTTGCCGCTTTGCAGGATGCGCAACAAGTTGGGGTGCGTCAGCTTCGCCGCGCTGTCCCATGCCGCTAGGATCTGTTCGGGGTTGGGGACGTCTGCCGCGACGAATTTCACTGCCGCCTCTCGTGGCTCCGGATTCCGGTATTCCGCCAGAAAGACCACGCTGTGGTCCGTGCTGCCGATCAGCGATTGCAGCCGGTACTTGTGCTCGATGACTTGGCCTTCCCAGTCTTTCCAGACTTCGCTCATGACGCACCTCGGATTTCGCGCTCCTGTAGGCGACGGCTCGCCCCGGAGCGGCAACGCTCCGCCGATCGAACCTAGCGTCTGTGGGCTGGAAGGTATCTCAGATGACAGGCGCCAGGGGCCGGGCGCTCGTCGATTCATTCTGCCATGAATCGCCGCTCTTCAACATTTGCATGTTAATCCTTTGGAGGCATCCAGTACTAGCGCATTCCGTTTTCAGCTTATGCCGGCCTGCCTGCGCCATGCCGCGTGCTGGCCAGCCCCCGCGCCGCCTTGTTACACTTCATGCGTCGCGCGTTCGCTCGCTCCAAGGATTGCTTCATGCCTCCATTCGCCGGTGTGGATTTCATCGACTTCGATTCCCAGCTTAACGATGAAGAAAAGCTGGTCCGCCAGACCGCACGCCAGTTCGTTGACAACGAAATTATTCCCGTCATCGAGCGCCACAGCCGGGAAGGCTCATTTCCCCTGAATCTCGTTCCGCAACTGGGCGAACTCGGTTTCTTTGGCGCCAATCTCAAGGGCTACGGTTGCGCCGAAATGTCCAATGTCGCTTACGGCCTGATGATGCAGGAACTTGAGCGCGGCGATTCCGGCCTCCGCAGCTTCGTTTCCGTCCAAGGCGGCCTGGTGATGTACCCGATCTACTCCTACGGCAGCGACGCGCAAAAAGACAAGTGGCTCCCGCTGCTTCAATCGGGCCGCAAGATCGGCTGTTTCGGTCTGACGGAACCCCAGTTCGGCTCGAACCCCGGCGGGATGCTCACCCGCGCGGTGAAGAAAGGCAACAAATACATCCTCAACGGCGAAAAAATGTGGATCACCAACGGCTCGCTAGCCGATATCGCCGTGGTCTGGGCCAAATGCGAAGACGAAAAGGTTCGTGGCTTTCTTGTCGAGCAAGGTGCTCCCGGATTCAAAGCCTGGGACGTCCATGGAAAATGGTCGTTGCGCGCCTCCGTAACCAGCGGCCTCTCGCTTTCCGATTGCGAAATCCCTGAAGACAATCTTCTCCCCGGCGTCGTCGGTCTGCGCGGGCCGCTCAGCTGTCTGAACCAGGCCCGCTTC
>Ga0335084_10004059_pt1 | contig 14408 bp, 12 predicted proteins | sample Lox_Sample_44_FD_206721 | JGI IMG/M metagenome (GOLD analysis project Ga0335084, IMG submission 206721) | Soil microbial communities from Loxahatchee National Wildlife Refuge, Florida, United States - Lox_Sample_4.4 | ecosystem: Environmental > Terrestrial > Soil > Wetlands | place: USA...
GCCCGCTGCGTCGGCGCTTCAGCGCGGCGACGCCCTGGCGGCCCTCGGATCGGGCAGCCACGCGTTCGAGGCCCGCTACGACGTGCCCTATCTGGCCCACGCGAGCATGGAGCCGCTGACCTGCACCGCCTCGGTCACCGCCGCGCGCGTCGACATCTGGGTGGGTACGCAGGATCCCGAAGCCGTGATCGCCATGGCCGCCAAGCGGCTCGGCGTCGACGCCGGGCGCATCTGGCTGCATCGGCTGCCGATGGGCGGCGCGTTCGGGCGCCGCGTGGCGAACGACTTCGTCGCGCAGACGCTGGACATCGCGCGCCGCCTCGACCGGCCGGTGAAGATGATCTGGAGTCGAGAGCAGGACATGCGCTGCGGCATGTACAGGCCGATGTCCGCCTGCTTGCTGCGTGCCACTCTGGCGGCGGGGCAGCCGAGCGCGCTGCTGGTGCGCGCCGCGACTGACTCGATCTTCGCGCGCCACCAGCCGGGAGCCCTCGACAACGGCATCGATCCCACCTCGACGATGGGCTTGGTGGACACGCCGTACGGCTGGGATCACCTGCGCGTCGAGAGCCGCAACATGTCGAGCCCCGTCGCGAGCTGGTTCTGGCGCTCGGTCGGGGACTCCCAGAACGCGTTCGCGATGGAGAGCTTCATCGACGAGCTGGCGACCAGCGTCGGCAGCGACGGCCTCAGCGTGCGCCGCCGCCTGCTGCAGGCGCAGCCGCGGCATCTGGCGGTTCTCGCTGCGCTCGAGCAGAAGGCCGACCTGCAGGAGCGGCTGCCGCGCGGGCGCGGGCGCGGCATCGCACTGCACCGCAACGCGCGCACCATCGTCGGCCAGGCGATCGACGTGGAGGTGTCGCCCGACGGCGAGCTCAAGGTGCTGCGCGTGATCGCGGTGGTCGACTGCTCGCTGGTCGTCAACCCGGTCGGCGCGGCCCATCAGATCGAAGGGGCGATCGTGTTCGCATTGTCGGCGGCGCTGTACGGCGAGATCTCGATCGAGGCGGGGCGCGTGGTGCAGGACAACTACGACCGCTACAAGGTGCTGCGCATGCGCGAGTGCCCCGCCATCGACGTGCACTTCGTGCCCGGCGGCGACGACGCGTGGGGCGGCATCGGCGAGCCCGGCGTGCCGCCGGTGGCGCCCGCCCTCTGCAATGCGATCCAGCGGGCCACCGGCAAGCGCATCCGCTCGCTTCCGATCGCCCGCCACGACCTGCGCTGGAGCGCCACCGCCGGCACGACATGAGCCGATCGCGCCGCACGGCATTGCGCAGCCTGGGCGCGCTGGCGCTCGCCGCCGCTGGCGGCTGCCGCCCCGACGAGCCGGTGCCTGCACCGTCCGGGCCGGCGCGACCATTGCCCGAAGCGCCGCGCTTCCCGCTGCGCGTCGAGGCAGGCCGCCGGCAACTGCTCGATGCGAGCGGCCGCCCCTTCTTCGTCAACGGCGACTCACCGTGGCTGCTGATCGTGCAACTGCGCCGCGAGCAGGTCGACATCTACCTCGAAGACCGCCGCCGCAAGGGGATCAATGCGCTGCTCGTCGAACTGATCGAGCACCTGTACGCGACGCGGCCGCCGCGCAACGTCTACGGCGATCTCCCGTTCACGACGCCGGGGGACTTCGCCACGCCGAACGAGCGCTACTTCGCGCATGCCGACCACGTGATCCGCCGAGCCGGCGAGATGGGCATGCTGGTGCTGCTCGCGCCGGCCTACGTCGGATACCAGGGCGGCGCTCACGGCTGGTATCGCGACATGGTGGCCAACGGTGCGGACAAGCTGCGCGCCTACGGCCGCTACCTCGGCAACAGATACCGCAGCGCCCACAACATCCTGTGGGTCGACGGCGGCGACTACAAGGTGCCGGACAAGGCCCTCGTGCGCGCCGTCGCCGAAGGCATCCTCGAGGGCGATCGCAAGCCGCACACCTATCACGCCTCGCGAGGCACCGCTGCGTTCGAGTTCTGGGGCACCGGCGAGCGCTGGCTGACCGTCAACTCGATCTACACCGACGAGAACGGCGTGGTGGCCGCTGCACATCGCGAGTACGCGCGATCGGCCGCACCGTTCTTCCTGATCGAGGCCCGTTACGAAGGCGAGCGATCGGCGGGCGAGCAGGTCGTGCGCCGCCAAGCGTGGCAAGCCCTGCTCGGCGGCGCCAGCGGTCACGTGATGGGCAACCTGCCCGTCTGGAAATTCGCGCCGGGGTGGCGCGTCGCGCTGAACAGCCCCGGCGCGCGAAGCCTGCGCCACCTCGCCGAACTGGTGGCCGCGCGCCCGTGGTGGCGCCTGTTGCCGGACCTCGGCGCGACCCTGCTGGTCGATGGCCAGGGCGCCGACGGCGAGCGGGCTGCAGCCGCGTGCGCCGACGACGGCTCTTTCGCGCTCGCCTACACGCCCACGGCGAGGGCGCTGAGCCTGGACCTGTCGCAGCTGCGGGGACGCCACGTGCGCGCGGCATGGCTGGACCCTTCGTCGGGGACGCAGGCGGCGATCGGCGACGTGGCGCTGCCTGCGACTGGCCGGTGGAGCGTTCGGCCGCCCGACCGCAACGCATCGGGCTTCGGCGACTGGGTTCTGCTGCTGGACTCGATCGGCTGAGCGGTGAGCCTCAGTCGAGGCGGCGGAACACCGGCTTGACCTGGCGCCCGGCGAGAAAACGCTCGACACCGCCGTCGAGAGCGTCACGGTAGACCCGCAGCGCGCGGTCCGCGGCGGCCACCGTGCGGTCGAGGTCCTCGTCGGAATGCGCCTGGCTGACGACGAATGACGGCGCAATGATCCCGTGCGACAGCATCTCCTGCATGAAGAGGGTGCGGAAGGCCTGGCTGGGCCGGCGCTCGCCGTCGCGCGTGACAAAGAGCAGGTTGCAGTCGCGGCTCGACAGTTCGACGAACCCCTGCAGCCCGTGCGCCGCCACCACCTGGCCGAAACCCCGACGCAGGCGATCGCCGCGCGCATAGAGGCCTTCGACGACCGGATGGTCGCGGTAGTGGCGCATGGTGGCGATCGCGGCCGCGAGTTGATGGGTCTCGGCGCCGTGCGTCGTCGACAGCAGGAACACGCGCGGGCGCTGCCGATCGCTGCCGCCGAGGCTCATGATCTCGCGACGGCCCGCCAGCGCCGACACCGAGAAGCCGTTGGCCATCGCCTTGCCCCAGGTGCTCAGGTCCGGAGTCACCCCGTAGACGTGCTGCGCGCCGTTGAGGTGCCAGCGAAAGCCGGTGATCATTTCATCGAAGACGAGCAGCGCGCCGTGCTGCCGGGTCAGCTCGCGCACCCGCTGCAGGTAGTCGCCACGCGGCTCATCGGTGCGCGCCGCCTCCAGGATCACGCAGGCGATGCGGCCGGGATGACTGTGGAAGACCTGTTCGAGCCCGGCGAGGTCGTTGTACCGAAAGCCCACCACCTGGCTGCGCGTCGCGGCGGGGACGCCGGCGTTCATCTCCGTGGTGCCGATGAACCAGTCGCCGGTCGAGAAGAACGGGTGGTCGGCGCAGTAGGCGATCATGTCGCGGCCGGTGTGTGCGCGCGCCAGCCGCACCGCGCCGTCGACGGCGTCGGAGCCGTCCTTGCAGAACTTGACCATGTCCGCGCCGGGAACCAGCGCGAGGAACTGCTCGGCGCACTCGAGCTCGATCGGCGCGGGGCGCGAGAAGTTCGTGCCCGACGAGAGTTGCCGCCGCACGGCCTGAAGCACCGGCTCGAACGCGTGCCCGAGCGTGACCGCGCGCAGGCCCATTCCGTACTCGATGTACTCGCGGCCGTCGAGGTCCCACACGTGGCAGCCGAGGCCGCGCTCGATGAAGGCCGGTGCCTGCGCCGGGTACTGGTCGTCGCCCTTGGCGTAGGTGTGGCAGCCCCCCGGAACCAGCGCGCGCAGGCGATGGTGCCGCTCGTCCTCGCCTGCCGCGCCGATCAGTTCGCTCGGATCGCTCAGCGGACCTCCGGGCCGGGCTGCGTTCATCGGCGCTCGCCTTTGCCGACGGCGTTCGCCGACGGCTGGTAGATCGGCACGCCGCTGTCCGCCGTGCCGTCGTCGTACAGCGCCACCAACGCCTCGGGCAGGCGCGCGAGGTCGGTGGCTCGCAGGTAGTCGCGCATGGTGGTGCCGGTGCACTCTTCGTCGCTGCGCGGCGCGCCCTTGCGGTTCAGCACATCGGACGCGTGCACGGTGCGGAAGTCGATGCTGTAGCGGGTCTTGCCCGAGGTGTTGGGGACGCTCGAGTGCATCTGAGCCCCGGAGAACATGATCATGCCGCCCACCGGGCACAGCAGCCGCAGCTGAGGCTCGATCTCCACCTGCTTGGCACGCGGCAGCGGACGCGGGTCCTCGGTCAGCAGCTTGGCCACGTCGGGCCCGCGATGCACCTTGTTCCAGACGTAGTAGTTGTAGTCGCGCGAAGAGTTGGCGACCGCGCGATTCCAGTAGTTGGGGTGGAAGGCCATCGCGTTGGTCGATTCGAGCTCGAACACCGGCATCCAGAAGTTGACCTGGCACAGCGGCGCCGAATACCAGGTGTCGCGGTGCGGGTGCCAGGCGTACGCGATGCCCGTGGTCAGGTACTTGTCGCTGGTGGAGCTGCGCAGACGCGGCACGTCGAAGTAGGTCTGCTCGAGATCGCAGCCCAGGTCGTGCAGGATGGCGCGCACGTGCTCCTTCGACTGCGGATGGTGAATGAAGCGCGGCTTGAGCTCACCCAGGATCTGCGCGAAGCGCTCGACCGGCAGCTCGAACTGCGCGGTCTGCGGGTCGTGGGGGGCGAACGCCTCGCGGATCAACGTCTGCGCGAAGGCCGCGAAGCGGCGCACCGATTCGCGCGCCGAATAGACGAAGAGCTCGCCGTCGTAGAGTGCGCTGCGGCGCTGCTCGTCCGTGGCTGGCGAGTCGAGAAAGACGTTGGTGGTCATCGGTTGACTCCGCTGCGATTTGCGACGCGCTTCCCTACAGGGTCGCCTTGCGCATGTAAAAGCCCTCGGCCCAGCCGGTGTCTGCACGCGCCTCGACGCCGCGCAGGCGCATCAGCGCCTCGAACGTCGCTGCCGAGAACCAGGACTTCGAGCGCTGGCTGCCGAAGTGCTTGATCAGGTGCTCGACTTTGCGCCGCGCCAGGCGCGCCGGCAAGGTGACGAACAGGTTGGGCTGGCCGAGATCCCCCTCGTACTTGGGGATCTCGTACTCGAGGACGAGGTGGTCGCGCCAGGCCTGCCAGGTGAGTTCGGCGACCATGCGGTGATCCTGGTGGCGGTCGTGCAGGCAGTGCGTGAACACCACGTCGAACTCGCCCTGGCTCCGCAACCCGGCGAAGAACGCCTTGGCGCGGCGGAACTCTGCGGGCAGGCAGGCATCCTCGAACTCACCGAGCACGAGGCGCGACGTCGCCCGCTTCAGCAGCGCCCGGGCGCTGCGTCGGGCCTCCACGCCACGCTCGCCGGCGGCGCTGAGCACGCACCAGGTGACGTCGAGGCGCTCGTAGTCGCCCAGCCAGCGCAGCAGGGTGCCGGCACAGCCGATCTCGATATCGTCGCTGTGGGCACCGATGCACAGCACCCGCAGATGGCGCCGCGCGGCTCCCAGCTTCAGCGGCAGCATCTTCGGTGGGCCATGGTCAGCGCTTCCAGATCATCCATGGACAGTTGCCCCGGGCTTCCATGCGATCGAAAGTGATCTTGTCCTTGAACGTGTCCATCGACTGCCAGAAGCCGTGGTGGCGGTACACCAGCAGCTGGCGTTCGGCGATCAGGCGCTGGAACGGCTTCTCGACCAGCTCGTCGCCCTCCTCGAGGTGGTCGAAGATGCTCTGGCGCAGGCAGAAGAAGCCGCCGTTGATCCAGAACTCCGACGCCGCGATCTGCCCGAAGGCGCTGACCAGGCCACCGTCGTCGGAGTGCACGCAATGAAAGCTCTGGCCGGTGCGGACGGCCACGAAACTCGCGGTGACCCCGCGCCGCTTGAATTCGTCGATCTGCCGGTCGAGCGGGATGTCGCTCAGGCCGTCGGCGTAGTTGGCGAGGAACTCGGTCTCGCCGTGCAGGTGCTCGCGCACGCGCAGCAGGCGCTGGCCGATGTTCGAGTGCAGCCCGGTATCGACGAAGGTGATGCGCCAGTCCTCGATGTCGCTCGTCAGCAGCTCGACCTTGCGGCCACCCTCCGACAGCACGAAGTCGTTGGACATGCACTCGTTGTAGTTGAGGAAGTACTCGCGCACCATGTCGCCGCGGTAGCCGAGCGCGAGGATGAAGTCCTTGTGCCCGTAGTACGCGTAGTAGCGCATCAGGTGCCACAGGATCGGCCGGTAGCCCACATTGACCAGCGGCTTCGGAATGGTGTCGGAGTGCTCGCGCAACCGCGTTCCCAGACCGCCGCAGAACAGCACCACCTTCACTGCACCCACCTCGTTGTCGTCGTCGGCTCGGCCTCGCCGCAGCGCACCAGCGCGGCCTCTTCGAGCAGGCGGGTCGCGTGGTCGAGCAGCGCAAGCTCCAGCCCCGAGCGCTGCGCCATCGCCACCAGGTCGTGCCTGCCGTCGGCCAGGCTGAGCACCCACAGCAGCGCCTGCTCGATCTGCGCCGGCGCCTTGCCGCCCAGACTGCCATAGAGGCCGCGTTTGCCAAGCCGGGGTTCGCCCTTGGGGTTCAGGCTGACGGGGGTGCGGTTGACGTCGATCGCGCCCAGCAGCTGCGCGAGCACCTGGATCGATTCGGCCAGCTTGTCGGGCCGGATCAGCGACAGATCGTCTGCCGAGCTGTGGTATTCCGGATACGCACCGTTGGGCGAGCGGGTCAGGCGCCCCACCGGCAGATCGAATCCCGGCGAACAGAACTGGCGCTCGTCGTAGCCGTAGGGCTCGAAATCGAGCATCCGCGCGCCGGTCGACGACGCCTTCAGCGCCAGTTCCGCCACGCGGTCGGTCAGGCAGCCGCCGCGCCGGCTGCGCTTGTACGTCAAGGCGCCACTGTCGCCGAGCAGGCCGATCACCAGCCCCGCGCGCAGGCTCGGCAGCGACGCCTCGTTGCGTGCCAGCCAGGTCAGCGAGCCGATCGTTCCGGGGCCGAAGACGAAGCGCCACGTCAGTCGCGGCCGCTGCTCGCGCAGCGCCTGCGCGAGCACCGCGGCCACCGCCATGCCGGTGAGGTTGTCGTTGGCCAGCGACGGGTGGCAGGTGTGCGTGTAGACGATCGCCTCGCCGGCGCCGCGACCTTCGACGACGGCCTCGGCGTAGCTCAGGTGGCCCGGCGAGAGCGTGCTGTCGACCACCACGTCGAACGGGCCCGCGCCCAGCCGTTCGCGATCGCGGTGGCGCAGGCAGAACCCCCAGTCTTCGCGGTAGTAGCTGGTGCGGTAGGGAATCCAGTCCGGATGCTGCGGCAGCGAGTGCAGATGCGGCTCGAGTTCGGCGCGCGACAGCCGCGCCCGCACCGGTGCCGAATAGCTGACCAGGTGCAGGTTGTGCTCGCGGAAGTCGACCAGGCGCCGGCCGGCGGTGTCGGCCACGTAGGCGTCGCGCACGTTCCATTCGCGCGGCACCTCCCAGTCGAACACCGCCGTGCCGCTGGGCACCTCGTGGCGCTGCAGCGGCACGGTGCGCGCGATGATGTCCAGGCTGCGGCGCACGCCGTCGCCGGTGATGCTGCGGCACAGCGGCTGCAGCTCGGCCATCACGGCCAGCGCCTGTGTCGCGGCGCGGTCGGCGCGCACGCCGTCGAGCGGCAGACCCTGAGCGGTCATCGCGCAGCACCCGGCAGCTCGCGCGCGTAGTCGGCGTAGTCGCGGTCGCGCTGGGCGATCACGCGCACCGGCAGCGGCCAGCGCAGGCCGAACGCCGGATCGTCGAAGCGCACGCCGGCGGCCAGCTCCGGGCGGTACGACTCGCTCATCATGTACAGGACCTGGCAGTCGTCGACCAGTGTCTGGAAGCCGTGCGCCACCCCGGGCGGGATGTAGATCGCGTCGCGCGACGCGTCGTCCAGTTCCAGCGCCACGTGACGCAGGTAGCTCGCGCCACCGCGCCGCAGGTCGACCAGCACGTCGTGCACGCGGCCGCGCTCGCAGCGCACCAGCTTGCCTTCTCGCGCGGGAGGCAGCGCGTAGTGCATTCCGCGCAGCGTGCCGGCATGCGTGTTGTGCGACACGCTGGCCTGCACCATGTCGACCGCCATGCCGTGGGCCGCGAACTCGTCGCGGCACCACACCCTGGCGAAGAAGCCGCGCTCGTCGACCCGACGCTCGGCACGCACGACGAAGGCGCCTTCGATCGCCGTGGCCTCGAAGATCAACGCGGGCTCCAGTACAGGTCGTCGTCGATCTGCCGCGTGCGCTGCAGGTACTTGAGCTGCTTCAGCCGCGTGAAGGCGCGGAACTGAAAGGTCTCGCGGTCGAAGTCCAGGCGCTCGAACAGGCGGCGCAGCTCGGCGGCGCCCTGCTGCGCCGTCCAGCGCGACTGGAAGCCCGGCAGCCGCGACTCGATCTTGTCGAAACGGACGCGGTAGCTGCGGTTGTCGGCGCTGGGTGGGCCCGCGCTGACCTCGCAGCCCGGGAACTCGGCCGCGACGATCTGCGCGATCTCGCGCACGCGAAAGTTCTGCGAGGTCGCACCGACGTTGAAGACTTCGCCGTTGATCGCCTCGGTCGGCGCCTCGACCGCGCAACGCATCGCGTCGCAGATGTCCTCGATGTGCACGATCGGCCGCCACGGGCTGCCGTCGCTCACCATCGCGATCTTCTTCTGGGTCCAGGCCAGGGCGCAGAGGTCGTTGAGCACGATGTCGAAGCGCATGCGCGGCGACGGCCCGTAGGCGGTGGCGTTGCGCAGGAAGACCACCGAGAAGTCGCTCGCCGCCATCGGCAGCAGATCGCGCTCGACCAGCACCTTGCACTGGGCGTAGGCGGTCTGCGGATTGGTCGGCGAGGTCTCGTCGAGGAACTCGCCGCTGCCCAGGCCGTAGACGCTGCACGACGAGGCGTAGACGAAGCGCCGCACGCCGGCCTCGCGGGCCGCGCGTGCGATGCGCAGCGAGCCCTCGTGGTTGATCTTGAAGGTGATCTCCGGCCGGTTCTGGCCGAGCGGGTCATTCGAGAGCTCGGCCAGATGGATCACCGCGTCGCAGCCGGCGAAGTCGGCTGCCGTGACGGTGCGCAGGTCCTTGTAGATCGTGCGCGGTCCGGTGGCCAGGCCCACCGGGTCGAGGTACAGGCAGCCGTCGCGGTAGAAGCCGGTGTCGAGGCCGATCACGTCGTGCCCGCGCGCCTGCAACCACGGTGCCAGGCGGGCGCCGATGTAGCCCTCGGTGCCGGTGACCAGAATCTTCATGACGGTGTGTGCGCCTCGGGGACCGCTGTGACTAGAAGACTTCGACCTCGGGAATGGGCACCACGAAGCGGCCGCCCCATTCGCGAATGTAGCCCGCCGCCTGCGCGATCTCGGCGCGCAGGTTCCACGGCAGGATCAGCACGTAGTCGGGCCGCGCGTCGCGGATGGCCTGCGGCGCCAGGATCGGAATGCGCGTGCCGGGCGTGAACTTGCCCTGCTTGTACGGGTTGGCGTCGACCGTGAAGTCCAGCAGGTCGGTGCGGATTCCGCAGTAGTTCAGCAGCGTGTTGCCCTTGCCGGGCGCGCCGTAGCCGACCACCTTCTTGCCGCGCTCGCGCGCGTCGATCAGGAACGACAGCAGCCGCCGCTTGGTGCGCCGCACCTGCTGGTCGAAGTTCAGGTAGCGCTCGGCGGTCGCGAAGCCGTCGGCCACCTCCGCGCTGCGCAGCGCCTGCACCCGCTCGCCGACCGGCAGCGCGGCGTTGTCGCGATGACGGGCATAGATGCGCAGCGAGCCGCCGTGCGTGGGCAGCTCCTCGACGTCGAACAGCGTCAGGTCGTGGCGGGCGAACACCTGCTCGACGGCCAGGAACGAGAAGTAGCTGAAGTGCTCGTGGTAGATGGTGTCGAACTGGTTCTCCGCCATCAATCGCTGCAGGTGCGGGAACTCCATCGTGATCACGCCGCCGGGTGCCAGCAGTCGCTTCATCCCGGCGACGAAGTCGTTCAGGTCCGGCACGTGCGCCAGCACGTTGTTGCCGAGCAGCAGGTCGGGCCGCCCGTGCTCGGCGGCGATCGCGCCGGCGGCGTCGAATCCGAAGAAGCGCACGGTGGTCGGAATGCCCTTGTCGACCGCCACCTTCGCCACGTTGGCCGCCGGCTCGATGCCGAGCACCGGCACGCCGGCGGCCACGAAGTGCTGCAGCAGGTAGCCGTCGTTGCTGGCGATCTCCATCACCTTGCTGCGCGGGCCGAGGCCGAAGCGCTGCACCGCCATCTGCGCATAGCGCCTGGCGTGTTCCACCCAGCTCGCCGAGTACGACGAGAAGTACGCGTACTCGGTGAAGATGTCCTGCGGTGACACGAACTCCTGCAGCTGCACCAGGTGGCAGGCGTCGCAGACGTAGGCGTGCAGCGGGTAGAACGGCTCCATCTCGTGCAGCTGGTCGGCCGCGATGTGGGTCTGGCACAGCGGCGACATGCCGAGATCGACGAAGCTCGTGCGCAAGATCGCGCCGCAGGAACGGCAGCGGAAATCTCGCGCCGATGCGTTGGATGGCGCTGCTGGCATGAGAGTGGGCGTGTTGCGGGCCGCGCTGCAGCCCATCGACGCGAAAGAGTACCCCCAATGATCGTTGGCAGCATCCCCGATCGCGGCGCCGCCGACCCCCTGAGGCACAGGGTCGGTGGGCACCTGGCCGCCACCACACCCCCCCTGGGTCACGGGTGCGACTGCAGGTTCGTGACGCGCCGACGCGGCGGCCGGGCACCCATAGAATGCCGCGTTTTTTCGAACCGGGACGCGCAGCGCCAGCAACCACTCGTCTCGGTGCTCCTTCACGCAACCTTCTCCACGACACTGCCGGCACGTATGACAGGACTGTTCGGCTGGTTCGGCCGCGACCCCGAGGGAGGCCGCGATGCCGCGCTGCAGCGCATGCTGCAGGCGGATCCTCGGCCACCGGCGGGCGCGTCTCCATCGCCGCGGGCCCCCGCGGTCGCGCCGCTGGCGGCCACCGGCGCGCGCAGCCGCCAGATCACGGTCGACGGCGCGCACCTGGCGATCGTCGGCCACCCGCGCTGGATCGACGGCGGGACGCGCAGCGCCGACCTGCACGCGCTGGCGCGCGCGCTGTGCGACGGCGCCGCTGGCGGGCGACTTCGCGCTGGCAGTGTGGGATGAGCGCAGCGGGCGCGGACTGCTGGCCGTCGACCGCATCGGCGTGAACTCGCTCTTCTACGGCAGCACCACCGGAGCGTTGGTGTTCGCTTCGACGCTGGATCTGCTGCGCGGCCACCCTGATGTGCGCACCGAACTGTCGGACCAGGGGCTCTACGACTACCTGTACTTCCACGTCTGCGCCGGCCCGCAGACGGTCTTCCGCGGCCTGGAGAGGCTGCCGGCCGGCCACTGGATCGAGTTCAACGCCGCGACGGCATCGGCGCCGCGCCCCTACTGGACGATGCGCTTCGCGCCCGACCACAGCCGCCGGTTGCCGGCGCTGGAAGCCGAATTCGTCGCGCTCCTGGGCGACGCCGTGCAGGAACTGGCCGCCGACGCGCCGTCGGTCGGCGCGTTTCTCTCCGGCGGCACCGACTCGTCGACGGTCACCGGCATGCTGGGACGCACGACCGGCGCGCCGCCGCGCACGTTCTCGATCGGCTTCGATGTGCCGGGCTTCGACGAGATGGAGTACGCGCGCGTGGCCGCGCGGCACTTCGGCTGCGAGCACCACGAGTACTACGTGACCCCGGGCGACGTGGTCGACGCCGTGCCGAAGATCGCCGCCTGGTACGACCAGCCGTTCGGCAATGCGTCGGCGGTGCCGACCTACTACTGCGCGCGCATGGCGCACGAGCACGGCGTCGAGCGCATGCTGGCGGGCGACGGCGGCGACGAGTTGTTCGGCGGCAACGAGCGCTACGCCAAGCAGCACCTGTTCGGCCTCTACCAACGGGTGCCTTCGGCGTTGCGTCGCGGCTTGATCGAGCCGTTGGTGATGGCGCTGCCGGCGGAACCCGGCCTCGCGCCGCTGCGCAAGCTGCGCCGGTACGTCGAGCAGGCGCGGCCACCGATGCCGCAGCGCTACCAGACCTACAACCTGCTGGACTACCTGGGGCGGTCCAATGTCTTTGCGCCGCAGTTCCTGGCGGGCGTCGATCAGGGGCATCCGCTGGCCCTGCTGATCGACGGGCACAAGCCGTACGCCGACGCCAGCCTGATCGATCAGATGCTGGCCATCGACCTGCGGTTCGTGCTGGCGGACGGCGACCTGCCCAAGGTGACGCAGATGTGCGCGATGGCCGGCGTGGACGTCGCCTTCCCGATGCTCGACGATCGCCTGGTGGCGTTCTCGGCCACCCTGACCGCGGCGCAGAAGCTGCGCGGCACGCAGCTGCGCTGGTTCTTCAAGCACGCCCTGCGCGACTTCCTGCCGCCGGCCGTGCTGACCAAGCAGAAGCACGGCTTCGGCCTTCCGGTCGGCGCCTGGCTGGCCGGGCACAAGCCGCTGCTCGATCTGGCGGGCGACAGCATCACCGGGCTGCGTCAGCGCGGCATCGTGCAGCCGCGGTTCCTCGACGAGCTGTTCAGCGCCCGCCTGCGCGAGCATGCCTCGTTCTTCGGCAACATGATCTGGGTGCTGATGATGCTGGGCATCTGGCTCGAGTCGAGGCGGTTGTAGGCGGCGCCCGCCGAGATCGCGGCGCTCAGGCCGCGAGCGCCACGGGCTGCCTGAGGTTCAACAGCAGGCGCGCCCCGAATCGCAGCCGGGTGCGGTCCCAGGGCGTGAAGCGCGGCAACTGGTAGCGATCCGAGCGCATCGACGCGGCACCCCAGGCGGTGGACACCGCGGCCTTGAACCCGCACTCGCGAACCATCGCCGCGTGCGCCGCGGAGTAGTCCTGGTCGGGCACCCCGTTGGGGTAGGCGAACAGGTTCACCGCCTCGCCGAGAATCTGCTCGAGCTCGGCCTTGCCGCCGCGCATCTCGTCGAACGCCGCGTCGGGGGCAAGCCGCGCCAGGATCGGGTGGCTGATCGTGTGCGCGCCGACCTGCATGCCCATCGCGCGCAGCGAGCGCACCTGCTGCCGGCTCATCATCAGCCGGGGCTTCGGCCCGTCGCCCGCGGCCTCCACGATCCCGCGCGTGGCCGCGTCGCGTTGCCCCTGCTCGAGGTGCTTGATGCGCCTGAGGATGTCGTCGATGGCGCGACGGCGCGCGCCGGTCGAGTCGAGCGCGTGGCTGCCGATGCCCAGCGCCGACAGGTCCAGCCGCGCGTGGGCGCACGCGCGAATCGCCTCGATCACGCGATCGTTCCACATGCAGCCGCCGTCCAGGAAACCCGTGCTGACGAAGAAGGCCCCGCACAGCCCCAGCTTGCGCAGGATCGGCGCCGCCAACTGCTCGTTGTCGGCATAGCCGTCGTCGAAGGTGATGGCCAGCGCGCGCGCCGGAATGCGGCCTTCGAACAGTTGCTCGACCGCCTGCTCCAGCGGCAGCACGTTGCACCACGACGCGACCCAGCGCATGCACGCCTCGAACTCCGCGGCGCTCGGCAGATCCGGGAACAGCGGATCCGGCTCCGGCAGCACGCGGTGGAAGATCAGGATGCTCAGGCGCCCGTGCGGCCCCGCAGGCGACGCGATCGACAGCGGCAGGCGCAGCATCTGCTTCAGCCGCGCCCGCCGGTCAGCGCGGGGATGCGCGGGCCACGCGCAGCCACGGTCTTCGCCGGACCGGTCTTCTCGACGACGCGCTGGCCGAGCTGCAGCAGCGTGACGAGCAGCGCGAACATCCAGAACTGCACCTCGGCCATCAGGAAGTCGGCCGTGCTGCCCGACACGAACACCACCCCGAGCACGGCCCCCACGGTCGCCCCCAGCGTGGTGAGCTCCGGGTCGCCGTGGCTGCGGGCGAACGATCGCAGCCTGACCAGGGCGCGCAGCGTCCAGATGCTCAGCCAGATGAACATCAGCGCGCCGGGAACGCCCTGCTCCACCAGCGTGGTCATGAAGGTGTTGTGCGAGGAGCGGGCCCGCTCCTCTTCGACGTCGCTCGTGGTCAGCCAGCGGTCGTCGAGGTAGCGCCGGCTCAGGGCCGCGGTGCCACGATGCCCGCTGCCCATCGGGTAGGCCAGGAACATCTCCCACTGTGCGCGCATGAGCACCAGCCGCGAGCGGGCGCTCTGGTCGACGTCCTCGGTGTCGGCCGTGCTGTCGCGGATGCTCAGCATGCGGTCGACGAACTTCTGGTCGATGATCACCGCCATGCCGAGCAGGCCGACCAGGGCGACGCCCCAGAACAGGCGCCGGTGCTCGCGCGCCTTGAAGACGAGAAAGACCAGCGTGCCGCCGACCAGCCCGAGGAAC
>Ga0335084_10004060_pt1 | contig 14407 bp, 17 predicted proteins | sample Lox_Sample_44_FD_206721 | JGI IMG/M metagenome (GOLD analysis project Ga0335084, IMG submission 206721) | Soil microbial communities from Loxahatchee National Wildlife Refuge, Florida, United States - Lox_Sample_4.4 | ecosystem: Environmental > Terrestrial > Soil > Wetlands | place: USA...
ACCCCTTGAGGGTCGGCCGCGATGCGATTTCGCGCAGGCACAGCGTTCCGGGGAACAACGGGCACTGGGTTGCGCCGATGTTCACGTGCGTCATGGCCCGCATGACGCGTTCGATGGTGTCCAAGAGTGTTCTCCCGAGGGCCGGGCCGCGCCCGGCTGTGCACGATCGCCCAGCGAGGCAGTGAGAGGCTCAGCGCCGGGCGGCGATCAAGGCTTCAGGAGAACGGTGGCGGTGCGCGAGGCTGGGCGCTTGCCCACGCGTGCAGAGTGCGCGGGGCGAGGAGGAACGCAGTGGGGACGACTTGGCCCACGGAGGCACAGGCGGTTGCCCATACCATCGCCCGTACCAGCAGCGCACTCGTATGCAATGAGCAGTACGGGCAATGGTCTGTGAAATGCGTGCTGTCGGGCACTGGGCTCGACTCGTCTGGCTGACCATCGGTATGGACCCACTTGGTTCCCATGACCGAGCACACCTGAACCAGCATCGGGTCAAGCTTGGCAGCCCATGCATTCGACAGAGTCGGCGCAATCGCAGCCATCAGGATCGCCAAGACGGCGATCCAGGATGTCAGAGTCCGCTCACGACGGTGCAGGCGCACATGACCAGTGTAGGTCAAGGCCGGTCGCGTTCCAACTCATGGATGAAGCAACTTAAGTCATATAGGGGAGAGCTCAGCACGCACGCCCACACGCATGGATGAGTGCGCTATGACATCTCGCCTCAAGCGACGTGAATCCTGCAACCTGCAAGCCGACCGCCTCGACCGGCAGTTCATGGCCGCTCGGCGCCAATCAATGCCTGGCTTGTGCGCGGCTTCGGGCTGCGGTGACGGCTCGGCAGCGGTTGCTGACGGTAGCGCGCGAGCACTGAGTTCACGCTGTCGGCCACCTCGCGATCATTGGGACACTCGGCCAAGCGCCGCTCGGTCAACCGCTTTCGGTAGTGCAGCTGACATCCGTGAGGTGATTGTGCATCACCTCGCACTGCACCGGAGCCGAATGGGCGCTGCTCCGGTTGAGCCACTCACGCAGTCGAACCTGCAGCGACACTGGACTTGAAGTTGACCCACTTTCGCGGACACCTTACCGTGACCAAGGAAGGAGTTGACGTTGCCCCGGAAAACCTGGTCAGGTCAAAACTAGAGGTACGGTCGCTTCTGAGCGCCCCGAGCAGGGCCAGGAGAAGCGATGAAGAAGTCCAGGTTCACGGAAGAGCAGATCGCCTTTGCGCTGCGATTGGCTGAGAGCGGCACGCCCGTAGCCGACGTGTGCCGCCAGATCGGCATCTCGGACGCGACGTTCTACACGTGGAAGAAGAAGTACGCCGATCTGGGCGTGAGCGAGCTGCGCCGGCTGAAGATGCTCGAGGACGAGAACGCACGGCTGCGGCGCATCGTCGCCGACCTCACGTTGGACAAGCAGATCCTGCAGGAGGTCGTACGAAAAAAGATCTGAAGGCTGTCAAGCGGCGCGAGCTGGCAGCCTGGATGCAAGAGCGCTTCAAGGTCAGCGTACGGCGCTCATGCGAACTGGCCCTGCTGCAACGCTCGGTGTGGTACGCCAAGAGCCAGGCGCGCGACCAAAGTGCGCTGCGACAGCGCATCCGCGACATCGCCATGAGCCGACCGAGATTCGGGTACCTGCGCGTCTTGGTCATGCTCAAGCGCGAGGGCTGGGCCGTGGGCAAGAAGCGCGTCTACCGCTTGTACCGCCTCGAAGGCCTGCAACTGCGCATGAAGGTCAGGCGACGCAAGCGCATCGCGCTGCTGCGCGGCAAGGTCGTGGCCGCCACCCGCGCGAACCAGCACTGGAGCATGGACTTCGTGCATGACCAGATGCTCGACGGACGCAAGTTCCGCATCTTGACCGTGATCGATCAATGGAGTCGCGAGAGTGTGATGCTGGAGGCCAACTACCGGCTGTCGGGAAGGTGCGTCGGCCAGGCGCTGGACCAGGCAGCAAAGCAGCGCGGACTGCCACGGGCGATCACGGTGGACAACGGCACCGAGTTCACCTCGAAGGCCCTGGATGATTGGGCATATCGACGCGGCGTCAAGCTCGACTACACGCGCCCTGGAAAGCCCACCGACAACGGGTTGATCGAGTCGTTCAATGGTCGGCTCGCGACGAGTTCCTCAACGTAAACGAGTTCATCACGATGCACGAAGTGCACGAGAAGTTGAAGGCTTGGCAGGACGACTACAACCACTGCCGGCCACACGGCTCGCTCGGCCACCTGACCCCGAGCGAGTTCGCCACAATGCTGTCAGGACAACCCAAGGAAGCGCCCGGCCTCTAGTTCAATACTGTCCGCCTTCCGGGGGAACGTCAGAAGCGCCCGGCCTCTAGTTCAAAACTGTCCGCCTTCCGGGGGAACGTCAATCCGACTTGAAACTCAAGCCCCAATCCGTCCGTGGAACAGGGTCAAGTCCAAAGCACACGACCGCAAGCGGCTGAAACAGCTTTGCCGCTATATCACCCGGCCGGCGCTTTCGGACGAGCGGGTACAGCTCAACGCCGCCGGCCAGGTGGAGCTCAAGCTCAAGACGCCGTGGCGCGACGGGACCACGCACCTGGTCATGAGCCCGCTGAAGTTCATGCAGCGGCTGGCGGCACTGGTGCCGCGGCCGAGGCTGCACCTCATCCGGTTCCACGGCGTGCTGGCCGCGAACGCGAAGCTGCGGGCGCTGGTGGTGCCGAAAGCGCCACCCGAGCAACAGGAGCCGGCCACAGCAGTCGCTGCGACCGTCGAGTGCGAGGTCGAGACCGTCCAGACCCGGCCGCACCGCATCAGCTGGGCGCGGCTGCTCAAGCGCGTGTTCGACATAGACCTGCAGCACTGCCCGAATTGCGGCGCCGGGGAACTGAAGATCATCGCGGCCATCCTGGAGCGGCCGGTCATCCAGAAGATCCTGGATCACCTGGGGTTGGACCCCCAGCCGCCGCCCAAGGGCCGGGCGCGCGAGTCGGTGCAAGACTTCGCTGCCTGAGCCGCGCCCGCCGTCGCAGACACAACGCTACAGGCTGCAACCCCAAACGCAGCCGGCCTGGCGCTGCGCGTCGTGTCGGCACGACGCTGTTGAAGTCGGGGTCAACCCTGAGGCCGAGGTCGAACGCCCAAGTGGTGAAGAGCCAAGGACCCGCCGATCCAGCGCAACGCGACGGCACGCGAGCCAAGTCCACGCACTTCAAGCAAGCACTTCAAGCCACTCCAAACCATCGCAGGCCGGGCATAGGGCAGGCTTGGGCCTCGCCGAGGGCGTTCAAAACTCCTATGCCCGCGTTTCTGAAGCGCTGGATCTGCTACGGCTACCGCATCGAAACGCAGGGCCGCGTGGTCGTGGTCAGCGGCGACACGGTCGACTGTGGCGGCCTGCGCCGCCTGGCCCAGGGTGCCGACGTGCTGGTGCAGTGCTGCTACCTCGCCGAGGCCGAGATCACGAACAAACACTTCCGCCGCCTCGCGACGCACACCATCGCCTGCGGCGACACGGTGGGCAAGATTGCAGCCGAGTGCGGCGTGAAGACACTCGTGCTCACGCACCAGCGGCCACGGCGCGACGATGCGATGCTGGAGCAGCTGCGAGAGGAAGTGCAGCGCGACTTCAAGGGCCGGCTGGTGCTGGCGAGCGACCTCGATGCGGTGGTGATCGAGGCGCAGTGATGCCGTGCCGGCGCTCCGCGCCGAGGCACTGGGCAGTGGCTGCGGCGTCAGCGCGCCGGCCTCATGGCGCCGCGCCAGGCGGCGGTGAGCACGCGCGCCACGTCCTTGTCGCTGAGATCCAGCGCCGCCAGGTGCGGGTTGCGCCGCAGCAGCCATTCGGCCAGGAAGCCGTCGACCATCGCCTCCAGCGCATAGGCGGTGGCCAGCGCCTCGCGAGAGGCCCTGCTTGGCCGCGCCTTCGGGGCGCGTTTTGCGGCGGCGTCGGCCCCGCTGTCGATCGACAGCGCCACCTTGCGAGCCCACTGCTCGTTCATCTCGAACTTCAGGCGCTCGGCATCGTCGAGCGCCTGCCGCGCCTGCTGCACGGCATGCACCATCGGCGCGTGTGCGCGGTACAGCCGCACATAGGCCAGATTGGTGGCCAGCACGGGGTCGACGCCGGCCGCGCGTGCGGGTGTGCCGCGGCTTTGCCGCAATGCCTCGCCCAGGAAGGCCTGGAACTCGGCCACGAGGGCCAGCACCAGTGCCTGCTTGTGCGGGAAGTGCCTGTATAGCGCGGTGCGCGTGACACCGGCCTCGCGGCACACCGCCGCGACCCCGAAACGCTCGAAACCCAGCGCCCGCAATTGGCGCGCTGCGGCCTGCAGCAGGCGGCCACGTGTGCGCTCGCCCTTGGTGGTCGTGCCGGCGTCACCGTCGTCGCGTTCATCGTGGCGGCGCATCAGCCAACGCTCGAAGTCCGGCACGGTAGGCGGTGTCTTGGCAGCGGTGCGGCGCGGCATGCGCAGAGTGTGCTGCGTCTGGCCGCGTGCCCAGATGCGGGCTGCCACGCTTGCGCCGCACTCAAAAGTGACGTAGCGTCACTTTTGTCGCCACCGTCCTTGCAGGGAGCCCGCCATGCCGATTCGGCCACCACGCCTCAGCCCCGCCCTCCCTGACCGGCCCGGCAGTTCCGCCGCCGATTCTCGAGACCTCGGCCACGACCCGGGCCGCCGCGCGCTGCTGCGCCACGGCGCCGCCGGCGCCGTGGGCCTGACGATCTGGGTGAAGAGCGGCGGCGTCGCTGCGCAAGACAAGCGGCTCGTGATCCGAGACCCGGGCGGCCCTTTCGCCGAAGGCTTCGGCGCCGCGTTCTACAAGCCCTTCCGCGAAGCTACCGGCATCGAGATCGTGCCGGCCACCGGGCAGCACCAACCCACCGCGTTCATCAAGACGATGGTGGAGAGCAAGGCCTACACGTGGGACATGGCGCATGTGAGCCGCGACGTGCACGACGCGCTGCTCGGCATGGGCCACCTCGAGCCGCTGAACCTTGACGCCGCACTGAGCGAGCTGCCCGCCGCCTATCGCGCGCCTACCTATGCCGGCGTCGACGTGGTGGGCAGCGTGCTCGCCTATCGCAGCGACAAGATGCCCGCGGGCAAGGCGCCGCGCACGTTTGCCGATCTGTGGGACGTGAAGACCTTCCCGGGCCGACGCGCGCTGCGCCGCAACCCGATGGAGACGCTGGAGTTCGCGCTGCTGGCCGACGGCGTGGCGCCGGCACAGCTCTATCCGCTGGACCTGGACCGCGCCTTCCGTGCGCTCGAGCGCGTGAAGAAGGACATCGCCGTCTGGTGGACCAGCGGTGCACAGACCTCACAGCTGCTCAAGTCCGGCGAGGTGGACTTCTGCCCGACATGGAATGCGCGCGCGCAGGTGGTGGCCGACGAGGGCACGCCGGTGGCCATCATGTGGAGCCAGCACCTGTTCACCACCGAGGGTTGGATCATCCCCAAGGGCGCGCCCAAGGCCGATCTTTGCCGCGAGTTCATCAAGTTCGCCACCGATGCCAAGCGACAGGCCGAGTTCACGAAACACCTGTCCTACGGCCCGACACTGCCCAAGGCCTACGACTTCGTCGATGCCAAGCGCGCCCGCACCTTCCCCGCCCATCCCGACAACGCGCGTGGCGGCATCGAATGGAACGTGGGCTATTGGGCCAAGAACCGCGATGCGGTGACCGAGCGCTTCAACGCCTGGGTCACCACCTGATGACGGCGGCCACGCCGCGCCTGGCCATCGAACAGGCCGGCAAGCGCTACGGCGACGTGGTGGCGCTGGCCCCCACGTCGCTCGAAGTGGCCGCCGGCGAGTTCCTCACGCTTCTCGGGCCATCGGGCTCGGGCAAGACGACGCTGCTGTCCATCGTGGCCGGGCTGGTCGTGCCCGACCAGGGTCGCGTGCGGCTGGACGGGCGCGACCTCACGCATATTGCGCCGCACGGGCGCGGGTTGGGCATGGTGTTCCAGCACTACGCACTGTTCCCGCACCTCACCGTGGCCGAGAACGTGGCCTTCGGGCTGCAGGCGCGGCGGCTGCAGGTGACCGAGGTGCACGAGCGCACGCAACAGGCGCTGGAGATGGTGCGCCTGGGCACGCTCGCTGGCCGACTGCCGCGCGAGCTCTCCGGCGGCCAGCAGCAGCGCGTGGCACTGGCGCGCGCGCTCGCGTACCAGCCCACGCTGGTGCTGATGGACGAACCGCTGGGCGCGCTCGACCGCCACCTGCGCGAGGAAATGAAGAGCGAGATCGCCCGCCTGCACCGCGAGCTGGGCGTGACGGTGCTCTACGTCACGCACGATCAGGAGGAGGCGCTCACGCTATCGGACCGCATCTGCCTGATGCGCGAGGCGCAGATCGAGCAGCTCGACGCGCCCGAGCGCCTGTACTTCGCGCCACGCACGCGTTTCGCGGCCGAGTTCCTGGGCGAGTCGAACCTTCTCGAGGCGCGGTGGGCCAGCGGCCTGTTGCACCTGCCGGCACTGGGCGTGCACGTGCCGGGCGTGGCGCCGCCGGCGGATCCCGCGCCAGCGCCGCATGCGCTGGCCCTGCTGCGGCCCGAGACGATCGCGATGCTGCCCGTCGGTGCCGCACCGGCCGCCGCCTGGCGCGGCACGCTGCAACAGCGCGCCTTCCTCGGCGCCTGGACGCGCTGGGCCGTGCGCGTGGGCCAGGTTACGCTGACGGTGCTGCAGGCCACGCGCGGCACCGATCCGGCGGCCGCCGCGCTCGCCCCGGGCAGCGAGGTGGCGCTGTTCGCGCCGCCCGAGGCCTTTCACCTGCTCGCCGCATGAGCCGGGCGGTGCTGGCCGGACCATCTGCAGCCTCCAGCGCGCATGGCGCGCGCCCTGTTCACGACCTGCGTGGTGCGATGCCGTTCGCGCCGCTCGCCTTCTTCCTGCTCGCGGCCTTCGTGCTGCCGGTGCTCACGGTGCTCACGCTGTCGGTGTGGACGCCACAGACCGGCTGGCAAGCTGCCCCACTGGAGCGCCTCTTCACGGCGCCCGTCTACCGCACGGTGCTCTGGCGCACGTTGCACATCGCGGCTGTGACCACGGCACTCAGCGTGCTGGGCGCACTGCCGATCGCGCTGCTGTGGCACCGCCTGACCGGCCGTGCACAGCAGGCGCTGTACCTGCTGGTGCTGCTGCCGCTGTGGACGAGCTTCCTCGTCAAGTCATTCGCCTGGATGGTGCTGCTGGGCAAGAACGGCGCCATCAATGCCCTGCTCACCGCGCTCGCCGGCACACCGGCGGCGGAGCCGTTGCTGTTCAACTTCGGCGCCGTGATCGTCGGCATGGTGCACGGGCTGATGCCCTTTGCCGTGCTGACGATGCTGCCGGTGCTGCAGGCCATCGACGCGCGGCTGCCGCAGGCGGCGGCCACGCTGGGTGCGCGGCCCGCCGAGGCCTTCGTGCGCGTGACGCTGCCGCTGCTGATGCCCGGCGTGGCCGCCGCCGCACTCATCGTCTTCGTGACGGCGCTCGGCTTCTTCATCGTGCCGGCCCTGCTCGGCGGGCCGCGGCAGACGATGGTGGCCAACGTCATCATCGACCTGGTGCAGGAGTTGCTGAACTGGCCACTCGCTGCCGCCGCGTCGGCGGTGATGCTGGCGCTGGTGGCGCTGCTGTTCTGGCTGTTCGTGCGGGCTTTCGGCATCGAGACCCTCGTCGGGCGCGGCCGCGTACAGCAGCGGCTGCAGGTGGTGGCGGCAGCGCCGTCGCGAGTGGCCGCGCTGCGCCGCCGCTTCTGGCTGGCGTTCGATGCCGTCGCGCGCCACCTGCCGGGTCGTCCGTTGCGCCATGGCCTCGATGCGCTGACGCTCGCGGTCGTCGCCTTCCTGGCGCTGCCGGCGCTGTTCCTGGTGCCGGTGTCGTTCAGCACTTCGGGCATCGTCGACTGGCCGCCGCAGTTCTTCTCCACCCGCTGGTACGAGGCGCTGGCAGCACCGGCCTGGCGCGGTGCCGCCTGGCGCTCGTTCAGCGTCGCCGCAGCCACCGGCGTGCTGAGCCTGGCGCTGGCCTACCCTGCGGCGGTCTGGTTTGTGCGCCACGCGCAGCGCGCGCGCGTGCCGGCCCTGGTGTTCATGATCGCGCCGATGGTCGTGCCGCGCATCGTCATCGCCATCGGCCTGTTCTACCTGTTCGCACGCATAGGCCTCGTCGGTTCGTGGCTGGGGTTGGTGCTGGGTCACGCGGTGATCGCGCTGCCCTTCGTGGTGACGACGCTGATTGCCGTGGTGCAGGGCTACGACGAGCGGCTGGACCAGGCCGCTGCCGTCTGCGGCGCAGCGCCGCCGCGCCGGCTGCTGCGCATCACGCTGCCGCTGCTGGCGCCCGGGTTGCTGTCGGCCTTCCTGTTCGCATTCGTCACCTCGCTCGACGAGTTGACGATCGCGCTGTTCGTCACCGGTGGCCTGAGCGCCACGCTGCCCAAGCAGATGTGGGACGAAGCGCTGCTGCGCGTGTCGCCCACGTTGGCCGCCGCCAGCACGGTGTTGTTCGTCGTCATGAGCGCGACCGTGCTGGCGGCGCAGGCGCTGCGGCGGCGCCCATAGGCAAGTTCCGAGGAGCTGCAATTGCCCGTCACCTACGAACGCCAAGGCCGGGTGGCCCTGTTCACGATCGACAACGGCGAGTTGAGCGTCTTCACGCCAGTGATGCACCGCGAACTGCATGAGCACTTGCGGAGTTTCCTCACCGATCCTGAGGTGCATGTGGGCGTGCTGCGTGGCCGACCCGGCGCCAGCTTCTGTGCCGGCGACGACATCAAGACGAAGCTGCCCGCGCGCAGCCGCCAGCAGGAGCTGGAGGGCTACCTGTTCCTGCACCAGAACGAAGGCGATGCGCCACATCGCCCGGGCTGGGAGGTGGACGTGCTGCGCTTGGAGCGCTTCAAGCCCATCGTCGCAGCGGTCGACGGCTACTGCCTGGGCCAGGGCATGATCTATCTGCTGCACCTGACCGACCTGCGCGTCGCCAGCACACGCGCACAGTTCGGATTGCCCGAGATCGCCTACGGCATGGGCGGCGCCGGCGGCATCACGCGGCTGGGCCTGCAGATCCCGCACCTGGTGGCGATGCGACTGCTGCTGACGGGCGAATTCATGTCGGCCGACGACGCCTGCCGCTGCCACCTCGTCAACGAGGTCGTGCCTGACGGTGAACTGATGGCGCGCACGATGGCACTGGCCGAGCAGGTGGCGGCGCAGCCGCCGGTGGCGGTGCGCGTGGAGATGGAGGCCTACTATCGATCGTTCGACCTCTCGCGCGACGAGAACCTGCGCTACGCGTTGAATCTGTACCGACTGCAGCGCCTGGGCTACGAAGGCTACGGCGCCGGCACCGGCTTCTTCGGCGCGCGTGGCAAGGACGGCGGGGCCGAGAGTGACGGCACGGGCGATGCCGACCGCGACTGACCCTGGCGCGTTGCTGCGCTGGCGCGCCGAGCTGACCGCGGCGGCGACAGAGCCGCTGCATGCCAACGTGCCGGCCTTGCTGGCCGAAGCGGCCGCCGAAGTGCCGCACCGCGTGCTGCTGCAGATGTTCGAGACCGGCTCTTCGCTCACCTATGCCGAACTCGAGAGGCACAGCACGCACCTGGCGCGCGCACTGTACGCGCGTGGCGTCCGCGCAGGTGCGCATGTGGCGGTGATGCTGCCCAATGGCGTCGCCTGGCCCATCACCTGGTTTGCGCTGCTCAAGCTCGGTGCCGCGGTCGTGCCGGTGAACCCGGGCTACACGCCACGCGAACTGGCCTACGTGCTGGGCAATGCCGAGGTCAGCGCATGGGTTGTCGCCGCCGACCAGGCTGCGGTGGCCGATCGCATCGACCCCTGGCCGCCGGCGCTGGCGCGCGAGCGGGTGTTCGCCTGCGGCGGCACGCCAGGTGACGGCTCGCCCTGGGCGGCGCTGCTCGACGAAGGTGCGCATCACGCGCTGCCGGCGCTGGCGGCGCCCACGCTGCGCTCGCCGGCCAATATCCAGTACACGTCGGGCACCACGGGCTTTCCCAAGGGCTGCGTACTCGGCCATGGTTACTGGTTGAATCTGGCCCGCGGCGCACAGATGCTGCACGTGGCACCGATGCAGCGCTTCTTCACCGCACAGCCCTTCTTCTACATGGACCCGTTCTGGCAACTACTCACCACCGTTCGCTGTCGCGGCACGCTGGTGGCAGCGCAGAAGATCAGCGGCACGCGCTTTCTGGGCTGGCTGGCCGAGCACGGGATCGAGTGGGCGCAACTGCCTGAGCTGGCGCTCAAGTCGATCGCCAGCGTGCACGGTCGACCGCTGGCGCTGAAGATGGTGTTCACCTTTGGCTGGAGCGCTGCTTCGCGCGCGCTCTTCCACGAACGCTTTGCGCCGGCGGTGGCACTGGAGGCTTTCGGCATGACCGAGATCGGTCTCGGCACGGCCATGCCACCCGGCTTGCCGGCGCTGGCGGCCGCCAAACCCACATCGGTGGGCGTTGCCGCGCTGAGACGCGAGGTGCGCGTGGTCGACCCCGCGGGTCGCCCCGCTGCCACCGGCCAGACCGGCGAGCTGCAGGTACGCGGTGAGCACCTGTTCCAGGGCTACTTCCGGCAACCAGACGCCAACGCCGCCGCCTTCGACGGCGAGTGGTTCCGCACCGGCGACGCGTTCGTGGCCGACGCGGACGGCTTCGTGTATCTCGTCGGTCGCTTCAAGGACATGATCCGCCGCAGTGGCGAGAACATCGCAGCGCGCGAGGTGGAGGCGGTGGTGCGCCTGTTGCCACAGGTAGCGGATTGTGCTGCCGTGCCGGTGCCCGACGCGAAGCGCGGCGAGGAAGTGAAGATCCTCGTGCAACTGCAGCCCGGCAGCACGCTCGACGCGGCAGCATTGGTCGAGCACTGCCGGGCGCACCTGGCCGCCTTCAAGCTGCCGCGCTACGTGCAGTTCGTCGCCGAGTTCCCGCGCACGTCGTCGAACAAGATCGCCAAATCGGCCATCGCGGCCGCGCCGGGCGATCCGACCGCTGGCTGCTTCGATCGCGACCAAGCCGCCACCTGAGCCGCCGTCGCAGCCGAAGCCTCACGCCGCGGGGAGCGCATCAACGCACCGACAGGCCGTCTTGCCGGTGCAAGCCAACAAGACGAAGTGGAAGTCGCCCGAGAGCCTCATCGCCGAGGCCGCGCGCGCGCAGGGCTGCTCGAGAAGGGCCAGATCCCCCCAGCTGGCGCACGGGCGCCGCGATGCCGATCCGATAGCCCTTCGCCCTATTCAGGCGCTGACGTCGAGGCGATCCACCCTTCGAAGCGGAGCGGCCACCCGAGGGATTCTCCACGCTCGGAGAGTACTTCAGAGGCATGTAGGAGCCCGATGAGGCAACGCCGACAACGCTGTCGCGATGACGGGTACTGCTGTGGCGCTCGCTGATCGAAGATCGGATGCTCGGTGGTTCCGGCTCAGTCTGGCGCTGCGGCGCTGAGGTGGGCCGCGCTGTCACCGCTCACGGCGATTGCCTTGAACGCGGCGGCGGTGCTGAACGTGCCGCGGCCGATCGTGTAGACCTTGCCCGCGTCGTCGCGAATCTCGACGTCGGCGACCGCGATGCTCTTGCCGAAGCGGCGCAGCGTGCCCTCGGCGACGAGGTCGACCTTCATCGGCGCGTCGAGGAAGTCGACGCGCATGTTGCAAGTCGGCGTGGGGCGGCCGACCTTCAAGCCGCAGGCGATCGCGCCGGCGACATCAACGAGCGCCGCGATCACGCCGCCGTGATAGGCGCCATGTGCCAGTGCGGCAATGGGTGCTGTCGCTGCCGATCCCGCTGCGCGTGCTGCTGGCCGCCCAGCCCGAGCTGGTAACCTCGGTCCTGCAGGTGGCGCAACGCGTGGTCACGCGGCACTTGCTGGACCACGCCGGGCTCAAGGCCGACGAAGGCCACGGCGGCGCCGTCACGCTGATTCAGCGCTTTGGCTCTGCGGCCAACTTGAACATCCACCTGCACTGCCTGGTGCTGGACGGCGCGTACCGCTGCGACGCCGATGGCGCGCCAATCTTCGTCGAGGCGGCAGCGCCCACCGACGACGAGCTGCACGCGCTGCTGCAGACCGTCATCGCCCGGCTCATGAAGCTGCTCACGCGCAGGGGCGTGCTGGTCGAGGACATGGGCCAGACTTATCTGGACGAGCCGGATGCCGGCGGGGAGGAGGCGCGCACGCTGCGGCCGCTGCAGGCCGCGGCCGTCACGTATCGCATCGCTTTCGGTACGCGCGCCGGGCAGAAGATGCTGACCTTGCGAGGCGCAATGCCACGCGAGGACGCGGCGCGACAATGGCCCTATCGGTTAACTTCGCGATGTTGCCCCACGTCTCGCGCGGCTTGACCGCGAAGAACGCCGTCTGCGGAGCAATGGGCAACGCGACGATGAATCCCTTGTCCAACGTACCGACGTAGATCAACGGTCTATCGGGCATAAGCAGGTCGTGGGGCACTGCCGACAGGCGTCGCGTGGCCCAAGTGCAGCCGTTGAGGAGCGGCAGGTTCAGCTTCTGCGAGAACACCAACTCCGGCAATGCCAGCACGGCCAGGTCGTCCAACTGGTCGGGGTCGTGCTTCTCGATCCAGGCGCGCAGCGTCGGAGCAGGATCGTCGCCACGCACCGCCTGATACTCGTCTGGGGTTTCGTCGAGCCCGGCACCAAGAATCGCCCGACCGCTTGCGCGCATGTGGAGCATCATCGACTGGCCGCGCAGCATCAACGAAACGAGGAATGCTTCGGCCTCGAGGTTGCGCAGCGCCGTGCGCAACCACCTAACGCGCACTCAGCTTCCACTTCTTGGCGAGTGCCGCCACCTCATCATCACCAGCAAACTCACCCGCGTTGGCCTCCTTGATCGCCGCCTTGATCTCGCGGATCTGCCACTCGTTGTTCTCGACGAACTCGCGAATGGCCTCAGCCGCCAAGAACGACTTGCTGCGTTGAGTGGCGTCAGCCAGTTTGTCGAGGCGCGCCTTGACGTCCTCCTCGAGGCGAAGGGTCAGGGTGGTGGACATCGGGCGTCGCGCAGTGCATTGGATTGTGTACATCCTATCGTCGCTGGGCTTGGTATAGAGCGGGGCACTCACAAAGAGCCACGGATTCTTGCGCCGTTCCGCTGAACACGGCCAGTGCGTCACTAGCGAACGGACCTTGATCTGTACGGATGGTTGCCGTACACTGCGAAACCAGCAACAGTTGAATTCCGTTGCCCTTTTCGTAGCCTCGGAGGTTGTCATGTTGACGGCTGATCGTGATGTCAAGACACGCGCCGCGCGCCTGGAAGCACGCACGACGATGGATCAGAAAGCGCTGCTGCAGCATGCCGCGACGCTGTCCGGCCGCACGCTGAGCGAATTCGTGCTCGCCAGCGCCCAGGAAGCGGCGGCAAAGGTCATTGCGCAATACGAGATCATCAGCCTGGCGCGAAGCGAACAAGCTGCCTTCGTGACCGCGCTGCTCAAGCCGCGTGCCCCCAGTGCCCGTCTGCGCAAGGCGGCGCAGAAATACCGGCAGCAGATGGGGCTGTGATTGCCGAAGTCGGTCTCGCCCTACCGCGTTGAGCCGCTCGGCAAGGGCCATGGCCGCAAGAGCTTTGCTTGCGGCAGCGAACCGCTCGACCGCTACCTCAAGCAGCAAGCCGGCCAGGATGCTGAGAAGCGCGTCGCAGCTCCCTTCGTGCTGGTTGAGCCGCCCTCAAGGCGCGTGCTCGGCTACTACACGCTCTCTGCGTCAATCATCACCGCCGATCAATTGCCCCCCGAACTGGCCAGGAAGCTGCCGCGCTATCCGCAGCTCCCGGTGACGCTGCTAGGTCGCCTGGCCGTCGATCAGGGCCACGGAGGGAAGGGACTCGGCGAACTCCTGCTCATCGACGCGCTGCACCGCAGCCTTGAAGCGGCTTCCGAGATCGGGGCCATGGCCGTCGTTGTGGACGCCAAGGATGCTGCTGCCGAGGCGTTCTATGAGCACTTCGACTTCATGAGGCTGCAGCAACAGCCCTCCCGCTTGTTCTTGCCGATGAAGACCGTGGCGGCGCTGTTCCGGCAACCCTGACGTCGTCGGGTGAGCGTCATCAGCGCCCGCGCTGCATCGGAACTGCCCGTTGTCGATCCCTGCGCTGCCGTTGGCACGGTACCGAAGGACCATATGGTGGACCTACGGATCTTTGCGCGGCTCGGCAACCAAACGATGTCTCCGAATGGACAAGACGCCCGTTGTGTCGGCGCTATGGCAGCTCGAGCTGGGAGATTTTTCGGACACCGGTCGGACACGGTCCGTAGGTCTTTAGGCTGTGCGCATCCGCTAAGTGCTTGATTTGTTTGGCTCCCCGACCTGGGCTCGAACCAGGGACCTACGGATTAACAGTGCGCAAACTTGAGACTCAGTGGGACGTTGTGGGACTCCAAACCC
>Ga0335084_10004061_pt1 | contig 14406 bp, 15 predicted proteins | sample Lox_Sample_44_FD_206721 | JGI IMG/M metagenome (GOLD analysis project Ga0335084, IMG submission 206721) | Soil microbial communities from Loxahatchee National Wildlife Refuge, Florida, United States - Lox_Sample_4.4 | ecosystem: Environmental > Terrestrial > Soil > Wetlands | place: USA...
GGATGGGCGCGAGCCCCATCGACGGCTCGTCGAGGAGGAGGATGCGCGGGCGGGTCACCAGCCCCCGCGCGATGGCGAGCATCTGCTGCTGCCCGCCCGAGAGCGAGCCCGCCAGCCCGCGGCGGCGCTCCCCCAGGATCGGGAAGCGCCGGTACTGCTCCTCGATCAGGCCGGCGCGCTGGGCGGGGGCCACGGCCCGCGGGCGCCCCTCCGCGGCGAGGCGCAGGTTCTCCTCCACCGTCATCCGGCCGAGGATGGCGCGTCCCTCCGGCACGAGCACGATGCCCTCGGCGACCGCACGGTGGGCGGGGAGGTGGGTGACGTCGCGGCCCTCGAGCGCGATCCGGCCGCCCGCGGCCCGGACCAGCCCGGCGATGGCGCCCAGCGTGCTGGTCTTGCCGGCGCCGTTCGGGCCGATCAGCGTGACGATCTGGCCCCGGCGGACGGACAGCGTGACGCCGCGGACGGCGTTCACGTGGCCGTAGGCGACCTGGAGGTCGTCGACCTGGAGCAGCGGGGCCTCGCTCATCGCTCCGCTCCCAGGTAGACGGCGATCACCTCCGGGTCCTTCGCCACCTCTGCGGGCGTCCCCTCGGCGATGACCTTGCCGAAGTCGAGGACCGTGATCCGGTGGCAGACGTCCATCACCAGCTTGACGTTGTGCTCCACGAGCAGCACCGAGTGGCCGTGGCGCGCCACCTCGCGGATCACCTCCGCGATGGACGCCACCTCGGCCGGGTTCATGCCCGCGGTGGGCTCGTCGAGCAGCAGCACCCCCGGGTCGGAGGCGAGGGCGCGCGCGATCTCGACCCGGCGCTGCTCGCCGTAGGAGAGGTTCGCGGCGCGCTCGGCGGCGCGCTCCCTCATCCGGACGCGATCGAGGAGGGCCACCGCCCGCGCCCCCGTGGTCATCGCCTCCTCGCGGGCGGCGGGCAGGAAGAAGAGGTGCTTCCAGTACGGGGCGCGGCGGGCCAGGTGCGCGCCGACGATCACGTTCTCGAGCGCGGTCATCTCCGGGAACACGCGGATGTTCTGGAAGGTGCGGGTGACGCCGCGCGCGGCGATCCGGTCGGGCGGGAGCCCGTCGATCCGCTCGCCGCGCAGCCGGATCTCCCCGCCGGTGGGGCGCATCAGCCCGGAGACGAGGTTGATGATGGTGGTCTTGCCCGCGCCGTTGGGGCCGATGAGGCCGTGGATCTCGCCCTCGGCCACCTCGAAGCTCGCGCCGTCCACCGCCCGCACGCCGCCGAAGGCGCGCTCGACCTCACGCAGCCGGAGCAGCACGGGACCTCCGCTCGCGCGACCGGGCGCGCAGGCGCGACGGCAGCGAGGCGATGCCGTTCGGCAGGAAGAGGATGACGACGAGCAGCACCAGCCCGTTCACGAAGAGCCGCAGCGGGCCCGGGGCCACCCCGAGCGCCGACCCGGCGGCGCGCAGCACCTCCGGGAGCGCGGTGAGGAACGCCGCACCGACCACCGGCCCGACCACGCCGGTCGCGCCGCCCACCACGGCGTAGACCAGCATGTCCACCACGCGCGAGAACGAGTACCCGGACGGCGAGACCATGAAGGTGAGGTGCGCCTCGAGCCCGCCGGCGAGCCCCGCCAGCGCCGCGCCCGTCACGAACATGCCGAGCTTGTACGCGGTGGTGTTGACGCCCATGGTGCGCGCCGCGGACTCGTCCTGGCGGATCGACTCGAGCGCGTACCCGGCGCGCGATCCGCGCAGCCGCCACAGCGCGAACATCGCCGCGCCCAGGCAGGCGTAGACGAGGAGCGGCCCGGCGCGCTGCGGGAGCCCGACCAGCCCGAGCGCGCCGTTGGTGTAGTCCCAGTTCACGAACCAGAGCCGGACCATCTCGCCGAAGCCGATGGTCGCGATCGCCAGGAAGACGCCGCGCAGCCGCAGCACCGGCAGGCCGAGCGGGACCGCGACCAGCGCGGGGACGGCCGTGCACGCCGCCAGGATGGGCGCGAGGGGGAGGCCCGTCTTCTGCGTGAGGAGCCCGCCGGTGTAGGCGCCGATGGCCATGAACCCCGCGTTCGCGAGCGAGAGCTGGCCGCAGGCGAGCGTCGCGTAGACCGAGAGCGCCAGGATCGCGTTCAGCCCGATGAAGGCGACCACCGACTGGTAGGTGAGCCAGGCCTCCTGGAGCCACCCGACCACGCTAGGCCTCCCGCGTGGCGGCGGCCCCGAGCAGCCCGCGGGGCCGCAGGAGGAGGATGAGGAAGAGGACCGCGAACGACACCACGTCGCGGTAGGACGAGCCGAAGGCGGCCACGGTCCAGACCTCGCACAGCGCCAGCACGTACGCGGCGATGACCGCGCCCGGCATGCTGCCCATCCCGCCCAGGATGATGATGGCGAGCCCCTTCAGCTCGACGGCGCGCCCCATGTCGGGCGCCACGTAGTTGTACGCGACGCCGTAGAGGACGCCGGCCGCGGCGCCGAGCGCCGACGAGACGAAGAACGCGGCCGCGATCACCCGGTCCACGTTCACGCCCAGGATGCGCGCCGCGGTCGGGTTCTCGGCCACCGCCCGGATCTGCCGGCCCAGCCGGGTCCGGCGCACCAGGACCGTGAGCGCGGCCAGCACCAGCAGCGCGATGGCGAAGATGATGATCTGGACCACCGTCACGGAGATGCCGAGCGCGCGCTGGAGGCCGGGGAGGGCCCTGGCGTGCGCCTCCGGGATCATGCCGAAGGGGAAGCGTTGCTGGTCCGGTCCCCAGGCGGCGAGCGCCACCGCCTCGACGATGGTGGCCACCGCGATCGAGCTGATCAACCCGGCGATGTTGGAGTTGGCCCGGCCGCGCAGCGGGCGGAAGGCGACCCGCTCCAGCGCGATCCCGATCGCGCCGCCGGCGGCGACCGCGATCGGGAAGGAGAGGAGCGGGTGGAGGTGCAGCGACTCCACCAGCGTCAGCGCCACGAACGCGCACAGCATGAAGACTGCCTGGTGCGCGAGGTTCAGGATGTCGAGGACGCCGAAGACGAGCGTGTAGCCCAGCGCGAACAGCGCGTAGATGGAGCCGATGAAGACCCCGTTGACGACCTGCTGGGCCACGCGCGCGCCGTCCGCCGGCCGCGCCTACTGCACGATGGCGAAGGCGCCGTCCTTCACCACCTGGAGCGCCGGCTCGTGGTCGGCGTCGCGCCCGGGCGTGAAGGAGAACTTCCCGAGGGGCGTGTCGAGGCTCTTCACCTTGGCGAGGCCCGCCAGGATGTCCTCGCGCCCGCCCTTCATCCCGGCCTGGCGGATGGCCTCGGCGATGACGAGGCCGCCGGTGTAGGCCTGCGCCGCGAACTGGTCCGGGTTCACGCCGCGCGCCTTCATCGCCTCGATGAACTTCACGTTGACGGGGTCGGTCGAGGCGCGGTTCCAGGCGGTGCCCACCAGCACGCCCTCGGCGGCGGGCCCGGCGTTCTTGACGAAGGCGGGGCTGTTGAACCCGTTGCCGCCCACGATGGGCCCGGTGTAGCCGAGCTGGCGCGCCTGGCTGACGATGGCGGAGGCGTTGTCGGCCAGGGCCGAGACCACCAGGACGTCGGGCTTGAGGCCCTTCAGCTCGGTGAGCTGCGGGGTGAAGTCGCGGTCGGGCTTCGCGAAGGTCTGCGTCCCCAGGATCCGGACGCCCATCGTCTCCAGCGAGGCCTTCATCACGTCGTACCCGGCCTTGGTGAAGACGTCGTCGTTGCCGTAGAAGACCGCGGCCGTCTTGAAGCCGAGCTTGGCCTGCGCGCGCCTGAGCGCGCCGGGGATGACCTGCTTCTCGGTGAGCGAGTCGCGCCAGATGTGGTCGCCGATCTCGGTGATGCCGGCGGCGGTGTTGGAGACCGCGAGCACCGGGACCTTGCTGCCCTGGGCGATCGGGTCGGCGGCGGTCGCCATCGTCGAGAGCGTCGGCCCGACGATGACGCTCACCTTGTCGCGGTTGATGAACCGCTGGTAGACGTTGATGGCCTGCTCCTTGGTGGAGCCGTCGTCCTCGACGACGAGCTCGAGCTGGATCCCCTTGAGCGAGCCGCCCTTGTTGATCTCGTCCACCGCGAGCTGAAGGCCGGCGCGCTGGTTCGGGCCGTAGGGCGCGCCCGCGCCCGTCATGGACAGCGCCGCGCCGATCTTCACCGTCTCGACACCGTGCGCGGATCCGGCGGAGAGGAGCGCCAAGGAGGCAAGAGCGGGAGCAAGCGTGCGTCTCATGGAGTGAACCTCCCGTAGAAAAAGAAGAATCTTGCTCCTACACCACGCGACATCGCCGCGCAAGAGGTCGTCGGGCGCTACGCGCTGCATCAATGATCTGCGGCAAATGCGCGCACGATCTCGCTTGAAAACTTCATTCGGGTCAGGCGATGTAGTACGCAACCGTTGCACGCAAAGTTCGCAGGAACGTCACGCAGCCATTCACCTGGCGTATCGCTTCACCAGTCGTAGCAAACACCCGGCGCATCGGAGGTAACGACGTGAAGAAAATGAACGCTCTCGGAATCGGCATCGCATTGCTGCTCGGCACGGCTCAGGTCGCGCGCGCGGACGAACCCTCGCCCTTCACGTTCGCGCTGCACGGGTTCGTGTCCTTCTCGATGTACGCGCAGGACGCGCAGCTCAACCCCAGCGGCGGTCAGCAGTCCCTCTACGCGACGCACGCCTTCGACACCGACAAGCTCTCGCTGAGCGGCGACGTCCGGCAGTCGCGCTTCAACTTCTCGGTCGCGGGCCCGAAGGTCCTGGGCGGCGCGACGCCGAAGGGCGTCCTCGAGATCGACTTCTTCCAGGGGAACGGAGCCGGCGGCTTCGGCGACGTCTCGCTCCTGAACCGGATGCGGCTCGCCTACGTCGAGCTCGACTTCAACAACGGGCACCGCCTGGCGTTCGGCCAGATGAACGACCTCATCTTCGCCATCGCGCCGACCTCGCTCGCGCACATCGCCTTCCCCGCCGGATACGTCGCCGGCAACGTCGGCTGGCGCCGTCCGGCGATCTGGGGCTTCCACACCATGGGCGGTGGCGAGGGTCTCAAGAGCGAGTTCGCGTGGGAGATCGGCCGCAGCCAGTGGAACGAGAACGCCACCGCCGGCTCCTTCGCCCCGGGCGCGCCGGCGACCTTCGGCACGACGGTCGCCGAGGCCTCGGGCCTCCCGGCCGTCGAGGCGCGGTACACCGTCTCGCAGGGGAAGGCCTGGTCGGCGTTCGTGACCGGCCACTGGAACACCATCGACGAGAACGGAGTCGGCGTGAAGGGTGGCCCGTCGCTGCAGACCATGGCCCTGAACGTCGGCGGCAAGGTCGTCGCGGGACCGCTCACCGTCCAGGCCACGGGCTTCACCGGCAAGAACCTCGCGCCGCTCATCGGCAACTTCCTCACGTTCCAGCTGCTCAAGACCCAGTCGACCGGCCCGCTCCCCGTCACTCATGACGACCTCCACGAGATGGGCGGCTGGGTGCAGGCGGGCTTCAACTTCACGAAGGAGCTCTCGCTCTGGGGCGAGATCGGCACGGACAAGCCGAACTGGGACGACGTTCGCAAGGTGACCTACGCTGCAAACCCCGCAGGCACGCCCGGCAAGCCGCTCCAGAACGTGACCACCGCCGGAATGCTCGCCTACCGAGACGGCGGCTTCGCGTACGGCCTGGAGTGGTTCCACTTCCACACCAAGTACCAGGCGGCCGCCATCCAGGTCGTGAAGGGCGACCAGTGGCTGGCGTCCTTCAACTACTTCTTCTAGCCGCATCCGCGGCAGCCTGAGGTCCTCGGGGCCCCGACCGTCGCCCGGCGGTCGGGGCCCTCGCTTCTCACGCTCGGTGCGAGCACCCCCGGGAGGTCCTTGAATCCCGCCCCCGCGCGGGCAAAACGGATGTTTCCATCCGCCGCGAAGCGCCCCGAAGTCCGGAGGAGGAATGGACGGAGACGTCATCCTCGAGACGCGCGAGCTGAGCAAGGACTTCCAGGGCTTCGTGGCGGTCAACCGCGTGAACCTGCGCGTCCGCCGCGGCTCGATCCACGCGCTCATCGGCCCGAACGGCGCCGGGAAGACCACCGTCTTCAACCTCCTCACCAAGTTCCTCGCGCCGTCGTCCGGCGCCATCCTCTACGACGGCCGCGACATCACCGGCGAGCGGCCGGCCCAGGTGGCGCGGCAGGGGCTCGTCCGCTCGTTCCAGATCTCGGCGGTCTTCCCGCGGATGACCGTCCTCGAGAACGTCCGCGTGGCCCTCCAGCGCCGGCTCGGAACGTCGTTCCAGTTCTGGAGGTCGCCCCGCTCGCTGGAGGTGCTCGACGACGACGCGCTGCGGCTCCTCGAGGCGGTGGACCTGAGCGCCTTTCGCGACACGGTGACCGTCGAGCTGCCCTACGGCCGCAAGCGCGCCCTGGAGATCGCCACCACCCTCGCGCTCGACCCGCGGCTCATGCTGCTCGACGAGCCGACCCAGGGCATGGGGCACGAGGACGTCGGCCGCGTCACCGCCCTCATCAAGCGGGTGGCCGCCGACCGGACCGTCCTCATGGTCGAGCACAACCTCTCGGTGGTGGCGGACCTCTGCCACACCATCACCGTCCTCCAGCGGGGCGCCGTGCTCGCCGAGGGGCCTTACGAGCAGGTCTCGAAGGACCCTCAGGTCCTCGAGGCGTACATCGGAGGCGCGCCTTGAGCCTGGTGGCCTCCAGCGCGCAGACGTCCGCGCAGGAGTTCCTGCGCGTCTGGGACCTCCACGCCTTCTACGGCGAGTCACACGTCCTCCACGGGGTGGACTTCGTGGTCGGAAAGGGCGAGCTGGTGACGCTGCTGGGCCGGAACGGCTCGGGGCGCACCTCGACCCTCCGGGCCATCCTCGGCCTGGTGGGCCGGCGCACCGGCCACGTCGCCGTGAACGGCCGCGAGACCATCGGGATGCCCACCCACCGCATCGTCCACCTGGGGCTCGGCTACTGCCCCGAGGAGCGCGGCATCTTCGCGAGCCTCTCCGCCGAGGAGAACCTCCTCCTGCCGCCGCCGGTGGCGAGCGGCGGGATGTCGGTCGAGGACATCTACACGATGTTCCCGAACCTGTACGAGCGCCGGAAGAGCCCGGGGGCGCGGCTCTCGGGCGGGGAGCAGCAGATGCTGGCCATGGCGCGCATCCTCCGGACCGGGGCGCGCCTGCTGCTCCTCGACGAGATCACCGAGGGGCTCGCCCCGGTGATCGTCCAGGCGCTCGGCCGCGCCGTCCGGGCGCTCAAGGAGCGGGGCTTCACCATCGTCCTGGTCGAGCAGAACTTCCGCTTCGCGGCCCCGCTGGCGGACCGCCACTACCTCGTCGAGCGCGGGCGGATCGTGGACATGATCCCCGCCGCCCAGCTCGACGCGCGGATGGAGTCGCTGCACCACTTCCTCGGCCTCTAGGCCGACGAAACGGAGGAACACCGCATGAGACGGATCGCGCGCTTCGCCCTCGCCCTCTCCCTCGCCCTCGCCGCGAACGCCGCCCGCGCCCAGGGGAAGATCTCGGACGGCGTGGTCAAGATCGGCGTCCTCACCGACATGACCGGCGCCTACTCCGACCTGGCCGGTCCCGGCTCGATCGCCGCCGCGCAGATGGCGGTGGACGACATGGCCAAGAAGATGGGGAACGTGAAGGTGGTCCTCGTCTCCGCGGACCACCAGAACAAGGCGGACATCGCCTCCAACACGGCGCGCAAGTGGATCGACGAGGACAAGGTGGACGCGGTCGTGGACCTGGTCTCGTCCTCCACGGCGCTGGCGGTGATGCCGGTCGCGGCGGCGAAGAAGGTCATCACCCTCCTCTCCGGCCCGGGCTCGGATCCCATCACCGGCGAGAAGTGCACGCCCTACACCGTCCACTACACCTACGACAACTACTCGATGGCCCACGGCACCGGGAAGGCGGTGGTGGACCGCGGCGGCAAGAGCTGGTTCTTCATCACCGCCGACTACGTCTTCGGCAAGACCCTCCAGGCCGACACCGCCGCGGTGGTCACCGCCAACGGCGGCACGGTGGTCGGCAACGTCTTCGCGCCCTTCCCGACCACCGACTTCTCCTCGTACCTGCTCCAGGCGCAGTCGTCGGGCGCGCAGGTGGTCGGGCTCGCCAACGCCGGCGCCGACACGGTGAACGCCATCCGCCAGGCGCACGAGTTCGGCATCACGCCCAAGCAGAGCCTGGCCGGCCTGCTGGTGTTCATCAGCGACATCCACAGCCTCGGGCTGCAGAACGCCAGGGGCCTGCTCTTCACCACCGCGTTCTACTGGGACCGCGACGAGGCGAGCCGCGCCTGGTCGAAGCGCTTCTTCGAGAAGACCAAGAAGATGCCGACCATGGTGCAGGCGGGCGTCTACTCCGAGGTCACGCACTACCTCGAGGCGATCCGGGCGGCCGGCACCGACGACGGCGACGCGGTCATGAAGCAGATGCGCGCCACCCCGGTGAACGACTTCTTCGCGAAGAACGGCCGCATCGGCATGGACGGCCTGCACCGGCACGACATGTACCTCGTCGAGGTGAAGGCGCCGGAGGAGTCGAAGTACCCCTGGGACTACTACAAGGTCCTCCAGACCATCCCGGCCGACCTGGCGTTCCCGCGCGAGGCCGACTCGAAGTGCCCCAACGTGAAGAAGTAGGAGGCGGCGCGTGGTCCAGGCGCTCTTCGGCCAGCTGATCCTCGGGCTCGTGAACGGGTGCTTCTACGCCCTCCTCAGCCTGGGCCTCGCCATCATCTTCGGACTGCTCGACATCGTGAACTTCGCGCACGGCGCGCTCTACATGCTGGGCGCGTTCCTCGCCTGGATGGCGCTCACCCTGCTGGGCGTGAACTACTGGGTGGCGCTGGTGGCGGTGCCGGCCGCGGTCGGCCTGCTGGGGATCGCGATCGAGCGGCTGCTGCTCCGGAGGCTGTACGGGCTCGACAACCTGTACGGCCTCCTCCTCACCTTCGGCCTGGCGCTGGTGGTGGAGGGGCTCTTCCAGCACGCCTACGGCATCTCCGGCAACGCCTACCCGGTACCGCCGCAGCTGGTGGGCGGGTTCCGGATCGGCGGCGTCTACCTGCCGACCTACCGGGCCTGGGTGGTGGTGGTGGCGCTGGTGGTCTCGTTCGGGAGCTGGTTCGTCATCGAGCGCACCCGCCTCGGCGCCTACCTGCGCGCCGGGACCGAGAACCCGAAGATGCTGCAGGCGTTCGGCGTGAACGTGCCGCTCATGTTCACGCTCACCTACGGATACGGCGCCGCGCTCGCCGCCTTCGCGGGGGTGATGGCGGCGCCCATCTACCAGGTGCAGCCTTCCATGGGGGCGGCGGTGGTCATCGTGGTGTTCGCGGTGGTGGTCATCGGCGGGATGGGCTCCATCGCCGGGTCGATCCTCACCGGCATCGGGCTGGGCCTGGTCGAGGGGCTCACCAAGTTCTGGTACCCGCCGGGCGCGTCCGCGGTGGTCTTCGTGGTGATGGCGCTGGTCCTGCTGGTCCGGCCCGCCGGGCTCTTCGGGAGGACGCGGTGACTGCCGAGCCGCGCGCGCAGGCCCGGGCCCCGGGGGCCGCGTCGCTGCGGGAGGCGGCGGCGCGGCGCCTGCGCAACCGCACGTTCTGGGCCTACGCGCTCCTGGTGGCGATCGGGATCTCGGCGCCGTTCCGGGTCTACCCCGTCTTCGCGATGAACGTGCTCTGCCTGGCGCTGTTCGCGAGCGCGTTCAACCTGCTGCTCGGCTACGTGGGGCTCCTCTCCTTCGGTCACGCGGCGTTCCTGGGGTCCGCTGCGTACGTGACCGGCTGGCTGGCGCGCGACCTGGGCCTGCCGCCGCTCGTCGCCATCGCGGCCGGCACCGCCTTCGCGACCCTTCTCGGCTGGATCTTCGGCGCGCTCGCCATCCGGCGCTCCGGGATCTACTTCGCGATGATCACGCTCGGGTTCGCGCAGCTGGTCTTCTTCCTCGGCGTGCAGATGCCGTGGACCGGCGGCGAGGACGGCTTCCAGGGCATCCCGCGCGGCACGCTCCTCGGCCTGGTGGACCTGAACCGCACCCTGCCCATGTACTACTTCACCTACGCGGTCTTCCTCGGCGGGTTCTGGCTCATCCACCGCACCATCGACTCGCCCTTCGGCCAGGTGCTGCGCGCCATCCGCGAGAACGAGCCGCGGGCCCTGTCCCTCGGCTACGACGTGGACCGCTACAAGCTCCTCGCCTTCGTCATCTCCGCCGGGCTCTCGGGGCTGGCCGGGGCCATGCGCGCGGTGGTCAACCAGTTCGCGGCGCTGCCCGACCTGCACTGGCACACCTCGGGCGCCGTGGTCCTCATGACGCTGCTGGGCGGGATGGGCACGGTGATGGGGCCGTCGGTGGGCGCGTTGCTGGTCGGCGTGCTCGAGAACTCGAGCGAGCGGCTGGGCTCGTGGGTCACGGTCATCACCGGGGGGGTGTTCGTCGTGGTGGTGCTCGCCTTCCGCCGCGGGATCGTGGGCGAGATCCGGGCGCTGGTGAGGCGCTCGTTCTAGGAGGAACGCATGGCAGGGATGCTCGAGGGGCGTGCGGCGTTCGTGACGGGCGCGGCCAGCGGGATCGGGCTGCGGATCGCGCAGGAGTTCGCGCGCGAGGGCGCGCGGGTGGCGCTCGCGGACCTCCGCTCCGACGCGGCGGAGGGCGCGGCCCGCGGCATCGGCGCGGCCGCCCTGGGGCTCGGCTGCGACGTGACCAGCGAGGCGGCGCTCGGCGCCGCCATCGACGCGGCGGTGGCGCGCTTCGGGAAGCTCGACGTGGTCGTCAACAACGCCGGCCTGCAGCACGTGGCGATGATCGAGGACTTCCCCACCGAGAAGTTCGAGCAGCTGGTGCGCGTCATGCTCCTCGCGCCGTTCATGGCCACGAAGAAGGTGCTCCCCCTGATGAAGCGCCAGCGGTACGGGCGGATCCTCAACATGGCCTCCATCAACGGGCTGGTCGGCTTCGCGGGGAAGGCGGCGTACAACAGCGCCAAGCACGGGCTCATCGGGCTCACCAAGGTCGCGGCGCTGGAGGGCGCGCCGCACGGCGTCACCGTGAACGCGCTGTGCCCCGGCTACGTGGACACCCCCCTCGTCCGGAACCAGTTCGCGGACCTGGCGCGCACCCGGAACGTGCCGCTCGACCGCGTGCTCGAGGACGTGCTCTACCCGCTCGTGCCGCTGCGGCGCCTGCTCTCCGTGGACGAGATCGCCGGCTACGCCACCTTCCTGGTCTCGGACCGGGCCGCGGGGATCACCGGGACGGCGGCGGTCATCGACGGCGGCTATACGGCCCAGTGACCCGCTCCCAGTCCTCGGGCCGGTCCACGTCCTCCTCGCCGCCGGGGAAGGGGACCTCCGCGACGCGCGCCGGGTCGCGCGAGATCACCGCCCGGGCGCCGCGGTCGCCGGCGAGCGACGCGAGCTCGCCGAAGACCGACGCGTCGAACACCGCGGGCACGCCGCGCGCGCCGCCATAGGCCGACGCGGCGATCGCCGCACCGGCGCGCCAGGTGGCGGCGAGGCGCGCCAGGTGGGCGGCGTCGAGCCGCGGCTGATCGCAGAGCACCACGGCCGCGGCCGGCGCGCCGGCCCGCGCGAGCGCGGCGATGCCGGCGCGGATCGACGAGCCGATCCCCTCCGCCCAGCCCGCGTTCTCGACGGCGGCGACCGGCAGGCCGGCGATCGCCGCACGCACCCCGTCCGCCGCCGCGCCGACCACCACCACCACCGGCGAGAGCCCGGCCTCCAGCGCGGCGCGCGCGGCACGGCGCACGAGCGGCTCACCCCCGAGGACGAGGAGCTGCTTGGGACGGCCCAGGCGCGTGGACCCTCCGGCGGCGAGGACCACCGCGCCTGGCACGCCCGGCCGACCGGCCTCGCCCATATGCCGGGCAGTATCGGCCATGCGCGCCGCGGGTGCGGCAGCCCGCGTGGGGATCGGAACTCCTCACCGATCCTCCCGCGTGTGCCACACCTGCAGCGTGGCGGCCTCGCCCGCCGGCGGCTGCTCCGCCCTCCGGGGGATCGGCCATCGACTCGGCACGCGCGCTCCCGGTATGATGCGTCCTTTCGTCCCACCAGCGGCCACGCTGCGGCGGCGCCCCGCGCCGCCCGGAGGCGACGTCGATGCTCCCACGGCAGGACCTGTACGAGATCCGCTGGCACGGGCGCGGAGGCCAGGGCGCCGTCACGGCCGCGAAGATCCTCGCCGACGCCGCGTTCCGCAGCGGGTTCCCCGGCGTGGCCTCGGCGCCCTCCTTCGGCTCCGAGCGGCGCGGCGCGCCGGTGACCGCCTCGACGCGGCTCGCCTCGGCGCCGGTGCGGCTCCACTCGCAGGTGAGCGCCCCCGACATCGTGGTGGTCCTCGACGACACGCTCCTCGGCGTCGGGAACGCGACGGCGGGGCTGAAGCCCGGCGGCGTCCTGATCGTGAACACCGCGCGCCCGGCGTCGGCGGTGGCGGCGCCGGCCGGCGTGCGCGTGGTCACCGCGGACGTCTCCGCCTCCGCCGCCTCCGCCGGACTGCTGGTGGGTGGGACGCCCATGGTGAACACGGCGATCCTGGGCACGTTCGCGGCGGCGACCGGGCTCGTCACCATGGAGAGCCTGCGCGAGGCGGTCGAGGCGGTGTTCCCGCCGGCCGCGGCGCGACGGAACTACGAGGCGGCGCTGGCGGCGCAGCGCGCGACGCACGGCTGAGGGAGGAGGACGCGTGGGAACGAAGGACTGCGGCCACGAGATCTCGATGTCCACCCCGAGCGCCGGCGAGGCCGGCGCGACCGGGGACTGGCGGACGGAGCGCCCGGCGCTCGACGCGGGCGCATGCCTGGCGGTGAAGCAGCGGAAGGACGCCTGCCAGCTGTGCTGGGTCTACTGCCCGGACGTCTGCATCGCGCGGGGCGTCCCGCCCGCGGTGGACCTCTCCTACTGCAAGGGGTGCGGCATCTGCGCCGAGGTCTGCCCGACCGGCGCGATCCGCATGGTCGCGGACGACGAGCACGCGGCGCCGGCCGCGCCGGGCGGGGCGCGAGCCGCGGCGGGGGCGCGGACGTGAGCGCGCCCGCCGGCACCTCGGTCCTCACCGGCAACGAGGCCGCCGCGATCGCGGCGCGCCTGGCGCGCGTCCAGGTCGTCGCCGCCTACCCGATCACGCCGCAGTCGCCGGTGGTGGAGACGCTCTCCCGGTGGGTGGACCAGGGTGAGCTGCGCGCCGAGTTCGTGCGCGTGGAGAGCGAGCACAGCGCCCTCACCGTCTGCATCGCGGCCGCCACCGTCGGCGCCCGCACCTTCACCGCCACCAGCGCCAACGGCCTCGCCTACATGAACGAGCAGGTCTGGTGGGCGGCGGGGGCGCGCCTCCCGGTGGTGATGTGCTGCGTGAACCGCGCCATGGCCGCGCCCTGGAACGTGCTCAACGACCAGCAGGACTCGATGTCGGTCCGGGACGCGGGGTGGGTCCAGCTCTACTGCCGCGACAACCAGGAGATCCTCGACGCCACCCTCCAGGCGTTCCGGATCGCCGAGCGGCTGCACCTGCCGGTGATGGTCTGCTACGACGGCTTCCTCCTCTCCCACACCTCCACGCCGGTGACCGTCCCCGACGCCGCCGCCGTGGACGCGTTCCTGCCGCCGGGCGCGCCGCTCACCGTCGTGGACCTGGCCCGCCCCCGGAACATCGGCCCGGTGACCCTCGCGGATCCGCGCGCGGACGCCGACGGCGTGCTCTGCCACGGCTACATGGAGCTGCGGGCGCTGCACCAGCGGGCGCTGGAGGAGGCGCTCGACGTGATCCCCGAGGTGGAGCGCGCCTTCGCCGGCGCGTTCGGCCGCGGGCGCGGTGGGCTGGTCTGGTCGCACCTCCTCGACGACGCCGAGGTCGCGCTGGTGGCCGCGGGCAGCCTCGCCATGGAGGCGACGGTGGCCGCCGAGGCGCTCCGCGCCGGTGGTGTGCGCGCCGGCGTCCTCGGCATCCGCGCCTACCGGCCCTTCCCCTCGGCCGCCATCCGGGCCGCCCTGGGCGGGAAGCGGCTCGCCGTCGTCCTCGACAAGGCGATGAGCTACGGCCACGAGGGGCCCATCTGCTCCGACGTGCGGGGGGCGCTCCTCGGCTCGGACGCGGCGCCGGCGGTGTTCGGGGCGGTGGCGGGGCTGGGCGGCCGCGAGGTCGCCGCCCCGCAGATCGCCGAGACGGTGCGCCGCGCCGTCCGCGACCACGACGGCGGCGCACGGGTGCGCCGCGCCGAGTGGATCAACCTGAAGCTCGAGGGCACCCCATGACGAAGCTCGTCGACCTCCCGGCGGAGGAGCACCTCCTCCCCGGGAACCGTGCCTGCGCCGGCTGCAGCCTGGGGATCGGGCTGCGGGCCATCCTCAAGGCGCTCGAGGGGAAGGCGGTCATGACCGTCCCCGCCAGCTGCCTCACCGTCATC
>Ga0335084_10004063_pt1 | contig 14405 bp, 14 predicted proteins | sample Lox_Sample_44_FD_206721 | JGI IMG/M metagenome (GOLD analysis project Ga0335084, IMG submission 206721) | Soil microbial communities from Loxahatchee National Wildlife Refuge, Florida, United States - Lox_Sample_4.4 | ecosystem: Environmental > Terrestrial > Soil > Wetlands | place: USA...
CTTCTACCGGTACTTCCGTGCCAAGGTGGACGGCTTCGTGCTCGACATGGAGCAGCAGGCCGCCCGGCTCGTCGACATCGTGCATGGGGACCGGGGCTAGGGCCTCGCGGGCACGATGAACTTCCGCGGCACCCGGCGGGAGGACCCGGAGATCAACCTGATCCCGATGATCGACGTGCTGCTGGTCATCCTGATCTTCCTGATGGTCACGACCACCTACTCCAAGTACGCCGAGCTGCAGATCAATCTCCCGACCGCCGACGCGGAGAAGCAGCCCGACCGCCCGAACGAGATCAACATCACCGTGAGCGCCGGCGGCCAGTACACGATCGACCGCAAGCCGGTGTCGTTCGCGAGCGTCGCGGCGTTCGGCGAGGCGATGCGCGCGGCCTCCGCCGGCCTCAAGGACCCGATCGTCGTCATCAACGCCGACGCCGCCGCGAACCATCAGTCGGTGATCCGCGTGATGGAGGCCGCCCGGCTCGCCGGCCTCTCGCACGTCTCCTTCGCGACGCAGACCCAGTCGAAATAGCGGCGGTCCGCCGCCGCGCGACCCGTGGGCGCGAGCTTCCCCGAGCGGCACTGGTATCGCTTCACCTGGCTCTCGGCCCTGCTCGCGCCGCTTTCGCTCGGTTTTGGCGCCGCGGTCGGTGTGCGCCGGTTTGCCTACCGCGCCGGCTGGTACCGGGCCGAGCGCCTACCGGTCCCGGTCGTGGTGGTGGGCAACCTGGTCGTGGGCGGCACCGGCAAGACGCCGCTGGTGCTGTGGCTTGCCGCGGCGCTCGGTGCCCGCGGCTTTCATCCCGCGATCGTCTCCCGCGGGTATCGCGCACCGAACGCGCGGCCCTGCGAAGTGGCAGTAGGCGGCGAGCCGGCCCGCTACGGCGACGAGCCGCTACTGCTCGCGGAGCGAAGCGGCGTGCCGGTGTGGATCGGCCGCGACCGCGCGGCGGCGGCCCGCGCGGCGATCGCCGCGCACCCCGATCGCGACCTGGTGATCTGCGACGACGGCCTGCAGCACTACGCGCTTGCGCGCGACTTCGAGATCGCGGTCGAGGACGACCGCGGCTACGGCAACGGGCTCCTGCTGCCGGCAGGGCCGCTCCGCGAGCCGCGGTCGCGGCAGGTCGACGCGACCGTCGTCAACGGCGCCGCCGCACGCACCGGCGCCTTCGCGATGCGGCTCGAGCCGGCCGGATTCCGCGCCGTGCGCGATCCGCGACGCACGACCGGAGCGGACGCGCTGCGCGGCAAGCGCCTGCACGCGGTCGCGGGGATCGGCAATCCGGCGCGGTTCTTCGCCACGCTCGCGTCCCTCGGCCTCGCGTTTACACCCCATGCCTTCCCCGACCATCACGCGTTCGCGGCCCGCGATCTCGATTTTCCAGACAGCGACGCCGTCCTGATGACCGAGAAGGATGCAGTAAAATGCCGCGCATTCCCGCGCGACGACCTCTACGCACTCCGCGTCGAGGCGCGCGTGGACGAACGCCTCGCCGACCTCCTCGCCCTTCGCCTCCATGGACTCGAAGCTCCTTGACATCCTCGTCTGCCCGGTCTGCAAGGGCCCGCTCCTCTATCGCAAGCCCGAGCAGGAGCTCGTCTGCAAGGCCGACCGGCTCGGATTCCCGATCCGCGATGGCATTCCGGTGATGCTCGAGGACGAGGCGCGCAAGCTCCCCGCCACCGAGGACCTGGACTAGACCGGCGCCCGATGGCGGGACTGCTCCGCTTCACGGTCCTGATCCCGGCGCGCTACGCCTCCAGCCGGCTGCCCGGCAAGGCGCTCGCGGATATCGGAGGCAAGCCGATGGTGGTGCGCGTCGCCGAGCGGGCGCGGGCGAGCGGCGCGTCGGCGGTCTGGATCGCGACCGACGACGAGCGCATCGCCGCGGCCGCGCGGACGCACGGCTGCGACGCGATCATGACCCGCGCCGATCACGCATCCGGCACCGACCGGCTCGCGGAGGCGGCCGAGGCGCTCGCGCTCGCCGACGACGAGCTCGTCGTCAACGTCCAGGGCGACGAGCCGCTGATTCCGTCCGATCTGGTCGGGCGGCTCGCGCATACGCTCGCGCAGCGGACCGCGGCGTCGATCGCCACCGCCTGCGTCCCGATCGGCGACACCGGCGAGTTTCTCAACCCGAACGCGGTCAAGGTGGTGTGCGACCACGCGGGCTACGCGCTCTACTTCAGCCGCGCGCCCATCCCCTACGCCCGCGACGCGTTCGCGAGCGGGCTGGCGGCGGGCGCTCCGCTCCCTGCGGGGCTGCCGGTCTTCCGGCATCTCGGCATCTATGCGTACCGCGCCGGCTTTCTCCGCGCCTACGCGCGGCATGCGCCGGTTGCCCTCGAGCAATTCGAAGCCCTCGAGCAGCTGCGTGCGCTCTGGCACGGGCACCGGATCGCCGTGCTCGCGGTCGAACCCGCACCGGCGCCCGGCGTCGACACGCCGGAGGACCTGGAGCATACCCGGCAGCTCTTCGCGCGCCAGCCGGTTTGACCCGCACCCGGCGAGCGGCTATCGTCGCTGCATACATCGCCGTCGCCCTGCGATAACGACAAAAGGAACGACCATGCGAGTCATCCTGCTCGGCCCGCCCGGGGCCGGCAAAGGGACGCAGGCCCAGTACATCACCGACCGCTTCAAGATCCCGCAGATCTCGACCGGGGACATGCTGCGCGTCGCGGTGAAGGCCGGAACGCCGCTCGGCCTCGCGGCCAAGAAGGTGATGGACTCGGGACAGCTCGTGTCCGACGACATCGTCGTCGGACTGGTGAAGGAGCGGTTGCGGCGCCCCGACTGCGCGCAGGGCTATCTCTTCGACGGTTTCCCCCGCACCGTGCCGCAGGCGGAGGCGATGAAAGCGGCGGGCGTGCCGATCGACTACGTCCTCGAGATCGACGTGCCGGACGACGAGATCATCGCGCGCATGGGTGGGCGACGCGTCCACCCTGCGTCCGGGCGTACGTATCACGTGAAGTTCAATCCGCCGAAGGTGCCCGACCGCGACGACCTCACCGACGAGCCGCTCGTCCAGCGCGCGGACGACCAGGCGGACACCGTGCGCAAGCGCCTCGGCGTCTACCATGCGCAGACGAAGGCGCTCATCGACTACTACTCGGGGTTGAGCGCGGCCGGCGACCCGCAGGCGCCGAGGTACCGGAGGATCTCGGGCGTCGGCGGCGTGGAGGAGATCCGCGACCGGGCGTTCGCGGCGCTCGCCTAGCCGGCGCCAGGCCACGGCGGGCTTCAAACGCCGACCGGCCGCAGGCTATAATCGCCCGCTTTTCGAATACAAACCTGGGGCCCGGGGCGGGCCTTCGCTTGCAGCGCGCCCGCCCACGCGCGCCCCTCGAAGGGGGACTCCATGACCATCGCACTCATCTTCGCGCTCGCCTGCGCGGTGCTCGCGCTGCTGTACGGCATCTGGTCGATCAGCTGGATCATCGCGCAGCCCGCAGGCAACGCGCGGATGCGCGAGATCGCGGCCGCCATCCAGCAGGGCGCGCAGGCCTATCTCAAGCGCCAGTACACGACGATCGGCATCGTGGGCGCCATCCTGTTCGTGATCATTGGCGTGATCCCGGCGCTCGGCTGGCCGACCGCGTTCGGGTTCCTGCTCGGCGCGGTGCTGTCGGGTCTCTGCGGCCTTATCGGCATGAACGTCTCGGTGCGCGCGAACGTCCGCACGGCGGAGGCGGCGCGCAAGGGGCTGAACGAGGCGCTCGCGATCGCGTTCCGCGGCGGGGCGATCACCGGACTCCTGGTCGTCGGCCTCGGTCTGCTCGGCGTTGCCGGGTACTTCTGGGTCCTGAACGCGAACGCGAAGGGCGGCGAACCGCTGATCGAGGTGCTGAAGCCGCTCATCGGCCTCGGCTTCGGCGGGTCGCTGATTTCGATCTTCGCCCGTCTCGGCGGCGGGATCTTCACCAAGGGCGCGGACGTCGGCGCCGACCTCGTCGGCAAGGTCGAGGCCGGCATCCCCGAGGACGATCCGCGCAACCCGGCGGTGATCGCCGACAACGTCGGCGACAACGTCGGCGACTGCGCCGGGATGGCCGCCGACCTCTTCGAGACCTACGCCGTCACGCTGATCGCGACGATGCTGCTCGGCGCGCTGATGATCAAGACCGAGTCGATCGCCCCGGTCGTCTATCCGCTCGTCCTCGGCGCGTTCTCGATCATCGCGTCGATCGTCGGCACCTGGTTCGTCAAGGCGAAGCCCGGCGACAAGAACGTCATGCCCGCGCTCTACCGCGGGTTGTGGGTGGCGGGCATCCTTGCCCTCATCGCGTTCTATCCGCTCACCGGCTGGATCATGGGCGAGGTGCTCGCCACCGTGCCGCTCGACGTGGCCGGCGGGCGGGAGTTCGTCCCGGTGTGGAAGCTCTGGAGCGCGGCGGTGGTCGGCCTTGCGCTCACCGGCTTCATGGTGTGGATCACCGAGTACTACACCGGCACGCAGTACAAACCGGTGCAGCACGTGGCGCAGGCCTCGACGACTGGCCACGCGACCAACATCATCGCCGGCCTCGGCGTGTCGATGAAGGCCACCGCCTGGCCGGTGCTCGCGGTGTGCGTCGCGATCCTCGCCTCCTACTGGCTCGCCGGACTCTACGGCATCGCGATCGCGGCGACCTCGATGCTCTCGATGACCGGCATCATCGTCGCGCTCGACGCTTACGGGCCGATCACGGACAACGCCGGCGGCATCGCCGAGATGGCGGACCTCCCCGACTCGGTGCGCGACATCACCGACCCGCTGGACGCGGTCGGCAACACGACCAAGGCGGTGACCAAGGGCTACGCGATCGGCTCGGCCGGCCTCGCGGCGCTCGTGCTCTTCGCCGACTACACCCATGCGCTCGAGGCGAAAGGGCGGGTGTTTAGCTTCGATCTCTCGAACCACATGGTGATCATCGGCCTCTTCATCGGCGGCATGGTGCCCTTCCTCTTCGGCGCGATGGCGATGGAAGCGGTGGGCAGGGCGGCCGGTGCGGTCGTGCTCGAGGTCCGCCGGCAGTTCAAGGAGATCCCCGGGATCATGGAAGGCAAGGCGAAGCCCGAATACGGCGCCGCGGTCGACATGCTCACGCGGGCGGCGATCAAGGAGATGATCGTCCCGAGCCTGCTGCCGGTCGTGATTCCGATCGTCGTCGGCCTCCTGCTCGGACCGCAGGCGCTCGGCGGCGTGCTGATGGGCACGATCGTCACCGGCCTCTTCGTCGCGATCTCGATGACCACCGGCGGCGGCGCGTGGGACAACGCGAAGAAGTACATCGAGGACGGCCACCACGGCGGCAAGGGCTCGGACGCGCACAAGGCGGCCGTGACCGGCGACACGGTCGGCGATCCGTACAAGGACACCGCCGGCCCGGCGGTGAACCCGCTGATCAAGATCATCAACATCGTCGCGCTGCTTATCGTTCCGCTGATGGGCGGCAGCGAGGCGCCGCAGGCCCCGGTGACGGCTGCTGCGCCGGCGGCGAGCGCTCCGGCCGCGCCGAGCGCCCCCGCGGCCGCATCGGCACCTGCGGCGCCGGCACCTGCCGCGCCTGCGGCGTCGATCTTCCCGGCGCGCGTTTACTTCGAGATGGGGAAGGCGACGCTCACTGCCGACGACAACAAGGTGCTCGCCGCCGTTGGCGCCGCGCTCAAGGGCGACGCCACGATGAAGGTGGACATCTCGGGTTACGCCGACCCGACCGGGAACGTCGAGCAGAACCTCGAGCTCGCCAAGCAGCGCGCGACGGTCGTCCGGGACGCGCTTAAAGCGGCCGGCGTGGCGGAGGACCGCCTCGTCCTCAAGAAGCCTCAAACGGTGATCGTCGGGGCCGGGAAAGACGCCGAGGCCCGGCGCGTCGAGATCACCCCGGTGAAGTGATCCTGCGACGCACCCGGGCACGATCGACGAGGGCAGCCTTCTGGCTGCCCTTGTTTTTTGCCGCATCGGTCGCGCTCGCCCAGCCTGCGCCCGAGGCGGCGACCGGCCGCACGCCGAAGGAGCCCGCGGTCGGCGCCCGCTTCATGGCCGTCGCCGCGCATCCGCTGGCGGTCGACGCCGGCTTCGAGATCCTGAAGCGCGGCGGCAGTGCGATCGACGCGGCGGTGACGATGCAGCTCGTGCTCGGGCTGGTCGAGCCGCAGTCCTCCGGGATCGGCGGTGGCGGGTTCATCCTGCACTACTCCGCGGCGGACCAGCGCGTGCGGGCTTACGACGGCCGCGAAATCGCGCCCGCTGCGGCGCGTCCCGAGCGGTTCATCGGGCTCGCCGGACGCCCGCTCGGGTTCATGGAGGCGGTGCTGTCCGGGCGCTCGGTCGGCGTGCCCGGCACGCTCGCCGTCCTCGAACTCGCCCACCGTAATCACGGCCGGCTCCCGTGGAGCGAGCTCGTGGCGCCAGCGATCGAGCTCGCCGAGCGCGGTTTCCCGGTCTCGCCGCGCCTGTACGCGCTGCTCTCGTTCGACCGGTTCCTGCGGCGCGACCCTTACGCTGCGAGCTACTTCTATCTGACCGACGGCAAGCCGAAGCCGATCGGCACGATCCTCCGGAACCCGGAGTACGCCGCGGTCCTGCGCGAGGTCGCCGCGGGCGGAGCGCCGGTCTTCTACCGGGGTCAGGTCGCGCGCGAAGTCGTGGCGTTGGTGCAGAAGCATCCGGTCGAGCCGGGCAATCTCGCGCTCGCGGATTTCGAGGGCTACGCGGCGAAGGAACGGTCGCCGGTCTGCGGGGCATTCCGGTCCTACCGCGTGTGCGGCATGCCGCCGCCGAGCTCGGGCGGCATCGCCGTGCTGCAAATGCTTGGGATACTCGAGCGGTTGCCGCGAACGGACTATGCGCGCGACCCGGTGGCCGCGGTGCATTTCTTCGCCGAGGCGGGCCGGCTCGCCTACGCCGACCGTGATCGCTACGTGGCGGATCCCGACTTCGTCGACGTGCCAGTCGCCGGGCTGATCGCCCCGGACTATCTGGCCGAGCGCGCCGCGTTGATCGCGCCCGACCGGTCGCTGCGGCGCGCGCGCGCGGGGCGGCCGCGCGGCGCGCCGACAGCGGCGCGAGAGGGCGTCGTCCCCGAGCTCGCCGCCACGACGCACTTCTCGATCGTCGACGCCGAGGGCAACGCGGTGGCGTCGACCTCGAGCATCGAATCCATGTTCGGCAACCGCCGGTTCGTGCGCGGGTTCCTGCTCAACAACCAGCTGACCGACTTCGCCTTCCGTCCCGAGGAGGACGGCACGCTGGTCGCGAACCGGGTCGAGGGCGGCAAGCGGCCGCGCAGCTCGATGTCGCCGACGATGGTGTTCGACGCGGACGGGCGCCTGGTGCTCGTCGCCGGCTCGCCCGGGGGGCACGCGATCATCAACTACGTCGCACGCGTCGTCGTGGCAGTGGTCGACTGGGAGATGGGGCTGCAGGAGGCGCTCGACGCGCCGCACTTCGGCAGCCGCAACGGCCCGACCGAGCTTGAGAGCGGCACGTCGGCGGAACGGCTGCGCGGCCCGCTCGCGGCCCTTGGCCACGACGTGCGGGCGCACGACATGCCGAGCGGCGTGCACGCCATCCGGCGCGTCGGCGAGCAGTGGATCGGCGCCGCCGATCCGCGGCGCGACGGGATCGCCCGGGGCGAGTAAGACGGGGCGCTACGGTTTCACGAACCTGAGCGTCATCCGGTCGGACTCGCCGATCGCCGCGTACTTCTCGCGATCCACGTCCTTGAGCGCGTAGTTTGGCGGCAGCGTCCACACCCCTCGCGGGTGGTCCTTGGTGTCCTTCGGGTTGGCGTTGATCTCGGACTTGGACGCGAGGCGGAAGCCGACGTCCTCGGCGAGCTTGATCACGTACGCCTCGGTCACGTAGCCGGACCTGGCGCGCGGGTCCTGCGCTCCGGGGTTCGCGCGATGCTCGACGACGCCGAGCACGCCGCCCGGCTTCAGCGCCCGGTACATCGCCCGGAACACCTCTTCGGCCTGTCCGTCGCCCATCCAGTTGTGGACGTTGCGGAACGTGAGCACCATGTCCGCCGAGCCGGCGGGCGCGATCTCGTATTCGCCCTTTTCGAACACCGTGAAGACCGGCTTGCCGAAAGTCTCCGGCCTCGCCGCGAGCTCCTCGCGCAGCGCGTCGGTCGCCCCGCGTGGCGCGACTCCCGGCCGGCGCGCCGCAAGGTAGAGCGTGCCCTGGTCCTTCAGGAACGGCGCGAGGATGCGCGTGTACCAGCCGCCGCCCGGGTAGATCTCGACCACCGTCATGCGCTCGCGGATGCCGAAGAACGCGAGCGTCTCGATCGGGTGGCGGTAGCGGTCGCGCGCCCGCTCGGCATCGGTGCGCTGCGCCCCGCCCACGACCGCCTGCAGCTTCGCCAGCGTCTCGGGCGACGAGACCGCGGCGGGCTGTTGCGCTGGCGACCCGGCGGCCGCGAGCAGGAGAGCGGCGGTATTGATCACGCGAGCGATGGTCATGGGGCGGGCCCTCTTCCTCGGACGGCGAGCGATCTGCGCAGCCGCGCGAGCCCGCGGTAAAGCGGCACGAGCTGGTCCAGGTTCGCCGCCGGGTTCGCTCCGCTCGGGTTCGGTGTGACGAAGACGCGCGTGGCGCCGATGCACTCACGCTGGAGGCCGGGGGCGATCCTTGCGCGCGGCGTCCCGAGGTGCTCTAGGAAGATCCGGTACGCGCTCACGCCCTGGAACCAGGCGATCGCGGGCCGGTGACGGCGGAGCTTCCGTTCAAGCAGGCGTGCGCCGCGGGCGTAGTCGGCGGCGGTCAGGTCGTCGGCGCGCGCGGTGGGGCGTTTCACGAGATCGGTGAAACCGATCCGATGCCGCCGGAGGAGCCGCCGCACCGCTCCGGGCGAGGGCGCGAGCCGCTCGGAGATCAGTCCCGACGCGTTCAGAGCGGGCCAGAAGCGGTTGCCCGGGCGCGCGAAGTTGAATCCGCGCTCGACCGAATACACCGATGGATTGATCCCGATCGAGACGATATCGAGCCCCGCTCCGAGATAGTCCGGTAGCGTCTTCACGCGGCGGCCTCGGCGAGCGCATCGGCCAGGATCGCCGCCGCCCGGTCCGCCAGATCGGGCGCGAGGCACTCGAGCTCGCGCGTATCGGGCGTCGAGCGCAGCCAGGTGAGCTGGCGCTTGGCGAGCTGACGCGTCGCGAAGACACCGCGCTCGCGCAGAGTCGCGCGGTCGTACTCGCCCTCGAGATGCGCCCACGCCTGTCGGTAGCCCACGCAGCGCATCGACGGCAGTCCGGCATCGAGCGAATGACGCGCGCGCAGTGCCTCGAGCTCTTCGACGAGGCCGTCGGCGAGCATCTTCTCGAACCGTGCCTCGATGCGCCGATGGAGCACCGCGCGGTCGCCCGGGACGAGGGCGATCTGGACCAGACGGAGCGGCGGAGCGTTCCGGTGCCCGCCGAGGAGCTTCGACATGGGCACGCCGGTCGAACGCCAGATCTCTAGCGCGCGCTCGATCCGCTGCGCGTCCCCCTGCTTGAGCCGCCCGGCCGTCTGCGGATCGACCCGCGCGAGCTCGGCGTGCAGCGCCGGCCAGCCGCGCGCCCGCGCCTCGGCCTCGATCGCGGCGCGGAGCGCCGGATCCGCCTCGGGCAGATCCGCCAGCCCTTCGCGCAGCGCCTTGAAGTAGAGCATCGTCCCGCCCACGAGGAGCGGAACATTGCCGCGGGCGGCGATCGCGCGCACCGCCGCCAGCGCGTCCGCCCGGAACCGTGCGGCCGAGTACGCCTCGGTCGGATCGAGAATGTCGATGAGGTGATGGGGCACGCTCGCGCGCTCCGCGGGCGTCGGCTTGGCCGTGCCCACATCCATGCCGCGATAGACCTGGGCCGAGTCGACCGAGACGATCTCGACCCGGAACCGGCGTGCGAGCGCGGCCGCGAGCGCCGACTTGCCGCTCGCCGTCGGTCCCATGATGAGGACCGCCGTGGGCGGCCGTCCGGCAGGTGGGGACGAGCTCACCGCCCGCGCAGGAACAGCTTGTCGAGGTCGGCGAGCGAGAGCTGGTACCAGGTCGGGCGGCCATGGTTGCACTGGCCGGAGCGCTCGGTCTCCTCCATGCGGCGGAGGAGCGCGTTCATTTCCGGCACGGTCAGTGCGCGGTGCGCGCGCACCGCGCCGTGGCAGGCCATCGTCGCCAGCAGCTCGTCGCGGCGCTCGGTGAGCACACGGCTCGCGCCGTACTCGCGTAGATCCGCGAGCAACGCCCTCGCGAGCGCCGGAATGTCGCCGCCCGCGAGCGCGCCGGGGACTCCGCGCACGACGATCGCGGTCGGCGAGAGGGCGGCCATCTCGAACCCGAGGGACGCGAGCGCCTCGCCGTGCTCCTCGACCGTCGCGACGTCCGCCGCGTCGGCGTGGAAGGTCACCGGGATCAGGAGCTGCTGCGCGCCGCCCGCCGCCGCATCGAGGGCCCTCTTGAGCTCCTCGTACAGGATTCGCTCGTGCGCGGCGTGCATGTCGACGAGCACCAGCCCGGCGCGGTTCTGCGCGAGGATGTAGACGCCGTGGAGCTGCGCCATCGCGAAACCGAGCGGCTGCTCGGCTTCGGCCGGCGGCCCCTCGGCGAGCGCCATGGCGGGCAGAGCCGCGCGTGCGCCTTCGACCATCGCGCTGTACGCGGCGACCGGCTGTGCTACGCCGAACGACGGCTGGAACCCTTGCGGGCGCGGGACCAGCCGGTCGCCGGCGAGCGCGGTGGCCGCCATCGGCACCGGCGTTTCCCCGGCCGCGCCGGCGAGCGCGCGCGAGGCGGCGTGGAACACGAACTGGTGCACCGCCCGCGCATCGCGGAAGCGGACCTCGATCTTCGCCGGATGCACGTTGACGTCGACCGCACCCGGGTCGATGTCGATGAACACGAGGTAGGCGGCGTGGCGATCGCCATGGAGGACGTCGGCATACGCCTCGCGCAGTGCGTGTCCGAGCAGGCGATCGCGCACGAACCGGCCGTTCACGAAGACGTACTGCGCATCGCGGCCGCCGCGTGCCTGGTCGGGGGCGCCGAGGTAACCGCTCACGCGCAGGCCGGGGGCTTCCGCATCGAGCGCACGCGCGGCGCCGCGGAAATCATCGCCGAGGACCGCGCCGACCCTGCCCGCAGGTGCTGCCGCGGGGTAGTGCCGGGTGACGCGGTCGCCGTGGCGCAGCGTGAGCGCGATGTCCGGCCGGGCGAGGGCGACCCGGTCGAACGCGTCGGCGCAGTGCGCGAGCTCCGTGGGCTCGGACTTCAGGAACTTCCGGCGCGCCGGCGTGTTGAAGTAGAGATCCGCGACCTCGACCGTCGTCCCGAGCGGGTGCGACGCCGGCTCGACCGCGGCCGGCGGTCCGCCCTCGGCGGCGATGCGCCAGGCGTGCGCCGTGCCCGTGGGTCGCGAGGTGACGGTGACGCGCGCCACCGAAGCGATGCTCGCGAGCGCCTCGCCGCGGAACCCGAGCGTCGCGACCCGCTCGAGATCGGCAAGGGTTGCGATCTTGCTCGTCGCGTGCCGCGCGAGCGCGAGCGGCAACTCCTCCGGTGCGACGCCGCTGCCGTCGTCGGTCACGCGGATGCGCTTGGCGCCGCCCTGCTCCAGTGCGACGCTGACGGCCTGGGCGCCGGCGTCGAGGCTGTTCTCGAGTAGCTCCTTCACTACCGAAGCGGGCCGCTCGACCACCTCGCCCGCGGCGATCTGGCTGACGAGCGTGTCGGGCAGAAGCCGGATCGCCATCGCTACTCGACCACGTCCTCGACCGCGCCCCCGGTGATCCGGACGAGCTCGTCCGGCGTGAGGCGAAACACCGTGTGGGGGTGCCCGGCGGCGGCCCAGATCTCCGCGAACCCGAGCAGAGTGCGGTCGACGAGCGTGCGGATCGGCGCGACGTGACCCACCGGCGCCACGCCACCGATCGCGAACCCGGTCGCCGCGCGTACGAAGTCGGCGTCGGCCTTGCCGATCTGCTCGCCGACGACGGCACCGACGCGGGCGACATCCACGCGCCTCGCGCCGCTCGCCATGACGAGCAGCGGCGCGCCGCTAGGGGCGCGGCGGAAGACGAGCGAGTTCGCGATCTGCGCCACCTCGCAGCCGATCTGCTCGGCCGCGGCGCGCGCGGTGCGCGCGGCGGCGGACAGCTCGACGATGCGCGTCGCGACGCCCGCGGCAGCGAGCGCCGCGCGCACGCGATCGACGGCGCGGTGATTCGAGAGGGCTCCTTCGGACACGATGTGGCGGCGGGGACGACGGTTCACCGGCGATTATAGAACCCGCCGATACAATAGGAGACCAACGGGGAGACTGATGGAGCTCATCGCCTTTTTCTGGGACCTCCTGGTCCACCTCGACCGGCACCTCGCCGCGCTGCTGCAGCAGTACGGACCGTGGATCTATCTGCTCCTGTTCATGATCGTCTTCTGCGAGACGGGGCTCGTCGTCACGCCGTTCCTCCCGGGGGACTCGCTGCTCTTCGTCGCGGGGACGCTGTGGGCCGCCGCCGGGATGGACGCACGCCTGCTTGCGGCAATCCTCGTTGCCGCGGCGCTCTGTGGCGACAACGTCAACTACTGGATCGGCCGCTACCTCGGGCCGAAGGTGTTCCGCTGGGAGGGCTCCCGCTTCTTCAACCGCGCCGCGCTCGACCGGACGCACGCCTTCTACGAGCGCCACGGCGGCAAGACCGTCGTCATCGCGCGCTTCGTCCCGCTCGTGCGCACCTTCGCGCCGTTCGTCGCCGGGATCGGAAAGATGAGCTACGCGAAATTCCTCGCCTTCAGCGTCGCCGGGGCGACCCTGTGGGTCGTGTCGCTCGTCGGCGCCGGCTACTTCTTCGGCAACATGCCGGTAGTGCGGAACAACCTGACGATCGTGATCTTCGGGATCATCGCGCTGTCGCTCGCACCGATCGCGGTCGAGTACCTCCGCGCGCGCGTGCGCCGGGCCTGACCCGGCCGTTGGCATCGGCTGCCGAGTTCTCGTTGCGGCGGCCCGCCGGGACGAGCCGGTCGCGGCGCAGGCGTCAGTTCCGCCGCTGCGCGGCAGGAGTCTCCGGCGGTTCGCTCGCGGCGATCGTCCGCGTGCTCTTCGCGAAATAGCCCTTGATCCCCGCGAGCAGCGCGCGTGCGAGCCGGTCCTGGTAGGCCGCGTCCCCGAGCCGCTTCTCCTCTTCCGGATTGCTGATGAACGCGGTCTCGACCAGGATCGAGGGGACGTCGGGCGATTTCAGCACCGCGAACCCGGCCTGCTCGACGTACGCTTTGTGGAGCGTGTTGACCTCGCCGAGCTCGGCGAGCACCGCGCGGCCGATCTTCAGGCTGTCGTTGATGGTCGCAGTCTGCGACAGGTCGAGCAGCGTCTCCGCGAGATACCGGTCCTTGACGTCGAGGTTCACGCCGCCGATCAGGTCGGCCTCGTTCTCGCGCTTCGCGAGCCAGCGGGCGGTGGTGCTGGTCGCGCCGCGCTCGGAGAGCGCGAACACCGACGAGCCGCGCGCGTGCGGCAGCAGGAACGCATCGGCGTGGATCGACACGAAGAGGTCCGCCTTGACGCGGCGCGCCTTCTCGGCGCGCGCGGCGAGCGGGATGAAGTAGTCGCCGTCGCGGGTCAGGACGGCGCGCATGCCCGGCTCGGCGTCGATGAGGGTCTTCAGCCGGCGCGCGATCGCAAGCGTGACGTGCTTCTCGTAGCTGCCGCGGCGACCGCGCGCGCCGGGATCCTCCCCGCCGTGGCCGGCGTCGACGACGACGGTCAGCATGCGCGGCGCAGGTGCCCTGGGGCCGACCGGGGCCGGCTTCCGCGGCTCGTTGGCGGCCGGCGGCTCCCCGGTCTCCTTGCGCTGCAGGAGGGCCATCAGGGGATCGGGCGGGACCACCGGGTACACGTCAATCACCAGCCGGTGGCCGTACTCGCCGATCGGCTTGAGGGTGAAGACCTGCGGCTTCGCTTCGCCCTTCAGGTCGACGACGAGGCGAACCGCCCCCGGCTTGAACCGGCCGGCGCGCAGCGCGGTGACGTAGGGATCGTCCGCGCTCACCTTCTTCGCGGACTGGTCGACGATGCTCAGGAAATCGACGCTCTCGAGATCGAGCACCAGCCGCTCCGGACTCTTGAGCGCGGTCAGTTCGTAGCGGACCTCCGCCCCGGTCTCGATCGTGATGCGCGTGTAGTCCTGCGACGGCCACACGCGGAGGCTGCGGATCCGCTCGTCCGCGCCGGTTGCGATCGGCGCGAGGACGGCAAGCGACAGTGCGATCAGCGCCCGGAAAGCGCGTGCGCGAGTTCGGTCAGGCACGCGCGCCCGGTCTCGGTTTCGGCCTCGAGCGTCAGGTTGCGGCCGCCCGCCGGGGGCGCTGCGAGACGGATCCGCAGATCCGGCGCCGGCAGCAGGCCGGCAGCCTTCTCCGGCCATTCC
>Ga0335084_10004064_pt1 | contig 14405 bp, 13 predicted proteins | sample Lox_Sample_44_FD_206721 | JGI IMG/M metagenome (GOLD analysis project Ga0335084, IMG submission 206721) | Soil microbial communities from Loxahatchee National Wildlife Refuge, Florida, United States - Lox_Sample_4.4 | ecosystem: Environmental > Terrestrial > Soil > Wetlands | place: USA...
CCCGCGGGCGCCAGCGGCAGCGCGGCCCGGATGCGACGGTCGCGCGCGGTCGTCACCAGCGTCGTCCAGCCGCCGAAGCTGTGGCCGGTGATGCCGATCCGGTCCGCGTCGATCATGCCGGCCACGTCGCCCGTGCCCGCCAGCACCTGGTCGATCAGGAACGACGCGTCCTTCGGCCGCGCCTCGACGTAGGTCGGGATGATCACCTGCGGGTCCGCCGGCTCGCCGCCCCTCTGCACGGCCAGCATGTCCTCGAGCGCCTCGGCGATCGTGTTGCCGGTGTGGTCGATGGCCGCGACCACGTAGCCGTGGCTCGCCAGGTGCGTGCAGAGGAACGTCGTCTGGCGGCGATGCCCGCCGTAGCCGTGCGAGAAGGCCACGAACGGGAACGTCCCGGTGCGCGGGGCCGCGTCGCGGACGGCGTCCTGGGCGACCGGCGCGAGGCCGGGCATCAGCTCGTAGCGATCGCGCGTCGGGTCGACGGTGTCCTGCCCGGCATGCGCGTCGGTGGCCGGATACCAGACCTCGATCGGCAGCGTGCGGTCACCGCGCCGGCTCTCGGCGGTGCGCACACCCACCGGATAGAGCCCGCGCGCGAACGGATCGTACCCCATCGTCTCAGCCCTCTCCTCTCAGTACCTGTGGCAGCCGAGGCGCGCCAGGGCGCCCAGCGTGTTGATCGAGGCCCCGAGCAGCGTCGTGACGTCGGCGCCGTCGAACGCCCCGAAGCCCGAATCGACGATCGCCTGGAGCTGGGTCGCGGTGGTCTGGAAGAGCGCCTGATCCACGGGGCTGAAGAGCGCCTGGTCCGCGAGGCCCGCCTGCACGATCCCGTTGATCGCGACCGCGTCGTCGTACACCGCGAGCGCCGGATTCGGCGCGACGAACGCCGGCGGGGTCGCGGTCTCCGCCAGCTCGACCGTGGTGCGAAACGCGATCCGGCTCTGGGTCGCCAGCTTCTTGAAGTTGACGAGCCCGAAGTCGTCGCCGGTGGTGTGATAGCAGCCGCCGGTGGCGTCGGTGAAGAACACCGACGGCACGCTCTTCGCGACGAAGCTCGCGTAGTCGCTGCGGAGCTGGCCGAAGATGTAGCTCAGCTCGCGAGTACCGAGCCCCTCGGCCGCGATCGCCGACGCGACCAGGCTCTGGAACGCCGGCCCGCCGGTCTCGCTGCTCACCGCGAAGCTGGTCGTACGGAGGCTCGGCAGCAGGTTCGCGCCCTGGATGTCGAAGTTGACGTACGCCACCGTGCTCGCGAGCGGCACGAGCGGCTGCGAGACGTAGTGGAGCGAGCCGACCAGCCCGTCCTCCTCGGCGTCCCAGAGCGCCAGCACGATCGAGCGACGCGGAGCCGTCGGCAGCTTCTTGATCGCGCTCCCGATGCCCAGCACCGCCGCCACGCCGGCGGCGTTGTCGGTGGCGCCGTTGCAGATGCCGCCGCCGGGCGTCCCGCCCGCCGAGCAGTGGCCGTCGGGGGTGCTGCGCGAGTCGAGGTGGTCGTAGTGCGCGCCGACGATCACGTACTCGTTCGGCAGCTCGCGCCCCGGGATCACCGCGAGCAGGTTGGTGCCCTGCTGCGTCCCGAACGTGAACGGCTGCCGGTAGGCGGCGTCGCCGGTCTGGGTGCCGTCGAGCCCCGCCCCGAGGCGCTTCAGCTTGCGCACGAGATACGTCTGCGCCTTCAGCGACTCGGGCGTGCCGTTGTCGCGGCCGCGGAGCGCGTTCCCCGCGAGCCGCCGCACGACGGTCCGGGTCCCGTTGCCCGCCCTGGCGGCCCCGGCGGCGATCTCGGCCGGCGTGAGCGCGTGCGCGGGGAGCACCAGGGCGGCGAGGAGGCCCACGACGAGGAGTCGCATCGGGACGGCATACCGTCGCCGAAAGCGGCGGGTCAAGGTGATTCCGGCGCGTCGACTGGACTCGGGTCGGCGGAGTCGCAATCCTCCCCACCCCATGACGTTGTCCATCGGCGTCCTCGGCGCGAGCGGCGTGTACGGCCGCCATCTCGTTCCCCGACTCGTGGCGCGCGGCCACCGCGTCCGCGCCCTCGTTCGCAGACCGGAGGCGGGCACGCTGGCCGCGGCCTGTGGCGCGGAGCTGCGGGTGGCCGACGTCTTCGATGCCGCGTCGCTGCGCGCGGGCCTCGAGGGGTGCGACGTCGGCATCAACCTCGCGACGAGCCTCCCCGGCCCGAGCGGGAGGGGTGACTTTGCGACCAACGATCGCGTCCGTCGCGAGGGCACGCCGATCTGGGTCCGCGCCTGCCGCGACGTCGGCGTGTCGCGCATCGTCCAGCAGAGCATCGCCATGGTGAACGCCGGCGCGGGCGACGCGTGGGCCGACGAGGACACGGTCTTCCCGGCCGGACAGGACGGGATCGCTGCGGCCGCCATCGCGGCGGCCCTCGCGATGGAGGACGCGGTTCGGCAGTCGGGGCTCGACTGGATCGTCCTGCGCGGCGCCCTCTTCTACGGACCGGGCACGGGCTTCGACGACGACTGGTTCGCGCGGGTGCGCGCGGGGAAGCTGCGCCTTCCGGCTGACGGTCGGGACTGGGTGTCGCTGGTCCACGTCGCCGACATGGCGGAAGCGACCGCGGCGGCGATCGCCCGCTGGCCGTCGCGCCGGACGCTCATCGTCGCCGACGACGAGCCCGCCCGCTGGCGTGACGTGTTCGCGTACGTCGCCGCGATCGCCGGCGCCGCGCCGCCCGAACCGGGGGGACGCCTGGGGTTTCCCTCGTTCAGGGTCGGCAATCGTCGCGCGCGCGAAGCGCTGTCCTGGACGCCGGTCTACGCGAACTACCGCATCGGCCTCGCACGCTGAGCGGCGCGTCCGACGCGGACCGGCGGCGCCGCACCTGCCCGGGCGGATGCCGCGCACGATGCTCGCTAGTCGAGCGGTCGCGAGCCGCGGTAGACCCGGATTCGCGATGACCGCGCCCCGATCGACGGCCGACCGCACGCTCCGCCAGGCGCTCTGGGCGGCGCTCCTCGCGACCTTGTTCGTCCTCGTCGGCTGAGACGGGGGCTTGCGCCCGGCGCGCCCACGGGCGGATACGGCGGTATCACCCGACGATCGGCCGCGCTGTCTGCCGGTCCGAACGGAGCGCCAGCGGGCCTGATCCGAGCACCAGAAGGAGGGCTTCGATGAACCTCGCTCTGATCGTGCAACTGTTGAGCGGTGCGGTGGGCGGCAACCTGGCCGGGGGGCTCCTCAAGCAGTACGACCTGGGGACGCTCGGCAACTCGATCGCGGGCATCCTCGGGGGCGGCGTCGGCGGGCAGCTCCTCGGCATGCTGGTCCCCGCGCTCGGCGCCGCGGCCGCCGGCGGCGGGATGGACATCGGCTCGATCCTCGCTCAGGTCGCCGGCGGCGGCATCGGCGGCAGCGCGCTGCTGGTCATCATCGGCGTCATCAAGCAGATGGTGGCCGGCGCGCCCGCGAAGTAGTCAGTCGGGCCAGAAGCGCGCCCGGGCCTCCGCACGCAGCCGCTCGCGGAAGCTCGGGTGCGCGAGCTCGATCAACGCCAGCGCCCGCTCGCGCTGCGTGAGCCCCTGGAGGCTCGCGGTGCCGTACTCGGTCACCACGAAGTCGACGAAGGTGCGCGGCACCGTGACGATCGTCCCGGGCTCGAGCTGCGCCACGATCCGCGAGACGGTCCCGCCGCGCGCCGTCGACGGCAGCACCTGGATCGCGCGGCCGCCGGGCGCGAACAGCGCGCCCATCGTCCACATGAGCTGCCCGCCCGGCCCGCTGAACATGACCGGGCCGAGCGACTCCGCGGCGACCTGGCCGGTCAGGTCGATCGCGATCGCCTGGTTGATCGCGACCAGGTTCCGGATGCCGGCGATGCGCGGCAGGTTGTTCACCCACTCGATGTCGTAGAGCGCGACCCTGGGGTCGTCGCGACACGTCTCCTTGTCGCAGCCGGGCGTGATCAGCGAGCCCGTGGCGACACCCGGGTGATGGGTCTTGTGGCGCCCGGTCGCGACGCCGCGCTTCACCAGGTCGATCACCGACGGCACCAGGATCTCCGAATCGATCCCGAGGTCCCGCTTGCCGCCGAGGTAGCTCCCCATGCACGACGACAGCGTGCCGGTGCCGACCTGGATCGTGTCGCCGTCGCGGACCAGCGCCGCGACCGCCGCCCCGACCGCGTCGGTCACGTCCTTCCGCTCCCCCATCGGCTCGGGGTACGCGAAGGGAATCTCGATCGGCTCGTCGCGCGACTCGATCACCAGGTCGAAGTCGGCGAGCGCCAGCGTGTCGCCGCGGACCGGGAGGATGCCGCGGGTCACCTCCGCGATGCCGAGCCGCGCCGCCCGGAGCAGCCGCTCCGAGTGCCACGGCCCCCAGCCGACGTGGACCCGCCCCTCCGCGTCGGGCTCCGACACCGGCGCCATGAAGACGTCGGCCGCGAAGCCGTCGCGCCGGCCGTCGGATTGCACCTTCGAGCCGATGGCGTAGTCGGTGATCGCGAAGTCGCCGCGGCGGGTCTCGAGACACGGGCGCGCCAGCACGGTCGCGTAGTCGGTGACGTAGCGGATGTGCTCGTCCCAGCCCGGCCCGGAGTCCATCCAGGCCTGCGGGAAGCCGGTCGCCCCCTGGAGGACGCGCACGCCCTGCAGCTCGTCACGACGGGCGGCGAGGGCGGCGGTGAGCGTCGTCGGCACCTGGCCGATGGCGAGCCGCACCAGGTCGCCCGAGCGGACGCGCGCGACCGCGACCTCGGGCGTCACCAGCCTGGCGCCGAGCGCCGCGCGCCAGTCACTCATGGCAGCAGGCACGAGTGCAGGCTCTGCTCGCCCGGGATCTCGCCGGCCAGCATCTGGATCGCCCGCTCGGCCTGCTCGAGCGGAAAGTCGTGGGTGTGCATCTTCTCGACCGGCACGCGCCCCGACTCGATCAGCCGGATGGCGGCGTCGTACGACTTCCAGGTGACGGCGAAGGCGCCGATCAGCCTGGCCTCCTTGACGACGATCCAGTCGCTCACGAACTCCGGCACGGCCTTGAAGCCCTTCATCCCCGCCAGCACGATCCGCCCGCCGGTGGCGACGTAGTGCAGCGCCTCCGCGACCGGCACCGGCGAGTTCGCCGTCACCTCCACGACCACGTCGGCCCCCTTCCCGTCCGTCAGCTCCCGGACGCGCCGGCGCGCGTCCTCGTTCTCGACGTCGATGACGTGGTCGGCGCCCAGCTCCTTCGCGACCGCGAGCTTCGCGGCGTCCCGCGCCAGGCCCGTCACGATGATGCGCTCGGCGCCCGCCGCCCGCGCCGCGATGACACTCGCAATTCCCCGCTGACCCGGGCCGAGCACGAGCACGGTGTCGCCCGGTCCGGTGTCCGGCAGCTCGACGGCCCACCGGAAGCCCGCGCCGAGCGGGTTGAAGAGCGCGGCGATGCTGGGCGAGACGTCCTTCCGCACCTTGTGCAGGAGCGAGTGCGGATCGAGGTACATGTAGTCGGCGTAGGCCCCCCAGAGCCCGGGCGGGCGCGTCAGCGGGACGAACGAATAGCCGAACATCCGCCCGCGCCCGCGGCAGACCTGGTAGCGTCCGTCGAGGCAGGCCCGGCAGTGCCCGCACGGGATCGGCGCCTCGACCGCCACCCGATCGCCGACGTCGACGCCCCAGCGCCTGGCGGCCCTATCGCCGATCTTCGCGATCACGCCGAGCGGCTCGTGGCCGAGGATCACCGGGTACTCGGCGGGCAGCGTGCCGGCGTACTGCTCGGCGTCGCTGCCGCAGATGCCGCACGCCTCGATGCGGAGCAGCCCGCTGTCGTCGTCGATGTCGGGGATCGGCAGCTCGCGCAGCTCGAGAGAGCGCGGCGCGGTCTGCACGACGGCGCGGGTGGTGCGGGGGATCACGTCAGGGCTCGTAGCGCCGGGCGGCGAGTGCCGTCAATGGGACGTGAACCGGATCGGCAGGTGACGGAGCCCGGTGTGCTTGTTGCTCCGCGTCCACTCGGGGGCGCCGGCGAGCGTGAGGGCGTCCAGGCGTGCCAGCAGCTCCTCGAAGATCACCCGCATCTCGAGCCGCGCCAGGTTGGCGCCCAGGCAGTGGTGGATCCCGTGGCCGAAGCCCACGTGTGGATTCGGATCGCGGCCGGCGCGGAAGCGCATGGCGTCGGCGAACACGCGCTCGTCCCGGTTGGCCGACGCCTCCCAGAACACGACCTTGTCGCCGGCACGGAGCCGCTGGCCGCCCAGCGCCACGTCGCGAGTCGCGGTGCGCCGGTTGTAGGCCGACGGGCTCGTCCAGCGCACCATCTCCTCGACGGTCGCCGGGAGCAGCGCGGGCGTCGCCCGGAGCCGCGCCAGCTCGTCCGGATGCTGGAGCAGCGCCAGCAACCCGCCGGCGGTGGCGTTCCGCGTCGTGTCGGCACCGGCGGCGAAGAGCAGGCTGAAGAAGAGCTGGAGCTCGCTCTCGGTGAGCTGCGGCGGGTCCTCGTCGGGCAGCGTCGCGTGCACGACCACCGACAGCATGTCGTCGGCGGGGCGGAGGCGCTTCTCTTCGATGAGGCGCGTACCGTACTCGGCGAGGTTGCCGAACGCGGTGACGGCCTCCGGCGACATCACGAACGCGTCGCCCCGCTGGAAGTCGAAGACGTGGTCGACCCACTGGAAGAGCTGGTGGCGATCGGCCTCGGGCGTACCGAGCAGGATCGAGATCGCCTGGAGCGGCAGCTCGGACGCGACCTCGGTGACGAAGTCGCAGGCGCCGCGCGGCGCGACCGCGTCGAGCAGCACCCGCATCCGGCGCCGCAGCTCGTCCTCCAGCCGGCCGATCATGCGCGGCGTGAGCCCCTTGCTGACCAACCGACGCACGCGCGCGTGACGGGGATCGTCCATCATGTTGAGGGCGTTCCCGGCCGCGGGGGAGTCCGGGAGGATCGTACCGCCGAAGGGGCGCGTACCGCCGGTCTCCGACGAGTACGTCACCGGGTCCTGCATCACCGCGAGCGACTCGGCGTGGGTCGCCACCGACCAGAAGCCCTCGCCGTCGGGCGTGTGGATGGTCGGCGGATGCCAGTAGACCGGCGCCTCGCGCCGATGCAGCGCGAAGACGTCGTGCGGGAAGCCGTGCGCGAAGAGGTCGAGGTCGGTGAGGTCGTGGTCGGCGAGCGTCTTCATGCGAAGCGTGGGGCGACGTGGGTCGCGAAGGCGTCGAGCTGCGCCAGGTACTGCGCCAGGCTCGCGTGGCGGAAGCGCAGGTTCATGGTGGTAGCACCGAGCGCGCGGTAGCGCTCGAGCAGCGCGAGCAGCCGCTCCCGTTCACCGGCGTCCGTGGGGTCGAGCTTCTCCTCCAGGCTGAGCACCAGCTCGAAGGGCGTGCGCCACTCGCGCCATCGGCGTGCGGACGCGAGCATGGTCTCCAGCTCCGCGAGCGAGAGGCCGAACGGATCCCAGCCGTCGCCGAAGACGAGCGCACGCCGGAGCGAGCGCAGCGTGCGACCGCCGAGCCAGATCGGGACGCGGGCCTGCACGCCGCACGGGTCGACGATCTGCCCCTCGAAGCGGAAGTGCGTGCCGGCGTACGACGGCTCCCGCGCTCCGAACGCGGCCCGGAGCGCGCGCAGCGCGTCCTCGTAGACGGCGCCCCGTCCCTCGAAGGGCGCGCCCAGCAGCGCGAACTCCTCCGCCAGCGTGCCGACGCCGACGCCCAGCACCAGCCGCCCGCCCGAGAGCCGGTCGAGCGTGCCGTAGCGCTTCGCGATCGCGAGCGGGTGGTGGTACGGCAGCACGAGCACGTGTGTGACGAAGCGGAGCCGCGTCGTCTGCGCGGCGAGGAAGCCGAAGGTCGCGAGGGGATCGTAGTAGCGCGCCCCGCGCACCGGCGCGGCCGACGTCGGGATCGCCACGTGCTCGCTGCACGTGACGTGGTGGTACCCCAGACGGTCGGCGGCGACCGCGATCTCCGACAGCTCGGCCGGGCCGGCGTCCTCGGTCCACGGCGCGTCGTTCGCGGAGTGCCGCGTGACGATCGGCGTCGTCAGGCCGAAGCGCATGCGGGTCGGGTGTAGCACCCGCGTGCCACGCTCGACTACTGCCGGGACCTCACGTGCCTCGCTCCACGACGACGCAGCACGTGCGGGCCCGTTCCGTGAGGCTCCCCAGGGCTACAGCCGGAACGCCCGCCGCATGTTCTTCACCCGTCCCGACCTGGTGAGGCCGAGGGACTTCCGCACGTGCAGCAGCTTCTCAGTGGTCTTGAGCAGCGTGTAGTGGTTGTAGAGCTTGCTCGTGCTCATCCCCGGCTTCGTGTACGGGCTGATCGCGATCAGCGGGATGTGGCAGGATTCGTCGGTGATGTTGTTCGCGCAGTCCTCGCCGAACGAGAACCCGGGACCGAACTCCCCCTCGTCCCAGGTGAGGAAGATCACGGTGTCGCCGCGTTGGTAGGCCGCGCTGTTGACGATCTTCGGCAGCTCGGTCGCGAGCCATGCGTCGCCCGCCTGGATGCCGGGGTCGCCGCCGATGTCGTGCATGTTGTTGAGGCCGTTCGGCACGACGAAGGCGAAGGCCGGCAGGGTGTCGTTGTCCAGGTCGGTCTGGAACTGGGTGTAGGGCACGTCATTGGTGCCGCAGTTGGTGAGGCCGGGGAAGTAGGCGGGTGGATTGTGCCGCACGGCGTACGGTGTCGCACCCGTCGGCTGGCAGTTGGTGGTCATCGACTCCATGTAGGCCTTCCACGACGGTACCCGCTCGAACAGGCTGGGCGCCGTCGTGCTGCACGTCCCGCTCGGGCTGCAGTCGAACAGGAACGGCTGGAGCTCGGCGAGACTCAGGCCCGACGTCGCTCCGATGTAGTTCGGCAGGCTGACGTGGGTGATGTTGTGGAAGTTGGTCGCGCTGCCGCAGGCGGTCGCGACGGCGTTGATGAAGGGCGCCGCCGGGTTGCCGATGATGTCGACGTACCCGTGATTCTCCATCCACACCCAAATCACATGGGCGTAGTAGCGTGGAGGCCGGGAGGTCTTGGTGCCACAGAACGCCCCCGAGGCGGAGGACTGCGCCGCGCCGGGTGACGGAGTCACGAGGCCGGCGGCGAGCAGACAGGCGAGGGCCACGAGGAGTCGTGTCATGGGCGGAGACTCCCGCACGCGACCGACCGGCGTCAAGGGGAAGGCGTCACTTGACGCTCCCCCGCCGAATGAGGTTCCCATGGCCGCGCGATGGACTTCGCCTACTCCGCCGACGACGAGCGCTTCCGCCAGGAGGTCCGGGCCTGGCTGGCCGCGCATCGACCGGCCCGGCCCGAGCGCGTCCCGCACGACGACGCCTCGCTGGCCGAGGAGTTCGCGGTCCTGCGCGACTGGCAGCGCCAGCTCTTCGACGCGGGATACGTCGGGCTGCTCTGGCCGCGCGAATACGGCGGCCGCGGCGCACGCCCCGTCCAGCAGGCCATCCTCAACGAGGAGCTGGCGCGCGCCCGGGCGCCGCAGCTGATCAATCGGGTCGGCATCAACAACACCGGGCCGACGCTGATCCTGCACGGCACGGAAGCCCAGAAGCGGCGCCTGCTGCCGAAGATCCTCTCGGCCGAGGAGATCTGGTGCCAGCTCTTCAGCGAGCCCAACGCCGGCAGCGACCTGGCCGCCATCCGCACGCGCGCCGACGCCGACGGCGACGGCTTCCTCGTCACCGGCCAGAAGGTCTGGACCAGCTACGCCCAGTTCTCGAAGTGGGCGATCCTGCTCGCCCGGACGAACCCGTCCGCGCCGAAGCACAAGGGCATCACCTACTTCCTCCTCGACATGGAGAGCCCCGGCATCACGATCCGGCCGCTCCGGCAGATCACCGGCTCGACGGAGTTCAGCGAGGTCTTCCTCGAGGGGGTGCGCGTCGGCCGCGACCAGATCGTCGGCGAGGTGGACCAGGGCTGGGAGATCGCGATGACCACGCTCGCGCACGAGCGCGGCACCGGCTTCGCGTTCAAGGAGCAGGTGCTCCAGCGCATCGCGCTCGAGGACCTGATGCAGCTCGCCCGCGAGCGTGGTCACGCCGCCACGCCGACGATCCGGCAGGCGGTGGCCGCCGGATGGATCGACGTCGAGATCATGCGCCTGATGAACTGCCGCACGCTGACGCGCCTCGAGCACGGGCTCGAGCCGGGTCCGGAGTCGTCGCTGGTGAAGCTCTTCTGGGCGCACCTGACGCAGCGGCTCCACCAGCTCGCCCTCGAGCTGGAGGGGCCGTGGGCGCAGGTGACCGGCGAGGGCGCGATCGACGGCGGGCGCTGGCAGCAGGCGTTCCTGTGGTCGCGCGTCGGTGCGATCGCGGGTGGCACGTCGGAGGTGCAGGCCAACATCATCGCGCAGCGGCTGCTGGGGCTGCCGCGCGGCTGAGCGCTACGGATACGCGCCGTCGGCGCACGTCGGCGCGGGCCCCTGCCCGCGGTGCGCCGCGACGAACTCCAGGATCGCGGCGGGATCGACCGCGTCGCAGCGCATGACGACGCCCCACGCGACGGCCGCGAACCGGCCGGCGAGCAGCGGATCGGGCGTCAGCAGCGCGCGGCGGTGTCCGCACGCGGCGTCGACCGGGATCGCCTGGTAGACGGCCCGCAGGGCCTCGACCGCCGCGAAATCGACGTCGTGCCGGTGCACCAGCACGATGCCCCCGTTCTCCAGGTCGTGGACCCAGTAGCCGCGCGGGATCACTTCCGCGTAGGCGACGTACCGCGCCCAGATCGGATAGCTCGGCCCCGACGCCGGAGGATCGTCGGCCCAGGCGATGGCGCTCCCGACCGGGACGTGGCTCGCGGCGACCGTCGGCACCGCGGTCGTGGTGCAGGCGCCGGTGGGCGCGAGGCACGCGCAGCCGAAGCAGTGCCGGCCCGCCTCGCAGGTGTCGTTCGTGTCGCAGGCCTCGCCGACGGCCGCATCGATGCGCCGGTCGCCGCAGATCGAGCGGGTCGCCGAGAAGCGGGTCTTCCGCAGGCGCCGCGCGCGGATCGTCCCGACCATGGCGTCGCATGCGGGCGCCGCCATCCGGGCGGTGATGCGGACCTTCGCGAAGCTGCCGCAGCGGTGCCAGCGTGCCGTCACCCGCGTGCCCCGCACGCGCGCCCGGGTCGCCGGGCCGCAGCCGTCGAGCGACACGCTCGCGGGATCGGCGATCGCCACCGCGTCGATCGAAGGGCTCACGCCGGGCAGGAGCGGCTGGCCCGCAGCCGCCGCGAGGAAGCGGCCCGCCGGGCAGCCGGCGGGCGTCGGCCGTCGCGCGAGCGCCGGCGTCCCGCAGAGGACGACCAGGACGACGACCAGGCTGCGTGCGCGACGCCGGACGGGCCTACCTCACGAGCACTCGTCGGGCAGCGGCATCTCGTTCTCGTCGACGTTGGACTTCGCGCTCGCTGCGAAGCGGCGACGGCCGTGTGTACACGCGCCCGTCGCCGCTTCGCAAGCGGATTCGACGTCACACCGGAGCGCGGCCGCTCGGGGGACCCGTCGTTGCCGGGCGGCGCCAGCTAGCGCGCGATGATCTCCACGCGACGATTCTCCGCGCGCCCTTCCGCCGTGTCGTTGCTGGCCACGGGCCGGCTCTCCCCGAAGGCCGCCGTGGTGATCCGTCCGGCGGCGACTCCGTGGCTCGTCAGGTAGTCGCGCACGCTCTCGGCCCGGCGCTCGGAGAGCTTCATGTTGTACGCCTCGCTCCCGATTGCGTCGGTGTGTCCCTCGACGGACACCTTGAGCGCGGCATCGTCCTTCATGACCTGCACGGCGTGGTCGACCTTGGCCTTGCCCTCACTGGTGAGCGTCGCCTTGTTGAAGTCGAAGCTCGGGCCGGTGAGCGTCGCGATGCGCTTCGGCGCCGGCGGCGGGGGCGGCGGCGGGGGCGGCTCCGGCGGAACCTGGCAGAGATGGTCCCCGATCAGGTAGCCGAGCCCGCCGCCGACGGCGAGGCCGCCGACCGCGGCGCCCGCGCCCGCGCCGTCGTTCTTGGTGCCGTAGCCGACGCCGGCCCCGGCCCCCGCCCCGACGATCGCCGCCCCGAGCACGGTCGCCCCGACCTTGCAGGCGGTCTGGTTCTCCCGCGTCACCGCGCAGCCCCCGACGACGAACACCCCGAGCGTCACGCCTGCGATCCTACCGAGTCGCCTCATCGCGTTCCCCCCCTGTGCGGCCGGCGCCTCGTGCGCCTGGTCCGAGCGCCCCCTGCTATCGTCGCGACCGGGGCCGGGGCAATATCTCCAAGCTCTCGAAACAATATCTTCATGTTCATGGGGGTCGGGGCTCCGGGGCGCGCGCCGTTGCATCGCCGGGACCGGCGGGCGAAAGTGCGCCGTTTCCGTCGATCCCCCCACCCACAAAGGAGAGGCAGCATGGGTCGCAAGGTATTCGTCGTCGGCGTCGGCATGACCAAGTTCGAGAAGCCCTTCTCGAAGGCCTGGGACTACCCGGACATGGCGAAGGAGGCCGGCGAGAAGGCGCTCGCGGACGCGGGCATCCCGTACACCGCCGTCGAGCAGGCGGCCGTCGGCTACTGCTTCGGCGACTCCACCTGCGGGCAGCGCGCCGTCTACCAGCTCGGGTGCACCGGCATCCCGGTCTACAACGTCAACAACAACTGCTCGACCGGGTCGACGGCGCTGTTCATGGCCAAGCAGTTCGTCGAGGGGGGGCTCGCCGAGTGCGTGCTCGCGCTCGGCTTCGAGAAGATGGAGAAGGGTTCGCTGGGCGCCAAGTTCACCGACCGGACCAACCCGATGGACAAGCAGTTCGAGGTGATGGTCGGGCTCCGCGGCTTCGGGCAGGCGCCGCCCACGGCGCAGTTCTTCGGCAACGCCGGCCGCGAGCACATGGAGCGCTACGGCACCAAGGCCGAGAGCTTCGCGCGCATCGGGCTCAAGAACCACAAGCACTCGGTGAACAACCCGTACTCGCAGTTCCAGGACGAGTACTCGCTCGACGACATCCTGAAGGCCCCGATGGTGTGGGATCCGCTGACCAAGCTGCAGTGCTGTCCGACGTCCGACGGCGCCGGTGCCGCGATCGTCGCCAGCGAGGACTTCGTCCGCAAGCACGGCCTGCAGGCGAAGGCGGTCGAGATCCTCGGCATGGCCATGACCACCGACTTCCAGAGCACGTTCAGCGAGAAGAGCTGCATCAAGCTGATCGGGGCGGACATGACCCGCAAGGCCGCCGAGAAGGTCTACCAGCAGTCGGGCCTCGGCCCCGAGAACGTCGACGTCATCGAGCTGCACGACTGCTTCTCCGCCAACGAGCTGGTCACCTACGAAGGGCTCGGCCTCTGCCCCGAGGGCAAGGGCGGCGACCTGATCGACTCGGGCGCCGTCACCTACGGCGGCAAGTGGGTGGTGAACCCGTCGGGCGGCCTCATCTCCAAGGGCCATCCGCTCGGCGCCACCGGGCTCGCGCAATGCGCCGAGCTCAACTGGCAGCTCCGCGGCGAGGCCGACAAGCGTCAGGTGAAGGACGCCAAGGTCGCGCTCCAGCACAACCTCGGGCTGGGCGGCGCGGCGGTCGTCACGATGTACCGCAAGGCCGACCTGGGCTGAGTATCCCTGCACGGGCTCCGGGACGGCGTGAGGTCGTTCCGGGGTCCGGCGTGGCTTTCCAGCGCCTTCGGCCGCCTCGCCGACGAGCTGGAGGCGCTCGCCCGATGCGGACTGCTCCTGTCGAGCGGCCGACGGTAGCAGAGCGCCCACCTCAGCCTGGCCATCGTATGCGCTCTGGCCGGGGGCCATGGGCGGCCGCTACGCCCCTCGGTCGAGACCAGTGAACGTCGGGGCGTGGCCATGATGATGACCACGCCCCGAGGTGTGCCCCAAGAACCGGGGCGGTCCGTCGAATCTAGTTCGAAGAGAGGCTCAGGTCGAAGGTCGGCTGAGTGCCGAAGTTGGAACCGGGCTCGGCATCCGGGCAGCCGCTCGAGCCGGGGCAGAGATTGTCGGAGTGTGTCACGTTCGCTCCGACCGAGACCGATCCGCCGCCGGCGATGATGTTCCCGTAGGCCTGCGCATAGCCGCTAACCGATAGCGCGCTGGCCGTCGATGCCGTGTTGACTACATTGTCGAACACACTTGGGCGAGAAACGAGCAGCGTAGCTGGGCCGGCGATCAGGATTCCGACCGAGCTGGCGCCGGTCGTGCGACAGTAGTTCGAATACACCAGCCCCGCAGTGTCGGTCACCAGGTAGTCGAGTAGGCAGGCGCCGGACATGTTCGTGAAGATCGAGCTCTGGACCGTGTAGGGCTGAACGACACCTATCGACATGCTGTCCATCGAGACGTGGATCACGCTCGAGGCGAAGGCCTGACCGCCCGAGGACCCGTTCAGCACCCCCCAGGTCCACGCCCCCGTGCCGGCAACGATGTACCCATTCTTGACGAGGGTATTCGCGTAGCCACTGGCATTGATGGCCGTCCCGCAGCCGC
>Ga0335084_10004066_pt1 | contig 14404 bp, 18 predicted proteins | sample Lox_Sample_44_FD_206721 | JGI IMG/M metagenome (GOLD analysis project Ga0335084, IMG submission 206721) | Soil microbial communities from Loxahatchee National Wildlife Refuge, Florida, United States - Lox_Sample_4.4 | ecosystem: Environmental > Terrestrial > Soil > Wetlands | place: USA...
AGCCCGGGCCCTACGCCGTGCTGATCAAGTGGAAAGCCGGCAACATGAGCCGGCCGCACTACCACGAGCGCGACCGCTTCTTCGTGGTCGTGTCGGGCACCTGGTGGGTCGGGACGGGTCCGAAGTTCGAACCCGAAAGCACCAAGCCCATGCCCGCGGGCAGCTACGTGGTGCACTACGCCAACGGCATCCACTACGACGGCGCCAAGGACGGCGACACCATCATCGCGCTCCACGGGGTGGGGCCGGTGAGCACGATACCGGCCGAGCAGAAATGAATGCGTAGACTGTTCGCCGCCGCGCTGCTCGCGTCGGCGGGAGGAGCCATGGCCGCCGAAGCGGTGCTGGTGCACGACATCGCGCCGCCGCATCCGCGCTATGCGCAGCTCACGCAGATGGCGGCGGAAGTAGCGAAGCGCACGCAGGGGACGCTCACCCTCGCCATCAACCCCGGCGGCAAGGTGCTCTATCCGGGGCAGGCGTCGCTGGATGCGGTGCGCAACAAGACCGTGCCGCTCACCTTCGTCAACAGCGCCTTCCTGCAGTCGATCGATCCGGATCTCGGCTTTCTCAACCTGCCGTTCACCATCACCGATGAGCTGATGGCCAAGCCCGGCGTGGCGGAAGGCGTGCTCGGGCTGGTACGCGGTTACGTCGAGCCGCGCGGTTTGAAGGTGTTCGCCGTCATGCGCGGCGCGGACACCATCATGATCTTCAAGAACCGCACGGTGAAGATGCCGGACGACATGAAGGGACTGAAGATCCGCGTCGCAGGGCCGGGCGTGTACCAGGACATCGTGAAAAGTTTCGGCGCCACGCCGGTCGTCTTCCCGGCGATCGAAATGGGCGCGGCGCTCGCGCGCGGAGCGATGGACGGCATCATCACCTCGCCCGGAGGGTGGGGAAAGAACGTCAGGGATGCCCCGAGCGCGAGCCTCGTACCGGGCTTGCTGTTCTATACGTATTTCCTGATCGTCGACAAGACGTGGTTCGACGCGTTGCCTTCAGCCGAGCAGAAAGCTCTCGCCGACTCGGCGCGCGTCGCGGTCACCGAGAAGTGGAGCGAAATGCAGGCCGACGACGCACGTCTGGTCGCCGACCTGGTTTCGCGCGGGGCCGCGTATTCAGTCGTGCCCGCGGATCAGGTAGCGGCGTGGCGGGAGCGAACCGCTGGCGTGACGCGGGAATTCGCGACGAAGCATGCGGAGGTGATGCGAAAGTTTCGCGGGGTAGAGTAGTCGCCGGCGAAGTGATTCGCGCTTCCCGCCATTTCGTCTAGACTTCGCATGGTTCCCGCCATGCCAGCCCCCTCCCAGCAGATCCGCTTCTGCACCAGCGCCGACGGGGTGCGGATCGCGTACGCGACTTCGGGCAGCGGGCCGCCGCTGGTGAAGGTCGGCACCTGGATGACGCACGTGGAGCTCGACTGGGAGAGCTCGGTGTGGCGCCCCTTGCTGCGCGAGCTTTCGCGCGACCACACTTTCTTCCGCTACGACGCGCGCGGTTGCGGGCTCTCGGACCGCGAGGTCGCGGATATCTCGCTCGAGGCGTGGGTACGCGATCTGGAGGCGGTGGTGGACGCGGCGGGGATCGAGCGCTTCCCGCTGCTCGCGTTCTCGCAGGGCGGCGCCATCGCGATCGCCTATGCCGCGCGCCATCCCGAGCGGGTGAGCCACCTGGCCCTGCACGGGGTGTTCTACCGCGGCCGCCTGCGCCGCGATCCCTCGCCACAGGAGCGCGAGGACATCGAGGCCCAGATCAAGCTCGCCGAGATCGGCTGGGGCAAGGACGACCCGGCGTACCGCCAGTTCTTTACCACGCAGTTCATCCCCGACTCGACGCTCGAGCAGCAGCGCTGGTGGAACGAGCTGCAGCGCGCCACGATTTCGCCTGCGAACGCCGCGCGGTTCATGCGGGCGGCGAGCGAAGTCGATGTCACCGAGCTCGCGCGCCAGGTGCGCTGTCCGACGCTGGTAACGCACTCGAAGTCGGAGATGCGCGTGCCGTTCGAGGAAGGCCGCAGGCTGGCGGGCCTCATCCCCGGGGCGCGCTTCGAGCCGGTCGAAAGCCGCAACCACGTGCTGCTCGATCACGAGCCCGGCTGGGCGCAGTGGCTGGCGGCGGTGCGCGACTTCCTCCCGGCTGTTCCGGGGAGCGGGCCGTTCTCGGGTCTTACGCCGCGCGAGGCGGAGCTGGTCGAGCTGATCGCCCAAGGGCTGGACAACGCCCAGATCGCCGCGCGCCTCGAGCTCTCCGACAAGACGGTGCGCAATCACATCACCAGCATCTTCGCCAAGCTCGAGGTCGACAACCGCGCGCGGGCCATCGTGCTCGCGCGCGAGGCCGGCTTCGGGAAGAGGGCTCCCTAGAACCACCCGCTGGGACTCCTGTCCCAGGCGGTCCGGCCACACAGGCGCGGTTTTCCCCCGCATCCGGGGCGCAGGTCTCATGACGCGCCGTTTCCGTCTCTCCACAATGGGCACCGTGGCGTGTGCCACGTTCCGGATCGCTGAAACAAACGAAACAAGAATGGCTTCCCGGGGAAATTTCTCTGATGCAGCTGCTCTCTACGATACCCGCTTCGGCGGGCGCGCTCGACCCGCGCACACAAGAGGGCGACGCATCATGAACGGAAGGTCCGGACGGAACGAGCTTGCAGTGGATCACGGCAGCCTGCTGCGGCTCGGCGAAACGCGCGCGATCGCGATCTACCAGCGCGGCGGCGCCGCCTGGGTCGCGGATTTCAGGGGCGATCGCGGCGAGCTGTTCTCGGCGAGCACCTGGTTCGCGCTCAACGGCCGCTGGAGCCTGCTGCGGCGCGCCGGGCTCGGCTCCATCGCTCCCGTCGCGCCGCTGCCTGCGGAGGTGATCGAGAGGATCGAGCGCCTGCATCGCGCGGAGGAGCGGGATCCGCTCGCCGCTCTCGCGGCATGGCTTGGCGATCGCCTCGCGAGGATCTATGCGGTCCCGGGCGAGCAACGCAACTGAAGCAACCAAGGAGGACCACTCATGTTCGCACGCACTTTCATCTTCCTGTACGGCATCGTCAGCTACGCGGCATTTCTGGTGGCGATCCTGTACGCCATCGGCTTCGTCGGCAACCTGTGGGTGCCGAAATCGATCGACACCGGCGGCGCCGGGTCTCCCACCGAGGCGCTGATCGTCGACGCCCTGCTTCTCGGCATCTTCGCGATCCAGCACAGCGTGATGGCGCGGGCGGCGTTCAAGCGCTGGTGGACGCGCATCATCCCGCACGAGTCCGAGCGCAGCACCTTCGTGCTGGTGTCCAGCCTGCTGCTCCTCGCGCTCTACTGGAAATGGCAGCCGATCCCCGCGCCGATCTGGCACGTCGAGGGCGAGGCCGGGCGCTGGGTGCTGATGGGGGTGTCCTGGCTGGGCTGGGGCTTCGTCTTTCTCTCGACCTTTCTCATCAACCATTTCAACCTGTTCGGCCTGCAGCAGGTGTTCGCGGCGCTGCGCAAGCGCGACCTGCCCGATCCCGAGTTCAGGACGCCGCTGCTCTACAAGCTGGTGCGCCATCCGCTCATGTTCGGCTTCCTGCTCGCCTTCTGGAGCACGCCCGACATGAGCGCGGGGCACCTCCTGTTCTCGGTGATGACTACCGGTTACATCCTGGTTGCGCTACAGTTCGAGGAACGCGACCTGATGAAGCTGTTCGGCATGGCCTATCAGGAATACCGCCGGCGCGTGCCCATGCTCGTGCCGTTTCTGCCGAAGCGTTGAAGAAAGGAGGCGGTAGTGAGCGCAGTCGTCGACTCGGTCGGGAACCAGGACAACGGCATTCCCATCGAGGCCTGGAACACCATCCTCTACGACAAGTTCTGCCGCTTCCGCTACGTGCTGACCGATGGCCTGTCCGGCCACAGCGAGGAGCTCCTCCGGCGCCGGCCTTACGCGCCCGGCGCGCGCGTGCTCGATGTGGGCTGCGGCTTCGGCGATACCACCCAGGCGATCGCGAAGCAGCTGAGGCCCGGAGGCGCGGCGGTGGGCGTGGACTGCGCGCCGAACTTCGTCGAGGGCGCGGCCAAGGAGGCCGCGAAGGCCGCGGTGAAGAACGCCTCCTTCTTCACGGCCGACGTGCAGACGGACAACCTGCGCGGGCCCTACGACCACGCCTTTTCCCGCTTCGGCACCATGTTCTTCAACATGCCCGGGCAGGCGCTGCGCAACATCCGGCGCGCGCTGGTGCCGGGCGGCGAGCTTTCCATGATCGTGTGGCGCAAGCGCGAGGACAATCCCTGGCTGCACGAGGCGGAGCTGCGAGTGAGGGAGATCGTGCCGGTCGTCTCGCACGAGGAGACCGACCAGGTGCACTGCGGCCCCGGGCCGTTCTCGATGGCGGGCCCGGACATGGTGAGCGACATGCTCAAAGGGGCGGGCTACGAGCGCGTCGCCTTCGAGCGCTACGACGCCGACATCTGCATCGGCAGGACGCTGGAGGACGCGGTCGAGTTCGCCATGGCGCTCGGCCCGGCGGGCGAGATCATCCGGCTCGCCGGCGAGGAGGGCCAGAAGCGCAAGGCGCAGGTCGTCGCGGCCCTCCGGGAGACGCTCTCCCGCCACCAGCGCCCTGACGGCGTCTGGGCGGGTTCCTCCACCTGGTTCGTGACCGCGCGGAATCCCGCCCGCTGAGAAGGGCCGGCGGCGTGCGCCGCGACCGCCAAGGCCTGCACAAACGGGCCCGGCCGTGCCAGAATTCCCGCTCGCGCATGTCCTACGGGGGGACGCCATGACTGATTCGCACGCCTTGTCCCAGGGGATCGGTCCGCTCGCCAATCTCGACGAGAACGCGCTGAAGGAGCTCGCGCCGCACGGCGTCGCGCGCTCCTTTCCCAAGAACGCGCTGATCATCAACGAAGGCGACGAGACCGACTCGCTCTACGTCCTGCTCTCCGGGCGCATCAAGGTGTTCATCAGCGACGAGGACGGCAAGGAGATCGTGCTCAGCACGGCACGCGCGGGCAACTATTTCGGGGAGATGGTGCTCGACGGAAACCCGCGGTCCGCCTCGGTGATGACCATGGAGCCGTCCCGCTGCTTCATGATTCCGATGAGCGACCTCGAGGGATTGCTCAGGGGCAACTCGACCTTCGCGATCCACCTGATCCACCAGCTGATCGCCAAGACGCGCAGCCTCGTGAAGCAGGTTCGCGACCTGGCGCTGAAGGACGTCTACGGGCGCTTCGCCAAGTTCGTCGACGAAAGCGCGGTCGAGCAGGACGGCGCCCGCGTGGTGCCCGAGCGCCTGACGCAGCAGGACATCGCCGAGCGCATCGGCGGCTCGCGCGAGATGGTGAACCGCATCGTGAAGGACCTGACCGCCGGCGGCTACATCTCGGTCGACGCCAAGCAGATCAGGGTCCACAAGCGCCTGCCGGCTCACTGGTAGGTCTCTTCCCGGGGGCGGGCCCCGGAATGTGCGTTTGGCACAATGCCGCCGTGACCTTCGGCGGCTTTCTCCCCGGAATGTCCATGCGACACAGAACCGCAGTGCCATGCGACGGCGAGCGCGGAGGACGGCAATCCTAAAGTGGTCTCCATCGAGCAGGCGATTTCCGCCGGCTCCAGAACAGAGGAGACCCAAAATGAGCAACCGCGAAAACCGCGAGTCCGGATCCTTCAGCCTCACCGCGCTGGCCCTGCTTGCGATCGCGATCTGCGCCGTGGCAGTGATGCTGATGCCGGCCCAGGCGGGCACCGAGGTGTCCGCCGCGACCTTCAGCGCCGCCAGCGACTATCTCCCGGCCCAGATCGCCAACCAGGCGACGAAGATCGAGCCGATGCCGGAAATGTACTACTGAGCCGCTCAACGCATCGGAGGACCGCAATCATGCTGATCGACACCCTGATTCAAGTCGTGATCGTCGCATTCCTCGCCTGGGGCGGGATGCTCTCCCTGCAGTGTGTCATCCGGTCCGGGGGCATCGGATTCCCGGGCGGGACGCTGAAGGCGGAGTAGAGAATCATCGCGGGGCGCAGGCGCCGGGTCGAGCGGGAGGGCTCCCCGGCGCCCTTTTTTTCCGCCGAGCTCGCGCGCTATGATGCGGCGATGAACGCCCTCGTTGTCACGCGCGACGCACACATCGAAACCATCGCCGAAGGCAAGGGTCCGCTCGTCGTCATCCTCCCTTCGCGCGGGCGCGGCGCCGGAGACTACGACGAGGTCGCGCGAGGGGTCGCCAAGGCCGGATACCGGGTGCTGCGCCCGCAGCCGCGCGGCATCGGCAAGAGCATCGGGCCGATGAAGGGGCTCACGCTGCACGACCTGGCGCGCGACGTCGCCGCGGTGATCGCGCACCAAGCGGTCGGACCGGCGGTGATCGCCGGGCACGCCTTCGGCAACTGGGTGGCGAGGATGACCGCGGCCGATCATCCCAAGCTCGTCCGCGGCGTGGCGATTCTCGCCGCGGCCGCGAAGAAATATCCCGCGGCGCTCGCCGAGGCGGTGACCAAGTGCGCCGACAGCTCTCTCCCCGACGCGGAGCGATTGAAATACCTGCAGCTCGCCTTCTTCGCCCCGGGCCACGACGCGAGCGGGTGGCTCCAAGGCTTCTATCCGGAAGTGAACGCGAGCCAGCGCGCCGCGGGGCTCGCGACTCCCCAGGAGGCGTGGTGGGGCGCGGGCGGCGCGCCGCTGCTCGACCTGCAGGCCGAGCACGACGCCTTCAGGCCGCGCGAGACGGCGGACGAGCTGCGCGAGGAACTCGGCGATCGCGTCACCGTGGTCACGATCCCGGAGGCGGGCCACGCCCTCGTCCCCGAGCAGCCGCAGGCGGTGGTCGCCGCGCTGCTCGGCTGGATGCGTACTCTTCCCGGCTAGGATCTGCGGCGCTTGCTTCGAGCTTATCTTCGTTCAATCCAAGGAGTAGGGCGATGTCCAAGTATCACGGAAAATTCATCTGGTACGACGTGATGACCACCGACTGCAAGGCCGCCGAGTCCTTCTACAAGCGCGCCCTGGGATGGAGCGCGAAGGATTCGGGGATGGGCGACCGTTCGTACACGCTGCTGTCGGCGGGTCCGGTCAACGTCGGCGGGCTGATGCCGATCACCGACGAGGCGAAGAAGAAGGGCGTGCCGCCTTGCTGGACGGGCTACGTCGCGGTCGACGACGTCGACGACTACGCGGCGCGCGTGAAGAAGGCGGGCGGCACGGTCCACCGCGGCCCGGAGAACATTCCCGGCGTCGGCCGCTTCGCCGTCGTCGCCGATCCGCACGGCGCAGTGTTCATCATCATGAAGGGAGACAGCGCGGAAGGACCGCCGGAGGCGGCGCCGGGGACGCCCGGCCATGTCGGCTGGCGCGAGCTGAGCGCGGGCGACGGCAAGAAGGACTTCGATTTCTATTCGGGCCTCTTCGGCTGGACCAAAGCCCAGGCCATCGACATGGGGAAGATGGGCGTGTATCAGACCTTCAAGACGGGCGGCGGCGAGGCGGTCGGCGGCATGATGACCAAGATGCCCGAGGCGCCGTTCCCGTTCTGGCTCTACTACTTCAACGTCGAAGCCATCGATGCCGCGGTCGGACGAGTGAAGGGCGCGGGCGGCAGGATCGCCCTGGAGCCGCAGCAGGTTCCCACCGGGCAATGGATCGCCCAGGCGTTCGATCCGCAGGGCGCGATGTTCGGGCTGCTCGCGCCGAAGCGCTGATTGACTCCCGGTCAGTCGGCGACCCCGAGCACCGCGCGCAGGCTTTTCATCAGAGCCTCGTGCTCGAAGGGCTTGGTGATGTAGCCGTTCGCCCCGCCCGAGAGGCCGCGCAGGACGTCCCCGCGGCTCGCCTGGGCGGTGAGCATGATCACCGGTACGGCCCGCAGGCCGGGGTGCTGCCGCATTCGCGCGAGAATGGAAAAGCCGTCGGTGCCGGGCAGGTTGACGTCGAGCAGGACGGCGTCGGGCAAGGCTGCTGTTCTCAGCGCCGCCACGATCTCGTCGCGGCTGCTCGCGACGCGTACCTCGTAGCCTTCGAGCTTGAGCAGCATTCGCACGGCGGTGATGAAGGGCGCGTTGTCCTCGATCAGGAGGACCGAGTATCGGGTGCCGTTGTTGGGCACTTTCTTGGCGGGCGCCTGCCGCGCGACGCTGATGTAGTAACCGCTGCGGTCGAGCGACTGCAGGCCTTTTTCGGCCTCGTCGCGGAATTTCGCCGACACGCTGTCGGGCATCGCTTCGATAGGAACCTCGAAGAAGGAACCGAAGTCCTCTTCGACGGTCTTACCCGGCTGGACAAGGTCGACGAGCTTGTCGCGGAGCAGCGCCTCCACCGCCTCGCTGATCTCCCCGGGGCGCGCGCCGGCCACCCGCTTCACGATCGTGGAGATGGGCGATTTCCCATCGAACATCACCATCAACTCGAGTGCCACGGCGGAGAGCTTCGTGGATCCGGACTTGAGCTCCGCCTTCCCCTTCTCGGTCGGCGCGAAGATGGTGAGGTTGTCGGCGTCTTCGAGGTGCATTACTCCTCGGGTTGGATCGAATCGGGCCTAACCGACTATCATACGACTCCACCAAGTCCCGGGAGCATGCAGTCAGCCAAACGCAAGGGTCCTGATGCTTCGCAACGATATCGATTCCTGGGGCGCGCCAGCGAAGCTGTTTCACTGGGTGATGGCGGCGCTCATCTTCGCGCAGATCGCGCTCGGTCTCGTCGCGGTGAGCTGGCATGTCTCGCCGACCAAGCTGAACCTCTACGTCTGGCACAAGTCGGCCGGCATGCTGATCCTCGCGCTGCTCGCGCTGCGTCTTCTCTGGCGCCTGTCCGGACGCGTGCCCGCCCTTCCGGCGGAAATGGCGGCGTGGGAGCGCCTGGGCGCGCACCTCTCCCACTTTCTGCTCTACGCGCTGATGATCGCGCTGCCGCTCACCGGCTGGGTCATCAGCTCGGCGAGCAACGTGCCGTTCAGGATCTTCTGGACCATCCCGCTGCCCGCGATCACCGCCCCGGACAAGGCCACGGCCGACCTGTTCGCTTCGGTGCACGGCTGGCTGGTGTCGCTGCTCGCTCTGGTCCTGGTCGCGCACGTCGGCGCCGCGCTGCGCCATCACTACGTCAGGCGCGATGCCGTGCTCACGCGCATGCTTCCCTGGAAAACATCATGAACAACATCGCCTCCCTCGCGGCCGGGCTGCTGCTCGCGTTGCCCGCGCCGCTTTTCGCTCAAGGTGCCAGCTGGAAAATGGATCCCGCGGGCAGCAGGCTCGAATTCACCGCGACCTTCGAGAAGGCCCCGGCGCCGGGCGTGTTCAAGGAATTCGACACGCGGTTGCGCTTCGACCCGGACAAGCCCGCCGGCGGGAGCCTCGACGTCACCATCAAGGTGACGAGCGCCGACATGGCCATCCCCGACGTGAACAAGGAGATCCGCACCAAGGACTGGTTCGATTACTCCGGCTTCCCGCAGGCCGAGTTCCACTCGACTGACCTGCGCCGCGACGGCGGCCGTTACGTGGCGCGCGGAACGCTGTCGCTGAAGGGCGTGAAGCAGGCGGTCGAGGTGCCGTTCGCCTGGACGCCCACGGGCGAGGGCGCGACCATGGAAGGCGAGCTCACGCTCAGGCGCGGTGTCTTCGGCATCGGCCTGGGCGAATGGAAGGCGACCGACGTGATCGGCGCCGACGTGAAAGTGAAGTTCAAGGTGAAGCTGCGCAAGGGCTGAGTATGAGCCTTCACCTGCATCGCGCCGCCCTCGCGGCGGCCTCGCTGTTTGTCCTGCTCCTGGCGGCTTGCGCCGAGCTCCTGCGCGTCGAGGCGCCCGTCGCGCCGCCGGCGGAATTTCCGGAAGGGTACTACCAGCAGGCGCTGAAGCAGGGCAAGCCCGTCTACCGCGCGGACCCCGCGGAGTCGCTCGTCGTGATCGAGGTGCGCCGCGGCGGCTCGCTCGCGCGCCTGGGCCACGACCACGTGGTCGCGAGCCACGATGTCACCGGCTATGTCGCGCCGGGCGAAGGTCGCGCGGACCTGTATGCGGCGCTGGCGCGTCTGGTCGTCGACGAGCCGGCCCTGCGCAAGGAGGCGGGCTTCGACACCCAGCCCACCGAGTCCGACATCGAGGGAACACGCTCCAACATGCTGAACCACGTGCTCGAGGCGGAGAAGTTTCCCTTCGCCGTCATCGGTGTGAAGGACGTAGACGCGAAGCAGGGGAAAGCGACGCTCGCCGTCGCGGTCACGCTGCACGGCGTGACGCGCACGCTGCAGGTGCCGGCTGAAGTCCAGGCCGATGCGCAGACCATCCTCGTGTCGGGGCGCTTCGCGTTCAACCAGAGCGATTTCGGGATCACTCCCTACTCGCTCCTGGGCGGGGCGATCGCGGTGAAGGACGGCCTGGAGCTGCGCTTTCGCATACGCGCGCGGCGAGCGGCGCCGTGAGCCGCGCCTAGTTTCCGACCGCAAACCCGAGGATCGTCGGCCGCAGCTCGCGCTTGAGGGTCGCGTCCGCCTCGTCGAGCGTGCGCCGCTGCGCCGTGGCCTTCTGCGGGCTGGAGGTCTTGATCTCCCAGCGCTTGTTGCCGCGCACCTTGCCGCTCGCCGCCTCCGTGAGCTGGACCTCCAGTGTCCCGCGCATCCAGTACCAGCCGTCGATCACGCCGAGATCGTCGAGCTGCAGGGAGCCGAAGAGCACGTAGGGCGCCGCCGCTCCGGCCTCCGGCACGAAGCCGGCCGCCGACAGCGCCGCCGAGAGCATGCGCTCCAGCTCCTGCGAGCTCGGCGCCTGCGGTTTCATGCGCACGCGCTTCAGCAGCGCGTCGAGGTCCGCGGCGAGCTGGCCGCTGTTGAACTCGGGCTCCACGCCGCGCCCCGTGACGTCGATCACCTGGAGCGTCCGCTGAACGGCGTCGCGCTCGCGCTGCGAGTCGAGCGCCCGGCTCGCCGAGGCGACCTGCGCCAGCAGGTCGGGTGTGCTGCGTGCCCCGGCGACATAGCCGCGCGTGGCCGCGTCGAGCCGGTCGATGTCGGTCCGCAGCCCCATCGCCGCCTGCGAGCGCGGCAGCACCGCGAGCGCGTAGATCGACTTGGTCGTCGGATCCTGCCAGGTCTCGGGGATCTGGATGCCGCGAACGATCTGCTCGGTGCGCGTCGTGATGCTGCGCGAGACCTGCGATTCGGTGCCGCCGGCAGGACCCGAGCTGTAAGTGGTGACATCGCTCGATTTCGCCGACACGCCTACTTCCAGGGTCTTCGCCAGGTCGGCGCGCGCGCGGTTGCGCGCGTCCTCCTGCGTGTCCGCCTGGCCGCGGCCGACGAGGTACTGGCTGTCGGAATACTTGGCGCTCTTGCCGTTCACCCAGTCCGGGGTGGAAGGCGCGCTCGCGCAAGCGAACAGTGAAACGCCCACAACGATCCATAGCCATGGCTTCATGGTTTTACCTCGAGATTGGTTGGAATCCAGTGCCGCGATACGTATTTCTTCTCTCCCTTGCGCAGCGTGATCTTGGTCTCGCTCGAATCGAGCACGCGGTCGTCTCGCCCGTGGAGCTCGATCTTGAGCCTGTATTCGCCCGGCGGGAGCGGCAGCCGCGCGAGGTGGATCTCGCCGGGGAGAGTGAACCAGCTGCGGGTGTCGGCGCGCTCGGTGAGGACGCCGGCGAGGTTGACCGCCAGCCCGAACAGCGCGCTCGAGCTGTTGTTATTGCCGCCGGAGGCCGCCGCGGCGCCGGCGAGGCTGTCCTTGGCGATTGCGCGCGCGATCGTTCGCGCGGTGATTCCTGCCATCTCGGAATCGAGAGTCTTCATCGCGATCCCCTCGATGTTCTCCACTCGCGAAGTCTTCGCCGACGCGGTGTCCGCGGCGATTTGCGCGTAGGCGAAAGGATGCGCTCGCGGCCGGTACTCCGGCACCGCGACCCTGACGATGCGCCCGGTCGCCGGGTTGGGCGCGGTGATCGCCTTCTCGCGCTTCAGCGGGGCGAGCCCGGCGTGGACGATGAAGATGACCTCGCCGCGCTCGAGCAGCTCCGCCTCGCTCGGGGTCTGGTCGATCTTGAACTCCTCGCGGTAGCGCTTGGCCTCGTCGGCGATGCCCATGCGGTCGGCGAGGCGTATGAGATCGTGCTTCAGCGGCTCGGGCACTGGCACGCCGAAGGCCTTGAGCTGCTTCCCGTAGGCCTCGTAGGCCTTGCGGTAGGCGATCATCGCGTCGCTCCACTCGCCCTCGTCCTCGTACACGATGCCGGTGAGGTAGCGCGCGAAGGCGTCCTCGGTGTACGGGTTGTTCTTCGAGGTCCGCTGCTGCTTCTCGCGCAGCAGCACGTCCACCTGCAGCGCCTCGACGCGCGCGGCGTCGAGCTGCCCGCGCTCCAGGTAGTTGAGCGCGAGGTAGTTGTTCACCATCACCCGCTCGAAGTCCTCGCCGACGAAGCTCTTGGTGGCATCGTTGACGGTGACCGAGAGCGCCTGCTCGCGCAGGGAAAGCGCCCGCAGCTGCTCGATCTGCCCCTTGGCGCTCTCGAGCGTGCGTGTGCTCGTGTCGTAGTCCCCCGACATGCGCTGGAGCATTCCCGTGTTCATCAGGTAGAGAACGCGGTCGGCGGCATTCGGTTTCAGCTTCTCGTACTCGGCGAGCGCGGCCCTGGGCTGCTGCCGCGCGAGGCTGGATTCGGTGGACTGGATGGTGTCGCTGAAGGTCGCGCACGCCGCGAGCGCGGCGAGGCTCGCTGCCGCGAACGGCAACCGAAGGCTCGCCGTAACGCCGCACGCAGACACGGCCTTTGCCGGAGCCGGTCGCTAGAACCGCATCTTGCTGCGCGTCACCAGCTTCCTGATGTCCTTCTGCCCGACCCAGACCTTGCGGTTGTCCTTGAGGCTGATGAGGGTCATGTTGACCTGGTAGAACAGGAGCTGCTCGCTCCCGTTGGGATCGACGATGGTATTGATCGTCCCCGTCAGCATGAAGTCCGCCCCCAGCTCCCGCCCCATGGCGTTGCGCGTTTCCTCGCGCGCGTTGAGGTCCTGGTCCTTGCGCTCGTCGCGGATTCCCTGGCGCTCTTGCTTGGTGGCCACGAAATCCACCTTGCCGGAGTTGATCAGCGCGCGCTCGAGATCCAGGGTGAAGGTGTTGGTGTTGATGTGCTCGTGGCTGAGGTTGCGCACCTCGCCGACGATCACCGCAGGCCGCGTCTGCCCCGGGCGCCCGCGGAACTCCTGCAGCCAGGCGCGCGACAGCGAGTCCTGGATCATTTCCTGGGACACCATGCGCGAGTCGGTGTCGTTCCAGCCCCCGCTCAGATCCACCGCCTTGGATTCGTCAAGGCGCTCGACCTTGGTCGAGCAGGCGGATGCGGCGACCAGCGCGACCAGCGCGAGGCCGGCGCGCAGAAACGGACGGTGGCTCATTTGCTCTTCTCCCCGGACACCTTGTCGAAAATGTTATCCGCGTTGCGGCCGACGTAGCGCCGCAGGTCGTCGTTCATGCCGTTGGCGCCTTCCAGTGTGGTCTTGATCTGCTTGAGGTCGAGCTCGGCGATCGAGTAGACCGTGCTGGTCTTCGGGTCCTTCCAGCGGCCGATGATCTTCGAGCCCGCGAGATTCTGCTTGGTGACCGCCTTGATCTGGCGCGACACCGACTGGTCGGCGCTGGTGCTGGAGCCGGTGCCCGAGGACGCAGCGTAGTCGCTGCTGACCACGTCCAGATAGGTCGAGAGCATGCGCGCCACTTCGGCGCGCGCGCGGTCATCCGCGGTCGAGCGTTGCAGCGCCTCGTCGCCCAGGGAGGGCGAAGAGCCTACGCCGTGGAACAGCCTGCCGTCCTTGTCGTTGACGGCCTGGGTGCCCTTGTTGACCCAGTCGGGGGCGCCCTTGATGCCGAGATCGCTCTCGACGACGGTCTTGCCGCCGCCGCAGGCGGCAAGCGCGAGCGCGAGCGCAGCCGCGGCGAGAGTCCTGCTCGACGCAAATTGCGAGCCGGGGATTTTCATGGTGTTTTCCTCCTCTGCGAGAATAGCAGGGTTAACGTGTGAGCTCGCGGAAAGAATACCACGCCCGCGGAGAGACCCGGTGTCAGGCCCGCGAAAGGCCGAAGCGTGCTGCAGCCGGATCGTCTATATTCCGCCGGCCTGCAAACATTTGTTACAGGGACCGGAATATGGGCCGTGCCGCAGCGTTGTTTCTGTTGCTTGCTCTCGCGCAGGGCGCCCTTGCGCAGTTTCCCGCCAAAGCCATCCACCTGGTCGTCCCTTTCCCCGCGGGGGAATCGGTGGACGCGACCGCGCGGCTCGTCGGCCAGTCCTGGTCGCTTGTGCTCGGCCAGCCGGTCGTCATCGACAACCGCGGCGGCGCCGGCGGAACGATAGGCAGCGAGGCGGTCGCGAAATCCGCGCCGGACGGCTATACGCTGCTGTGGGGCAACGTCGGGCCGCTCGCGATCGGACCCGGCCTGTACAAGAA
>Ga0335084_10004067_pt1 | contig 14404 bp, 14 predicted proteins | sample Lox_Sample_44_FD_206721 | JGI IMG/M metagenome (GOLD analysis project Ga0335084, IMG submission 206721) | Soil microbial communities from Loxahatchee National Wildlife Refuge, Florida, United States - Lox_Sample_4.4 | ecosystem: Environmental > Terrestrial > Soil > Wetlands | place: USA...
CAGCTCGTCGACCCGGCCCGGGAGCTCGTGCATGGGCACGTGGAGCGAGCCCCGGATGGACGCCACCCGGACCTCCTCGGCGTTTCGCACGTCGACCAGGACCGGCCGCTCCGGCTCGGGCCCCTCCAGCGCCTGGGCCAGCTCGCGGGTGCTCACCTCACGCACGGGCATCGGGGACCTCGCAGCGGGGGGCCTCGTCGGAGAGAGTGATGGTCGCTCCCGGCCGGCAGGTCGGACACCCGGGGTCCCGCCGGAGCGACAGCTCGGAGAAGCGCGTCCCCAGCGCGTCGAAGGTCAGCAGCCGGCCCACCAGGGGCGTTCCGATGCCGAGGAGCAATTTCAGCACCTCGTTCGCCTGCACCAGCCCGATGAGCCCCGGCAGCACCCCCAGCACTCCGGCCTCGGCGCACGACGGCGCCAGCTCCGGAGGTGGCGGCGCAGGGTAGAGACAGCGGTAGCAGGGGCCGACCCCCGGCAGCAGCGTCGTCGCCTGTCCCTCGAAGCGGTACACGCTCCCGTGCACCAGGGGGATTCCCTGCTGCACGCAGGCGTCGTTGAGCAGGTAGCGGGTGGGGAAGTTGTCCCCTCCGTCCACCACCACCTCGAAGTCGCGCACGATGCGCAGCACGTTCGCCGCGGTGAGCCGCTCGGCGAAGGTGAACACCTGGAGGTCGGGGTTGAGGGCGATGAGCGCGTCCCGCGCGCTGTCGGTCTTCTGCCGGCCCGCGTCCGCGCTCCGGTGGAGCACCTGGCGCTGCAGGTTGCTCACCTCGACCACGTCCGAGTCGACGATGCCCAGGGTGCCCACGCCCGCGGCCGCGAGGTAGAGCGCCGCCGGTGAGCCGAGGCCGCCCGCTCCGAGCACCAGCACCCGCGAGGCGAGCAGCCGTGCCTGCCCGGCTTCTCCCACCTCCGGCAGCGAGGTGTGGCGCCGGTACCGGGCCTTCTGGTCGGCGCGGAGCTGGGCCGGCCGGATCCGCGGCAGGCCGAGATCGCTCCACCGCCCGAACCCTCCGGCGAGTGAGGAGACCCGGGCGTATCCGAGCTCGAGCAGGGTCCGGCCCGCGAGCAGGGAGCGAACGCCGCTGGCACAGTACACCACCAGCTCCCGCTCCCGGCCGACCATCCGCTCGATGCCGAGCTCGAGGTTCCCTCGCGGCACGAGCAGGGCGCCGGGGAGGTGGCCCTCGGCGGTCTCGTCCGGCTCACGCACGTCCAGCAGCACCGGTGCCTCCGGGGTCCCCAGCCGCCGGGCGACGGTCTCGGGGCTGACCTCGGGGACGGCGGCGCGGGCCTGCTCCAGCAGCTGACGGAAGGTGGGCATCGGGCGCCGAGTGCGTATAACAGACCCGGCCGCAACGGCCAGGAGGCCCCCAGACGAATGACGCTCGACGGACGGGTGGTGCTGGTGACCGGGGGAGGCATCCGGCTGGGTCGGGCCATCGTCCAGGCGCTCGCCGCGGAGGGCCCCGCCCTGGCGGTCCACCACCACGGCTCGGCCGATGCCGCACAGGCGCTGGTGGCCGAGCTCCGCAGCGCGGGGCGGCTCGCCCAGGCCTTCGGCGCCGACCTCACCGACGACGCCCAGCTCGCGGCCCTGGTCCCCGAGGTGGAGCGCTCGCTCGGGCCCATCGACGTGCTGGTCAACAGCGCGGCCCGGTTCACCCGTGCGCCCTTCCTCGACACCGACGCGGCGACGCTCGATGCCGAGTGGAGACTCAACGCCCGGGCGCCCTTTCTCCTCACCCGGGCGGTGGCCCGCGGGATGATGGAGCGGCGGCGAGGGGCGGTGGTCAACGTCCTCGACATCGGCGGCGCGTTGGTCCCCTGGCGCTCCTACGCTGCGTACTGCATAACCAAGGCGGCGCTGCACATGCTGACCCAGGTGCTCGCGCTCGAGCTCGCTCCCCACGTCCGGGTGAACGGCGTGGCGCCGGGCACCATCCTTCCGCCCGAGTCGCTCGGGCCCGAGGAGCGCGAGCAGCTCCGCTCCCGCATTCCCCTGCAGCGGTTCGGGACTCCCCAGGACATCGCCGACACCGTGCGTTTCCTGGTGACCGGTCCGGACTTCATCACCGGACAGGTGGTGGCGGTGGACGGGGGTAGGACCCGCGGCAGCGGCTAGGTCAGGGCCTCAGTGTCCCGGGCGCCCCCCGTTCATCGGTCGGCCCGTGGAATCCCCATCCCGGCATGGATATACAGAGTCCATGGACACCTCCACCGCCACCCCTGCGGCTGCCGCCCCCGCCGCGACGCCCGCCTTCCCGCTCAAGCTCACCGCCCGGGCGGTCGAGCAAGTGAAGGCGGTGCAGAAGCAGCAGGGCTTCGAGGGGTATTACCTGTCGATCCGGGTCGCCCCGGCCGGCTGCAGCGGCTTCGGCTACGACCTGAATCTGGTCAAGGACGTCTCGGCGAACGACGTGGTCGGCGAGCAGGACGGCATCCGCCTGGTCACCGACGCGCTCAGCCAGCAGTACCTGGCTGGCACCGAGGTGGACTACGTGGTGGGAACCACCGCGGCGGGGTTCAAGTTCGAGAACCCGAACGCCAAATCGACGTGTGGCTGCGGCACGTCGTTCTCCACTTAATCGGCTGAAGGCTCGAGCAGGCTCTGCCACTCGAGCACGGTGCCTCTCCTGGCGAGCCGCTCGCGCCGCCGGGCGTGGGCGGCCTCGAACGCGGCCCGCTCGGCGTCGGTCTCCAGCCGGAGCGGCGGCACCTCGGCCCGGCTCCCGTCCTGGGTCAAGGCCACGAAGGTGACGAGGGCGGTGGTCGTGAGGTGCTGCTCGCCGGTGAGCGGGTTCTCCGCCGTGACCCGCACGCCCACCTCCATCGAGCTGCGGAAGGCGGCCAGCACCCGGGCCCGGAGGGTCACCACCCAGCCCACCCGGATCGCCGCGTGGAAGTGAAGGTCGTCCATGCTCGCGGTCACCACCGCATGGCGGCAGTGGCGGCCAGCGGCGATGGCGCCACAGATGTCGATCCACTCCAGCACCCGTCCACCGAAGGCCGCGTTCAGCGGATTGGCGTCGGAGGGGAGAATCATCTGCGTCATCACCGCGACGCTCTCGGCGGGGTTCTTGGGCTGCATGGTGGAGGGGCTCTCTACCTCAGGACCTCCCGCAGCAGATCCGGTCTGTCGGTCATGATGCCCCCGACGCCGATGGCCACCAGCGCACGCATGGTCTCCACCTCGTCGACGGTCCAGACGTTCACCCAGCGCCCCAGCCGGGTCGTGGCCTCGAGGAATGGCGCGTCCACCAGGCGCACCTCGCCGTAGTCCAGCGGCATGTCCAGCACCTGGAACCTCGGGTCGTCCGGCGGCTCGGAACCGGATTTGATGGCCAGCACCAGCTCGGTGAGCGCGTCGCGGGGGTAGAAGGCGCAGACCTCGGGGGCAGCCTCGACCAGGCGCCCGGCCAGGGAATCCAGCTCGCTGCCGAGGCACACCCGCTGCCCCGCTCCCTCCACGCGGAGGAGGTCCGCCACCGCCGCCTCCACCCCTGGCGCCTCGGCCTTGACCTCCACGTTCAGCCTGAGGCCAGGGAACGCCCGGAGCACCTCGCGGAAGGTGGGCATCCGCACGCCCTGTCCCCGGAACGGGTAGGTGCGTCCACGGTCGAGGGTGAAGTGGAACCCGGCATCCAGCCGCTGCAGCTCGGCGAGCGTGTGCTCGGCGATGCGCCCCTCACCATCCGTGCAGCGCTGCAGGGTCGGGTCGTGGGAGACGACGAGCTCGCCATCGCGGGTGGCATGCAGGTCGAGCTCGAGCATGTCGGTGCGCCACCGGTCGACCGCCGCACCGAACGCGGCCAGGGTGTTCTCGGGAGCGAGCAGCGCGCCGCCGCGGTGGGCGATGTGCAGCGTGGGGCGGAGTCCCGCGAGGAAGGGGTGCATGGGTCGGCAGTGTCGCTCTTCTGCCGCCGCGCGCTCCGTCGTTCTGACGGGGCCCGGCTGCGCGAGGGCCGGCGCAAGTGCCTGGAATGACGGCTCGGGCCTCCGTCCGGCGGGCGGGCGAGCGGCGCCTGCATGTCACGTGTTGTCACCGACAACCCACTGAAGTTCGCCGGGAAATCCGCACCGGGGACGTCTTGGCGCCCCGGCGCGCTGGGCCGTACAATCGCCGGCCTGCATGGCAGTCCCGCCGAAGCCAAAAACCATCGTCAAGAAGAGGACTTACACCTCCGCTCGGCTCGCCATCTCCAGGACCCGGCTGCCGGAACCGCAGCGCCTGCTGCGGGTCTGGAAGCGCGTGCTCGAGCGGCGCCTACGGACGCGCCTCCGGGCCGAGGTGGCGGTCGAGGTCCACGACAACACCCACACCATGGTGACGTTCGAGCGGGTCCGCCGTGGGTGGCGGCTGCGCCTCCATCACATGTTCCTGGCGGCGCCGGAGGAGGTGGTGACCGCGCTGGCGGAGTTCGTGCGCTCGGCGGATGCCGGCAGCTCCGCGGTGCTCGACCGCTTCATCGAGCGGAACAAGGCCTTCATCCGCCGCGTCTCGCCGGCCCAGCTCCGGCGCCGGCTGCGGATCGAGCCGGTGGGTCGTCACCACGACCTGTCCGCCATCTTCAGCGCGCTCAACCGGCGCTACTTCGCCGGCCGGATCGCGGCCACCATCACCTTCGGGCCGGCGCCGCGCAGCCGCCGTCCGCGGAAGAGCATCAAGATGGGGAGCTACTCGGCCGACTCGCGCGTCATCCGCATCCACCCCGCGCTCGACCAGCCGAAGGTGCCCCGCTACTTCGTGGAGTGGATCGTCTTCCACGAGATGCTCCACCACCTCTACCGCGCGCGCCGCGGGGACGACGGGCGGCGCTGCGTGCACCCGCCGGAGTTCATGGAGCACGAGCGCCGGTTCCACGACTTCCGCCGCGCCCAGAGCTGGGAGAACGAGAACCTGGATCTCCTCCTCCGGGCGCGGCTCGGATAGCCACGCCGGCGGTCGTCGCTCCGGTCGAGCCCGTTCAGGGGAGGATCAGGCCGCCCGGGCTCCGGCGCTCGCCCGGGGCGGGCGTGTCGTCGGCGCCCTCCTCGCGCACTCCAGCGCCAGGGTGGGCGGGCCGGCGCGCTCCCGGTGGCCGGGCCATCAGGGCCAGCACCTTGGCGAACAGCTGTTCGGCGAAGGGCGGGAAGAGCCCGGGGCTGCCATGGAACAGCCGCCGAGCGGTCGCCCGTGCGACCTGGGCCAGGTGCTGGGCGCCGCGCCGCTCCAGCGCCGGGGCCACGGTCCATAGCCGGCGGGCGTACAGCCGTCGGCGGTCGACGTCGAAGAACTCCTCGGCCTGGCTGCGGATGCGCTCGCGGAGCGCCTCGGCCTGCTGCTCCGGGCTCAGCGCCAGGGGGCTGGTGCGCACCTCGTCCACCCGCAGGGCCAGCCGCTTCAGCTCGGGCTCGGGCGGCAGCCACGCCGCGAGCTCGGGCTCATGGTGGAGCGTGCCGCTCTCCACCGCGAGCGCCGCGTCCCCCTCCTCGGGCGCTGGCAGGGGTGAGAGCTCGGTCGTCGCCGGCTCCACCCCGAAATGGCGGAGGGCGACGTCGGTCTCGGGGGGGAATTCGGTGCGGGTGGCGAGGTTGCGCCGCGCCGCCTCGGCCAGCAGCGCCCGTCCCTCCTCGGCGGACAGGGGGAGCATCCGCTCCATCTCCGGCCTCCGGGCGAGCTTTCGCCAGGCGCTGCGGCTCATCTCCGCGCGGGTCAACGAGAGCAGGCCGAGCTCGTCGGAGACCAGCGCCTCCACCACCTCCACCCCGCCGCGGACTGGCTGAGCGAGCAGCAGGGCGCGCTGTCCCGTCCCGTCGGGGAGGTTGGCGAAGCCGGGCAGCGACTCGGCGGGAGCGGGGATGGAGGAGGCCGGCGCCTCGGGCGCACGGACGCGCTCGGCCACCGTGACCCCTGCGGACCGAAGCCGGTACAGCGCCCGCCGCGCCGCCTTGGCCACCTCGCGATCGGGGTGGGTCGACAGCTTCTCGGCGGGGGCCGCCCGCCGCAGCACCACTGCCGCCTCGAGCACCGCCAGCGCGAGCTCCGCCGGGAGATCCCTGCCCTCCTCATCGGGACCCTCCAGGAGCCGTCGAGCCCGATCCCAGTCCTCGCCCAGCACGCTCTCGGGTGTGCTCTCTCCGGCGCGGAGTGCCTCGGCCAGCTCGTCGACGTTCATCGGCTGCGGTTCTCCAGCCAGGCCATACCACCAGCGAGGTCGATGGGGGTGACCTCCACTCCGTACCGGGCGCCGAATACCGCCCTGGGGTCGACACCGCGGACCAGGAAGTGGCTGTACGCCGGGCCCATGGTGTCCCAGCGAAACCCGTCGGGACGCCACTCGCTGGGGAAGGTGGGCGGCGTCGCCCCTCGGTACCGGACGGGCGAGTGGGGTGTCCTGGCGAAGCTGAAGTTGGTGATGCCCCCGCGGAGCCGTGCCGGGACCGCCGCCGCATGGAGGAACACCGGATGCCGCATCACCCGCGAGCCGGGGTCGAAGATCAGCCCCATGATGCGCGGCCCGGGCGGTGCCTCCTCCGCGAAGCGCAGCAGCGGCGCGGCCTCGACATCGAAGGCCTGGAACCCCCGGCCCAGCGGCAGCGCCAGGACCAGCGCGGCCACCAGTCCGGCGGCGACGAGCAGCGGGCGCATCCGGGCGGCGATGGGCGGGAGGGAGGCGAGCGCGAGCGGGGCAACGAGGTGCGCGTACCGGGAGTTGAGGTAGTAGACCGCGCCGCGGATGTCGAAGGGCAGGAGCAGGAACAGGAGCCCCGCCAGGACGGCGAGCCCCGGGAGCCGCCACCGCTCCACCGAACCCTCGCGCGGGGTCGAGCGCCGGCCGGAGAGCCACAGCAGCAGCGCCACCCCGGCGACGGCGATCACCGCGCGGAGACCCCAGCGATCGCTGCCGTCCCCCATCAGATTCGCCAGCAGGTCGGGGAGCTCGCCGACGTTTTGCCGGAAGGGCTTGAAGGCGAGGTTGCGCTCCGAGAGGAGCGGGCCCCAGGCCTTCCACGGCGCGCCCTGCTCCACCTCCGCCGGGGCGAGCAGCCGGCCCGCCCCCCACACCCCGAACAGCGCCACCGCGGGCACGGTGGAGAGCACCGCGGGGAGCCTCGGCCGCAGCGGGCGAGCCACACCGTCCTCGGGCACGCCGGTGGTGAGGAGGAGGAAGGGGAGGGCGAGGGCGAGGAACAGGAAGCCCTGCACGTGCATCAGCACCACCGAGATCAGCACCAGCGCCTGGGCCACCGCCCAGCGCCGCCGCCGGGGTGCGTCAAAGAGCGCACGGAGGAAGAGGCCCGCGGCGAGGAGGGCGAGCACGAAGGAGGCGCTGGAGTTCACGAAACCCCAGCCGAAGCTGTCGCCGTAGGCGAAGGGCACGGTGAGCACCGCCGGCCACCGGGGACGGCCGAGCGAGCGGAGCAGGAACGCGGTCGCCAGCGGCAGCCCGAGCACCATCGCGCTGAGGAAGAGCCGGTTGGCCAGCTCGAGCGGCATGAGCCAGGACAGCAGGTCCACCGAGAGGTAGTAGCCGAGGTACGGCGTGAGCTCCGCCCGCGCGGCGAAGATCCGGGGGTAGAGCGTGGTGGGATCGTCCAGCCGGTGGAGCACCGAGATGAGGTGCAGGTGCTGGGGCAGGTCCACCATCGGGAGCTGCCGCGCGCACCAGAGCGGGGCCACGCCGGCCAGCAGGGCCAGGGCGAAGGCCGCGCGCGCCATCCTCGGGTCGCTCGGGGTCACGTCCCCGTTTGCTGCGCGACCAGCACCGGCCAGCCGCTGGCCATCGACTCCCGGAGGAATGCGGCCAGTCGCCGGCGGGCGACGTTGACCGCCCCCTGCATCGGGTCGACCAGCGCCTCCTCGCCGGAGCTGCGCTCGCGCCGGAGCGAGACCTGCTCGCCGCACCGCTCGCAGCGGATGCTCACGTCGCGCACCAGGCCGAGGGGAACCGCATAGCGGGTGGCGCACCGCTGGCACTTCCACACCAGGGCCCGCTCGCCCTCCTCGGCGGCAGCGAGCGCCTCGAGCTGGTCCGCCATCCGGAGGAGGGCCGGGAGGTCCTGTGGTGGCTGGGCGAAGACCACCGAGGGGGAGGCGTGCGGGCCGGGGGCTCCCATCCGCGGGACCCCGTCGGTGGAGAACATCCGGGCGATCCGGTCCCGAACCCGTTGGTCCCGGAACTCGATGCCCGCCAGGGCCCGCTCCATCAGTCCGGGGCTGGCCGGGAGCTCGGGCTCGACCACTGCGTCCGCAGGGAGCAGCTGGGGCGGGGTCACCAGCCGGTGGCCGGGGATGGAGAAGAAGCGAATGCCCACGATCGAGAGGAGGGTTTACCAGCCGCGCGTGGCGGGGCAAAGGCGTGGCGCGGGCCGGACGTTCAGGACCACTCCAGCATCCGCTTGAGGGGCTTGTAGGCCGCGAGCCGGAGCGCCTCGGGCATGACCAGCTCGGGAGATCGCTCGGCCATGCACCGCCAGAGCTTCTCCAGGGTGTTCATCTTCATGTAGGGGCACTCGTTGCAGCTGCACCCGTTGTCCGGGGGCGCGGGGATGAAGGTCTTTTCCGGGGCCCGGGTCTTCATCTGGTGGAGAATTCCGGCCTCGGTGACGACGATGAACTCGCGCTTCGGGCTCTTCAGCACGTGCTCCAGGATCCCCTTGGTCGAGCCGATGTAGTCGGCGTGCCGGAGGACGCTCTCCAGGCACTCGGGGTGGGCCACCACCTCGGCGTCGGGATGCGCGACCTTGAGCTGGACCAGGAGCTTCTCGCTGAAGATCTCATGGACGATGCAGCTGCCCGGCCAGAGGATCAGCTCCCGCCCGGTCTGCTTCTGCACCCAGCGGCCGAGGTGCTGGTCCGGGGCGAAGATGATCGGCCGGTCCTTCGGAGCCTTCTCCACCATCTTCACCGAGTTTGACGAGGTGCAGATGACGTCGCTCATCGCCTTCACCTCGGCGGAGCTGTTCACGTAGGTGACCACGAAGGCCCCCGGGTGCTTGGCCTTGAAGGCGGCGAAGGCCGCCGGAGGCGTCCGGTCGGCCAGGCTGCAGCCGGCCTGCAGGTCCGGGAGAAGCACCTGGCGGGTGGGGTTGAGGATCTTCGCCGTCTCGGCCATGAAGTGCACGCCGCAGAAGACGATGACCTTCGCCTCGGTGCGCGCCGCTTCCTGGGCCAGGGCGAGGCTGTCACCGATGAAGTCGGCGACGTCCTGGATCTCGCTCTCCTGGTAGTAGTGGGCGAGGATGACCGCGTCGAGCTCCTTCTTCAGCGTGCGGATCGACGATTCGAGCTCGGCGGGTGCGGGCGTGAAAGGCATGCCGGCGTGACTCCTTCACCACCTCGCTTAACCGCGTCGCGACGAGACTTCCAGCGCCGTGGAGAGGGCAGGGGCCAGCGGTGACGACCTCCAGCGGCCGGGAGCGAACCATCCTCGGACATCCGCGCGGGCTCTTCCTGCTCTTCGCCACCGAGGCCTGGGAGCGGGTCCAGTACTACGGGATGCGCGCCTTCCTGGTCCTCTTCCTGGTCGACCGGGTTCACGGGCTGGGGTGGAACGAGGCGCGCGCGCTGACCCTGTACGGCTGGTACACGGGGCTCTCCTACCTGAGCACGGTGGCCGGCGGCTGGGCGGCAGATCGCTTCCTCGGCCAGCGTCGGGCAGTGGTCATCGGCGGCACGCTGATGATGGCCGGGCAGTTCCTCTGCGCGCTGAAGCAGGAGCCGCTGCTCTACGCCGGTGGAGCGTTGCTGATCCTCGGCAACGGGCTGTTCAAGGCCAACATCTCCACCATGGTGGGGCAGCTCTACCGACCGGGCGACCCGCGGCGGGACGGCGGCTTCACCATCTTCTACGTGGGCATCAACCTCGGGGCGGCGGTGGGTCCGCTGCTGTGCGGAACGCTGGCCGAGACGGTCGACTGGTCGCTGGGGTTCGCCAGTGCCGGGCTGGGGATGGCGGTGAGCGTGCTGGTGTTCGTGCTCCTCCGGGGCCGGCTGCTCGGGCCCGAGGTGGGTGCGCCGCCGCGGGAGCGAACGCGGAGCTCGGGAGGGGTGGTGGCACGCGGCCCGCTCACCCGGGAGGAGCGCGACCGGATCATCGTCATCTTCGTGCTCACCTTCTTCGTCGCCATCTTCTGGGCCGGGTACGAGCAGGGTGGGGGGTTGATGAACCTCTTCACCGACCGCTCCACCGACCGGTCCCTCCTGGGGCACGAGATCCCCACCACCTGGTTCCAGTCGGTGAACTCGGGCTTCATCTTCCTGCTCGCGCCGCTGTTCGCCTCGCTCTGGCCGCGCCTGGCCGAGTCGGGGAAGGAGCCGCCGACCGGGCGGAAGATGGCGTACGGGCTGCTGGCCCTGGCCGCCAGCTTTGTCCTTCTCTTCCTGGCGGCGCGCCGGGCGGAGGGGGTGGGGAAGGCAGGGATGCTCTGGATGGTGGGCGCCTACTTCTTCCAGACGGTCGGTGAGCTGATGCTGTCGCCGGTGGGGCTCTCGATGGTGACCAAGCTCGCCCCGGCCCGTTACGCGTCCGCGCTGATGGGGGTGTGGTTCCTCTCCAACGCCGCAGGGAACAAGCTCGCTGGCTCCCTTGGCGCGCTGGCCGAGGGGCACGGGGATGCGACGGTGTTCCTCGGCATCGCGGTAGGCTCCGCCGCGGCGGGGGCGATTCTCTTCGCGCTCGCCCCGCTGCTTCACCGGATGACGCACGGCGCGGAGGACGTCACGCCCGAGGTCGCCGGAACGATGGCCGGCCCGGCGACGGCATGACCTGCACCGCCCCGGGGCTCAGGCCCGGGCCAGAGCGGCCGCCCGGCCTCGATCAGGTCGACGGCCATCAACGCCTCCCAGGTCCTCGCCACGTCGGCCTGGACCGTGGTCGCGACCGAATCCGAGACGTCGTACGGGGGGGGAGTCGTCGACGAGCACGGGGCCGCTCTCTCACGGCCGGCTCTTCGACTCGCTGCTGCCGGGCCCGTACGCTCCGTGAACTGGGGGCCCGAGGGGCCACATCGACACTCCGTGCTGGCCCAGCACGGGAGGGAAGGAGGAGATTGGGCGCCATCCCGGAGGGAGCGTGCGATGGCAACTGCCGAGATTGGTGTCGCGCAGCACGGGGTGGCGAGGACGGACGAGCGTCGAGAGGCATGGCTCCGGCGGCTCCTGGGACCGAGTCCGCGCATCCCCTGGGGCATCCGCTTCGAGTCGGGACACTCCGCGACCTTCGGGGAGGGCGCCCCGGCGTTCCGGCTGGTGATCGCGGACCGTCAGGGGTGGCTCGCCGTGCGCTCACTCGACGAGCTTCGCGTGTGTGAGGCGTACATGGACGGGCACCTGGACTTCGAGGGCGACATGCGTGCGGCGGTGGGCATGCGCGACCTGCTCGATGACCGGAACGTGTGGATCAGCGCCTGGCGGCGCATCCAGCCGCTCCTGGTCGGACGGACGAAGGCCAACGAGGCCTGGGTCCAGAACCACTACGACTCGAACAACATCCAGCTGGTCTACGTCGACCGAGACCACCGGACGTACACCCCGGGCGTCTTCGAGCGCGAGGACGAGTCACTCGAGGTGGCGTCGGAGAGGAAGCACCGCCTGGCCTTCGAAGGCCTGGGCCTGGGCGCGGGTGACCGGATCCTCGAGGTGGGCTTCGGCTGGGGCTCGTTCCTCGGCTACGCCGCACGGCGGGGGGTCCAGGTGACGGGACTGACCCTCTCGCGGCACCAGCTGGCCTGGGTCCGGGAGAATCTGATCGAGAAGGAGAAGCTCGACGCCGAGCTCGTCCACTCCGACTTCTTTGCCTGGGAGCCGCCGCCCGGCGTCCGGTACGACGCGATCGTCATGATCGGCGTCATCGAGGAGCTGGCGGACTACGACGGGGTCATGCGCCGGATCTCCCGGTGGCTGAAGCCGGGCAAGAAGGCCTACATCGACTTCATGGCGGCGACCGAGGACTTCGTCTTCCCCGCCTTCGTCAGCAAGTACATCTACCAGGGCGCCACCTGCCGGGTGTACCTGCCGAAGTTCGTCGAGGCCGTCACCCGATCTCCGTTCGAGCTGCTGGCGATTCACAACGATCGCCGCAACTACTACCTGACCAGCAAGGCGTGGTTCGAGCGCTACGAGCAGAACGCCGAGGCCGTGCGGGCCCGGTATGGCGAGCGGACCTACCGGATGTTCCGGATGTACCTTGCGGGCACTGCGGAGATGCTCGACAGCCCCACCCACCTCACCACCGCGTACCGGGTCTTCCTCCAGCTGCCGAGCGACGTCGGATCCGGACGGCCTAGGAGCCATATGGGCCATGGATCGTGATCCACCCGGCTGAGCGCGGCCGCCCTGACCTAGTTCGGGCCGCTCATCAGCCGACGGACGAACTTCATCCCCGGGGAGCCCCAGGAGAGCAGCCGGTCGTGGTAGGTGCGCTCGGAGAAGCCGGGCTTGACCTGTGACGCCTGCCGGAGCTTGACCATCTCGCTGAAGCCGAAGAAGTAGGTGGTCAGCTGCGCGCTGGTGAGCCGCGCCCGTCGCCACTTCCCGACGGCTTCCCCCTCCTCCTGGAACGCGTCCCTCATCATCAGGGAGAGGGCCTCCTTCTCCTCCATCGCCCCGGCGTGGATGTCGTGGTCCAGGAGCGCATTGGCCGCCATCCGCAGGACCATCTTCTGCCGCTGGAGCTTGACCTTCGGGCCGCCGAAGCCCTTCTCCGCCATCAGCCACTCGCTGTAGACCGCCCACCCCTCGACGAACGGACCGCTTCCGAGCACCGCCCGGAGCTTGGAGGGGAACTGGTTGTTGTGCATCAGCTGCAGGTAGTGCCCGGGCATCGCCTCGTGCACGGTGAGGTCGGCGAGCATCGACTGGTTGTACTCGCGGAAGAAGGACTCCACCCGCTTCGGGGGCCAGTCCGCGGGGGGAGGAGAGATGGCGAAGAAGGTCTCGGGCTTCGGTTCCAGAGGTCCCGATGAGTCGCAGTACGCCACGCTGACCCCACGGCGGTACTCGGGCATCTCGATCACTGCCAGTGGCTCGTCGGGAACGCGGACCAGGTTCTGCTCCCGGACGAACGCGGTGGCCTTCTCCAGCCAGACCTTCGAATCCTGGAGGATGGAGCGGCTGGTCGGTCGGTCCTTGGCCAGGGCATCGAGCACCCGGCGCACGAAGGCCCGTTTCCGCTCGGGGGTGTCGAGCCGCGGAAGCTTTCCCATCCGCTCCTGTGCCCAGACCTGCTTCGCGGTCTCGACCATCTCCTCCTGGGTGCGGGTGAGGAGCTGGCGCGCCGACGCCGCCAGCGCGTCGATGTCCACCGGCTCGGAGAGCACGAAGCCGAGCTTGGTCTTGAACCTCTCGCGGCCCAGCCGGAACGCGCCGTCCGAGCGCGGGAGCAGATCCGTCTTCAGAAAGCTCTGCAGCTCGTGCAGGGCGGCGGCCGCGCGCCCGGCAGCGGGAGCGAGGTCGGGCACGTCCCTGAACTGTGAAGGGAGCTGATTCTCGGTGAGGCCGATCAGGCCCGCGGTCTGCTGCAGGGCGGTCTCGGTCTGCACCCTCGCCGGACGGCCGAGGCGCTGCCTGGCCACGGCGACGATCGCCGGGATCCCGTCGAGGCGGGAGATCAGGCTCGCCACCCGGGACTCCCGGGTGCCGAAGTTCCGGGTGACGAAGGGGTCGAGCCCGGCACCGATGGTCTGGGTGTACGACACCGGCTCGAGCTCCGAGCTCCTCAGCTCGGTGAGCGCGAAGATCCCGAAGCGAAGCTCGTTCTCGAGGATCTCCGCGTCCACCTGGTTGTCGGCGCTCAGCGACGCACGTGGGATGCGACCGAGCTCCGCCAGGGTGTCCTCGAGGAACCGCCGGTACTCCGCCTCGCCCTCGACGCTGAAGTCCGACCATCGGCCGTCGTACCGGTGGTCTCCGCTGATGGTTGCGCTCTCCGGCGAGCGCTGGAAGTAGCCCTCGAGGTAGCGCTGAGAGAACGCGGCGAAGGTCTGGTCCGGGGTCTGCACGGGCTGCTCCACGGGACGAGACTGCCCAGAGGCGGCGGAGCCGGTCGAGTGGGTGCAGCCGGCGGCGCCCATCGCGAGCGTCAGGAACACCATCCACCGACGAGGAAGAGTCCAGAGCATGGGGGACAGCATGCGTGCGGCCGTGGTGCTGGAGCAACCGGGAAGCAGCCTGGAGCAGGTCGGTCAGATCCACCCGGAGGGAGGCCGGCCGGCACGGCTCTCGAGCCGGCCCCTCCGATCACCCATGCCCCCGACCAGTCCGTCGGCGCGTTCAGTCCTTGCCCCCGTACTTGAAGGACACCTTCACCCTGGCGCGGTAAGCGCGGACCTTGCCACCCTCGATCTGCAGGTCGAGCTGGGAGACCTCGGCAATGCGCAGGTCTCGCAAGCTCTTGGAGGCCTTGGACACCGCGGCGATCGC
>Ga0335084_10004068_pt1 | contig 14401 bp, 9 predicted proteins | sample Lox_Sample_44_FD_206721 | JGI IMG/M metagenome (GOLD analysis project Ga0335084, IMG submission 206721) | Soil microbial communities from Loxahatchee National Wildlife Refuge, Florida, United States - Lox_Sample_4.4 | ecosystem: Environmental > Terrestrial > Soil > Wetlands | place: USA: Florida...
ACTTCGCTGGAGGTCAGGACCGATCCCATGGGGTGCCCGTTGAGCGAGAACTGGAGCGAGATCCGGTCGCCGGTCACCGCGTAGGTCCGCCGCGCCGCGATCGCTCCCCAGAGCGCGGCCCGCGTCAGGGCGGGCGCCCAGACGGCGGCACGCCCGCTGCCGTAGCTGCCGGGCTGCGCGCTGTGGTGGTCGGTCGAGCCGACGACGCCAAAGATCTTCCCCAGCCGCAGGCCGGCCTGGATCGTGTTTCGCCCATCGCGCGGGCCCATGTCGTGGTAATAGGGTGAGGGCGCCTCGTCGCTCTCCGAGACCCCATGCATGGAGACCAGCTCGACGACGGGCGTGAACTCGGACTGGAAGTCCGGCCAGTGAATCCCTCGATAGCCGGTCACATACGCGATGTGATGGGGCAGGAAGAAAGTCTTGACCCCCTGTCCCGCCAGGCGGCGCAGCTCCGAGCGCATCGCCTCCAGACTCGGGGCGCGCACGATGTCCCCGCGTCCTCCCTGGTAGAGAACCACATGGTCGCCGTGACGGGCGTTGTGCCATTCGAAGCTGAGGAAGCTGACGAAGCGGCCTTCCTGGTTGGCGGCCTCGGTCACCTCTTGGAGGTGGGGCCACAGATCCGCCGCGCGGCGGAATCCCTCCACGTGATAGGCCACGATGGGCTCGAGGTACCCCTCGGGCTCCGGCATGTCGGGCCAGTCGGTCTGGGCCGTGACCGTGGAGAAGTCGAGCTGCGTTCGCGCATTCTGGAACGCCTCCTCCGCCGTGCCATAGGCGATCCCGACGTTGCAGTGGGCATGCAGATCACCGTGAAAGAGGTCGAGACCTTCATAGCCAGCGATGCGCACTGCCTGCTCCTCTCTCGGGGGATCTCGCCGCTCTCCCCCTTGGGCGCTCCCGGGGTCAACCTGCCGACGATCCGACGCTGGGCGAAAGCGACCACCGCCAGCGCCGGCATGGTGGCCAGGAAGGATGCGGCCGGCATCTCCTGCACATGGACCCCGGCCCAGGGGAATGGGCGTCCGAGGCGGCGATCCGCGGGAGGGGGGCGTGGGTCGCGTCAAGAGCGTGACGGCCCTGGTCGCCCTACACCGCGGTGTAGCCGCCGTCTACGGGGAGCACCGCCCCCGTGATGAACGCCGCGGCGGGCGAGGCGAGAAACAGGGCCGGCCCGACGATGTCCGTCGGCTGCCCCCAGCGGCCGACCGGTGTGCGATCGATCACGCGCTGGTAATGGGTGGCATCGGCCCGCGCCCGCGCCGTCTGCTCCGTGACGATGAAGCCGGGCGCAATGGCGTTGACCCGCACGCCGTGCTGGGCCCAGGCCAGGGCAAGCGACTTGGTCATCTGGGCCACGCCCGCCTTGCTGGCCCCGTAGGCCGGCACCCGCGGGCTGCCGAAGGTGGAGTACATGGACGCGATGTTGATCATCGTCCCCCGGCTGGCCACCAGGCGCCCCTTGAAGGCATTGGCCAGGTGCAGCAGGCCGCGCAGGTTCACGTCCAGGACGCGAGCGAAGACGGCGGGGTCGTACTCCTCGTCCCGCCGCGCGATGCCGGCACAGTTCACCAGCACGTCCAGCGCCGGGATGCCGTCGGCCATCCGCTGCACCGCGTTAGGATCGGCGATGTCGAGCTGGGTGTAGGGGTAGCGCCCCCGGTCAGCCGTGACAGGCTCCGGCTCGGCGCCGGTGATGCGGACGGAGGCCCCGCACTCGGCGAAGCCGGCGGCGATTGCCGCCCCGATCCCGCCCCGGCTCGCGCCGACCACGAGGACGCTCCGATCCGTGAATTCGAATGCTGCCCTGACGCTCATGGCTGCCCCTTCCGGCAAGGCCGGACACCCTTGCCCGCATTCTTCGCGAACACGGCTCGCGAACAATGCGGGCTTAACCGAAGCCCTTGTGCTTGGTGGCCCAGGACGGATCGAGCCTCCCTGGGGCATCTCGACACCGCACCCATCCCGCGGGACGCGGGACTGCTATCCGGTGCGCCTACCACCATGCGGCATCCCGCCGCGGGAATGGCCCCTGTCATGCAAGCCCGGATTATTCACGGATTTTTCGTGAATAATTCGGGCTGGGCGGCTGGTTGATCGAGCCGCAGGAACGTGATGACCTCGTCGATCTGACAGGTGAGCATCGGAAGGCCGAGATGCACTCGGCAGCCTCGCCGCTCTGCCTCTTCCACGAGCCTCGTGCGCTCCGGCGCGATGATGATCTCCGCAACGACCGTCCCCGGCGTGAGCTTCGAGACATCCAGCGGGAGATCGTCGCCCTCACGCATGCCGAGCGGCGTGGCGTTGACGACGATGTCGAAGCCCGTGGGGTCGGGCGGGCCGACACTCGCCTTGGTGCCCGGGAATGCTTCCGCGACCTTGGCGGCGACTTCCTCCGCCTTCGCCGCGGTGCGGTTGGCGAGCGTGAGCTCGCCCACTCCCCCGTGGGCCAGGGCGAAGGCAATCGCCCTTCCGGCGCCCCCGACGCCCGCGAGCAGCACCCGCTTGCCCGCCGGATCGTGACCCGCCCGCTTGAGCCCGGTCAGGAACCCGGAGCCGTCGGTGTTGGCGCCGACCAGTTTCCCGTCGGGCTCCCGGCGGATGGCATTCACCGCCCCGATGAGCCTGCCCAGGCCGACGACCTCGTCGCACGCATCGGCGATCGGTCCCTTGTGGGGCATGGTCACGCCCATCCCGGCGAGGTTCCGCCAGCCCTTGAGAGCGCGGACGAGCGACGGCATGTCTTTGGGCGCGACATCGATCGAGACCGCGACCGCGTCGATCTCGCGCTCCCGGAACGCCCGGTTGAAGGTCTGCGTCGCCCGGACGTGCGCCGACGGATGGGCCAGGTGCGCGTACACGCGGGTCTTGCCGGTGATTTCCTTGGCCGCCATGTTCGCCTCTTCCTTTCTCGAAGATCAGTCCACGTGCATGGGCTCAGGGTTTCACCATGACCTTGAGTGTATCGCCAGACGCGAACCGGTCGTAGGCCGCCCGCACGTCTCCCAGAGGGAAAGCATGCGTCGCCAAGGCCTTGGCGTTGAGCTTTCCCTCCAGGACCATCTGCTGGTTTTCGTAGAACTCGGGTATGGTGAAGTAGAACGAGCGAATGGCGGTGATATCGTTGAGCATCCACTTCAGCTTGGGACGTTCCAGCTCGAGCTTGCCCCAATGCTCCCCTACCAGGTTGACCGTGCCCCCTGGTGCGACCAGGTCAAGCGAATGCCAGATGGTTGCCGGACTGCCCACGGCCTCGAATACGATCTCCACCCCGTAGGGGAAATCGGCGCGGATGCGCCGCTCCAGGCTCTCCTGGGTGGGGTCGATGGGGATCCCGCCCAATGCCTCGACCTGCTGCCGGCGAAAAGCCGAGAGCTCGGACACGTAGACTACCGGGACGCCGAGAGCCTTCATCCCAGCCAGGGCGCCGATGCCAATGGGCCCAGCCCCGAGGATCAATGCGCTCGCCCGCTGCCAGCACCGCGAGAGGCGGAGGGCGTGCCCGGAGGTGCCGATGGTGTCGAGCAGAATGACCGCCTCGTCAAAGGAGAGGCGGTCGTCCATGATCAGGGCGTTACGGTCGGGCACGACCATGTACTCGGCGTAGCCCCCGTTGGTGGCCCAGCCCAGCAAGCCCTTCATGTTGGGGCAGAGGTTGCCCTGTCCTTTCTTGCAGTACGGGCACTCTCCACAGTGGATCGGGATATACGCCGCCACGCGTGCGCCAGCTAGAGTCTTGGAGCCTGGGCCTGTTTCTACCACGGTCCCTGCGACCTCGTGGCCGGGGATGAGGGCAAACCCGCTCCTGAGGATCTTCCGGTCCGAGCCGCAGACCCCGTTGGCTGCCACCCTGATCAACACCTCACCTTCACCCGGCTTCGGCGTCGGCACATCGGTAAGCTCGATCTCCTCATTCCCGCGGAAGTATGCTGCGCGCATGTCCTCTCCCACTCCTCCCCGCGCCTTGGCGCGGGTCGTCGATCCGGATTCGAGGGCGGTTTCCATAGCGCTGCCACGCGACGCGACACGATCCGTCAGCCCTTGATCGCGCCGGCAGTCAGCCCCCGGATGAAGTGCCGCTGCATCAGAACGTAGACGATGATCACGGGAATCGTGGCCATCGAGAGTGACGCGAACACGGGACCCCATTCAACTTGGTCGCTGATGAAGATCTGCAGCCCCAGGGGAATCGTCCGCAAGTTCGGATTCCGGATCGCCACCAGGGCCAGGACCAGCTCATTCCAGGCGTTGACGAATTGCAGAATGGCCACGGCGGCCAGGCCGGGGCCGGAAATGGGCAGGACGACCCGCCAGAAGGCATCGAAGTCGGAGCAGCCATCGATCCTGGCCGCCTCTTCGAGCTCATGAGGGATCGTGTCGAAAAAGGCGCGCAGCAGGAATATGGAAATGGGCAGCCCGCTAGCGGCATAGGGGAGGATGAGCACGAGATACGTATTGGTGAGGTGGAGGCTCACGAGCACCGTGTACAGGGGAATGATCATGGCTTGCATGGGCACGATCAATGTGAAGATGAACATGAGGAACAAGGCCCGGCTGCCCACGAAGTCGAACTTGCTGAAGGCGTAGGCGGCCAATGAGGCACCGACCAGAATGCAGGCCACCGTCCCCACGGCAACGACGGTGCTGTTCACAATATACCCGGTCATGCCCATCTGAACGGCGCGGGCGTAGTTCTCCAGGAGAAGCGCATGCGGCAGGCCCCAGAGGTTTGCATACATCTCGGACGTGCTCTTGAACGATTGGAGCACCATCCAAAGGACCGGGTAGCCGATGATGGCGGTGCAGCCAATCAGTATCCCGTAGCGCAGCACCACGACGAGCAGAGAGCTCGGGCTGAACCTCTGGTGTGTCTGCATGCGCAAACGGCCTCGGGGCAGAACCTGGTCCGCCACCGACTCAGTTATACTCTTCGGCGCGCCCGCCCCTCATCAGGCGAATCTGCGCCAGGGAGAGGGCAATCACTATCAGCATCAGGACGATCGAGATCGCGGCCCCGTAGCCCAGCTTGTAGAACTCGAAGGCTTGCTGGTAGGATTCAAGAACCACGACGTTGGTGGAGTTGTTTGGACCACCCCTGGTCATCACGTAGACGAGATCGAAGACGTTGAAGGCGCCCATCAACGCGATCGTCACGTTGACGACCATGATCGCCCGGAGCATGGGCACCGTGACATGCCAGAACTGCCGCCACGCTGCTGCCCCGTCGATCACAGCGGCCTCGTACAGGACGGGAGGGATGGCCTGCAAGCCGGCCAGATAGATGACCATGTGGTAGCCGAAGAACTTCCAGATGTCGACGATGATCAGGGAGTACAGGCTGAGGTGTGTGCTGCCCAGCCACGCCGCCTGGAAGTTGCCGAGGCCGATCCTCTGCAGGAGATTATTGAGCAGGCCGAACTGGTAGTTGTAGATCCAGCTCCACAGGATGCCGACGACCACCAGGGACATCACGACGGGCATGAAGAGCGTCGTCCGAAAGAAGGCTCGGCCGCGGAGTTCCGCGTTGAGGATGACGGCGAGTGCGAGCGCGAGGACGTTCTTGCCGATGACCGTCCCGATGGCGTAGATGGCGTTGTGCGAGAGCGAAAGCCAGAAGAGCGAGTCCTCGAACAGTGCTTCCCGGAAGTTCGCCAGGCCGACGAAGGCCATCGGCGCCATGCCATCCCACTTGTGGAGGCTGAGGAACAGGCCGAATAGCAGCGGATAGAGGCGGAACACGCAGAAGAGGGTGAGCGCGGGCAACAGCCAGAAGTAAGGCTGTAGCCGTGCTGGCCGTGCCATGCGGCCCCTCGAGAGCGCTTGGGGGGCGCTGATTCCGCTGGTCACGTACTGCCCTCGTTGGTGGGGCGCCCGATGCCGGATCGGCCAAGCCTGGTCCGCCGGCGTGGCATCAGGCGCCCCCCGGTATGATCTCGCAGGAAACCCGCACGATCGTCAGCGCTGCTCAGCCAACATACTTGTAGCCGTCGGTGACCAGCTTGTCGTAGGTCGCCTGCACCTCCTTGGCGGCCTGCTCGGGTGTCTTCTGGCCCATGACACCCGCCTGCAGCACCGTCCGGAACGTATTGGTCAGCTCGGGTGGCCAGAACCAGTCAAGATACAACCGGAAATTATCAAGCATGCCGACGAGCTTCGGGGTGACGGGATCCTCGCCCCCCTTGGAAGTCGTGGTTGTCCCCAATGCGGTGCCCAGTGTCCGGCACACGTGATCGATGTACACGTCCCGGGTGAGGAACTCGCAAAACTCGATGGCGATCTCCTTCCGACTGCTGTCGATCTTGCTGCTGATGGCCAGCGAACTGCCGATACCGCCGGGGAACCGCCGCGGGGCCTTCTGGCTGATGAGCTGCGGCGGCAGCTCCACGTCGAAGTCCATGCCCTGTGTGCTGGCCTTGCGCACTCTGCCTATGTAGCTGGTAAACATCAGCCAGAAGGCGGCCTTGCCGTTGACAAAGGTGGCCAGCGCCCCGTCCCGGTCGAGCGTTTGAACCCCCTCGATGAACAGGCCCTGCCGGCCCAGATTGAAAACGGCGTCGAAGGCCGCGACCGCTTCGGGCTCGGTGAACTTCCGTTCCCCCTTGAGCGAGGCGATGGTCCGCTGGACGGACTGGTCGCCGGTCGTCTGGGCATAGGCGGTGAAGAACCAGACCGGCCAGTAGAAGATGAGCTGGCCGGCATGGGTGAAGGGGGCGACGCCCGCCTTCTTGAACTCCCCCTTCATGGCCACGAGATCGGCGATCGTCTCGGGGTATGGGACGCCGAGTCTCTTGAGGATGGCCCGGTTGGTGAAGATCACCCAGCCGGTCATGCCCTCGATCGGGAGCGCGCAGAGCTTGTTGTTGATGATGTGACTTTCCAGCGCGATCGGGCGGAAGCGATTCTTGAACGGGATGTCCGACAGGTCCAACAGTTGGTTGCCTGCGGCCATGGCCCGCAGGAACTGCCCATCGGGCATCAACAGATCGAGCTGCTCGCCGGCGAAACTGGCGGCGGTGTACCCCGCGACCCACCGCTCTATCGAGCTGTACGTCCACTGCACATCCACCCCTGGATGGCCTGCCTTGAAGTCATCGACAACCTTCTGGAATCCCTGTTCGAGCGTGCGCTTGGCGAACATGTTGACCTTGCCCCGGTAGCTGCTTGGTCGCACCGGGGCCTGCGCGAGGGCCGGCGATGAATACCCGCCGGCGACCGCGAGCGTCGCCGCGGGCACCGTGTACAGGAACTGGCGACGGCTCAATCCGCCCGCCTTCCCAGGGTGCTGCCTGGCCTTCATCGCGCTCCTCCTTCCCCCCCAGCAATAAGGTATTGGCCCGAGACGACCCGTGGAGTTGCTCCTCGCCAATCAGCCAGCGTCGCCCCATCTCCCCTTTCAATCCAGGGAATGCGTCGTCCGCGCGATGATCTGATCCTGCAGCTCCTTGTCCAGCATGGAAAACAGGGCGCTGTAGCCGGCCACCTTCACCACCAGGTTCCGGTACTGCTCGGGGTGGAGCTGCGCGTCGCGCAGGAGCTCGGCGGAGAGGACGTTGAACTGCACCTGCATCCCCTTCAGGTCCACGAAGGAGCGGATCAGCGCCACGAACTTGTGTAGCTGCCCCTCCCCCCGCAGGGCCGAGGGGTGAAACTTGAGGTTCAGGATCGCGCCGTTGCTGGCCAGCACCGAGTCGAGCTTGGCCGCCGATTGCAGCACCGCCGTGGGGCCTCGCCGGTCCGCGCCGGGCGAGGGCGAGGCATTATCCGCCAGGGGCGCCCACGCCCGCCGGCCGTCGGGCGTGGCCCCCACCCGCCGGCCCTGGGGCACGTTGCCCGAGAGCGACTGGATGCTGGGGCCGTAGTAGCCCCCCCGGGGCGGCGTATACCGGGTGATCTCCTGCGCGTACTGGCGGAACAGATCGGCCGCGAGCAGGTCCACGGAGTCGTCGTCGTTGCCGTACTTGGGGGCGCGGTTCAAGAGGAGCTGCCGGATCTCCTCGCCGCGAGGTCCCTGGAAATCCGTGCGCAAGGCCTCCATCAGCTCGGCTCCCGTGAGCCGTCGCTCGTCGAAGGCCAGTTTCTTGATCGCCGCCAGCGAGTCAGCCGCGTTGGGGATGCCCTGCACCAGACTCTGCAGGTTCCGGTAATTCGGGCCGCCGCCCCTGGACACGTCCCGGCCGATCTCGAGCCGGTGATCCAGGAGGGCCGAGAGGAACGGGGTCGGCGTCAGCTCCTCATAGACCCGGCTGGTGATGCCGTCCAGGATCGGCACCAGGCCCAGGTAGTAGCGGAGCTGCCGCCGGAAGGCCTCCCACACCGCGTCGAACGACCGGAACGTAGACAGGGTCCCCTCCCCGGGACAGGGGCACTGGCCGGTGGCCGGATTGGTGCCCCCGTTCAGGGCCAGCTCGAGAATCTTGAGCACGTTGACGTGGCACAGGCCCCCGTTGCCGGTGTTGAACTTGCCGGCGACCTGGAATTCCGAGCAGCCCATCACGCACCAGTCGCGTGCATCCTCCAGCGGGAGACCCGCGTTGAGCAGGGACGGGATGACCACCTCGTCGCTGAAGAAGCCGGGCATCCCGCCGCCGTGGTTCAGCACGCAGCGTGAGGCGGCCAGGAGGAACTCGTCGGGTGAACCGTCGTGCACGCGCACCACGACCGTCGGCTGGGGAAGCTGCAGGTTGGCGGTCGCCTCCAGGCAGATGTAGGAGAGTTCGTTGGTGGCCTCCCGTCCCGCGGAAGTCTGCCCGCCCAGGGTGATGGCCTGGAACATCGGGTAGCCGCTCAGGAACTGAGCGGCCGCCCACTCGCGCACCTTGTTGACCTCGCAGCACTTGAGCCAGAAACACTCCACCAGCTCCAGGGTCTGGGCGCGGGTCAGCCGGCCGGCCTCGAGATCGGCAGCGTAATAGGGATACACGGTCTGGTCGAAGCGGCCGGGGCTGATGGAGTGGCCGTCGGATTCCACCTGGATGAGGAGCTGCAGAAACCAGTAGAACTGCAGGGCCTCGTGCAGGGTGCGGGCAGGATAGGCCGGCACCCGGCGGCAGATCGCAGCGATCTGGCGGAGCTCCGCCTGCCGGGTCCGATCGGCCTCGTCCGCGGCCATCTGTTCGGCCAGCGCGCCGTAGCGCCCAGCGTACGCGATCGCCGCCTCCAGGGCGATGATGACGCTGTGATAGAACAGCCGCTTGTCGAGGTTCTCGGGGCGGCGCAGGTCCAGGCCGCCCAGCATCGTTTGGGCCTGCTCGATCAGGCCGGTGAAGCCGGTGCGGATCACGCGGCCGTAGCCGGCGACCACGTGGCCATCGCCGCTCCCGGTGCGGCCGAAGTTGGTCATGACCTGGTTCACGCAGGACGAGGAGGCATCGTAGGCCGCCAGCACCTCGGCGGGGAGGAGCTGGGCGTTGAGCGCCCCCACCAGATCGTTGTGCGTCTTGCCCTGCCAGTAATCCATCACGCCCAGGAGCGCCGCCTCGGTTGCGGGACTCACCCGGAAGGGGTCGATGCGACGGGTCGGCAGGTCGTGCAGCTCGCGCCGAAGCCAGGCCACGGCGAACTCGGGGAAGAAGGGCGCCGCCCGCGGCGTGCTGGCCTGGTTACCCACCAGCAGCTCTCCAGGGGAGATGTAGATGCTCATCCCGCGCAGGATGGCGGCGAAGCCGGCGGCGCGGCGGGTGAGGATCGGCCGTCCCTCCGTCTCCCGCCAGGCCGCGGTCAGTAGCTCCGCGCGCTCGGGGCAGAGCGCCGGCTCGGAGGCCAGGAGATTTTCCCTGAGCGACTCGGTGCGCTTGTTCACCGTCGACCCCCGAGCCCGGATTATTCACGGAAAAGCCGTGAATAATCCGGGCTTACATGCCCATGCCCATTCCCGCGATAGCATGACGCATGGTCCGAGGCGCACCGGGCAGCGGCCCCGCGTCCCACGGCATGGATGCGGTGTCGAGACGCCCCCGGGGATGCTTGAGCCGTCCCGGGCCACTAACCCCAAGAGATCTTGTTAAGCCCGGATTGTTCGCGAACCGCGTTCGCGAAGAATGCGGGCTACCCCAGCGTGCACGCCACGCCCCGCTCGCGTACGATCCCGGCCAGCTCCTCGAGCCGCTCTTGCGAAGGCGGCTCGAGGTGTGCGAGCATGGATTCCCGGCCGCAGCGGGCGTACTTGCCGGCGCCGTAGGGGTGGTAGGCCAGCATCTCAACCCCGGCGACCGCGGGCAGGCCGGCGACGAACTCGGCCAGGGCCGCCATGTTCTGCGGCCCATCGTTATGCCCCGGGATCACCGGCACCCGCACCCGGATCTCCACCGTCCCCAGCCTCGCCAGCCCTCTGAGGTTGCTCAGAATCAGATCGTTGGGCACGCCCGTCAGTCGCAGGTGGGCGTCGGAGTCCATGTGCTTTATATCATATAAGACCACGTCCAGGTGCTCGGCGATTGCGGCCAGCTGCGGCCAGTCGCAGTGACCACAGGTCTCGAGGGTCGTGTGCAGGCCCCGCCGGCGGCATTCCCGCAGGAGGTCCCGCACGAATCCCGCCTGTGCCGTCGGCTCGCCGCCACTCACCGTCACCCCGCCGCCCGACTGCCGATAGAAGGCGCGGTCCTTGAGGACCTCCACCATCACCTCGGCTACCGTCATGGAACGACCAAAGAGCCGGCGGGCGTCGGCGCAGCAGTTCTCCACACAGCCCCCGCAGCCTCGACACAGAGCCGGATCGTGCGTGATGCGGTCCTCGGTATCGCGGCGAGCGGCCCCGCTCGGACAGGCCGCCAGGCACCGCCCGCAGGCGATGCAGCGCTCGGCGAAGAAGAACAGCTGGCTCCGCGCCTCCTGACCCTCTGGATTGGCGCACCAGAGGCAGCGCAGCGGGCAGCCCTTGAGGTACACCATGGTGCGGATCCCGGCGCCATCGTGGACGGCGTAGCGCTCGATACTGAAGATGTTCCCTGGCAACTCCACCCCGCCCCTCCGCCTACTTTTTCACCCACTGTCCGCCGTCCTGCTGGATCCACCAACCCGGGGATGACTTGTCGCGCCAGCTATTGGCAAAGAGCCTCTCCACCTCGGGGAGTGTGTTCATGGCAAGGTTGTTTCCCTTGATGATCTCGGTATAGAGGGACCGGCGGTCTGCATTCTCCTGCTCGACCAGGCGGTTCAGATCCGCCCGCTCCTTGAGAGACAGCGCGCTCGCGTCTCGAATGGCAAGGTAGCCGTTGTTCGTCTCCCCGATCGCGCCCTTGGTATAGAAGGGCTGCAGTTGCGGGAAGCGGCCAGCCATGGAAGATTTCAGGCCTCGAATCGCCGGCGTCGAAACATTGACGTCCACCGCCGCCTCGGCTTCGATCGGGCCCAGTCCGATCACCCGGAACTGCTCCAGGCGGCTGCTCTTGTCCTTCTTCTGCTCCGGAGTCTGCTCCGGTGGCTGCTCCGGCACCTTGCGCACGTCATCGACGATCTGGTCTGCGGCCTTCTGGATGGCCGCCGCCGGGAAATAGATGTTCACCGTGACGCATGACACGAGCACGACCACCAGCATTCCGACGAGCCATCGCTTTCTCAGCTTCATAGCACCCTCCTGCAAGGGGAGCTCAAGGTCGATCCTCCGCGCGTCCCGGTGGCGCGGTCCGCTCTTCGTTGACCCTAGCCCGCAGTATTCGCGAACGCGGCGCGCGACCAATGCGGGCTTAACAGAAGCCCTTGTGGTTGGCGGCCCGGGAGGGATCAAGCCTCCCTGGGGCGTCTCGACACCGCGCCCGTCCCGCGGGACGCGGGACTGGTACCAGATCGCCTGGCACCTTGCATCATCCCGCCGCTGGAATGGCCATTGGCATGTAAGCCCGGATCATTCACAGATGTTTCGCGAATAATCCGGGCTAGCGCGGCGATTCCCTACTCTACGCTGATCTGGCCGGGTTCTGCCTGGGATGCCCACACCCGATCGATGCGCTCTGCCATGTCCCTGTAGCTGATCACGTTCTCCGGGTTCTGGTTGACCACATCCACCCCGCGCAGCAAGCCACGCCGTACCAGGTATTCCTTCCCGCCTTCGTGGATCGTGCCCCTGACGGAGAACTGATCGTTGTTCAGCACGCATCGAATGCCGATCCTGCTGTACGGGTAACTCTTGAACATCTGTGTGATCCAGGTGTTCAATCCACTGCTCGCGCCCGTCCCGAGGATCGAGATGCTCTGGATCGCCTCGATGCTGATCCACTGCGATACGCCGGGAGCGTCGATGGACTCGACCTCGAGGTCGAAGCTCGCCGGTTGCCCGTACTCCAGCACGAAATTCTTGAGAAAGCCTTGAATCACACCAGACACCTTGCCGACATCGATCTTCTTCGTCAGCTCCTCGAGGCTGATATTCCTGAACGTGATATCGCCGCCGAGCCGTCTCGAGGGCAGGGCAAGGTTTTCCGCAAAGAAGTTGCTGGCCTCGACCTCGCCGCCGAACACCTGGACCTTCGCGGTTCCCTCGGAAACGAGCCGGTTGTTCTCGTAGCGCATCAGCCCCAGATCGGCGTCGATGGTCCCGGCATACTCCGTCCCCGTCAGGGTTCGCGTCAGGCGGCCCAAATCGACGCCATCTATCTTGACGCCGAATCGGTAGCGGCTGGGAGACAGCAGATCGTCGATCTGCACGCCGTAGAGCTGAATCTTCCCGCCAAAGAACGGGACGCTGACGGGCTCGGGCATCTCCAGCCTGTTCTGTTCCACCTGCAGGGGGATCTGGAGAGGCTCGAGCGTCAGTCGTCTCCTGTGAACGGCGCCAACGCGCAGGAATCCCGGCTCGGCAGGAGAGGCCGTGTTCCCGCCAGCGCTCGGATACCGGAGTTCAAACGGCAAGCGCACCGCCAAGTCCTGAACGCTCGCCTGCACGTCCGGAGCCGTCAGTGTCGTGTCGGTCATCCGGTACTCCCCGCTGATGGCGGTGGTGGCCCCCTCGTGTCGAACCATGGTGTCAAGGGTGGAAGTGCCGGTGACCGAGAGGGATGCGAGCTTGGGCAGGGATTCCTTGAGGTACGCTCCCAAGAGGGCTTGGACGAGTCTGGCATGCGAGACGTCGGCGGCCTTGACTCGGAGCGTCCACTCGCTTCCCGTCCCATCGGCGCGGAACGAGTAATCACCCGTTTGGAAGAAATCCAGCCGGCCCTGCAGCGAAAACTGCCGGTGGTCTTGCCCCCGGAGAAACCCGTCCGCCGCGAGCGAAGCTCGCTGGTCGGCGAGGTTGTTGTAATGCCCACCCCAGAGATACTCCCCACCCTGCCCCTCCGACCTGAGATCGAAACTCAGCGTCTGGCCCGGAGCCGCCCGCTGCAGTTTCAAGACGATCTTCCCGTTCATTCCCTGCGCCGCTTTCGTCCCGTCAGGGGAGCTGAATCCGCCCTGGCTGAACGAAAACGCGACGTTGCCGTTGAATGCGAGCTGATCTTTCGCATAGGTCCCTTGCAGTTCCGTCTCGACTCCGCCCCTTCCCTGCACCGTCCAGGCAGCATACGCTTCCGGCAGGAAGGGTCGAATGATGGCATACGCCTGCGCGAGATCAATGGACGTCGCGGATAGCTTCGCCCCCCACGGCCACTCCCCTCGTAGCACCGCCCGTGCTGTTCCCGTGATGCTCCCAAGGCTCGGGCTCGCCCCCCTCAGGGCAGTGATGGCGAACGTGTCCGACCCCTGGTCGTACGCCACCTCGGTCGCAATGTTGAGACCGCCCAGGGATACCGTCCGATCCCCGCTGGTGTATTTGCCGGAGTCGAGGGCAAGCTCGAGCATCCCCTTGCCGTATGGTCTCGGACTCATCCCGGTAAGCTGAATATCCCCCTTGATCGTGCCGCTGGCTGCCATCGTCGCCTCGCCACCGGCCGTGACGTCGAGATGGGTCTGAAAGGTGATACCGCCGCCCGTCTTTGACGAGAAGTTCTTGATGGTGAGATTGGCGTTGCTCAACCGGACTGCCTGGTGTCCCCCTTCGAACGCCAGCTGAGCTTCCGCATCCCGGATGATGAGCGACCGAATGGTGGGCAGCTTCTCGAGGAGCGACAGGTCGCCTCCCGGGCCTCCCCCCAGCCGGAAGCTGAATTTCGGATGCTGGAGCTCGAGCTGTTCGATCTCCCCCTGAATCAGCATCTCGAGCGAGTTCTTGACCGTGACGTTGGCGGCGAGCATGAGCGTGCCGCCATCGCGAAGGCTCTTCACGCTGAGACCGGAAACGGACCCCGACAGATTGGGCGAGATGGAGATCGATTGGACGCTGACGTCATAACCGAACGACCGGGCCAGGCGGGTCAGAAGCGCGGGCGAGTGGAGAGCGGCGAACAGGACCCCGAGCAGAATGGCGCAGCAGGTAAGAACTCCAAGCAGAACCCACCGGATGTGCTTGCGTGGCGTAAGGGGTCTCATG
>Ga0335084_10004069_pt1 | contig 14401 bp, 19 predicted proteins | sample Lox_Sample_44_FD_206721 | JGI IMG/M metagenome (GOLD analysis project Ga0335084, IMG submission 206721) | Soil microbial communities from Loxahatchee National Wildlife Refuge, Florida, United States - Lox_Sample_4.4 | ecosystem: Environmental > Terrestrial > Soil > Wetlands | place: USA...
CTGAGATCGGCAAGTACAACGCCGGGCAGAAGTACCTGTTCTGGACGCTGGTCGCCTGCATGGCGCTCCTTCTGCTGACCGGCATCGTGATGTGGCGTCCCTACTTCGCCGAGGCCTTCCCCATCGGGCTCAACCGCGTCGCCGTGGTGATTCACGCGCTCGCCGCGTTTGTGTTGATCATGGGAATCATCCTGCACGTCTACGCCGCGATCTGGACCAAGGGCTCCATCCGCGCCATGACGCGCGGGAAGGTGAGCGAGGCGTGGGCGCGCCACCACCACCGCGGCTGGTACCGGCAGATGACGGGCAAGTGAGCGCGCGGCAGGCGGGCGGCGCGCCAGCACACGCCGCGATCCGCATCGTCCCGCAGGAAGAGATCGGGCGCGGCGCGTCCGAGTCGCCGCCGATCCGGCTGCCCGAGCGCGGCAGCTTCTTCGTCGCGCGCGCCGAGCGCCTCCGCGTCCTCGCCGCGCGACAGTCCGACGGCAGCTATCTCGAGCTTCTGGCGCTGGTCTCGGACGCGCAGCAGGCGGCGCTCGCCGCGCACCCGGGCGTGCCGGCGTGGCGCGACGCGCTGAAGACGATCGCGGCCCAGCTCGCGCCGCGCCTGCCGATGCGCACGGCTTCGTTCGTTTCCGGTCTCGCCTCCGCCTCGCCCGCATACCTGGAGACGCTGGGCAGGCGGGTCATGGACTTCGACTATCCGGCGCTCGAGGCGCGGGTGGTCCCTTTCGTCGGCGCGGCGCTGCAGGTGCATCGGCTCGCGCATGCGGTCTCGCTCGGCGCGTCGGCCTTCCGGCAAGCCGGCCTTTCGAACGCCTGCCCGGTCTGCGGCTCGCCCCCGGTCGCCGGGGCTTTGCGCATCGACGTGCCGATCGCGGGAAGCCGCTACCTGCACTGCGCGCTCTGCGGCGCGGACTGGCACGTGCCGCGGGGACAGTGCCCGCAGTGCGACGCGCGGGAGAAGCTCGCCTATTTCCACGTCGAGGGCGGCGGCGAGCTGGTCAAGGCCGAGGCGTGCGACGAATGCCGCACGTACCTCAAGGTGGTCAACCAGGAAAAGGACCCGCTTGCCGACCCGGTGGCGGACGACCTCGCCACGCTCGCGCTCGACGTCCTGATGGATGAATCCGGCTACCAGCGCGCCGGTCCCAATCTGTTCTTCGTTCCCGGACAGACCTAGCCCGCCATGAAAGCTGTCGCGCGTGACGCGCAGCCGAAAAACCTCGAGGCGCTGCCCTCGGTGGACCGCATCCTCGGCTTTGCCGAAATCAAGTTGCTGGCCGTTCGGTTCGGCCGCGAGCCCGTGCTCGCCGCCGTCCGCTCCCTGCTGAAGGATGTCCGTTCCGGCGCGGCCGCGCCGGAATGGTCGGGCGCTGCGCTTGCCTCGCATCTTTCTCCCTCCCTCGAGAAGCAATCGGCTTCGAGGCTGCGAAGGGTCATCAATCTGACCGGTACGGTCCTGCATACCAACCTGGGCAGGGCGCTGTTGCCGCAGGAAGCCGTCGAGGCGGTCGCGCTCGCCATGACGAGCGCCTGCAACTTGGAGTACGACCTCGACTCGGGCGGGCGCGGCGACCGCGATGACCTGGTGGCCGACCTGCTGCGCGAGCTGACCGGCTGCGAGGCGGCGACGATCGTCAACAACAACGCCGCCGCGGTGTTCCTCGCGCTCAACACGCTCGCGCGCGGCAAGGAGGTGGTGATCTCGCGCGGCGAGCAGATCGAGATCGGCGGCGCCTTCCGCATGCCCGACATCATGGCGCGCGCCGGCTGCCGGCTGCGCGAGATCGGCACCACCAACCGCACGCACCTGCGGGACTACGCCGAAGTGATCGGGCCGAAGACCGCGCTGATCCTGAAGGCGCACACGAGCAACTACGCGGTGCAGGGCTTCACCGCTTCGGTCGACGAGGCGGCCCTCGGCAAGCTGGCGAAGGAGAAGGGTGTCCCCTTCATGGTCGACCTGGGCAGCGGCGCGCTGGTGGACATGACCCGTTGGGGCCTGCCGAAGGAGCCGACGGTGCGCGCTACGCTCGCGCACGGCGCCTCGATCGTCACCTTCAGCGGCGACAAGCTGCTCGGCGGCCCGCAGGCGGGAATCATCGCCGGCGACGAGGACCTGGTCGCGCGGATCAAGAAGAACCCGATCAAGCGCGCGCTGCGCGTGAACAAGATGACGCTGGCGGCGCTCGAGGCGGTGCTGGCGCTGTACAGGGATCCGGATCGGCTGTCGGTGCGCCTTACTACCCTGCGGCTTCTTTCGAGGAAGAGGACCGAAATAAGGGCTCTCGCAGAGAGGCTCTTTCCCGCAGTCGTGCAGGCGCTGGAAGGCAAGGGCAGCGTCACAGTGGAGGACTGCTCGAGTCAGATCGGCAGCGGCGCCCTGCCCGTTGAGTCGCTGCCCAGTTCGGGGTTTTCAATAAGAGTATTGAAACCCGGCAAAGGCGAAGGAAGGTTCCTGTCGGGCGTCGAAGCCGCGTTCCGCAGGTTGCCCGTACCGGTCGTCGGCCACATCTCCGAAGGCGCATTCCGCCTCGACCTGCGCTGCCTCGAAGGGGAGGATGAATTCGTTTCGCTTCTTGCCAAGCTGCAAATTCCATGATCGTCGGCACGGCCGGTCACATCGACCACGGCAAGACCTCGCTGGTGAAGGCGCTCACCGGCGTCGACACCGACCGCCTTAAGGAAGAAAAGGCGCGCGGCATCTCGATCGAGCTGGGCTACGCCTATCTGCCGCTCGAGGACGGCTCGGTCCTCGGCTTCGTCGACGTGCCGGGGCACGAGAAGTTCGTCGACCACATGGTGTCGGGCGCCAGCGGGATCGATTTTGTCCTGCTCGTCGTCGCCGCCGACGACGGACCGATGCCGCAGACCGTCGAGCATCTGGAGATCGTCCAGCTGCTCCGCGTGCGCGAGGGCGCCGTGGTGCTGACCAAGGTGGACCGGGTCGACGCCGCGCATCGCGCGGAGGTCGAGACGGAGCTGCGCACGCTGATGGCGCCGACCTTCCTGCGGAATTCGAGGATCTTTCCGGTGTCCGGCGTGACCGGCGAAGGACTCCCGCAGCTGAAGGAATTTCTTTCGGAAGAGAATCGAAGCGTTCGGCACGCGCGCGCCGGTGCGGGTTTCCGACTGGCGATCGACCGCAGCTTCACGCTCGGCGGCACCGGCACGGTGGTGACCGGCACGGTGTTCGCGGGAGAGGTGAAGGTAGGCGACGAAGTGCGGGTGACGCCTTCCGGGGCGTCGGCGCGCGTGCGCAGCATCCATGCGCAGAACCGCGCCGCCCAGGCGGGACGCGCCGGCGAGCGCTGCGCGCTCGCCCTTCCCGGTATCGCGAAGGACGCGATCGCGCGCGGCGAATGGGTCGTTGCGCCGGCGCTGCACGCGCCGACCGCGCGCTTCGATGCGCGCCTGCGCCTCTCGGCGCGCGAGGCGAAGTCGCTGCGGCACTGGAGCGCGGTGCATCTGCACCTTGGAGCGGCGCACGTCATGGCGCGCGTCGCGCTGCTCGACGCCGACCCGCTCGCGCCGGGCGCCGATTGCCTGGCGCAGATCGTCGCCGAGAAGCCGCTCGGTACCCTTGCGGGCGATGCATTCGTGCTGCGCGACGCCTCGGCCACGCGCACGCTCGGCGGCGGGCGCGTGATCGATCCGTTCGCACCGGTTCGCAAGCGCCGCTCGCCCGAGCGCCTGGAGGCGCTGCGCCGCATGGAGGCGGGCGACTTCGCGGCTCTCGTCGCGCATTCGCCGCACGGACTGGACCTGAGGGCCTACGCGCGCGCCCACAACCTCATCGGCGCCGGAATAGATTCCCGGATGCATCGCGTGACCGAAGGCGACCTCGATTACGTCTTCTCCGCGGAAGCGTGGACCAAGCTCACGGCACGCGTCCCGGAGCGGCTCGCCGACTACCACGCGAAGCGTCCCGACGAGCTGGGGCCGGACCTGGGCCGCATCCGCCGCATGTGGTTCCCGCAGCTCGACGCGCCGGTCGTCGCGGCCGTCGCAAGCTCGCTGCAGAACGCCGGCAAGCTCACGCGCAGCGGCCCGTGGTGGCACCTGCCGGCGCACCGCGCCGAGTTCAGCGCGCGCGACAAGACGCTCTCCGAGGCGATCCTGCCGCTCGTCGAGGGGCACGAGTTCGACCCGCTGTGGGTGCGCGACCTCGCCAAGCGCTGCCGCGCCGGCGAGCAGGAGGTGCGCTCGCTGCTGATCCGGCACGCACGCCGCGGCGAGGTCTACCAGGTGGTGAAGGATCTTTTCTACGCGCGCTCGGCCATCGAGCGCCTGGCGCGCATCGCGCGCGAGCTCGACGCCGAGAGCGGCGCGGTGCGCGCCGCCGAGTTCCGCGACCGCGTCGGCCTCGGCCGCAAGCGCGCCATCCAGATCCTGGAATTCTTCGACCGCATCGGGCACACCCGGCGCGCGCGCGACGACCACCGCGTGCGCTCCGACAGCCCGCTCGCGGTCGCGAACGACATTGAGCAGACACGGAAGAGACTCGCCCCCGGCGGGGCGGCCGGGCTTCAAACCCGGTAAGGGGCGTCAGACGTTCCTTGGTGGGTTCGACTCCCATTCTCTTCCGCCATCCTCGGAGGCCGCATGAGGCGCGCGCTGGACCCATGGCGCGGCCGATGGCGTCGCCTTCCATAACGTTCTCCTCGCCCACCTCGCCGCGAGCGGCAGCCATCCCGGCTTCTTCGGCGAGCTCGCCGAGGCCGGCTCGCAGGAGGAGGCGATCCGCCGCGTCGCCGCCGGCGGGGCCGACGCCGCGGCCATCGACAGCACGGTACTGGAGACGGAGATGCGGCTCGCACCGACCCTCGCCGGGCGCGTGCGAAAGGTCGCCTCGCTGGGGCCGATCCCCACGTCGCCGTGGGTACTCTCGTCGCTGGTGGAGGCGGCGCTGCGCCGCGATCGTCGACCATCTGGCGCGGATGCACCGCGACGCGCGCGGCCGCGCCGTCCTCGCCGCTGCGGACCTGACGCGGCTGGTGAAGGTCGCGGACCGCGACTACGACCCGGTGCGGCGCGACGACGAGCTGGCGAAGCGTTACGTCGTTGCCGCCTGACGCAGCGTAGCGGTTCTCAAAAGACGAGCGTCCGCCATTCGGGGTCGAGCGCGCGCTGCGCGAAGCTGGCCGCGCCCGCCGCTCCGCCGAACTCGGCGATCATCCTTTCGCCCTCGCGCACGTGCCGCTTGAGGGCCGTGCTGCAGCCAACGAAGCGCACACCCTCGGCGGCGACTTCGGTCATGTACTGCCTTATCTCCCGATTCTCTGCGTCTGCGACCAGCAGGCGCACGGTCCTGCCGGAGAAATGCATCTCCACCTCGGCGTCGAGTGCGGCGGCCGCGGCCGCGTACACGAAGGGCGCCCGCAGCAGCTCCGGCTCATCGAGCGGCGCCGCCCAGAGGAGGATGGCGAGCTTCTCGGTGCCGCCGCTCAAGCGAGGATCTCCCCATCGGGCTCGGCCGCCTTCACCCGCGTCGCATAGGCTTCGCGCTCCACCAAGGCGCTCCGCTCGTCCTGCCAGCGCAGCGGGGCGCCGCGAACCAGCCAGCCGTCGCCGTAGGGATCGGCATTGATGAGCTCGGGTCGCTGCACCGCCGCCTCGTTCACCGCGTCGAGGCGCAGGCTGAGCGGCGCATGGATGGCGACGAGGGTCTTCGCCACTTCGATCACGCCGAGGCTCCGGTCGGCTTCGATGTCGAGGCCGACGCGCTTGGGCGTGAAGGCGAGGATCTCGCCTGCGAAATAGGCGCCGTAGCTCGTCGCGCCGATCACGACGTCGCCGCCCTCGCGCCGGATCCAGACATCGTGCTCCGGGTGATAGAGCAGCCCGGCGGGGAAGCGGCCGCGAAAAGGTTCTTTCACAGCCGCACGTAGCCGCGCTGCAGCGCGGCGAGCAGGACCCAGCCGAGCACGAAGCCCAGACCGACGTTCCAGACGCAGCATCCCGCGGTAACCAGCGTCGCGAAGCGCTCCGCCTTGTCCTTGCTGAAGTCGCACGAGCCGAGCGCGAGCTGTGCGCCGGTCAGGAACAGCACCACGCCGAGGACCGGCGGCGGAACGAACCTGAGCAGCGTGGCGACCGAGTCGCTGAAGAAGAGGGCTAGCAGGCAGAGCAGGGCGCCGAGGATCACGACCGCGCCGCCCGTGCGCGCGCCGAAGCGCGTATGGCCCGCCATGCCGCCCGCGCCGTGGCACATCGGCACGCCGCCGACGGCGGCGCCGAAGAGATTCATCAGTCCGGTGCTGATCGATACCTGCCGCTCCGACAGCGGGCGGTCGGGAAACAGCCGGTTGTTCTCCTCCTTGATGGCGAGGATCGCGTTGCCGAAGGTGAGCGGCAGCTGCGGCAGCGCGAGCAGCACCACGCCGGCGAAGACGTCGGTCCAGGTGAAGGAAGCGAGGGCGAAGGAGGGCAGCCGGAAGCGCGGCGCGATGCTCGTGAGCTCGCCCGCGAGCGTGGGGTCGCCGGCGAGGGCCGCGACGCCGCCGAAGACGAGCAGCGCGAACATCGCCGGCAGGTGGCGATTGGTGAGGAGCACGAGGGTCAGCGCGAGGCCGAGCGCCGCGACGAGCCAGCCGGCGGCCATCATCCTCAGGCCCTCGAGCATGAAGCCGAAGCCGAGGCCGAGCACGATGCCGATCGCGATCGGGCGTGGCACCAGCCGCGACAGCCTCTGTGACAGGCCGGTCGCGCCGAGCGCGAGCCAGAACACGCCGGTGGCGAGGCCGCCGATGAACACGCCCTGCGGGGTGAGCACGATGGTCTGCGTCGCGTGGCTGGCGGCCGCGGCGCCGATCGCCTTCATCGGCTGCACGGGGACCGGCGTGCGGTAGTAGAGGCCCGCGGCGATCATCGCGACGCCGAAGGCGAGCAGGATGCCGAGCGGGTCGATGCCGACCACCGCAATGTAGGCGAGCACGAACGGCAGCAGGGTGCCGAGGTCGCCGAAGGCGCCCGCCCATTCAGCGCGGTCGAAGCGGTTGGCGGCGCGAGCGGCGCGATACGCCTGCGGGGTGGCCGGCTCGGGCATGCGTCCATGGTAGCCAAGTTTCTGAAATGCTCTGCTTCCCGGACGGTTATGAACTGGTGTTCATATCGCGGGCGCCGGCCTCAGCGCTTAGCATGCGGCCGGTCGAATGGGGGACATAGCCAACAGCCTGTCGGGCGCGGCGTCGCTGATCGCTTCGGGCGACGCGACGCTCGCGTCGATCGTCCTGCTCAGCCTCAAGGTCAGTCTTTCCGCGGTGGCGCTCGCCACGCTGCTCGGGCTTCCGCTCGGCGCGGCGATCGCGGTCGGCCGCTTTCCGGGCCGCCAAGGGCTGATCGTGCTGCTCAACGCATTCATGGGCCTGCCGCCGGTCGTGGTCGGCCTGGTCGTCTACCTGATGCTTTCGCGCGCGGGTCCGCTCGGCGACCTCGGCCTGCTGTTCACGCCGACGGCGATGGTGATCGCGCAGACGATCCTCATCCTGCCCATCATCGCGGCGCTCTCGCGCCAGGCGGTCGAGGACGCCTGGGTCGAATACGAGGAGCAGCTGCGCTCGCTCGGCGCGACCGGCATGCGGGCCGCGCTGACGCTGATCTGGGACATCCGCTTCTCGCTGCTCACCGCGGTGCTGGCCGGCCTCGGCCGCGCCTCCGCCGAGGTCGGCGCGGTGATCATCGTGGGCGGCAACATCGACGGCGTCACGCGCGTCATGACGACCACCATCGCGCTGGAGACCTCCAAGGGAGACCTGCCGCTCGCGCTGTCGCTCGGCATCGTGCTGATCACGCTCGTGCTGGCGATCAACGCCGCGGCCTACGGGCTGAAGGAAATGGCGCAGCGGCGCTACGGATGACGATGCGCGCGCCGACCTCGATCCTGCCGCTTGCCGTGCGCGACCTCAGCTTCGTCGCCGGCGGCCGCACCATCATCGAGCACATGAGCTTCGAGCTCGCCGCCGGCCCGCGCACCGTCATCCTCGGCGCGAACGGCGCCGGCAAGAGCGTGCTGATGCGCCTGATGCACGGCCTGCTGCGGCCGACGGCGGGCGAGATCGCCTGGAGCGCCGAGCATGCCGGGCGCAAGCAGGCGATGGTCTTCCAGCGGCCGGTGCTCCTGCGCCGCTCCGCTCTCGCCAACGTGCTCTACGCGCTCGAGCTCGCGGACAGCCCGCGGCCCGGGGAGCAGGCGCGGAAGGCGCTCGCCGACGTCGGCCTGTCGCATCTCGCCGACCGGCCGGCGCGCGTGCTCTCCGGCGGCGAGCAGCAGCGCCTCGCCATCGCGCGCGCGTGGGCCCTCAGGCCGCAGGTGCTGTTCCTCGACGAGCCGACCGCGAGCCTCGACCCGACCGCGCGCCACGCCATCGAGACGGCGATCGACGCGATCCACGCCGAAGGAACCAAGATCGTCCTGATCACCCACAACCTCGGCCAGGCGCGCCGCCTGGGCGACGAGGTGCTTTTCCTCCACCAGGGGCGGCTCGTCGAGCGCGCGCCGGTGGATCGTTTCTTCACACAGCCGGCTTCGGCCGAGGCCTCTGCATTCATCAAAGGAGAACTACCGTGGGTCTGATCTGGAGGATCGCATTCGCGCTGCTGATCGCGCTGCCTGCCTATGCGCAGGACAAGTTCATCACCGTCTCGTCGACCACCTCGACCGAGCAGTCGGGGCTGTTCAAATACCTGCTGCCGATATTCGAGAAGAAGACCGGCATCGCGGTGCGCGTGGTCGCGGTGGGCACCGGCCAGGCGCTCGACATCGGGCGGCGCGGCGATGCCGACGTCGTGTTCGTGCACGCCAAGCCGCTCGAGGAGAAATTCCTCGCCGAGGGCCACGGCGTGAAGCGCTACGACGTCATGTACAACGACTTCGTCCTGATCGGACCCAAGTCCGATCCGGCTGGAGTCGCGGGAGGCAAGGATATAGTCAAGGCTTTTCAACAAATACGGAAAACCCAATCGCCATTCGTCTCGCGCGGCGACAAGAGCGGCACGCACTTCGCCGAGCTCGAGCTGTGGAAGGCCGCGGGCATCGACATCGCGAAGGACAAAGGCTCGTGGTACCGCGACACCGGCCAGGGCATGGGCCCGGCGCTGAACAGCGCCGCCGGCATGAACGCCTACATCCTGTGCGATCGCGGCACCTGGCTCTCCTTCAAGAACCGCGGCGAGCTGACCATCGTCGTCGAGGGCGACAAGCGCCTTTTCAACCAGTACGGCGTGATGCTGGTCAATCCGGCGAAGCATGCCAACGTGAAGAAGGAGTGGGGCCAGGCCTTCGTCGACTGGGTGATCTCGACCGAAGGGCAGCAGGCGATCGCCGGCTACAAGATCAACGGCGAGCAGCTCTTCTTTCCCAACGCCGGGAAATGACGCGAGCCCTGCTGCTCGTCGCCTTCGCCGTGTCCGCCGTGTCCGCGCGAGCGCAGGAGACCGTCCGCCTGTACGCGGCCGGCAGCCTGCGCGCGGCGTTGAACGAGGTCGCGGCGTCGTATACCGGCGCGAAGGTCGAGGCGGTCTACGGCGCCTCGGGCCTGCTGCGCGACCGGATCGCGGCGGGCGAGCGCGCCGACGTCTTCGCCTCGGCCAACATGGACCACCCGCAATCGCTCGCCAGCAGCGGGCAGACCGGCCCAGTCCGGCGCTTCGCGCGCAACCGGCTTTGCGGCTTGGCGTCGCCGAAAGTGAACGTTACGACAGACGGCTTCCTCGACCGGCTGCTCGACCCGTCGGTGACGCTGGGCACATCGACGCCGAAAGCCGACCCGAGCGGCGACTATGCCTGGCAGCTGTTCGAGAAAGCGGAGCGGCTTCGTCCGGGCTCGTTCTCCATCCTGTCGGCCAAGGCGCGCAAGCTGACCGGCGGGCCGGACTCGCCGCCGCCGCCGAAGGATCGCAGCCTCTATGGCATGCTCGTCGCGGAGGGCAAAGCGGACCTCTTTCTTACCTATTGCACGAACGCGCTGGATGCCAAGAAGGAGAATCCGGCACTGCAGATAGTGCAGATTCCCGCCGAGCTCTCCGTGGCGGCGGACTACGGCCTGGTGGTGCTGTCCCGCTCCGACGCGGCGAGCTCCCTCGCGCAACACATCCTGTCGCCCGCCGGCCAGGCCATTTTCGTCAAGCACGGCTTCTCTTCGGGTTCCTGACGGTCTCTCACGGTCCGGCGAGGCGCCGACATGGGCTGTCGCCGGCTCGACCGGGCGGGCGAAGAAAGGCGGCGGAAAGTCACGAAAAGCCCGCCCCGAAGGCGCGCCTCGGCTGGCACGCGCTCTGCTCAAGCAAAGGCAAGCCGGCTCCGTCGAGCCGGGACCTGAGAGAGATAGGGAGAGGGAAAAATGAAAAAGCTCATCGCCGCCGCCAGCCTGCTCGTCGCGTTTTCGGCCCAGGCCGCCACGCAAGAGGCCATCCTGGACCAGATCGAGGCGAACCCCGCCGTGCCGGTCAAGCAGGAAGGCACCCAGTTCGCCGCCAAGAAGACCGAGTCGCGCAGCGTGCAAGGCTGGTACTTCGAGTAAGACACAGCAAGTCATCCAGGAGGTCCGCGCCGGAAGGCGGCGGGCCTTTTATTTGCCGCACAATACGGCCTTTCCGGGAGGACATATGAAGCTCAGTGCACGTAACGTCCTGCAGGGCAAGGTCGTCGCCATCAAGAAAGGCGTCACCACGGCGAATGTGAAGATCCAGATCGCCCGCGGCGCCGTGATCACCGCCTCGATCACCATGGAGGCGGCGCGGGAACTCAAGCTGAAGGTCGGCGATCGCGCGGCGGCGATTATCAAGGCGTCCGAGGTGATCGTCGGCAAGTGACAAACGTCCGCTTTCTCCCTGCGCACAGCGGCTCCGGCCGAATATTCCTTGCGCGGATGTGACCGCCATCACGCGGCGGCGGCGGTCGAATCTCTAATATCCCCTCAACACCTGCTTAGGGGGAATAGAGATGAACAAGATCAAAGTCGCTTTCATTGCAATCGCCGCGTCGCTCGCCGGATCCGCGTACGCGCAATCGACGATCTCTCTGTATGCCGCGGAGAGCCTGCAGCCGGCGCTCGACGAGATCGCGGCGGCGTACCTGCCGGCGCGCGTCAAGGTGCGCTACGGCGCCGAGGCCGCGCTGCGCGACCGCATCACGGCCGGTGAGCGGCCGGCGCTGTTCGTCGCGACCAACGTCGGCGATCCGCACTCGCTTACGGTGCAGGGCCTCGCCGGCCCGGTGAAGCGCTTCGCCCGCGCCCGCAACGCGGACTACGGGGTCGTGCTGGTGGACGGCGCGAGCGAAGAGGCCTGGTACTTCGAGCAGTTCATGCTCTCGCCGCAGGGCCAGGCGATCCTCGCGAAGCACGGCTTCGCGCACGGCGGCTCGGCGGACATCGCCGCGAAGTAAAGCTTCCCCCGGGCGGTAGAATCCGCCCGGATGAAAGTCTTCGGCTTCGCCGGCTGGTCGGGTAGCGGCAAGACCACGTTGATCGAAAAGCTCATCCCGCGGTTCGTCAACCGCGGGATGCGCGTTTCGCTGATCAAGCACGCGCACCACACCTTCGACGTCGACCAGCCCGGCAAGGACTCCTACCGCCACCGCCAGGCCGGCGCGAGCGAGATCCTGGTCACCTCCTCGCGGCGCTGGGTGCTGATGCACGAGCTGCGCGGCGCGGCGGAGCCCTCGTTCGAGGAGCAGCTGAAGCACTTCTCGCCCTGCGACCTGCTGCTCGTCGAGGGCTTCAAGCACGCGCCGATCCCGAAGCTCGAGGTCTGGCGCGAGGCGACCGGCGAGGCGCTGCTGCACCCGAACGACCCGCACATCGTCGCGGTGGCGAGCGACTCGAAGGTGCAGACCAAGCTGCCGTTGCTCTCGCTCGACGACGACGGCGCCATCGCGCAGTTCGTCCTGCGCCACCTCGAGCTCGCATGAACAAGGGCCTGCTCTCGGTCGACGAGGCGCTCGCGCAGCTGCTCGCCGGAGCGAAGCCGGTCGGCGAGGCGGAGGAGGTGCCGGCGCTCGAGGCGACCGGCCGCGTGCTCGCCCGGCCGCAGCGCTCGACGATGGACGTGCCGCCGATGGACAACAGCGCGATGGACGGTTACGCCGTGCGCGTCGGCGATCTCCAGAAAGGGAATCGTCTTTCCGTCAAGCAAAAGATAATGGCCGGTGCCGTAGGCGGACCTCTCGCGGCAGGAACTGCCGCGCGCATATTCACCGGCGCCCCGGTCCCTCCGGGCGCCGATGCGGTCGTGATGCAGGAGGACTGCGTCGTAGAGGGCGAGCAGGTCGTCATCCAGAAGACGCCGAAGCCCGGCGACTGGATCCGTCGCGCGGCGAGCGACATCGCGAAGGGCGGCGAGATCCTGCCGGCCGGCAGGCGCCTCGCCCCGCAGGACACGGGGCTCGCGGCCTCCGTCGGCATCAAGGCGCTGCCGGTGTACCGCAAGGTGAAGCTGGGCCTGTTCTTCACCGGCGACGAGCTGGTGATGCCCGGCGAGCCGCTCGCGCCGGGGCGCATCTACAACTCCAACCGCTTCACGCTGCGCGGGCTCGCCGCGACCTTCGGCTGCGAGCTGCGCGACTACGGCATCGTGCCCGACAGCCTGCAGGCGACGCGCGACGTGCTGCGCCGCGCCGCGGCCGAGTGCGACATCATCGTGACTTCCGGCGGCGTCTCGGTCGGCGAGGCCGATTTTGTCAAGCCCGCGGTCGAGGCCGAGGGCAGGCTCCTCATGTGGCGCATCGCGATGAAGCCCGGGCGGCCGCTCGCGTTCGGCGAGGTAGGCAGGGCCTCCTTCATCGGTCTGCCCGGCAACCCGGTGTCGAGCTTCGTCACGTTCCTGATTTTTGTAAGGCCCTTTCTCCTGAAGACCCAGGGGATGGCCGAGACCGCGCCTCATGCGATCGCGGCGCGCGCCGACTTCGACTGGCCGCAACCCGACGCGCGGCGCGAGTTCCTGCGCGTAAAATGGAACGCGCAGGGCGGGCTGGACCTCTACCCGACGCAGGATTCGGCGGTGCTCACCTCGACGGCCTGGGCCGACGGCCTGGTCGACAACCCGGCGAACCGCGCGATCCGCCAGGGCGACAGCGTCCGCTTCCTGCCGTACGCGGAGCTCTACCGGTGAAAGTGAAAGTCCTCTTCTTCGCCAGCCTGCGCGAGCAGCTCGGCATCTCGGGCGAGGAAATCGAATTGCCGAGCGGCGTGACCACCGTCGGCGGTTTGCGCTGTTATCTTTCGAAAAGAAACGATTCCTGGCAAGGCGTGTTTTCGGAAGGCAGGCTGATTCGTGCGGCCGTGAACCAGGACATGGTGCAGCCCACCGCGCCGATCAAGGCGGGCGACGAGGTGGCGTTCTTTCCCCCGGTGACCGGCGGATGAAGATCTCGGTTCAAGCCACGGATTTCGATGTCGGTTTCGAAGTGCAAAATCTGTCGAAAGAGAAGACCGTTGGGGCAGTCGCCAGCTTCGTCGGCGTGGTGCGCGAGGTGCCGATGACGCTCGAGCACTATCCCGGCATGACGGAAAACTCAATAAAGAAAATAGCCGACGAAGCGTGCTCCCGCTGGCGGGTCATCGACTGCACGGTGATCCACCGCTACGGCGCGCTGCGGCCCGGCGAGCAGATCGTGCTGGTCGCCGTGGCGAGCGCGCACCGCGGCGACGCCTTCGCCGCCTGCGAGTTCATCATGGACTACCTGAAGACGCAGGCGCCGTTCTGGAAGAAGGAGCAGCGCCCCGAGGGCGAGCGCTGGGTCGAGGCGCGCGCTAGCGACGACCAGGCGGCCGAGCGCTGGCAGGGGCCGGCGCGCAAGACAGGATGAACCGGTTGCGGTAAGCTCGTGCTGGAGTAAGGAGATGGCATACCTCCTTTAACCGCCGCAAGGCTGATGATGCCTACGTGATGCGTCCGCAAGAGCTGCGGGCGACGAACGTAGGCATTTTTTTTGGGCTCGAGGAGTAGTCTCGCTGACGGAAGAAGAGCAACTTGGAGGCTTTCAGTGACCTTTCTCGGTTTTCTGGCGGTCGGCAGCGGTGCGGCCATTGGCGCCTGGTTGCGCTGGTGGCTCGGAATCGTTCTGGATCCGGTCTTTCCGACCCTGCCGCTCGGCACGCTCGCGGCCAACCTCGTCGGGGGTTTTCTGATGGGCGTCGCGCTCGCGGTCATTTCCCACTTCGAGGCGTTGCCCGCGGAAGTGCGGCTCATGATCACGACGGGATTCCTGGGCGGGCTGACGACTTTCTCGACTTTTTCGGCCGAGGCGACGACCCTGCTCTCGCGCCAGCAGTTCGAGTGGGCGGCGGCGCATGTTCTCGCGCACCTGATCGGCTCGCTGCTCATGACCTTCGCCGGCATCGGCGCCATGCGCCTGATCCTGAGGTGAACAATGAGAGGCACCTACCTGCGCTTCTAC
>Ga0335084_10004075_pt1 | contig 14387 bp, 13 predicted proteins | sample Lox_Sample_44_FD_206721 | JGI IMG/M metagenome (GOLD analysis project Ga0335084, IMG submission 206721) | Soil microbial communities from Loxahatchee National Wildlife Refuge, Florida, United States - Lox_Sample_4.4 | ecosystem: Environmental > Terrestrial > Soil > Wetlands | place: USA...
CGTGGCACGCCCAGCGCGGGCGCGTGGCGGAGCTCGGCTGCGCGCTGGGAGTCACTGCGGGGGCGCTCGGCAAGCTCGCGCTCGATCTCGCGCTGCTCGCGCAGACCGAGGTCGGCGAGCTGCGCGAGAGCGCGGCGCCGCAGCGCGGCGGCTCGTCGACCTTGCCGCAGAAGCGCAACCCGGTGGGCGCGGCCGCGGCGCTGGCCTGCGCGAAGCGCGCGCCGGGGCTGGTGGCGACGCTGCTCGGCGCGCTGCCGCAGGAGCACGAACGCGGCGTGGGCGGCTGGCAGCTCGAGTGGGAGACTCTGCCCGAGCTGTTCCGAGTCACCGGAGCGGCGGCGAGTCACCTGCGCGACGCGCTGCGCGGGCTCGAGGTCGACACGGCACGCATGCGCGCGAACCTGGCGGCGAGCGGCGGCGCGATCAGCGCCGAGCGCGTGGCGCTCCTGCTGACTCCCGCGCTCGGCCGGCTCGCGGCCCAGGAGCGCGTGGCGGCCGCCTCGCGCAGTCCGCTGCCGCTGCGCGAGGCGCTCGCGCGCGACCCGGAGGTCGCGGCCGCGCTGGCCGGCGCGAGCCTCGACGAGCTGCTCGACCCCGTCCACTATCTCGGCGAAGCGCACGCGCTCGTCGAGCGCGCGCTGGCGCGCCACCGCGGGCGCTGAGTGACGTCTCGCACCTGCGTCGGAATCGTCGGCGCCGGACCCGCGGGCCTGGTGCTCGCGCACCTGCTCGCGGAGCAGGGCGTCGAGTGTGTCGTGCTCGAGCGCCAGACGCGCGAATACGTCGAGCGCCGCGTGCGCGCGGGCCTGCTCGAGCACCGCACGGTCGGGCTGCTCGAGCGCCACGGCCTCGCCGAGCGGCTGCGCGCGCGCGGCCAGGTGCATCGCGGCGTGGAGCTGCGCTTCGCGGGCCGGCGCCTGCGCATTCCGTACGCCGAGCTCTACGGCGGCCGACACATGTGGGTGTACGCGCAGCAGGAGCTCGTGGCCGACCTGATCCGGCTGTGGATCGCGCGCGGCGGCGCGATCGAATTCGAGGCGGAAGTCAGCGGGCTCTCCGGCCTGGACGGCGAGCGGCCCGAGATCCGCTACACGCGTGCGGGCAACGCCGAACGGCTGGCGTGTGACTTCGTGGCCGGCTGCGACGGCTGGCACGGGCCGTCGCGTTCCGCCGTTCCGGCGGGCGCGCTGCGCCTGCACGACCACCGGCTGCCGTTCGCCTGGGTCGGCGTGCTGGCGCAGGTCGCCCCGTCGACCGAGGAGATCATCTACGCCCACCACGAGCGCGGCTTCGCGGGTCACATGCTGCGCAGCGACACGGTGAGCCGCTTCTACCTGCAGACCGAGCCCGATGACCCGATCGAGCGCTGGCCCGACGCGCGCATCTGGGACGAGCTGCAGCGCCGCCTCGCGGTCTCCGACGGCTGGAAGCTGCGCGAGGGGCCGGTGCTGGAGAAGTCGGTCACCGACATGCGCAGCAACGTGGTCGAGCCCATGCAGTTCGGCCGGCTGTATCTCGCCGGCGACGCCGCGCACATCGTGCCGCCCACCGGAGCGAAGGGGCTGAACCTGGCCGTGTCCGACGCGCGCGTCCTGGCCGAAGCGCTCGCGGCGCGCTGCAAACGCGGCGACTCGGCGCCGCTCGAGGCCTACTCCGCGACCTGCCTGCGCCGCGTGTGGGTGGTGCAGGCGTTCTCGCTCTGGATGACCTGGCTCATCCACCGCCTGCCGCCGGACACGCCCGAGCTCGCGCTGCGCACGCAGCTCCAGCGCGCACAGCTCGAGCTCCTCAGTCACTCGCGCGCGGCAGCCGCCGCGTTCGCCGAGAGCTACGTCGGCTTCGAAGAGCTCTGAGCCTGCCCGGCGCGCCGATCCAAGAGCCGCTGGCCGTCCTCGAGCACGATCTTCCACTCGGGGTGGCGCATGGCCCGATCGAGCCCGTAGGGCTCCGCGGGGTTGCGCGCGGGCGGGCGCAGCGCGAGCTGCCACCAGCCCACGTCGTGCCACTCACCGAGCTTGAAGCCCACGGCGGGATACACACCCACCGGCGTGAAGCCCTGCGCCTCGTGCAGGCCCACGCTGCCCGCGTTGGGCAGGGTGATTCCCGCGTATGCGCGGTGGAAGCCCTGGAGCGCGAGCAAGGGCAACAGCGTGGAGTAGAGCGCGTGACCCACGCCCCGCCGCCGCGCGCGCTCGTGGATGTAGACCGTCACGTCGACCGACCAGCGGTAGGCGCCGCGCTCCCGGTGCCGCCCTCCGTACACGTAGCCGAGAATCTCGCCGTCGTCGTCGCAGACGAGGTACGGGTAGCTCTGCAACGTCGAAGCGATCCGCCGAGACATCTCCTCGATGCTCGGCGGATCGACTTCGAACGAGATTGCAGTGTCGCGGACGATCGGGGCGTAGATCGCCTGAACGCCCGCTGCGTCGCTCGGCTCGGCGAGCCGCACGACGGGCCTCACTTACAAGGCCTCCTCGCCGCGTTCGCCCGTGCGGATGCGAATCGCGTCGAGCACCGGAGTCACGAAGATCTTTCCGTCGCCGATGCGCCCGGTATTCGCGGCCTTGCGGATGGCCTCGACGACCGCGTCTGCGCGTCCGTCGGAGACCACCACTTCGACCTCGATCTTGGGCAGCATGTCGACGACATACTCCGCACCGCGGTACAGCTCCGTGTGGCCCTTCTGCCGCCCGAAGCCGCGCACCTCCGAGACCGTCATTCCCTCGACTCCGGCCGCAGTCAGCGCGTCGCGGACCTCGTCGAGCTTGAACGGCTTGATGACCGCCTTGATCATTTTCATGTTTCGAGTCTCCCGCCCCTTCGATCCTTCGATCAGTGGTGCTGGTGCGCGGTCGCGAGCGCCGCGGAGCCCTCCGCCCCGTGGCCGCCGTGGCCGCCGCCCATGCTGGATCCGCTCGTCATCGAGTATGCGCTCTCGCTGTGCGCCGAGACGTCGAGGCCTTCGAACTCCTCTTCGTTGCTCACGCGCAGGGAGCCGAACACAAGCTTCAGCCCGAGCAGAATTGCGAACGACATCGCAGGCGCGAAGACCGCCGTGAAGCCGATGCCCTTGAGTTGGATCATCACCTGCTGCGCGTTGCTCGTGATCGAGCCCTCGGCCGGAGCGCCGTAGGTGGCCGCGAACAGGCCCGAGGCCAGTGCGCCCCAGGCGCCGCCGACGCCGTGCACGCCGAACGCGTCGAGTGAGTCGTCGTAGCCGCCGAGGGGCTTGAGGAAGGTGACCGCGGCGTAGCAGATCACCGAGACGCCGATGCCCACCTCGATCGAGCCGATCGGAGTCACGTTGCCGCACGCCGGCGTGATGGCCACGAGGCCGGCCACGGCAGCAGTCGCGGCGCCGAGCGCCGTGGGCTTGCCGCGGTGGATCCACTCGATCAGCACCCAGGTCATGAGCGCGGCCGAAGTCGCCGTGCTGGTGTTCATGAAGGCCAGCGCGGCGAGCGGGCTCGCGGACAGCGCGCTGCCGGCGTTGAACCCGAACCAGCCGACCCAGAGCAGGCCGGCGCCGATCAGACACAGCGGCAGGCTGTGCGGCGGCATCGGGTCACGCCCGAAGCCCTGCCGCTTGCCGACCATGAGCGCCGCGACCAGCGCGGAAGTGCCGCTCGACATGTGGACCACCATGCCGCCCGCGAAGTCGATCGCGCCCGACTTGAAGATCCAGCCGCCGCCCCAGACCATGTAAGCGAGCGGGCAGTACACCACCAGCAGCCAGATGCTGATGAACGCGAGGAAGGCCGAGAACTTCATGCGCTCGGCCACGGCGCCCAGGATCAGCGCCGGAGTGATGATCGCGAACATCGCCTGGAACATCACGAACGCGTACTCGGGGATCTGACGCGGCGGCGTGGCGAAGTTCGCCGTCATCGAGTCCAGAGTGACTCCGTTCATGAACATCTTGTCGAGGTTCCCGAAGAAGTCGCCGCCGCCGCTCGAGAAGGCGATGCTGTAGCCGACCACGATCCAGAGGATCCCGATCGCGCCCGCCGCGATGAAACACTGCATGAAGACGTTCAACACGTTCTTCGCGCGGACCAGGCCGCCGTAGAAGAGCGCGAGGCCCGGCAGGGTCATGAGCAGCACGAGCGCGGTCGCGGCGAGCACCCAGGCGGTGTCGCCCGAGTCGATCACCTTCGGCGCGTCGTCGGCCCAGGCCGTGCCGGACAGGATCAGGGGAAGGGCCAACCCGAGCGCCGCCCCCGCGGCGAGCTTCGTCGCCCTGCTTCGTTCCAAAATCGCAAGCATGTGGGATCTCCCTCCTCACTTGGGTGAAGGACGTTTGAGGTTCCGGACAGCAAGGACGATGCCACGCGCGCCGCGCCGCGTTCTGCCTGGATTCTGCGCACACTGCCCAGGTCACGAGCGCGTCTGCCCGAGGGCTGGGCAGCCGGCAGGCCTGACTCAGCGGTAACCTTCGGCCACGGGCCGGCGCGGGAGATTCCACCAGACGGTTTCGCACAGCTTGGTGACCTCGGGATCGAGCCGGAGCTCGGCGCCCGCGAGCGTGGCGTCGAGCTGGTCCGGCCGGCTGGCGCCGATGATGGCCGAGGTGATTCCGGCCTGGCCGAGCACCCAGGCCACCGCCACCGAAGCCAGCGACAGCCCGCGCGCCTCGGTCTCCTTGGCCAGCTCCTCCACCGCGGCGAGCTGCACCTGGTCCCAGTAGCGGTGCTGGTACATCTCGCCCGCACCCTTCAGGGTGAAGCGGGTGCCGGCGCGCGGGGCCTCGCCCGTGCGGTACTTGCCCGAGAGCAGCCCGCCCGCGATCGGGTTGTAGACGATCACGCCGATGCGCTCCTGGCGCGCGAACGGGAGTATCTCCGTCTCGATCTCGCGGTAGAGCAGGTTGTAGCGCGGCTGGAGTGTCTCGTAGCGGGCCAGCCCGAGCTCGCGCGCCACGCGCTCGGCCTCGGCCAGCCGGTACAGCGGGTAGTTCGAGCAGCCCACGTAGCGGACCTTGCCCGCGCGGACCAGATCGTCGAGCGCGCGCAGCGTCTCGTCGATCGGCGTGTGCGGGTCGAAGAAGTGAGTCTGGTACAGGTCGATCACGTCGGTGCGCAGCCGGCGCAGGCTGGCCTCGACCGCGCGCTGGATGTGGAAGCGCGACAGCCCCACGTCGTTCGTGCCCGCGCCCATCTGGCCGCGGCACTTGGTCGCGAGGAACACGCGGCCGCGGTTGCCGCGCGCCTGGAGCCAGTTGCCGATGATCTCCTCGGTGCGGCCCACCGTCGGCAGCCCGCCGCCCAGCGGATACACGTCGGCGGTGTCGAAGAAGTCGACGCCCGCTTCGAAGGCGCGGTCCATGATCGCGAACGACGTGGGCTCGTCGGCCTGCACGCCGAAGGTCATCGTGCCCAGGCAGAGCGAGGGCACGCGGATCCCGGTTCGTCCCAGCGGTCGTCTGTCCATGGGGGGCCTCCTCGCTAGAATTCCAGCATGTCCGAGCTGTTGGATTGGATCGAGCTCGAGCGCGAGCTGCTTGCGGACTGCAAGGTGTTCACGGTGAGCTGCATGACTTCGCGCTCGCCGCGCACGGGCGCGACCCACCCATTTTACAGGATCGACTCGGCCGACTGGGTGAACGTGATCGCGCTGACGCCGGACGACGAGCTGGTGCTGGTGCGCCAGTACCGGCACGGCGAGGGGCGAGTCACGCTCGAGATTCCGGGGGGGCTGGTCGACCCGGGCGAGAGCGCGGCGACGGCCGCCGCGCGCGAGCTCCTGGAAGAGACCGGCTACCGCGCCGGCTCGGTCGAGCCGCTGGGTGTGGTGAATCCGAACCCGGCGCTGTTCGGGAACCGCACCGAGACCTTCCTGGTGCGCGGCGCCGAGCGCGTGGCCGAGATCGCGAACGGCCACACGGAAGAGACCCGGGTCGAGCTCCTGCCGCGCGCCCGGCTGCACGACACCCTGCGCGCGGGGCGGATCACCTCGGCGCTGGTGGTCGCGGCGCTGTACTGGTTCGAGCTGGCGGAGCGGCGATGACTCACGCGATGAAGCCGCGCATGCCGCTGGGCGAGTTCCTGGTCGCGTACCTGCGGCGCATGGGCGTGACTCACCTGTTCGGCTTGCCCGGCGACCTGGTGCTGGGGCTGTTCCAGAGCCTGGCGCGCGAGCGCGAGCTCGAGATCGTGACTTTCTCGCACGAGCCCGCGGTCGGCTTCGCGGCCGACGGCTATGCGCGCGCGACACGCAAGCTCGGGGTGATCTGCGTGACCTACGGTGCGGGCGGGAACAACATCGTGAACCCGATCGCCGCCGCGTACGCCGAGCGCGTGCCGCTGCTGGTGATCTCGGGCGGGCCCGGCGCCGAGGAGTCACGCCGCTCGGGCATCCACCACATGGTGAAGTCGATCGAGTCTCAGTGGCGGGTGCTCTCGGAAGTGACCTGCGACGCGCGCATCCTGCGCCAGCCCGAGCTCGCCGCGCAGGAGATCCATGAGCTCGTGTGCAACGTGATGCGCGAGCTGCGGCCGGGCTATCTCGAGATCCATCGCGACCAGGTCGACCTCGAGATCTCGGTGCCCGAGGAGATCCGCAACTGGACCGGCGACCTGCCCCGGCCGACCTCGGACCCGCGCCGGCTGTCCGAGGCGCTGCGCGACACGGTCGAGCGCCTGCGCCGCGCGGAGCGGCCGGTGCTGATCGCCGGCGTCGACCTGCACCGGGTGGGCGCGCACGGTGACTTCCTGCGCCTGGCCGAGAAGCTCGAGTGCGCGGTCGCGACCACCATGCTCGGCAAGGGCGTGTTCCCGATGGACCACCCGCTGCACCTGGGCATCCAGATGGGCCCGTTCGGCGCCGAGCCGATCCAGCGCCGCGTGGCCGCGGCCGACCTGGTGATCGAGCTCGGCACGCAGCACACCGACATCAACCTGGGCCGCGCCGCCGAGATCGCGCCCGCGGAGAAGACGCTCTGGGCCGAGCCGGAGCGCGTGTCGATCTCGTTCCACCAGTACCAGGGCGTGATGCTGCACGAGTTCGTGCGCGGGCTCGCCGATTCGGTGCTGCCGTGCTTCCGCGAGAAGGTCGAGTACTGCGACAACCTGGTGCGCACGCCCTTCGAGTCGGGAGCCCAGCAGCGACTCACCACCAACGACCTCTTGGTCGAGGTGAACGAGTTTCTCGCGCGCCACCCCGGGCTGTACGTGGTGGCCGAGTCGGGTGACATGCTGTTCGGCGGGCTCGAGCTGCGCCTGCACGGCGGCATGTATCTCGCGCAGGGTTACTACGCGTCGATGGGCTTCGGCGTGCCGGCGGCGCTGGGCGCGCAGCTCGGCACCGGCGTCCGCCCGCTGATCCTGTGCGGCGACGGCGCGTTCCAGATGACGGGCATGGAGATCTCGCACGCGCCCCGGCACGGTCTGAGCCCGATCTGTCTCGTGGTGAACAACGCGGGCTGGGGCATCTTCCGGCCGATCGTCGAGCGCCAGGAGCTGCTCGACGTGCCGGTCTGGCCGTACGCCGAGCTGGGCCGCGCGCTGGGCGGGGGGGGCCTGCGCGCGACCACGCGCGGCGAGCTGCGCGCCGCGCTCGAGGCCGCGTTCCGCGCCGAGCGTTTCTCGCTGGTCGAGGCCGTGACTCCGCCCGACGACCTGTCGCCGATCTCGCGGCGGTACATCACCTCGGGCGCAAAGCGTTAGAGCAAGCCCGACTGGCTTCGTTCGCCTGCGGCTCACTGCGCGCGGCTGACGCCGCTTGCACGCCTCGCTCGGGGCGGCCCTCGCTCGGCTTCACTCTCCGACGCGGCGGCCTTCGAGGGTCATCTGCCAGCCGACGCCGCGCTCGCGCAGCTCGGCGGCGTAGATCGAGTCACGGCGCAGCCAGCGCGAGGCGACGGTCGCGACTGCGGTCGCCATCACGAGCGGCAGCACGATCGCGTAGTCGCCGGAGAGCTCAAACACCAGCACCGCAGCCATGAGCGGCGCGTGCGTCGTCGCCGCGCTGGCGGCGGCCATGCCCACGAGCGCGTAGCCTCCGGTGGGCCCCGCCGGAATGCCGAGCGCCGTGAGCCCCGCCCCGTAGAGATACCCGAGCGCCCCGCCCACGAGCAGGGTGGGGGTGAACACGCCGCCCGGGTTCCCGGACGAGACCGAGAACGTGGTGGCGACACACTTGCCCACCAGCAGGAGCGCCACGAAGCCGACCGAGAGCCGCGCGTCGAGCAGCGCGTTCAGCGGCTCGTAGCCGTTGCCCGCGACCTCCGGCAGCGCGACCAGCACGAGGCCGCAGGCCGCGCCGCCCAACGCCGGGCGCCAGGGCAGCGGCAGCCTGCCGGAGCGAAACAGGTCCTCGCCGAGTGACAGGAGCCGCATGAACGCCTGCGCGCCGAGCGCCGCCCCGAGGCCCAGTCCCGCGAACGCGATCAGCTCGAACGGTGACTGGAGCTGGAACACGCGCTGGCCGTAGATCGGCCCCGCGCCGGCGATGGCACGCGTGAGCGCCGACGAGATCGCGGTCGCGACCAGCGCCGGCAGGATCGCCTCCAGCGCGACCACGCCGATCACCACCTCGAGCACGAACAGCACTGAGGCGAACGGCGTGTTGTAAGCGGCCGCGAAGCCGGCAGCCGTGCCTGCCGCGATCAAGAGCCGCGTGCGCTCGGCGTCGAGCGCGAGCCGGTCGCCGATGAACTTCCCGGCCGCACCGCCGAACTGGATCAGCGGGCCCTCGCGCCCGAGTGATCCGCCCGACGCGATCGCCAGCCACGAGGCCGCCGACTTCTGCAGCGTGACTCGCATCGGCAGGTCGACGCGGCCGAGCGCGACCGCCTCCATCACGTTCCCGACCCCGCCGCCGGCGCGGCCGGTGCTCAAGAGGCCGATCGCGCCGCCGCACAGGCCGCCCAGCGCGGGCAAGGCGACGCGCAGCCAGCCGGGCATGCCGCGCATGGCCGACACCACGTCGCTGGCGCCGAAGACCCCGTGCATCACGGCCGCGAGCGATGCGCGAAAGCCGACCGCGAAGGCGGCCGCCGCGACCGCGACCAGCCCCACCCCCAGCCCGAACCGCCAGCGCTCGATCCAGCGCTCGAACACGCGCGGACTCTATCATCGCGCCGTGCGTGGGAAGGCGACTCTGTGGGCTCTGCTGTTCCTGGCGGGCTGCGCCAGCGGGCCACCCCTGCGCGTCGGGACGAGCGGCGACTACGCGCCCTTCTCGAAGGGCGGCGAGGGCTTCGACGTCGAGGTCGCGCAGCGCTTCGCGGCCGAGCTCGGCCGGCCGGTCGAGTGGGTGCCGTTCCGCTGGCCCGAGCTCGGCGAGCGGGCGGCGCACGGCGACTTCGACGTGGCGATGAGCGGAGTCACCTGGCGCGCGGACCGCGACGTGCACGGCTGGCTCAGCCTCGCAGTGGGGCAGGGCGGGCCGTGCTGGATCGGCGCCGCCGAGCCCGCCACGCTGGCGGTGAACCGCGGCGGCGTGCTCGAGAGCTTCGCGCGCAGTCAGTTCCCCAAGGCCAAGGTCAGGGCCGTCGACGACAACGAGTCACTTCCTGGATTGCTGGCCGCGAAGCAGGTCGACGCGATCGTGACCGACAGCTTCGAGCTCGCGCACTTCCTGCGCGCGGGGGACCCGGCTCAGTGCGAAGCCAAGACCCAGCGCAAAGTCTACTGGGTGACTCCCGCGCACGCCGTAGAGCTCGGCCCCGCGCTCGACGCCTTCCTCGAACGGCGCGAGCCCGAGCTGCGCCAGCTGCGCGCGAAGTGGTTCGGCGCGCCGCAGCCGCGCGCCGCGGCGGACGACGTGATCGACCTGGCCGCCCGCCGGCTCGAGCTGATGGACTTCGTGGGCGGCTGGAAGCGCGCCCACCACCTGCCGGTCGAGGACCGCGCGCAGGAGACGCGCGTGCTCGACGCGGTCGAGGCCAAGGCCCGCGCGCTCGGCCTCGAGCCCGCCGGCGTGCGGCGCCTGTTCGAGCTGCAGATCGCCCTGGCCAAGCGCATCCAGACCGGCACCGCCCGCAGCGACTCTCCGCTCGAGCTGGAGGGAGAGCTGCGGCCGGCGCTCGCGCGACTGTCCGACCGGCAACTCGAGGCGCTTCACCGCGCCGCTCCAATCTCCGAGGCCGCGCTCGGCCCCGAAGCCCTGGCACCGCTGGCTGCGGTGCTCGAGCCCCGGGAGCTCAGCGAGCTGCGCGCCGCTCTGCTCGCCATCGCCCCGGCCAGATGAGCATTGCCCAATCCGCCGCGCGGGACGAGAATTCCAGCTGCGGGGTGAGCCGGAGGGCCGGACATGGGCCTGATCGCAGAGCTCCTGGCGAAGCGTTCTCCCGTGGTGCACATCGTGAGTCCCGAGCAGACGGTGCTCGACGCCGTGGCGGTCATGGCCGCGCGCAGGGTCGGCGCCGTGCCGGTCGTCGAGCGCGGCCACCTGGTCGGCATCTTCAGTGAGCGCGACGTGATCTGGCGCGTGGTCGCGCGCGGGCGGTCGGTCGAGAAGACGCGCATCGTCGAGGTCATGACTCCCGACCCGGTGACTGCCGAGCCGGGCGACGAGCGCGCGCTCGCCATGCTGAAGATGGAGGAGGCCGGCTGCCGGCACCTGCCCGTGGTGCAGTACGGCGCGGTGGTCGACATGCTGTCGATCCGCGACCTGTTGTTCGGCGAGCTCGAGGAGCGCGCCGAGGCCGTCGACTCCCTGCGGCGCTACATCGGCGGGAGTTACTAGGGCGCGCCCGCTCGGGGCTTTCGCGAGCGGATCTCGTAGACGATCGAATCCGGCGTGGGCCGCGAGCTCGTGACGACCACGTCCTCGGCCTTCAGGATCACCGTCCACATGTACCCGATGAAGCCCTCCGCCGTGATGCGCGAGAACTCGGGCAGGTCACGCCCGCCCTCGACCGCGATGCGCGCCCAGGTCGGGTCTTCGCCCGGCTCGTACGTCCAGCGCCCGAAGTTGTAGGCGACCGAAGCGAAGGTCACGATGATGCGGCCGGCGTTCGCGCCCCAGCGCTCGGTCGTCGCCTCGAACTGCTTGTACAAGCCGAGTGCGTGGATGTCCTTGGCGGCGCGTTCGCCTTCGGCGCGCAGGCTCGCCTCCGACGAGTCACCCCACTCGCTCTCGATCGCGATCTCAGCCACGCGCGCCAGAGTCGCGACCGGCACCCAGCTCGATGCGGCGAGCTGCTTGCCGAGATAGTGGAAGTCCTCGGGGCGGAGGCGCTCTTGGAGCGTCTCGCGGCTCAAGCGGCCGGAGGCGAGCAGGCCCTCGATCTGGTCCGCCGTGCGCTGGAACAGGGTCGCCTTGATGGACGGGACGGCCAATGTCGCTCTCTCCGCTCCGCCGCTCTTCGGCGGTCGTACAGCCGGGGTTGAACCGCTATCGTGAGCGGCCCAAATGCGACTCGCGCTGGCGCAGATCAACACCACGATCGGAGACTTCGCGGGCAACCTGCGCGCCATCCGCGCCGCGGTCGAGCGCGCCCGGGCCGAGCGCGCCGACGTTCTGATCCTGCCCGAGCTCGCGGTCTGCGGCTATCCGCCGGGCGACCTGCTGGAACGGCCGAGCTTCCTGCGCGACCAGACGCGCGCGCTCGAGGAGCTGGTCGCGGTGTCGCGCGACATGGCGATCCTGGCCGGTGCGGTGCTGCCCGCGCCGCAGGGCGCGCCCAAGCGCCTGTCGAACGCGGCGCTGCTCTTCGATCGCGGCGAGATCGCGCACGTCCAGACCAAGACCCTGCTCCCCACCTACGACGTCTTCGACGAGTCACGCTACTTCCAGCCGGCGACCGAGCGGCGCACCGTCGAGTTCCGCGGCCGCCGGGTGGGCATCGCGATCTGCGAAGACGTGTGGAGCGGCAAGTTCTGGGGCGCGCGCCGGCCTTATCCGGTCGATCCGGTCGAAGAGCTGGTGCGCGCCGGCGCCGAGGTCATCTGGACCATCTCGGCCTCGCCCTGGAACCAGCGCAAGATGGCGCTGCGCGAGGCCATGCTGTGCGACGCCGCGCGCCAGCACCACGTGCCGATCGTGTTCGTGAACCTGGTGGGCGGCGACGACGAGCTGATCTTCGACGGCACGAGCTTCGTGGTCGACCGCGACGCGCGCGTGGTGACTCGCCTGGCGCGCTTTGCCGAGGACTTCGCGGTGATCGACCCGTTCGCCACGGGCCGGCCCGAGGCGACGCCGCTCGAGCCCGATCCCGAGCTGCTCGAGCGCGCGCTCGTGCTGGGCATCCGCGACTATCTGGGCAAGCTCGGCCTGGGCAAGGTGGTGATCGGTCTCTCGGGCGGGATCGACTCGGCAGTCACTGCCGACCTCGCGGTGCGCGCGATCGGCGCAGAGAACGTGGCCGGGCTGCTCATGCCGGGGCCGTTCTCGTCGGAGCACTCGATCAGCGACGCCGAGGCGCTGGCGCGCAACCTGGGCATAAAGACGCGCACCGTGCGCATCGACGGCATCTACAAGAGCTACCTCGAGCAGTTCCGCGGCATGTTCGGCCCGCGCGAGAGCTACGGACTCACGCAAGAGAACGTGCAGGCGCGCATTCGCGGCGCACTGCTCATGGCGGCCTCCAACGAAGAGAACCGCATCGTGCTCGCCACGGGCAACAAGAGCGAGCTCAGCATGGGCTACACCACGCTGTACGGCGACCTGGTCGGCGGGCTCGCGGTGCTGGGCGACGTGCTGAAGCGCGACGTGTACGCGCTGGCGCGCCACGCCAACCGGGCCGGCCCGCGCATCCCGCGCGGCTCGATCGAGAAGCCGCCCTCGGCGGAGCTCGCGCCGGGTCAGAAGGACAGCGACTCACTGCCGGCGTATCCGGTGCTCGACGAGGTGCTGCACCAGGCGATCGAGCTCGGGCTCCCGGGCGACGAGATCGAGCCGCCCGAGGGCGCGACGCGCGAGACCGTGGCCTGGATCCTGCGCCAGATCGACCGCAACGAGTACAAGCGCCGCCAGGCGCCGGTCGTGCTCAAGGTCTCCGAGAAAGCGTACGGCTCCGGCCGCCGCATCCCGATCGTGCACCGCAGCGGCTGGGGCGTCTGAGCGGATGCCCCGCGCGTGGGCGGTCGCCGCGGCCTTGCTGTGCGCGGGCTGCGCGCTGTTTCTCGGCTCGGACTCGGAGCGCCTGGCCAAGTGGCAGGGCCAGACGGTGTCGCTGCGCGGACTCACCTTCCGGCACCCGGTGACCCTGCGCTGGGTGGACGAGAGCGAGATGAAGCAGGTGCTGCTCGAGGAGTCCGACGCCGAGCTCACGCCCGCCAAGGTGATCCCCGAGCGCGACGCGCTCGCGGCGCTGGGCGCACTGCCGCCCGACGTCGACCTCGCCAAGGAGATGGTCGGCCTGTACGCGAGTCAGGCCGCGGGCATCTACAGCCCGCGGCGCTCCACTCTGTTCGTGAACCAGTCGAACATGGGCGAGCTGAAGTCGCTGGTGATCGGGCCGATCGTGGTGCACGAGCTCACGCACGCGCTGCAGGACCAGAACTTCCCCGGGATCCTCGATCTCCTGCTGGGGCTGGAAGACCAGGACGACGTGGCGCGCGCGCTCCAGGGCACCGTGGAGGGCGATGCCACCGTGACCATGCTCGGGGCGATGCCGGGCGTGGATGCGAAGGCCGACCGGATGCACCTGGCCGAGGCCGTGCGCGACAGCATGCTGAAGGAGCTCGACGACCGCAGCTCCGAGTTCGGCCGCGCGCCGCGGCTGCTCGCGGTGTCACTCGTGTTTCCCTACGCGTACGGCACGGTGATCGCCGCGAGTCACTGGGACACCGCGGGCAACGCCGGGCTCGACGCGCTGCTGGTCGAGCCGCCGCTCTCCACGCTCGAGGTCCTGCATCCCGAAGCGCACCCGGCGGTCGAGTTCGTGAAGCTCCCGGACGACCTCGCGCCCGAAGGCTGCACGCTCGACTACGCGAACGTGGCGGGCGCGCTCCTGGTCCGGGTGCTGTTCGAAGCCACGCTCTACGCGGCCGAGCGCGAGGCGCTGGTCTCGGCCTGGCGCGGCGACCGCTACGCGAAGCTCGGCTGCGGCGACCAGTGGGAGTTCGTGTGGCTCACGCGCTGGAGCGCGCCCGAGGCCGCCGAGCGCTTCGCGAAGGTCTACGACTCACTCGCGCCCGGCATCGCGGCGCGCACGCCGCTGCGCGGCCCGGCCCAGGTCGTGGTGCGCGGACGCACGGCGCTCGTGGTGACTCCCGGCCTCCGGCCGCGCGCCGACGCGATCCTGCAGGGCGCGCAGATCCGCGCCTACGAGCACTTCAGCGACTGGGTCGCGGGCGGCTGCTACCCGGACGTCGCATGTCCCAGCCGCGCCACCGTGCAGCGCGCCGGGCTCAAGTAGCGCGCGCCGTCCGGGTCTTGAACTTGAAGTATCTGCCCAGGCGCGCGTTGGCCTGCTGGTCGTTGTTCGACTTGATCGC
>Ga0335084_10004076_pt1 | contig 14386 bp, 15 predicted proteins | sample Lox_Sample_44_FD_206721 | JGI IMG/M metagenome (GOLD analysis project Ga0335084, IMG submission 206721) | Soil microbial communities from Loxahatchee National Wildlife Refuge, Florida, United States - Lox_Sample_4.4 | ecosystem: Environmental > Terrestrial > Soil > Wetlands | place: USA...
CGCCCTCGGCCGGCGCACGGTGGTCGCGCGCTGCGACGTGACGGATCCGGCCGAGGTCGAGGCCGCGGTGAAAGCTGCGCTCGACGCTTTCGGCCGGATCGACATCCTGGTGAACATCGCGGGCGGCACCGGGCCGGTCGAGAAGCGCGGCTGGGAGACGAGCCCCGACGAGTTCGAGGAGATCATCGACCTCAACCTGAAGGGCTGCTTTCTCACCATGCGCGCCGTGCTGCCGGGAATGATGACCCGGCGCTACGGCAAGATCTGCAACGTCGGCGGCACGTTTGGCATGCGCGCGGCACCCGGACGCATGGCCTACAGCGCCTCGAAGTGGGGCCTGCGCGGGATGACGAAGACCTTCGCGCTCGAGGCGGGTCCGTACAACATCAACGTGAACTGCGTTGCGCCCGGCATGGTCGAGGGGCCGCGCTTCTTCGAGAAGGTGTTGCCGGCGCGCGCCAAGCGGTTCAATCTCTCGATCGAGGACGCGCGGAAGCATTACGAAGAGAACTACGCCCTGCGACGGATCTCGACCGGCGAGGACGTGGCGAACGCAGTCGTCTTCCTCGTGAGCGAGCGGTCGCGCCAGATCACGGGCGTGGACCTGCCGGTGGACGGAGGATGGGCGTCGCTCTAACCGCGATAGGAGCGTACCAACCTGGCGAGCTCGTCGAGCGCCCGCGGACCGGTGAGCGCCGTTTCCCAAAGGCGCGCGGCCAGAGTTTCGTGCAGCCGCAGCGCTTCGTCGTCCTCGCTGATCATCGCCACCCCGTAACGCAGGTTGGGCTGGCCGCCGACGCGGAACGGGCTCGCGATCAGCAGCTTCCGCTCCTTCAGCCGTAGGATCTGGAAGCCGGCAGTGGGTAGCGGGCGCCGCGTGAGGCCGATCTGCACTCCCATCGGCGGGGTCTCGATCAGCGACGCGAGATGCTCGATCTCGCGTGCCGCTCCCTTCCGACGGCCGTTTCGCTCGGCGTACGGCAGATCCGAGCGCATGGCTAGGCCGCTGCCCAGGAACTGCTCGATTTCCGTGACCGGGACGATGTTCACCATGCCGGGCTTGCGGTAGCGGAACGCGGCCTTTCGCTTCTTGAGTATCCGCATCAGGCGCTGCATCTCGACCGCGTTGAGCGCCTCTCCGGGCTCCGGCGGCTCGGCGAGCGCTTGCGCCAGTGCTTGATCGTACGCGTCCGTGGTGAGCAGCCAGGCGAGCGGCCCGAACACGATCGTCATGTGATCGGCCTCCTGCTCGAGCGCCTGCAGGCGCTCGAAGAACGACAGCCCGCTCGTGATGTACTCGTTGGCCAGGCCGAGCAGCGCCATGGTCGAGGTGCCGTACAGGCGTGCCAGCCGCTCCAGCACCGCCAGCTTCACGATGTGGCCGGTCTCGTAGCGGTACAGGAGCGCGCGCGAAACGCCGGTCTCGCGCGACACCGCCTCCGCCGTCAGGCCGGCTGCTTCGCGGCGCTGCCGCAACCGCACGCCCACGTCCCTGAAGCTCACCATCGAGTGCGTCGCTCCGCTGTCGTGCGTGCACCGGCCGGATGCGGCCCGCCGCGCCGCGGCGACACAAAAACGATACACGAGTCTCGAAATCCGGCAAGTTCTCAAAAACGGCCTTTGCGTCGGCGGCAGCGGCGGCGTTAGCGTGCGGCCATGCCACGCGTCCAAATCGACGGCGCAAGCGTCCACTACGCCGAGCGACCGGGCGGGTCGCGCGCGGTCGTGTTCGTCCACGGCGGCTTCGGCTCGAGCTCCGAGCTCTGGGCACGGTCCATGGCCGCGCTGCCGCCGCAGTACAGCGCCTATGCGATCGACAACTTCCTCCGCTCCGACCCGCCCCCGGACGGCTACTCCGTGCCCGCGTTTGCGCGCCGAGTAGCGGGCTTCGTCGCCACCCTCGGCCTCGGCGCCCCCGTGCTCGTGGGGCACTCCATGGGCGGGGCGACGATCCAGCTCGCGGCGATCGAGCACCCCGCGTGCGTCGGCGGGCTCGTGCTCGTGTGCACCGGACCGTCGATGACAAACCACGCGCTTGCCCGCGAGCTTCTCGTCGAGCTGCGCGACTCGGGCGGCGATCGCGCGGCGATGCGTCGGATCAGCAGCGAGTGGTTCCGGGTGCCCCCGCCCGACTTCTTCGATGGCTACGTCGAACGCGCGGCGAGCGCCCCGCTCGACGCGATGGTCGCGGTGCAGGCATCGCTGATCGAGCTCGACCTCAGGCCGCGGCTCCGCGAAATCCGGGTGCCGACGCTGGTCGTGCGCGGCGCCTACGACACCGGCCGCACCCCCGAGCATGCCGAGGCCCTGCTCGCGGGCATCCCCGGCAGCCGCCTCGCGGTAATGAGCGAGAGCGGCCATTCGCCGATGATCGAGACCCCGGACGCGTTCGATGCAGCGCTGCACCGGTTCCTCGCGGACTGCCATGGCTGAGCTTCGTATCGCCAGCGACCGGCGCGCCGGAACGATGCGCATCGCCGCGCTGCAGCCGAGCTATACGGCGCTCCGCGCGGCGTTTGCCGTCGGCCGGGATTCGCCGTCCGACTACCTGGCACGCTGCATCAACCGGCTGAACGAAACCGAGGACGTCGTCCGGGCGTTCGTCGCGACCGATCTCGACCGGGCGCGGGGGCTCGCAGAGGAGGCAACCCGCCGCTATCGCTCGGGGCAGCCGCTGTCGCCCATCGACGGGATGCCGGTCGGCGTCAAGGACATCATCGAGACCCGGGACTTCCCGACCCAGATGGGAAGCCCGGTGTTCGCGGGCTGGGAGTCGCGGCGCGACGCCGCGTGCGTGCACGCCCTGCGCGCGGCGGGAGCGATCATCGTGGGCAAGACCGCCACCACCGAGTTCGCCGTCGGGCGTCCGGCACCGACCCGCAACCCGCACGACCTGGAGCGCACACCGGCGGGCTCGTCGAGCGGCTCCGCGGCTGCGGTCGCGGCCGGCATGGTGCCGCTCGCCGTGGGCACCCAGACCCAATCGTCCACCCTGCGACCGGCCGCGTTCTGCGGCGTGACCGGATACAAGCCCACGTTCGGCCGCTTCGATCTGCGTGGGGTGCACCCGCTCGCGCCCTCGCACGATCATCTCGGGCTGCTCGCGAGCACCCTCGGCGACCTCTGGGCGGTTGCCACAGTGCTCGGCGAGCCGTCGACCGGCGAGCCGCCCGCCCGCCGCCCGACCCGGCTCGCGTTCCTTCGCACCGGGGGCTGGACCGCACTCGAGGCCGCAGTGAAAGACGCGTTCCACGCCTGGCTCGAACGACTGCCGGCCCTGGGAGTCGTGGTGATCTCGGCGCCGGACGAGGCCGGCGTCGCCGCGCTCGAAACTGAGCTCGCCGACGCCGACGAGGTCTCGGAGGATATCGTCGCCTGCGAGATGGCCTGGCCGTTCGACGGCTATGCGCAATCACACCGCGCGGCGCTCGGCGAACGCGTCCACGGGCTGCTCGCCCGCGGCCGTGCGCTAGGGCAAGCGCGGTACGAGCAACGCCTCGAGCGTCGCCAGTCGATGCGCGCGCGCGCGGCCGCGCTCGCGGGCGCGTGCGACGGCTTCGTCACGCTGGCGGCGAGCGGCGTGGCACCGCTCGGGCTCGAGAACACCGGGGCGCGCAGCTTCCCCATCCCGTGGTCGCTGATCGGCGGGCCGAGCATGAGCCTGCCACTTGCGGCGCACGCCGGGCTGCCGCTCGGCGTCCAGGTGATGGGTACGCCGGGCGCGGACCGGTCTCTGTTCGGGGTCGCGCGCTGGCTCATGGCGCACGCGCGTGACGCCGGCGAACCCGCAATCCGTTCCAACGAGGAGCACTCACCATGAGACTCGCAGCGCTACTCTCCACCATCGCACTCGGCGCGGCGCTCACGCCGTCCGCCCACGGCCAGACGCCGATGCGCGCGCTCGGCAACTTCGCCAACCAGCTGCAGTCGAGCGAGGTCGAGAAGCCGTTCTTCCTGAACCTGCAGCAGTCCACGAACAACATGTTCGTCGTGCAGTTCCGGACCATGGACGAGGTCGGGCTGCGCGGGTTCGACGCCATGCGCATGCTGAAGCTCGGCATCTTCGACGTCATGGCCGTGCAGCTTGGTTACGTGTCGGGCGACGAGCCTTTCGTGCTCGGCGTAGATTTGCCTGGCGTCGCGCCCGAGCTCGCAACCGCGCGCAAGGTCACCGAGGCCTATCGCGCACCGTTCGCGAAGCGGATCCTCGAGAACTACAACGGCGAGGTGGTCGCGCTGTGGCCCTATCCCGGGCAGATCTTCTTCTGCCGGGACCGCGTCGGCGGGCTCGACGAGCTGAAAGGCAAGAAGGTCCGGACCTTCACGCCCGCGATGGCGAAGTTCGTCGAGTACTTCGGCGGCGTGTCGGTCACGCTCGCATTTCCCGAGGTCTACCAGAGCCTGCAGCGCGGTGTAATCGACTGCGCGATCAGCGGTTCGCTGTCGGGGAACACGTCGAAGTGGTTCGAAGTGGCGAACTTTCTCTACCCGCTCAACATCGGTTGGGGCACCCAGGCGCACGTGGTCAACGCGGACTACCTGAAGAAGCTTGCACCGCAGCAGCGCGACGTTCTACTTGCGCAATTCAAGAAGATGGAGAACGACATGTGGGACCTCGCCGAGCGCACGACGCAGGACGGGGTCAACTGCAACACCTCGACCGGCACGTGCAAGTACGGCACATCGGCGAAGATGACGCTGGTCCCGGTGAAGGCCGCCGACCCCGGGAGGATGCGGGAGGCGGTGGAGAAGGCCGTGCTGCCCGCCTGGGGCAGCGAGTGCAACAAGAAGATGGCGGACTGCGCGAAGATCTGGAACGACACCGCCGGCAAGGTCACGGGCTTTACGATCCGATAGCACGCCCACAAACAGGCAGCCGCGTGCGACCGTTCGGCCCGCGCGTCGCCAGGACAGCCGAGCGGCTCGCGGTCGTCGCGGGCTGGACGCTGCTCGGTCTCGCCGTGCTGGTCACGTTCGAGATCTTCGCGCGGAAGTTCTTCCGGTTCTCGGTCCAGGGCGCGGACGAGATCGGCGGCTACGTCCTGGCGCTCAGCTCCGCGATCGGCTTCTGCTACGCGCTCGTGCAGCGGGCGCACATCCGCATCGATCTCCTGCTGCCCCGGCTGCCCAGCACCGTCCAGGCAGTGCTCAACCTTCTCACCTTCGGACTGCTGGCCATATTCGCCGGCCTGCTCGCATGGCGCGCCGTTGCCGTCGCCGTCGAGTCCTGGGCCCTCTCGGCCCGTGCCCCAACCCCGCTCGGCACTCCGCTCGTCCTGCCGCAGGGGATCTGGGCGTTCGCGCTATCGGCATTCGCGCTGCTTTGCGGGCTGGCGCTCGTCAGGGGGCTCGCTGCCCTGTGGGCCCACCGGGCGGACGAGGTAGCGCGTGACCTCGGCCCCTCCTCGATCCAGAACGAACTCGACGCGGAACTCGCCGACGCTCGGCGGCGCGGCGTTGCCGCGGAGAGCGAAACGTGATCGACCCGGTAGCCCTGTCCGTCTTCTACCTGGCGATGCTGCTCCTCCTGGGCTTTGCCGGGGTACATGTGGCCACGATCATGTTCCTGATCGCGCTCGCCTCGGCGCTTTTCGCGCTCGGGACCGGCGCCGTGCTCAACCTCGGCAATCTCGCGTGGGCGACGCAGAACGACTTCATCCTGGTTTCGGTGCCGATGTTCATCCTGCTCGGCGAGATCCTGCTGCGCAGCGGGATCAGCGACCGGATGTACGTGGCGCTTGCCGCCTGGACGAAGTTCGTTCCGGGCGGTCTGCTCCATACCAACATCGCCGCATGCGCACTCTTCGCAGCCACTTCCGGCTCGAGCGTGGCCACCGCCGCGACCATCGGCACCGTGGCGCTACCGGCTTTCAGGCGGCGCCGCTACGACGAACGATGGGTGCTCGGCTCTCTGGCCGCCGGTGGCACCCTCGGCATCCTGATCCCGCCGTCGATCAACATGATCGTGTACGGCGCAATGACCGACACGTCGATCGGACGCCTGTTTGCCGCCGGCGTGATACCGGGCATCGTGCTCACGCTGCTCTTCATGCTCCTCATTCTCGGCGCGGCGCTCCTGCGGCCCGGCACCGCCGGAGAACCGGAGCGACCGGCCGCCTGGGCCGAGCGCTTCGGGCTGCTCGCGGACCTGGTGCCGCCCTTCGCCATCTTCCTGGTGGTAATGGGAAGCCTCTACCTCGGGCTCGCCACGCCGACGGAAGCCGCGGCGTTCGGGGTGGTCGCGGCGCTCGCCCTCGCGGCGGTTCACCGCAGGCTCAGCGTTAGGATGTTGCACGAGGCGTTCAAATCCACGGTCCGCAGCACGGCCATGGTCATGCTGATCGTGGTCGCCGCGTTCTTCCTCAACTTCGTGTTGTCGCTGCTCGGCGTGCCGCAAGCGATCGTGACCTGGGTGAAGAACCTCGGCATCACGCCCATGCAGACGATCTGGCTCCTCTTCCTCATCTACCTGGTGCTCGGGTGCTTCCTCGAGACCCTTTCGATGATGGTGACCACGATTCCGATCGTCACCCCGCTCGTCGTCAGCCTCGGGTTCGACCCGGTCTGGTTCGGCATCTTCCTCGTTCTCATGGCGGAGCTTGCGCTGATCACACCCCCCGTGGGGATGAACCTCTACGTCGTACAGGGCATTCGCGGGCCGGGGAAGACGATCCACGACGTCATCGTCGGCGCGACGCCGTTCGTCGTAGCGTTGGGTATCATGACCATATTGTTGATCTATCTTCCCGAGCTCGCGCTGTGGCTGCCGGACCAGATGTACGGTAAAGCGGCGGTCAAGTAACCGCAGCCCGGGCGAGGCGGCGAGCGGCGATGAAAGTGGAGTCTTCCATGACCGGAGTGGATGTCGTCATCACGGGCGGACAGGTCGTCAGCGACGACGCGGTGTATCGGGCCGACGTTGCGATCAAGGGCGAGACCATCGTCAGCGTGGCCACGCCCGGCACGTTGCCGCCGGCCGCCGAGACGATCGACGCTTCCGGCAAGTACGTCATCCCCGGCGCGATCGACTCGCACGTCCATTTCCGGACGCCCGGCTACGACTACAAGGAAGACTGGGAGACCGGGACCGGCGGCGCGGCGCGCGGCGGCGTGACCACCGTCTTCGAGATGCCGAACACCAAGCCCCCGACCGGAACCGTCGAGGCGCTCCGGCAGAAGCAGGCGATCGCCAAGGCGCAGGCCTATGTCGACTACGGGATCTACGGGCTACTCGACGAGAACAACATCGGCGAGCTCGAGGCGCTGATGGACGCCGGCGCGTCGAGCTTCAAGTGCTTCATGGGCAACACCTTCGGCGACCTGCCGGCACCCTCCGACGGCGCGATGCTCGAGGGCTTCGAGATCCTCGCCCGCCGCGGGTACCGCTGCACCGTGCACGCCGAGAACGCCTCGATCATGGCACGCCGCCAGGCGAAGCTCGAGGCCGCCGGCCGCACCGATCCGCTCGCCCATCTCGCGGCGCGGCCGGAGGTCTGCGCGATGGAGGCGGTCGGCCGCGCGATAATCTTCGCCGAGTGGACCGGCGCGCGCCTCCACATCGCGCACAAGAGCTCGAAGGACGCCCTCTACCTGATCCGCGACGCCAAGCGGCGGGGCGTGGAGGTGACGGTGGAGACCTGCCCGCAGTACCTCCTGCTCTCGACCGAGGACATGAAGGTCCAGGGCGGCGTGATGCGCGTGAACCCGCCGATCCGCGAGCCCGGACACCAGGAACCGCTGTGGCAGGCGCTGCGCGAAGGCGTGGTCGACATGATCGCCACCGACCATGCGCCGCATACCCCGGAGGAGAAGACGCGCCCGAGCATCTGGCAGTGCGACTGCGGCTTCCCCGGCGTGGAGACGCAGATGCCGCTCATGCTGACCGAGGTGAACCGCGGCCGCATGACGATCGAGGACTACGTGCGCTGGGCCTGCGTCAATCCGGCGAAGGCGTGGGGCCTCTACCCGCGGAAGGGCGCGATCCAGCCCGGCGCCGACGCGGACATCACGCTCGTCGACCTCGCCGCCGAGCGCGCCATCGACCAGGGCTCGCTCTTCTCCAAGAGCAAGATCTCGCCGTGGCACGGCCGGCGGGTGAAAGGCCTGCCGGTGCTGACCATGGTGCGCGGCAAGGTCGTCATGCGCGACGGGAAGTGCGCCAGTCGATGCCGCCGCCGCAGCCGCGCAACGTCGACAAGACCACCGCGGCGATCACCGCGCCCGGCGCCGTCGAACGTGCCTACGGCACCGCTCCGGCCCCGCGGCAGAAGCGGGCGTGAGCGACCGGCGCGCGCTCGGCGAACGGCTCTTCGCGATCCTCCGCGACCTGGTCGCGATCCCCTCGCCGTTCCCGCCGGGGGACACCACGGCGATCGGGGCGTTCGCATCCGACTTCCTCAGCCAGCTCGGGTATCGCGTCGAGCGATCATCCCGGAAACCCGGCATCGTCAACGTCGTCGCCCGCCTCGGCGCGGGCGCGCGGTCCGTCGTCTTCAACGCCCACGCTGACACCGTCGGCATCGGGGAACGGGCCGGGTGGTCGACCGACCCGCTCGTCGCGACGCTGAGGGACGGTCGCGTGTACGGGCTCGGCGCGTGCAACTGCAAGAGCTCGATGGCTGTCCATCTGTGGCTCGCCGAGGAGATGGCACGCCGCGGCGGCCCCGGTACCGGCGAGGTTGCGTTCACGTTCGTCGGCGACGAGGAGAACCTGGGACCCGACGGGCTGGCGCACCTGCGCGAAGCGGGGGCCGTGCGGCCCACGACGCTGATCGTCGCAGCGCAGACCCGCAACCGGCTCGTGACCGAGGAGCGCGGCGTGATGTGGGTGCGCGTGACCGCGCGCGGCAAGGCCGCGCACGCGGGCGCGCCGGACACCGGCGACTCCGCGATCCTGCGCATGCACCGCGTCGTCGCCGCGATCGAGCGCGAGCTCGCCCCCCGGCTCCGCGGCCGGCGTTCGGCGAATGGTCAGCAGTCGACGCTGAGCATCGGCCGGATCCGCGGCGGCGAGAACACCAACGTCGTCCCCGACCACTGCGCGATCGAGATCGATCGCCGCATCCTCCCCGACGAGGACTTCGACGCTGCGCTCGACGAGCTGCGCCGCATCGTCGATGCGGCCGGCGAACCCGCCGGCGCTCTCTCGGTCGAGCTGCTCACCGGCACGCCGGGCTTCAGCGCGCCGGAGGACGGTGCCGGCGTCCGCGCCTTCCGCGAAGCGATCACCGCGATCACCGGACACCCGCCCGAACGACTGAACGTCGTCGGCGCGAGCGACGGCCGCTACTTCGCCCGCGACCCGGTTGAGATCATCGTGTTCGGTCCGGGCGACGGCGCCGACAGCCACAAGCCCGACGAATCGGTGCCGCTCCCCGAGCTCGTCGACGCGGCGCTCATCCTGGTCGGCGTCGTCGAGCGGCTGCTCGGAATCGGGATGGAGAGAACGTAGAATCGCGGCATGCTCTACAGCCTCGCGCGTCCCCTCCTCTTCATGCTCGACCCGGAGACGGCGCACGAGCTGACGCTCCCGTCGGTCAGGCTGCTCCAGCGGTTCGGCTGCGCCGGCCTTCCCGGCAAGCCGATCGCGGGGACCCGTGTCAAGGCGATGGGGCTCGAGTTCCCCAACCCGCTCGGCCTCGCGGCCGGGCTCGACAAGCACGGCGAGTTCGTCGACGCGGTCGCCGCGTTCGGCTTCGGCTTCCTCGAGATCGGCGGCGTCACGCCGCTGCCGCAGCCCGGCAACCCGCGCCCGCGCGTGTTCCGCATCCCCGAGCGCGAGGCGATCATCAACCGGCTCGGCTTCAACTCGGTCGGCGTCGACCGCTTCGTCGAGAACGTCCGGCGCGCGCGCTACGACGGCATCCTCGGGGTGAACCTGGGCAAGAACAAGGACACCCCGCTCGAGCGTACCGCCGACGACTACGTCGCGTGCCTCGAGAAGGTATATCCGATCGCGACCTATGCGACGGTGAACGTCTCGTCGCCCAACACCAAGAACCTCCGTGCCCTGCAGCAGGCCGGGGAGCTCGGTGCGATCCTCGCCCAGGTCACCAAAGCGCGCGAGCGCCTCGCGCGTACCCACAAGCGCCGGATGCCGCTCGCGGTCAAGATCGCGCCCGACCTCGACGACGAGCAGATCGCCGGCGTCGCTGCGGCGCTCGTGGAATTCGGGATCGACGCGGTGATCGCCACGAATACGACGGTCTCGCGCGCCGGGGTGAGGGGCGTGCCTCACGGCGACGAGGAAGGCGGGCTCTCCGGTGCGCCGCTCCGCGCGCTGTCCACCGCGGTGATCCGCAAGCTCGCCGCCGCGCTGAAGGGGCGGATTCCGATCATCGGCTCGGGCGGGATCATGAGCGTCGCCGACGCTCGCGAGAAGCTGGATGCGGGCGCGACCCTGCTGCAGCTCTACACCGGCCTCGTGTATCGCGGCCCCGGGCTGGTGCGCGAGATCGTCGAGGGGCTCGCCGCCCCGGCCGCCCGCGCGGCCTGAACCATGGCCATCGCTGCGCTCGAAGACGCGATCGACCGCGTCCTGCCCCAGACGCAGTGCACGAAGTGCGGCTACCCGGCGTGCCGTCCCTACGCGCGAGCGATCGCCGCAGGCGAGGCGGCGCTCAACCGCTGCCCGCCCGGCGGCGACGCCGGGATCCGCGCGCTTGCCGCGCTCACCGGACGGCCTTACGCCCCGCTCGATCCCGCATGTGGCGTGGAAGCGCCGCGCCGGGTGGCGGTGATCGACGAGGCGCGCTGCATCGGCTGCACGCTCTGCATCGCCGCCTGCCCGGTCGACGCGATCGTCGGCGCGCGAAAGCAGATGCACACGGTGATCGAGGCGCTGTGCACCGGCTGCGATCTGTGCCTGCCCCCCTGCCCGGTCGATTGCATCGATATGGTGCCGGCGGTCGATCCGGCGTGGGACAGGGAGCGCGCCGACGCCGCCCGGAACCGCTACGAACGCAGGCTCGCCCGGCTCGGGCGCGACAGGGCCGCACGCGCCGCGGCCCGTGCGCAGCGCAGCGCGACCGCCCGGCACGGCCCCGAGGCGAGACGGGCTGCGATTGAAGCGGCGCTCGAACGGGCGCGCGCCCGCCGCGCCGCGCACGGCAAGCGATGAACCCGCAGAAGCGCGCCGAGATCTTCGCCCGCCTCGCGGCGGCGAATCCGAACCCGACCACCGAGCTCGCGTACCAGACGCCCTACGAGCTGCTGGTGTCGGTGATCCTCTCCGCTCAGGCGACCGACAAGAGCGTCAACCTGGCGACGGCCGAGCTCTTCAAGGCCGCGGACACGCCGCAGAAGATGGTCGCGCTCGGCGTCGACGGGTTGATTCCGTACATCAAGACGATCGGCCTCTTCCGCATGAAAGCAAAGAACGTCGTCGAGATGAGCCGCCTGCTGCTCGAGCGGCACGGCGGTGAAGTCCCGGCGACGCGCGAAGCGCTCGAGCAGCTGCCCGGCGTCGGCCGCAAGACCGCGAACGTCGTCCTCAACACCGCGTTCGGCCAGGACACGATGGCCGTCGACACGCACATCTTCCGCGTCGCCAACCGCACCGGGCTCGCGCCGGGGAAGGACCCGCTCGAGGTCGAGGAGCGGCTCGAGAAGTTCGTGCCCCGGCCGTACCGGCGGAACGCCCATCACTGGCTGATCCTGCACGGCCGCTACGTCTGCATCGCGCGCAAGCCCGCCTGCCCGCGCTGCCTGATCCGCGACCTGTGCGAGTTCCGGCCGAAGACCAAGGATGTTTAACCCCTCCCGCGAGCAGGTCCGCAACTTCTTCTTCGACGCGTGGCGGAAGTACCGGGAGGGGCGCCCGCTCGAGGGGCTGGAAACGGTCGCAGTCGAGGTGATGCTGCTCCATCCGGAGTACCACCACGCGCTCGACGAGCCGGACCGGTTCCTCGACCGCGACTACACGCCCGAGGACGGCCAGGCGAACCCGTTCCTGCACCTGAGCCTGCACGTCGCGATCGAGGAGCAGCTCGCGATCGATCAGCCCCCGGGGATTCGCGCCGAGTTCGAGCGGATCCTCGCCGATCGCGGCGACCGGCACGACGCGCTGCACGCCGTGCTGGAGTGCCTGGGGGAAGTGGTCTGGGCGGCGCAGCGGACACGCGCCGCGCCGGACGGCGTCGCCTACCTGGAATGCCTGCGCCGGCGCTAGATGGTGGGAAGTTCGGGGGACACGTCCCCCCTGCCCCCTAGATGTGGCGGGCAAGCCCGCCGGGACGGCAGCGCCGGCGCGCCGTTTTCAGCGACCTTCCCCTTCCTTGGCGAGGCGGTGCAGCGGCACGACATGGAGCGTGCTGTGCTGCCTGGAGTAGTACTCCGCCAGCGCCTCCATCTCCTTCGTCGTCAGGTCCTTCGCCTGGCCGGCCATGATCGGGTTCTTGCGGGCGCCCGACTTGTACGCCTTCAATGCGTGCACGAGATAGTCGAAGTGCTGGCCGCCGAGCTTCGGAAAATCGGGCGTGAGCGGCTTGTTGCCGTCCTCGCCGTGGCAGGTCGCGCAGTTCTTCAGCTGCTCCTCGATCGACTTGCCCTTCTGCTGCGCGGCCGCCGGGGCGGCGAACGCCGCCGCCGCGGCGAGCACGAGGATCGTCCTCATTGCGGGCCTCATTTCGCCACCGTGCCGTAGTACACGGCGAGATCGGCCATGTCCTGACCGGAGAGCGTCGCGGCGATCGCGCGCATGCTCGGGTGGTTCCGCTCGCCCGACCTGTAGGCTTCGAGCGCCTTGACGATGTATGCGGGATTCTGCCCGGCGATCATCGGGACGGAGTAGACCTCGGGAAAGGCGGTGCGGTAGTCGGGGATGCCGTGGCAGCCGGCGCACATCGAGATCTTCTGCTTCGCCCGCTCCGGGTCGCCCTTGACGTCCCCTTGCGCCTGCGCGGTCATCGCCAGCGCCGCCGCAGTTGCCGCCAGCGCCGCCCCCAGAATCGTTCTCGTCATTGTCGCCCCTGATCGTCCGGCTGCGGCCGGCGCGGAAAAAGTCGCGCGATTCTACCCGACGGCGTCGCGCGCGGTCAAAGCCGCCGGGCCGCGGCGAGGCAGGATCTGACGCCGTCGGCGACCGCATCGGCGATTCGCCCGTGCGTCCCGGGGGCGCGCAGCGCGAGCTCCTCGGCGCGATTGACGATCACGCCCGCCTCGAAGAGGACCGCCGGCTGCGTGGCCGTGTGGAGCACCACCAGGTTGTCGTAATAGTGCACGCCGTTGGCCCGATCGGCGAACGGCTTGGACTCGCCCGGAATCGGTTCGGCATGGTAGAGGGACGGCGCGAAGCCGGCGCCGCGCATCGCGGCCCCGATCGCCGACGCGCACGCGAGGCTCGCCCCCGCATCCGGATTGCGGCGCGAGACGAAGAGCGAGAACCCGGCGAAGCGGTCGCTGAAGCGGCGCGTCTCGCCCTCGTAGGTCCAGTCCTCGAGGTAGTGCGGCTGCACCGAATCGTGATGGACCGAGAGGAACAGCGCCGCCCCGCGCGCGGCCGCGGTCCGGCGCGACAGCACCGCCATGCCGCCGTCCGCGCCGATCACCAGCACGCGCAGGCCGCGCGCCTGCAGCGCATCGCCGACGAGCGCAGCGAGCTCGCGGTTGAACTCGAGCTCGGCCCGCCCGCGCGCGCTCGTCGCGCCCGGCTCGGCGTCGAAGTGCCCGACGTCGACCGCGACGAGCGGCGGCTCGCGCGCCGCTGCCGGCGCGACAAGCAGGAAAATGACGAGTCCGGCGCGCATCGCGCGCGATTGTCGCGCACTCGGCGCGCGTTTGACCACCAGGACGCGCGGTTATAATCCGCGCCAGCCTCTCTCCGGGACATTCCATGCGCTTCAAGGGCTCGTCCACCTACGTCGCCACCGACGACCTCAAGCTCGCGGTGAACGCCGCCATCACCCTCCAGCGCCCGCTGCTGGTGAAGGGGGAGCCGGGCACCGGCAAGACGCGGCTCGCGATCGAGGTCGCCGAGTCGCTGCAGCTGCCGCTCCTCGAGTGGCACATCAAGTCGACGACCAAGGCGCAGCAGGGCCTGTACGAGTACGACGCCGTCAGCCGCCTGCGCGACTCGCAGCTCGGCGATCCGCGCGTCCACGACATCGCGAACTACATCGTGAAGGGCATGCTCTGGCAGGCGTTCACCGCCGATTCGCCGGTGGTCCTGCTGATCGACGAGGTCGACAAGGCGGACATCGAATTCCCGAACGATCTCCTGCGCGAGCTCGACCGGATGGAGTTCTACGTGTACGAGACGAAGGAGCTGGTGAAGGCGAGGCACCGGCCGATCGTCTTCATCACCTCCAACAACGAGAAGGAGCTGCCGGACGCGTTCCTGCGCCGCTGCTTCTTCCACTACATCCGGTTCCCCGACAAGGAGACGATG
>Ga0335084_10004078_pt1 | contig 14381 bp, 13 predicted proteins | sample Lox_Sample_44_FD_206721 | JGI IMG/M metagenome (GOLD analysis project Ga0335084, IMG submission 206721) | Soil microbial communities from Loxahatchee National Wildlife Refuge, Florida, United States - Lox_Sample_4.4 | ecosystem: Environmental > Terrestrial > Soil > Wetlands | place: USA...
GGTCGCGAACATCGGCCCGAACGAGCTCTCGCCGCGCGGGCTGAAAATGCTCGCGAAGATCAAGCCGGAATCGCTTGCCGTGGTCGCCAACGGCCCGCGCCTCGGCGTGCCGTTCGTCGGCATCGGCAAGTTCGTCGCGATCGGCCTGAACTACTCCGACCACGCCAAGGAAGCCGGCATGGCGATTCCGCCCGAGCCGATCGTGTTCATGAAGGCGACCACCTCGATCAGCGGCCCGAACGACGACGTCATCCAGCCGAGGCGCTCGACCAAGCTCGACTGGGAAGTGGAGTTGGGCATCGTGATCGGCACCAAGGCGCAATACGTCTCCGAGGCGGAGGCCCTGGAGTACGTCGCGGGTTATTGCGTCGTAAACGACGTATCCGAGCGCGCGTTCCAGCTCACCACCTCGCAGTGGGACAAGGGCAAGGGCTTCGACACCGCCGGCCCGATCGGCCCCTGGCTGGTCACCACCGACGAGATCAGGGATCCGCAGATCCTCGACATGTGGCTCGACGTGAACGGCAAGCGCATGCAGACGGGCAACACGCGCACGATGATCTTCAGCTGCGCGCAGATCGTTTCGCACGTCAGCCAGTACATGACGCTGCTGCCGGGCGACGTCATCACCACGGGCACCCCGCCGGGCGTCGGCATGGGCATCAAGCCGAGTCCCGTCTTCCTCAAGCCGGGCGACGTCATGACCCTCGGCATCCGGGGCCTCGGCGAGCAGAAGCAGAAAGTCGTCGCCTACAGCGGCTAGCAAGTGCAACGGCGCCGTATCACGGGGCGAGCGGCGTTTCTGCAGCTGCTCGTCGACGAGGGCGTTACCCACCTTTTCGGCAACCCGGGCACCACGGAGCTTCCGATCATGGAAGTGGTGCCCGATTTTCCCCAGCTGCAGTTCGTCCTCGGCCTGCAGGAGGCCGTCGTGGTGGCGATGGCAGATGGATTCTGCCGGGCCTCGGGCAGGATCGCCGCCGCCAACGTGCACGTCGCGCCCGGCCTGGGCAACGCCGTGGGCGCGCTCTACAACGCCCGGTTCTCGGGATCGCCGGTCATCCTTACCGCGGGGCAGCAGGAGCAGGGGCACGGGCTGCTCGAGCCCCTGCTCTACGACCCGTTGGTGCCGATCGCGCAGCCGATGGTCAAGTGGGCGGTCGACGTGGCGCGCGCCGAGGATCTGCCGCGCATCCTGCACCGCGCCGCCAAGGTCGCGCTGACGCCGCCGACCGGCCCCGTCTTCATCAGCCTGCCGGGCGACGTGCTCGACCAGGAGGTCGAACTCGACATGGGGCGGCCTGTGCGCGTCGACGCCTCGAGCCGGCCGTCGGACCAGACGCTCGCGCGGCTCGTGGACATGCTGCTCGGTTCGAGCCGCCCGGTGATCCTCGCGGGGCAGGAGCTCGCGGCGCACGATGCCTTCGCCGAAGCCGCGGAGCTCGCCGAGCTGCTGGGCGCAGCGGTCTACCAGTCGCCGGTTCCCTACACTGCGCAGTTCCCGACGGAGCATCCCGCCTGCATGGGCTCGTTCACGCGCTCGCAGAAGCAGGTGCGCAGCCTGCTCGAGCCCTACGACCTGCTGTTCTGCCTGGGCGCCGACCTGCTGCGCATGTCGGTCTACAGCCCGACGGAGCCGCTGCCCGAAGACCTGCCGGTGATCCACCTCTCCGAGCGCGGCTGGGAGCTCGGCAAGAACTACCGTACAGACCTCGCGGTGCAGGCGAATGTCAAGCAGACCCTGATGGCGCTGCTGCCGCTGCTGCGCGCGAGGCGTTCGGCCGCGCAGGCCGCCGCCGCCGAGAAGAGGATCGCCGAGCTCAAGCCGCGCAACTGGAGCGCGCAGCGCGACAAGGCGCGCATCGACGCCATGCTCGCGGCGGAGACCGCGCCCATCGACCCGAAGTACCTGATGCTGCGCTTCACCGAAACGCTGCCGAAGGACGCCGTCGTGCTGGACGAAGGCCTGACCTCCACGGTCTCCCTGCCGGGTTTCCTGCCGCTGCGCGATCCGCGCGGCTTCTACGGGCTGGCGAGCGGCGGCCTGGGCTTTGCGCTGCCCGGCGCGATCGGCGTGAGCCTCGCGCTGCCGGGTCGGCCGGTCGCGGTCGTCGTCGGCGACGGCAGCTCCATGTACGGTGTGCAGGCGCTGTGGACGGCGGCGCACCTGAAACTGCCGATCACCTACGTCATCGCGAACAATCGCAGCTACCGGATCATCAAGGAGCGGCTGGTGTCGTTTCGCGGCACCCGCAAGTTCACCGGCATGGACCTGCGCGACCCTGAAATCGACTTCGTGCAGCTCGCGCGCTCCTTCGGGCTCGCCGCGCGCAGCGTCACCGATCCCCAGGACATCGCGCCGGCGTTGCGCGAGGCCTTTGCCAGCGGCCTGCCGAATCTCGTCGATATCCGCGTCGCGGACGGTTTCGGCGGCTAGTAGGGCGTCCCGTCCTTCCGCGCGTACCGCCACTTGCCGTCCGGACCGTAGACGGCGACCACGTCGTCATCCGGATAGCTGACCGAATCGCCCGCGCTGCGGTCGCCGACCTCGAGGATCACCACGTCCTTCTGCGTGCGATTCTGCAGGTGGTGGGCATCGCCGGTGCCCGCCTTGAAGCCCGCGCACATCCCCGGCTTGAGCGGAGTTTCGCCCGCGTCGGTCACCAGCGTCGGCTCGCCCTCCAGCACGTAGACGAATTCGTCCTGCTTCGCGTGCGCGTGCCGCAGCGCCGAGTGCGCGCCCGGCCCCAGCCGCGTCAGGTTCACGCCGAAATTCGTCAGTCCGAACGGATCGCCGAGCGGGCGCTTGAGTCGCGCGGCGACCCTGGCCGCCATGAGCGGCGGGTAGCCCGTCTGCTTTGCGCGCGGCGCGGCCTCCGCAGCGACGATTGAAACCGGGATAGTTGCTCGCATCGGGGTCCTCACTGAGGCAAGCGGCTATTGCCGCGTGAGCGTTTCGCCGTCGACGACCATTTTCCAGGCGCCGTTTTCCTGGTACGGCGCCCGCGATACCACGAAGCGCGTGGACAGCATGGCGATGCCGACATGGAAGTCGTCGCCTTCGAAACTTTGCAGCGGCCCTGATACGGATGTCGTGACCCCGCCCTTGATGCGCTTGTATTTGACGCTGCCGTCCCGGGTGATGAGCAGCGACATGGCGGGCGATTGCCACTGCCCGACATAGGCGCCGCGCTCCGGCGGCACCGGTTTGGCGCAGCCGAGCAACGATAGCGCAAGGACCGCTGCCAGCAAGGCGATTCTCATTTTTGCCTCCGCTGCGCGGCAGTGTATGCCCGCGGCCGGGAGCGCGCTACTATTCGGGCGGAAACCCGCGAGGAAGCCGCCATGAACGAGAGAGCCCGCCCGGAAGCCGTAGGCACGCTGGAGAACTCGCCGTACTTCATGCCGTTTTCGATGAACCGCGCCTTCAAGAAGGCGCCGCGGCTGATGGCGCGCGCCGAGGGCATGTACTACTACACGCCCGAGGGCCGCAAGATTCTCGACGGCACTTCGGGCCTGTGGTGCGTGAACGCGGGCCACTGCCGCAAGCCCATCGTCGAGGCGATACAGAAGGCGGCGGCGACGCTCGATTTCGCGCCGAGCTTCCAGATGGGCCACCCGCTCGCGTTCGAATTCGCCGAGCGGCTCGCGCGGCACCTGCCGAAGGGCATGACGCGCATCTTCTTCTCCAACTCGGGCTCCGAATCGGTGGAGACGGCGCTGAAGATCGCGCTCGCCTACCATCGCCAGCGCGGCGAGGGGCACCGCGTGCGCCTGATCGGCCGGGAAAAGGGCTACCACGGCGTCAATTTCGGCGGCACGGCGGTCGGCGGCATCGTCGGCAACCGCAAGGTCTTCGGCGCGCTGGTGGCTGGCGTGGACCACATCCGCCACACGCACGATCTGCAGCGCAACGCCTTCTCGCGCGGCCAGCCGAAGCACGGCGCGGAGCTCGCCGACGATCTCGAGCGCCTCACGCAGCTGCACGACCCGTCGACAATCGCGGCGGTCATCGTCGAGCCCGTTGCCTGCTCGGGCGGCATTTACGTGCCGCCGGCGGGCTACCTGCAGAAGCTGCGCGAGATCTGCGACCGGCACGGCATCCTGCTGATCTTCGACGAGGTGATCACCGGCTGGGGCCGCCTCGGCAAGCCGTTCGGCACGGATTACTTCGGCGTGATGCCCGACCTCATCACTTCGGCGAAGGGCATCACCAACGGCGCCGTGCCGATGGGTGCGGTGTTCATGAAGGAAAGCCTCTACCAGGCCTTCATGACGGGCCCCGAGCATGCAATCGAGCTTCCGCACGGCTACACCTACTCGGCGCATCCGCTTGCCTGCGCGGCGGGTCTGGGCACGCTCAAGGTGTACGAGGAGGAAGGTCTGCTCACGCGCGCCGCGGAACTGGCGGGGTACTGGGAGGACGGCGCGCATTCGCTGAAGGACTGCCCGCACGTGGTCGATATCCGCAACATCGGCCTCATCGCCGCGATCGAGCTCGCGCCGCGGCCCGGCGCGCCCGGCATGCGCGGGCTGGACGCGCACGTCAGGGCGTTCGAGAAGGGGTGCTACATGAGGGTGAGCGGCGACATCATCGCGCTCGCGCCGCCGCTCATCGTGCAGAAAGCGGAAATCGACGAGCTGTTCGGGACTATCCGAGAGGTGCTCAAGACCCTCGCTTGAGCGGGACTACTTCGCCGCGGCGCTGACCACGCCGAGGCGCCGGCCCCGCGCCTGCAGCTTCAGCCGCGGCGGGTTGACGAGGTCCCGGATGAAGTTCGGCAGGGCGAAGACGCCTTCGTGCGTTTCGCCGTTGTAGAAGCGCAGGTCCTGCAGCTTCCTTTGCTCGATGCGGCGGTCGATCTCGTCCGCGGTCAGCGATTTCGGGTCCAGCTTGTCCGAGCACACCACCATCGCCCACTGCGCGCCGTAGAGCGGGATGTACATGGTGTACGGCCGCACGATGCGGAAGAGCCCGTTCAGACGCTGCGCGAGCTCTGCCACGTGCTCGGGGCGCGCCACCGGCGCGCCGATATGCAGCACCAGCGCGCCGCCCGGCGCGAGCGCGGTGCGGCATTGCTGGAGGAAATCCACGGCGTGCAGCGCCTGCGCCGGTCCCGCCGCCGGGTCGTTCACGTCGAGCGCGATCAGGTCGAAGCGCTCATGCGTCTCGCGGATGAATTTCATGCCGTCGCCGGCCACCACGCGCAGCTTCGGGTTGTCGAAGGCGCCCCGGTGCACGGCGAAGAAATGCTCCCTCGCGAGCGCGATGAATTCCGCGTCGCTCTCGCATAGCGTGACCTGCTCGACCGAAGGATGCTTGAGCGCCTCCTCCGCGGAGCCGCCGTCGCCGCCGCCCACGATGAGCACCTTCTTCGGCGCCGCGTGCGCGGTGAGCGCCGGGTGGATCAGGTTCTCGTGGTAGACGAATTCCTCGCGTTCGGAGCTCAGGTTGCGGCCGTCGAGGCGGAAGATGCGGCCGTAGCGCGGCGTGTCGTAGATCGTCAGCCGGTGGTGGCGGGTCTGCCATTCGCCGACCCGGCGCGTGGCCTGGATGTAGAAGCCGGTCGACTCATTGAGCGGCTCCATGAGCATTTGTTCGTCTTGTTCGACTTCACTCATGTCCGAGCTCCCCTGAAAATGCGAAGGCGCAACCCTCTGCCTAATCTTCCGGGCTGCGCCTCAGCGTCACCGCTACGCGGCGTACAACTGTCTTCTTCCGTTTCACTCAAATCGTTCAAAGCCCCCGTTTCACGCGCGTTCCGCACGCATTTCGCCGGTGACTGCGTCGATGAGCCGGCGAGCGATGGAGATTCTGCTTGGAAGTTTCGGCAATTGCAATACATCGAACCAGTGCGCGGCCTCGATTTCGCCGGCTTGCGGGCGGATTTCTCCGGACAGCCAGTCGCAAACGAAGGCGATCATCAGCGAGTTCGGGAACGGCCACGGCTGGCTGGCGAAGTAGCGGATACGCGACACTTTGACGCCGACTTCCTCTTCGACTTCGCGCGCCAGGCACTGCTCCAGCGTCTCGCCCGGCTCTACGAAACCGGCCAGCGCGCTGTACATGCCGGGCGGGAAGTGCGGGCTGCGCGCAAGCAGGATCTCGCCCTCGCGGCGCACCAGGGCCATCACCGCCGGCGAGATGCGCGGGTAGGCCGTCAGCCGGCAGGCCGGGCAGACTCGCGCCCGCTCTTCGGCTTTCGCCTCTGTAGGCGTGCCGCAGCGCCCGCAATAGCGGTGGCTGCGGTCCCAGTCGAGCAGCTGGACGGCGCGCCCGGCGAGCGCGAAATGCGCATCCTCGAGCACGCTGAAGAGGGCCCGCAGCCCTTCCCAGCCCCAACCGGGGGGCGGTGGCTCGGCCTCCGCCGGCGCCTCGGCGGCCCAGCAATCGATGCCGGCCAGACGCCCTAGATATAGTGTCCGCACGGGTTCGAACCACAACAGTTTGTTGTTTTTTTGCAACGGCAACTGGGCCCAGGAGGGCCGCGCGGGCACGCGCAGATCGCCCGAGGGATGGGGGCTTGGCGGCCCGAGCTCGACGAGCAAGCGGTCGCCCTTGAACACGAACCAGTGCGCGGGATCGTGCGCGCCCGCTGGCGCCGCGGCGGCGCCTTCGAAGTCCAGCGGGCTGGTGAACGGCATATCGGCCATCCGCGGATTATAGGAAACCGTCCGATATAATTTGCGTCTCCCTCGAATGAAAAATTGATGACTCCACCGGCGCCCGAACGCGAGATGGCCAGCGCGCTGCGCGCGCTCGCCATGGACGCGGTGCAGGCGGCGAATTCCGGCCATCCCGGCATGCCGATGGGCATGGCGGAAATCGCGGTGGCGCTCTGGCACCGCCACCTCTCGCACAATCCGGCCAATCCCGGCTGGCCCAACCGCGACCGATTCGTGCTCTCCAACGGGCACGGCTCGATGCTGCTGTATGCGCTGCTGCACCTGACGGGCTACGAGTTGCCGATGGCGGAGCTCAAGCGCTTTCGCCAGCTCGGCTCGAAGACGCCGGGCCATCCGGAGCACGGCCTTGCGCCCGGCGTCGAGACGACCACCGGGCCGCTCGGCCAGGGGATTTCGAACGCCGTCGGCATGGCGATCGCCGAGCGGCTGCTGGCGGCGGAGTTCAACCGCCCCGGCCTCGAGCTGGTCGACCACCGCACCTATGCGTTCCTCGGCGACGGCTGCATGATGGAAGGCGTCTCGCACGAAGCCTGTGCGCTCGCGGGCACGCTGGGCCTGGGCAAGCTGACCGCCGTTTACGACGACAACGGTATTTCCATCGATTCGGACAAGGGCAGCATCCGGCAGTGGTACACCGACGATGTGCGCCGCCGCTTCGAATCCTACGGCTGGCAGGTGATCGCCAACGTCGACGGCCACGACGTCGACGCGGTGGACCGCGCCCTCAGGAAGGCGAAGCGCGAGCGCGCCCGGCCGACCCTGATCTGCGCGAAAACCGTCATCGGCAAGGGCGCGCCCACCAAGGCCAACACGGGCGGCGCGCACGGAGCGCCGCTGGGCGAGAAGGAAGTCGCGGCCACGCGCGAGGCGATCGGCTGGCGCATCCCGCCGTTCGAGGTACCCGAGGGCGTGCGCGCCGGCTGGGACGCGAAGGAGAAAGGCAAGCGCGCCGAGCGGCGCTGGAAGCGCGTCTTCGGCGCCTACGAGAAGGCGCACCCCGAGCTGGCGAAGGAATTCTTGCGGAGAATGAAGGGAGATTTGCCTTCAGATTTTTCCGGTTTGGTTGAATTTTTGATTAAGGACACAACCCTCAAAGCAGAAACAATCGCTACTCGCAAAGCCTCGCAAAACGCATTGGAAGTGCTGGTGCCCGCGCTCCCGGAACTCATCGGCGGCTCGGCCGACCTCACCGGCTCGAACCTGACGATGGTCAAGGCCTCCAGGGCGATCGGCAGGGAAGGCGGCGGCAACTACCTCTTCTACGGCGTGCGCGAATTCGGCATGGGCGCGGTCATGAACGGGCTCGCGCTGCACGGCGGCTTCATTCCCTATGGCGGCACTTTCCTCGTGTTCTCCGACTACATGCGCAATTCGCTGCGCATGGCGGCGCTGATGGGCTTGCGCTCGATCTACGTCTTCACCCACGATTCGCTGGGGCTGGGCGAGGATGGCCCGACGCACCAGCCGATCGAGCACGCCGCCTCGCTGCGCCTGATCCCGAACCTGGATGTCTGGCGTCCCTGCGACACCGTGGAAACCGCGGTCGCCTGGGGCGCCGCGATCGGGCGCAGGAGCGGACCCACGGCGCTGCTGCTGTCGCGCCAGAACCTGCCGTTCGCGGCCAGAAATGAGCAGGTTACAAACGGGATCCAGAATGGCGGCTATGTGCTCGCGGATGCGCCCGGGGCGAAGGCCGTGATCATCGCCACCGGCTCCGAGGTGCAGCTCGCGCTCGCCGCGCAGAAGCTGCTCGATTTCCCGGTGCGCGTCGTGTCCATGCCCTCGACCAGCGTGTTCGACCGCCAGGACGAGGGCTACCGCGCGAGCGTGCTGCCGAAGGGCCTGCCGCGCGTCGCGGTCGAGGCCGGCGTGACGGACTATTGGCGCAAATACGTCGGCCTGGACGGCGCGGTGGTCGGCATCGACCGCTTCGGCGAATCGGCGCCCGCGCCCGAACTTTTCAAGCACTTCGGCTTCACGCCGGAGAACGTCGCAAAAGCGGTTAGGAGCGTTCTGTCATGACCATCAAGGTAGCCATCAACGGTTTCGGCCGCATCGGCCGCAACATCCTGCGCGCGTCTTATGAGAGCGCGAAGAAGCACGACCTGCAGTTCGTCGCCATCAACGACCTGGGCGACGCGAAGACCAACGCGCACCTGCTCAAGTACGACACCGCGCACGGACGCTTCAGGGGCACGGTCGAAGTCTCCGGCAATGCGATGAAGGTGAACGGCCAGGACATCCAGGTCGTCGCCGAGCGCGACCCGGCCAAGCTGCCGTGGAAGGCGCTCGGCGTCGACGTGGTGCTGGAGTGCACTGGCCTGTTCACCAGCAAGGCGAAGGCGGGCGCGCACCTCGCCGCCGGCGCGAAGAAGGTGATCATTTCCGCGCCGGGCGACAAGGACGTGGACCGCACGGTGGTCTACGGCGTCAACCACCAGACGCTGAAGGGCAGCGACACGGTGATCTCGAACGCCTCGTGCACCACCAACTGCCTCGCGCCGCTGGTGAAGGCGCTGGATGATGGCATCGGCGTGGTCACGGGCCTGATGACCACGGTGCACGCCTACACCAATGACCAGGTGCTCACCGACGTCTACCACTCGGACCTTCGGCGCGCGCGCTCGGCCTCGCAGAACATGATCCCGACTAAGACCGGGGCGGCGGCGGCGGTGGGCCTGGTGCTGCCGCACCTGAACGGCAAGCTGGATGGCTACGCGATTCGCGTGCCGACGATCAATGTGTCGGTTGTTGACCTGAGTTTTGTCTCAAAGAAGACCACAACCGTCGAGGAAGTGAACGGCGTGCTGAAGAAGGCCTCCGAGGGCGCGCTCAAGGGCATTCTCGACTACACGGCCGAGCCGCTGGTGTCCTCCGACTTCAACCACAACCCGGCGAGCTCGATCGTGGATTCGCTGCTCACCAAGGTTTCGGGCGGCACGCTGGTGAAGGTCGCAAGCTGGTACGACAACGAGTGGGGCTTCTCCAACCGCATGCTCGACGTCACGGTCGCCCTGTACGAAGCAAAATGAGGGCGAAGTAGTGGGCTTCAAGCGCCTCGCGGACCAGGAGCTCCGCGGCAAGCGCGTCTTCATCCGCGCCGACCTGAACGTCCCGCAGGATGGCGCCGGCAATATCACGGACGACACGCGGATTCGCGCTTCCGTTCCGGGAATCCGCATGGCGCTCGACAAGGGCGCCGCGGTCATGGTGACCTCGCACCTCGGGCGCCCGAAGGAGGGCCGCTTCGACGAGAGGGATTCGCTCGCGCCCGTCGCAAGGAAGCTTTCCGAGTGCCTGAATCTCGAGGTTCCGCTGGTAAGGAACTGGCTTGAGGGCGTCAAGGTCGAGCCCGGCCGGGTCGTCCTGCTCGAGAATTGCCGCTTCAACGTCGGCGAGAAGGCCGACGACGAGTCGCTCGCGCGCAAGATCGCCGCGCTCTGCGACGTCTACGTGAACGACGCCTTCGGCACGGCGCACAGAGCAGAGGCAACCACCCATGGTGCGGCGCGTTTCGCCCGCGTCGCGTGCGCCGGTCCGCTGATGGCCGCGGAGCTCGACGCGCTCGGGCGCGCGCTCGCGCAGCCGAAAAAGCCGCTGGTGGCGATTGTTGCGGGCTCCAAGGTGTCCACCAAGCTCACGATCCTCGAGGCGCTCGCGAAGAAGGTGGATCGCCTGATCGTCGGCGGCGGCATCCTCAACACCTTCCTCGCGGCCAGGGGCCTTCCGATCGGCAAGTCGCTCGCCGAAGTGGGGCTGGTCGACGAGGCGAAGAAGATCATGGCGGCCACCGATGTGCCGCTACCCGAGGACGTGGTGGTGGCGGGCGAGATGTCGGCGCGCGCGAGAGAGTCGGTGACCGACGTGAAGGGCGTGGCGGCCGACGACATGATCCTCGACATCGGCCCGAAGAGCGCGGCGAAGCTCGCGGCGATCCTCAAGGAGGCGGGCACCATCGTCTGGAACGGTCCGGTCGGCGTGTTCGAGATCGACCAGTTCGCCAGGGGCACCGAGGCGATCGCGCGCGCGATCGCCGATTCGAAGGCCTTCTCGATCGCGGGCGGCGGCGACACCATCGCCGCCATCAACAAATTCGGCATCGCCGAGCGCATCGGCTACATCTCGACGGCCGGCGGTGCGTTCCTGGAGTTCCTCGAAGGCAAGACGCTGCCCGCGGTGGCGGCGCTGGAAGCGCGCGCCTAGCATCTGGCATAGACTGCGCGTCATCGGTGGCAATCGGGGATGCCGCGTATGCCGCACGCCGAGGTGCTGAGGATCGTCACGACGCTGCATGCGCGCCGGCCGACGGGCGCGCGCTTCTCGCTCACGGCGCTGTTCGCGCGCCTCGCGCGCGCCGCGGCGCCCGAGGAAGCCGCGCTCATCGAAGACCACATCTGGGACCGCTGGATGTCGGACGACAACGCCGAGGCCGAGGCGGCGCTCGATCGCGCGACCACCGACATCGCGGCGCGCCGCTACGACATCGCCGAAACCAGGCTCGTGCGGCTGGTGCGCAGCCGGCCCGATTTCGCCGAGGGCTGGCACAAACTTGGTGCGCTGCACTGCATGCTCGGCCGCGACGAGGAAAGCCTGTTCGAGCTGCGCCGCTCGCTGGAGCTCGAGCCGCGGCATTTCGCGGCGCTCGGCGCGATCGGGGAAATCCTGTTTGCGGCCAGCGACGGCGCCGGCGCCGCGCTCGCCTACCGCGCCGCGCTGCGGGTCCACCCGTACATGGGCGGCGCACGCGAGCGGCTGGCGCGGATTCTCAGCGGCGGCTGAGCGCGCCGGGCAGCGCGCGGATCTCCTCCGGCACCGCGACCTCGTCGCGGTCGTCCCTGCCGAGCGAAGCGAGCGTGCGCGCGACAACGCCCTCCTGCGGCATCGTCACGCCATAGAACAGCGGCTTGCCGCCGCGGAACACCGCGAGCGTCGGGAAGTTGTCGATCTCGATGTCGCCGACGATCGCGCTGTCTTCTTCGACGTCGATCCAGACGAACTTCGCGCCGGCATGGGCCCTGGAGAGCCTGTCGAAGGTGTCGCGGAACTCGCCGCAGGTCTTGCACCAGGTGGCGCAAAGGCAGGCGACGAGCAGCGCTTCCCGGCCGGCCGGATCATTCATAACACGATGATACACTTGGACAAATGCTCCGCAGCACCAAGATCGTCGCGACCCTCGGACCGGCTTCATCCGATCCTGCCGTGCTCGAGCGCATGGTGCGCGCCGGCGTCGACGTGGTGCGGCTGAATTTCTCGCACGGCACCGCAGAGGACCACCGTGCGCGCGCCACGCTCGTCAACGAGATCTCGCGTAAGACCGGGCGTACGGTCGGCATCATGTGCGACCTGCAGGGCCCCAAGATCCGCGTCGGCAAATTCAAGGACGGCAAGGTCACGCTCGCCAAGGGCCAGGAATTCGTCCTCGACGCCGGCTGCGAGCTGGGCGACGCGAAGCGCTCGGGCCTAGACTACAAGGAGCTGCCGCGCGACGTCTCCGAAGGCGCCGTGCTTCTGCTCGACGACGGCAAGATCGTGCTCGACGTCACCGGCGTGCAGGGCGAGGAAGTGCGCACCATCGTGCGCCACGGCGGTGTGCTCTCCAACAACAAGGGGATCAACCGGCAGGGCGGCGGCCTCACTGCCGCCGCGCTCACGCCGAAGGACATCGAGGACATCCGCACCGCAGCGAAGATCAACGCCGACTACCTCGCGGTGTCGTTCCCGAAATCCGGCGCCGACATGTACATGGCGCGCGAGCTGCTGCGCGCCTCGGGCGGCAAAGCCTTCCTGATCGCGAAGATCGAGCGCGCCGAGGCCGTCGTGCAGCCGGCGCTGCTGGACATCCTCAAGGCCTGCGACGGCATCATGGTGGCGCGCGGCGACCTCGCAGTCGAAGTCGGCGACGCCTCGGTGCCGGCGCTGCAGAAGAAGATGATCCGGCTCGCGCGGGAGCACAACAAGCTGACCATCACCGCGACGCAGATGATGGAGTCGATGATCGCGAACCCCGTGCCGACGCGCGCGGAAGTTTCCGACGTCGCCAACGCGGTGCTGGACGGCACCGACGCCGTGATGCTCTCGGCCGAGTCGGCGAGCGGAAGGTATCCGGTCGAGACGATCGAGGCGATGGACCGTATCTGCATCGAGGCCGAGCAGTCGCAGCCGGTGAGCCTGGACCAGGAGTTCCTCAACCGCGTGTTCACGCGCGTCGACCAGTCGATCGCGATGGCCGGGCTGTTCACCGCCTTCCACCTGAAGGTGAAGGCGATCGCGACTCTCACCGAGTCGGGTTCCACGGCGCTCTGGATGAGCCGGCTCAACTGCGGCGTGCCGATCTACGCGCTCACCTCGCAGACGGCGACGCGGTACCGCTGCTCGCTGCTGCGCGATGTCTACCCGCTGATGGTCAAGTATGTCGGCAACGACCGCGAGGAACTGCTCGCCGAGGCCGAGAAGGTGCTGGTGAGCAACAGCGTGGTCAAGGACGGCGACCTGATCGTGCTCACCATCGGCGAGCCGATCGGCAAGTCCGGAGGCACCAACACCATGAAAATCGTCAAGGTAGGGGAGCATCGAAAACGATGAGCGCCATCACACCGAATGCCAGGAACCACGGCGCGCTGCCGCCCATGGCGTCGCGCTTCGTGCAGGTCGCGGCGCTGCCCTGGGAAAAGACCCGCTTCGCCGGCGTCGAGCAGAAGACGCTGCTGCTCGACCGCGACACGGGGGTGGTGACCGCGCTGCTCAGGTTCGCCCCCGGGGCGAAGCTGCCGGACCACGAGCACGTGCTGACCGAGCAGACCTACGTGCTCGAAGGCAGCCTCGTCTGCGGCGAAGGCGAGTGCAAGGCGGGCGAGTTCGTCTGGCGCCCGCCGGGCAGCCGCCACGAGGCTTGGGCCGGGCCGCAGGGCGGCATCATGCTGGCGATGTTCCAGATCCCCAACAAGTTCTTCGAGGCCGACGGCCGCGAAACCGACGTCATGGGCCAGGACTGGAACGCGGCCTGGTCTAAGTCGCTGTTCCGCTAGCTTCCGCTCCGGCGCCGCGCCTACTTCAGCGTCGCCGCAATCTCCCGCAGTTGCGCCGCCGTGTGCTCGCCGGCGAGCGGTGTCCCCGGTATCAGGTGCCTGCCCATCGCCAGGCCGCCCACGACGACCGGCTCGAGCCCGGTCTCGCGCACCAGGCCCGAAGCGATCTCGAGCGCGCCGGCGTCGTCGCCCGCAATCGGCATCCCGGTGTTGCGTGCTCCCGCCTCCGCAATGCGCCCATAGCCGATGGCGTTGAAAGCGCGCACGATGCGCGCTCCCGGAAGCAGCTCAGCCGAGGCGAGCCCGGCGCCTTTATCCCGCGCCCAGGTCGCGATCTCGCCGTCGCGCGCCACGATCGGGTTGCAGGTGTCGATGACGACCTTGCCCTTCAGCAATTCGGCGATTTCCTTTCCGATCTTCGGGAGAGCCGAATAGGGAACCGCGAGGACGATCACGTCGCCGAATGCTGCTGCCTCACGCGTGGATCCCGCGCGCGCCCTCGCGCCGAGGCCTGCGGCCAGCTGCTTGTCGTGCTCGAGGTCGAGCGACGAAAACATGACCTCGTGCCCCGCCTTGTACCAGAGCGATCCGAGGGTGCTGCCGATCCTGCCCGAGCCTACGAAGCCGAGCTTGAGCTTCGCCTGGGCGAGCAAGGCAAATGGCAGGGAG
>Ga0335084_10004079_pt1 | contig 14381 bp, 8 predicted proteins | sample Lox_Sample_44_FD_206721 | JGI IMG/M metagenome (GOLD analysis project Ga0335084, IMG submission 206721) | Soil microbial communities from Loxahatchee National Wildlife Refuge, Florida, United States - Lox_Sample_4.4 | ecosystem: Environmental > Terrestrial > Soil > Wetlands | place: USA: Florida...
CGGGCGCATCGGGTTCGCCGTGTCGCACTACGACGGCACGCAGAAGATGACCCGCGCCGATGCCGATGCGCTGCGCGCCGCGAACCCCAACTTCGTCATCCTGCACTACCGCCTCGGACACGGACTCGGGGATCGCACTCCCGACGCCGGCTGCGCGCCCACCGGCGGTTTCCTGCAGATCATCGACGGCACCTGGGTGCAGGAGTGGCCGGGCGACGCCGTGGTGCAAGAGACCTGGTTCTTCCATCAGAACGCGCAGCGCGTGTTCCAGTGCACGTGGGGTTGGTACCTGATGGAGCTCGACGACGCCGGCTGGCGGCAGTGGTGGAGCGACGCCGTGCTCGGCCAGATGGCGGCCAACGACGACGACGGGCTCTTCGCCGACAGCCTGAGCGTCCCCAACTACCTTGGCGCCAGCGATTTCAATCCGACCCTGCCGGCGATCGACGCGGCCTTCGAGTCCGCCTGGTCGGGCCGCATTGCGCGCTTCCTCACCTATCTGCAGGGCCGCTTCGCCGGCCGCTACTACCTGATCCCCAACGTCGGCTACTGGGTCACCGGACGCGATGCGACCGACTACTCGGCCGCCGATGGCGTGATGATCGAGGGCTTCGGTTACGATGCGTGGACCGCCTTCAGCGCCGCCGACTGGGCGCTGCAGATGGACCGCGTTCTCGGCCTCATCAACCAGGGGAAGGCGGTGATCGGTCAGGCCTACCACACCGAGAGCGCCGACACGCGCCTGTTCACCCTCGCCAGCTATCTGCTGATCAAGGGCACCCACACCTACGTCAACCTCGACATCGGCCTCGATCCCGAATGGTGGCCGGAGTACGGAATCCCGATCGGCGCGCCGCTCGCGCCGCCGCCGGCAAACGTCGAGGCACTGCTCGACGCGAGCACCGGCGTGTACACGCGCGCCTACACGAACGGTCTGGTGGTCGTGAACACCGGCGCGTCGTCGCACACCGTGCCGCTCGGCGGCACCTACTACCTCGCCCAGCCGAGCGGCGGCGGCACCGTGCCTGGCAACGGCGTCCTGCCGGCTGCCTGGACGGTCGCGTATGCCCCGATGACCAGTGTGACGCTCGCGCCAGGGCATGCCGCGCTCCTCGTGCTCGACCCCGGCGGTGCTCCCACCCCGACCCCGACGGTCACGCGCGCGGCGAGTGCCACGGTGACGATGACGTCGACCGGGTCGCCCACGCGCACGGCAAGCGCCACCGCGACGGTGCCGGCAGCGCTGGCGCTCGATGCGATCCCGGCGCCCCTTGTGGTTGGGGGCACGACCGTGCTCACCGGGTCGGGGTTCACCGCCGGCTCGGTCATCGTCGTCTTCGTTGCCACCAGCGGCGGCCCGGCGAGCTTTGGACCGTATTCGCCGCGGCCGTGGACCCCGAACGCCCTCACCTGGGCGGTGCCCGCGACGCTGCCGCTCGGCAACGGATTCGCCACTGTCCTGGTGGTCAACACCGACCAGGGGTTCGTGCAGTCGAACCCGCAGAGTCAGCTCCTGCGCGGTGCCGCCGTACTCAACATCCCGACCATCCTCGGCGTCAACGGCGTGGGGGTGAGCGCGTTCGACCCGAACGTCCCGCTGGCGTACGTCGGCACCGTGCTCGTGCCGGGTGGCGTGGCGACCATCAGCGGGACGGGCTTCAGCGGCCCGCTCGTCAACCTGTTCACCAGCAGCGGGAACCTCGGGCCGCTCGCGCCGCAGCCGGGGGGAAGCGCAACCCAGTTCCAGATCGCGGTGCCGTCCAACGCGCCCACCGGTCCGGGATCGCTGCAGGTCGTCAACAGCCCCTACCTGGGCAACGTCGTGTCCAACGCGGTCTCCGTTCCCATCGGCGCTACGGTCGGGATCGACGGCATCACCCAGTCGGGCACGGCCATCACCGTGCGCGGCAGCGGCTTCTCGACGGCGAGCGTGTTGAACCTGTTCAACCGGCAGGGGAGCGCCACGGTCAACCTCGGCGGCCTCGATGGACAGGGGCGGGCCCGTATCCCGCTCACCAGCGTGACGCCGACCCAGCTGACGTTCGCGGTCCCCGCCGGCGCGGTGGCCGGTTCAGCCTATCTACAAGTTATCAATCCCCCCTTCATTGCAGCCTCGTCGAGTGGTAACGATCCCGACGGGGCTTTCGTGTTGGTGGTGCCATGAGGAGGAAAACCATGACAGGCGCGCTTCGATCATCCGTTGCCGCCGCCGGTCGCCGTACCGCTGCTGCACTCGCCCTGATCGTCGGCATGGCCGCGCCGCTCGCCGCGCGCGCCGCGACCCTCAGCTTCGTACCGGGCAACACCACCATCACGCAGAGCTCGAACGGCCAGGTGGCGATCTCGATCGACGACGCCACCGGCCTCGAAGGTGCCGACCTGAGCATCAGCTACGACTCGAACGTCGTGCACATCGCCGGCGACGCCACCGTGACCACGCTCACCACCGCGTGCATGCCGGTGTCGAACAGCGCCACCCTGGGCGTCCTCAACATCGGCCTCGCGTGCCCGCCTCTCAGCGGCGGCAGCGGCGCGCTCCTCAACGTCCCGCTGTTCGGGCAGGCCGCGGGGATGAGCAGCCTGACCTTCACCCGCTGCGTGCTGAACGAAGGCGCGATCGGGTGCACGCCCGTCGCCGGGACGGTCACCGTCCAGACTCCGACTCCGACCGTGACTCCCACACCGACCGTCACCGGTACGGCGACCCGCACGGGCACCGCGACCGGAACCCGCACCGCGACCCGCACTGCCAGCCTCACCCGGACGCCAACCCTCACGCCCCCCCCGACGCCCAAGCCGACCGTGGCTCTCAACCCGATCAGCTCGGCGATCATCGTCGGACAGTCGATCACCTTGAACGGCGCCGGCTTCACCGCCGGGTCGCGCATTCTCCTCTTCGTCGCCACCGCCACCGGCACGCAGAGCTTCGGGCCCTTTCAGCCGACCAGCTTCACATCGACCAGCATGGTGTGGGCGGTGAGCGCGACCATCCCGCTCGGCAACGGCTTCGGCACGGTAATGATCGTGAACACCGATCAGGGGTTCATCCAGTCGAACCCGCAGAGCCAGTATCTCTTCGGCGCGGCAGCGGCCAACATCCCGACCATCACGAGCATCAACGGCGTGCAGCTGCGAACCTTCGATCCGAATGTGCCGGTGGCCAACGTGGAGACGGCTGTCGCGCAGGCTTCCACGGTCACGATAGGTGGCACAGGCTTCAGCAATCCGCTGGTCAACCTGTTCACAGCCACCGGTCCAATGGGCCCGCTGCATCCCCAGCCGGGCGGCACGTCGGCACTGTTCCAGGTCATCGTTCCGAGTACCGCACCAACCGGACCGGGAACGTTTCAGGTGGTCAACAGCCCGTACAGCGGCAACGTCGTCTCCAATGCGGTGTCGGTGGCGCTCGGCGCACCGCTGACGATCAGCAGCGTCGGCCAGGTGGGGTCGACGATCACCGTCAACGGCACCGGCTTTTCGGTCGTCTCGGTAATCAATTTCTTCAACCAGCAGCCCGGTGGGGTGGTGAGCTTGGGCGGCTACAACGGGCTCGGGCAGCCGAACATCCCGCTGAACCTGATCTCGAGCACTCAGTTCACGTTCTCGGTTCCGGCCGGAGCGGTCAGCGGCCCGGCGTACGTGCAGGTCATCAATCCGCCGTACATTCCGTTCTCGTCGACCGGGGGCGATCCCGACGGTGCGTTCACCCTGGTGGTACCGTAGGGGGGCCCCCCCGGGTCCGACGCGCGCGCCCTACCGCTTGCGCAGCCAGAGTGAGCTGCCGTGGGACTCGATGCCGGCGAGATGCGGCGCGGTCCACAGCGCGTCGAAGAGAGCGCCAAGCCGCGTGCAGGTGGCGACGTAGCAGTTCGGTAGCAGCACGTCGAAGTGGTGCTCGCCGAACATCAACAGCAGTGCCGCCATGTACTGCTCCGAGTAGTAGCGGTTGCCCCACTCTGGTGGGTAGTCGTGCGGCCAGTAGATGTCATGGATGTGTATGGTGACGCCGCGCGGCAGGTAGGGAAGAACCTCGATGAAGAAGACGGTGACGTCGGAGTTCTGGAAGACCCGGTGCGAGCCGTCGAAGAAAAGGATGTCCTTGGGTGTCAGGTTGCGGAAAATCGCCAGGTCCGCGGTTTCGAGCGGCTGGCGTATGATGCTGTCGCACAGGCCGTCGACCTCGACCCGGGGCGTTGGGTCGATCGACACGATCCGCGTCTGCGGACTGTGCCGGCGCTTTGCGCGGGCGGCGAACTTGGTCGAGTTGCCCGAGCCAACCTCGAGAAAGAGTGACGGGCGCAGCACTGACACCATGCCGTACAGCGCCAACGCGTCAAGGCCGGGAAGGTAGCCATTGCACCACGCCGGCTCTTCGGGCTGTTGCGGCAGGGGGTCGCGCGCGATCTCCAACAAGTCGGGTATGAAGACCCGAAACGACTCGAGTGTCGTCCGGTAACCCGGCACACCGGCCTCGAGCACGGCCAGCAGTTTGGGTGGAAAGGGTTTGCCGTGGCCGTACCGCGGCGCCGGGTGGATCGGGTAGAAATCCGCGATCGCAAGGCCCGCGGTATCCGGGGGCATCGTGGGCGCCGGCAGCGCGCCCCCCGCAGGGCGCGGGCGGCGCAGCAGCCCGACGACCAGCACCGACCCGGCGCCGATCACCGCGAGCAGTGCCAGCAGCATCATCTCCAGGTCAGCCCAGGTGCCAGCCCGGCGCCCGGCGCGCGATCACCCGTCCCGGCACGCCGACCACGGTGCTGTCGGCCGGTACATCGGCAAGCACGGTGCACCCGGCGCCGACGATCGACCAGGCACCGAGCCGCACACGCGGGATGATGTTGGCGCCGGTGCCGACAGAGCAGCCGGTGCCGAGGATGGCCCCGCCCGCGATGTGGACGCCGGGCGAGAGGGTGACGAAATCCTCCAGCACGGTGTCGTGAGCGATCGTGCATCCGGCGTTGACGTGCACGTGGTTACCCAGGCGGATGGTGTTGGTCAGCACCGAGCCGGCTGCGATCGCGACCCCGTCGCCGATTGCCACGCGGCGGGTCAGCACCGCGCCCGGGTGAATGGCACGGCAGAACCGGGCCCCGAGCGGCCGAACCCGCTCGACCAAGCGACGGCGCAGTGCGGGCTCCCCAACGGCGCAGACGGTGTGAACGTCGTGCACGTGGTCGGCCAGCCAGTCGAGATCGCCGAGGATCGGCCGATCGTGTACCAGCGCGCCGGCGCGTCCGTAGGCAGGCTCGACCAGCCAACCGAGCACCTCGATGCGCGGAGTGTCGGCGTTCAGCGCGTCGAAGATGTCCAACACCTCGCGGGCGTGCCCACCCGCGCCGATGATCGCTACGCGCTCCACCGCGGCCCTCCGCTGCGCGTTGCCGCTGGCTGGGTTGCCGTGGTGCGCGGCGCCTCGGCCGTGCGGTCCACCTCGGTCTCGACCACGAAGTTCGGCAAACGGCGCGTCTCGTGGTAGTTGCGCCACAGATACTCACCGATGATCCCGAGCATGACGAGTTGGACGCCAGCGAGGCCGAGGATCGAGATCATGATCGGCGCCCAGCCCTCAATCGGGATCGCCCACGCGAGCTTGAGCACGAAGATCAGCAGGGCGTAGGCGAAACTGAGCAGCGAGACGCACAGGCCGGCAGCGGTGATCAGCCGGATGGGAGCCACCGTGTAGGTCACGAAGCCGTCGGCGAAGTACTTGATCTTCCTCGACAGCGTCCAGCGTGAGCGGCCGATCTCACGCCGCCGGCGAGCATACGGGATGACCTCGGGGACAAAGCCCGTCCACAAGATCTGCCCCTGCAGGAACGTGTTGCGTTCCTCGATGCGGTTCATCAGGTCGACCACTTGGCGGTCGAGCAGGAAGAAGTCGAAGCCCCCCTCGGGCATGTTCGGGATCGCGAAGCGGCGCATGGCGCGGTAGAAGAGCCGCGATGCCCACTGCGCGAACGCGCCGTCGTCGCGCGCCGTGCGCGTGGCCAGCACGATCTTGTGGGGACCACGGCGCCAGCGGTCGACCATTTCGAGCAGCAGCTCGGGGGGGTCCTGCAGGTCGGCTGACATGACCGCGCAGCAATCTCCGCGCGCGGCGCGGAAGCCGGCGAGGATGGCAGCGACCTGACCGAAGTTGCGGGTCAACTTGACGACGCGCACGCGCTCGGGCGCGGCATCGTGCACGGCGAGCAGGGCGTCGTAGGAGCGGTCGCCGGATCCGTCATCGACGAACACCACCTCCCAGTCCATCCGCGCCGGCAGCTGCGCCAGGGTGGCGGCCAACGCCGCCCAGGTCACCGGGATGTTCGCTTCGTTGAAGTAGACCGGGATGACGATCGAGAGCAGCGCGTGGCTGCCCGCGTCGGACTGTGTGGCGGGGCTCACGCCGGCCGCCCGTGCAGCGCGGCACGCACGCGCGGCGCGGCGGCCTGAATGGTGAGCACGGCGTCCGCGATCGCGTCGACGTCGTCGGCCGCCAGCTCACCGTAGAGCGGCAGGCAGAGGACTCTCGACGCGACGCGCTCGGCATTGGGCAGCCGACCGGGCTGAGCGGTCGGCAGGTGCCGGTAGGCGACGTTGGCCGAGCAGAGTGGGAAGAAGTATTTGCGCGAGACGATGCCTTCGGCGCGCAGTGCGGCGTGCAACTCGTCGCGCGTCAGGTCGAAGCGATCGGGGTCGACCTCGACCGTGTAGTAGGCGTAGTTGCGGCGCGTCTCCGGTGCGATCTGTTGCCCACCGAGCCCAACGACGCCGGCGAACGCGGCATCGTACCGTGCCGCCAGCTGTGCCCGGGCCGCGATCTCGCCGTCGATGAGGTCGAGCAGCGGCAGCCCGAGCGCTGCATGCAGCTCGGACAGTTTGCCGTTCAACCCGACGCCGCGCACCTCGTCCTCGTTGACGATGCCGAAGTTGCGCAGCAGGCGCAGGGTCTCGGCGCTGCGCGCGTCTGGGCCGACCACAGCGCCGCCCTCGGCAGTGTGAAAGAGCTTGGTGGCGTGGAAGCTGAAGATGGAAAGTTCGCCCCAGTCGCCGATCGGATGGCCGCGGTGCCATACGCCAAAGGCGTGCGCCGCGTCGTAGACGAGGTGCAAGCCGTGTGCGGTGGCAAGCGTGGCAAGCCCCTCGACATCGCATGGGTTGCCGAAAACGTGAACCGGCAGCAGGGCGCTGGTGCGGGAACCGATCAGGGCTGCTGCGCACGCGGGGTCGAGGTTGTACGTCTTCGGGTCGATGTCGCAGAACACCGGGGTGAGCCCGTTCCACTCGATTGCATGGACGGTGGCGGGGAACGTGAAGGGGGTGGTGATCACTTCGCCGGCGAGGTCGAGCGAACGCAGCGCGACCTGCAGCGCCACGGTGCCGTTGCAACAGGCGGCGCAAAAGGCACCGCCGAGGCGTGGGGTGAGGCGCTCCTCCAGCTCGCGCACGATCGCGCCGTCGTTGGTGAGCCAGCTCGCAGAGAAGATACGATCGAGCAGCGCGGTAAAGCGGGCACGGTCCGGGAGACGCGGGCGGGTGATGAAGCGGGGCTCGCGAAACCGCGGTGGGCCGCCAAGCACTGCTGGGGCATGCTCGAGGCTGATTGGAGTCGCAACGCGCGTGGTCGTCCTCCTCGTTCCGCTCGCCCCGAGATAGAGGAGTCCCCGCACGCCGTCAATTCGCCGGGCGCGTGATTGCCTTCAGTGCCGGCGATTGCTAGCGCACCGCCAGGCATGCGACCCAGCAGATCGTTGCCGCACGGCCCTGCGTCGCGGTCGTCATGGCTCGCGATTGCCAGCCTTGCGCTCGCGCCGCTCGTCTACTTCTGGCGCGGCGCGCTCGGCCAGGTGCTGCTCGCGCCAGTCGATGGTCTGCTGTACTCGTTCCCGTCCCGCTTGCTCGCGGCGCGGCTGGTGACGGCGGGCGCGCTGCCGCTGTGGAACCCGTACGTGTTCAGCGGTTTCCCGCTGTTTGGCGAGATGCAGACGGCGGTCCTCTATCCTGGCGCGTGGCTGTTCTACGTCCTGCCCCCCGTGGCAGCGATGAACGGCCAGATGCTCCTCACCTACAGCCTTGCAGCGCTTGGCACCTATGCGTATACGCGGGCGCTCGGCTGCCTCCCGTTTGCCGCAGGCTTCGCTGGTTTGACGTTCGCCTTCGGCGGCTTCATGCCGGCGCATCTCGGGCACGTGGCCACGCCGCAGGGGGCCGCGTGCCTGCCCTGGCTGCTGTGGAGCCTCGAGCGGTTGCGCATCACGGCGCGCTTTCGTGTCGTCCTCGTCGGCGCGGCGGCGGTCGCAGTGTCGGTCTGTGCGGGTCACCCGCCAATCCCGATGTACCTGCTCATCGTCGGCGGGGTCTACGTCGCGTGCTTCGGCGTGGCCGAACGGCCCGCGGTCGGACGCACGCGCTATCTGCTCCTCAGCGGCGCGATCGCCGTCGCCGGGATCAGCCTGGTGGCGGTACAACTCGTTCCCGCCGCGGAGCTGGCGGCTCAGAGCGTGCGTGCCCAGCTCTCGTACTCCGATTTCACCTCCTACTCGCTGCCGTCGGCGCAGCTCCCGCTGCTGCTCTTCCCGTTTTTCTTCGGCGGATCGTCGCCGACGCCGTACTGGGGCGCATGGAACCTCGCCGAGCTCACCGGCTATGTCGGGGCTGCACCACTGATGCTCGCCGCCGCCGCGATGGGGTCGGTGCGCCGCAATCGGCAGGTGGCGTTCTGGGGCGCCCTGGCGCTTGTGGCTCTGGTGCTCGTGCTCGGCGACGGTACGCCGCTGGCCCGCGTGATGTATCACGTGCCGGTCTACCGGCTCTTCCGCGCCCAAGCGCGCAACCTGTTGGAGGTCGACTTCGCCCTTGCGGTCCTGGCAGCGCTCGGGCTGAGCGCCGCGACCCCGCGCGCCCTGCGCTGCGGAGCCGTGTTGGTCGCGGGCGGTGCCGCCCTGTTCGCGCTGGTCGCCATCGTGGCCCGCCCGGCAGCCTGGTCCCCCTCTGCTGCAGCCAACGTCAGCGAACTGCTCGGCCGCGAGCTGACCGCGTGGCGCAATCCGAGGCTGCTTGTCCCGCTCGCCGTCGTCAGTATGGCTGCAGTCGCGGTGAGCGCGCTGGCACGGCGATCCACGCCGCCCCGGCGCGCGTTCGTGCTGGCGGTACAGGCGATCGACCTGTTCGTCTTCAACGCGCTGATGTCCCAACCGACGCCCAACGCGGCGACCGTGCTCGATCCCCCCGCCTACGTGCGCGCGCTGCACGCGCTCGACGACGGCTCGCCCGCGGCCCGCGTCGCACTGGTGCCTGCGGGCCGTGTCGCGACCGACTGCCGGCATGCGTTGTGGGGCGTCGAGACCGTCAACGGCTACGACCCCTTCATGCTGTCGCGCTACGGCGAGTTCGCGAACGATATGCCTTACTGGGGTGAGCTGTCCGCCAGTTCCATCGCGCTACACCCACGCTTCCTCGACCTGGCGAACGCGCGCTACGCGGTCGTATTCAAAGGTGCGCCGGGCGGGGCGCCGCCAGTGCTCGACGCGGCGCTGCGATCGGGCGGCCAGATCGAGCTCGCCTTTGCCTCACCGCTGCCGGCAGGTGCGCTCGAGGCGGTGACGTACCTCGGTGGCGCCGTGCTGGTCGAACAGGGCACGCCCGTGGCCCGCATTACGTTGCTCGACGACAGTGGGGGCGAGGAGGTGCTGCTACTGCGCGCCGGCGAACAGACCGCCGAGTGGGCGTGGGACGATCCGACCGTGACCGCGGGGATGCGCCATCGTCGCGCGCCGCTCGCGGAGAGCTTCACCGTGGGTGCGGTACGCGCGCACAGCTATCGCGGCGTTCTGCCCCTGGCCCGACCCCGGGCGGTGGCGCGCATGCGCATCGAGTATCTCCTGTCGACGGGGGGTCTCGTGGTCTCCCGCCTGGCCTTGATCGATCCGGCGAGCGGGCGGGCGTCGGGGTTGGCGCCGCTCGACCTCCTGCGCGCCGATGCCACGCGCTGGGAGGTGCGCGACGACACGCCCGCCTACGCGCTGCTGGAGAACCGCCGGGTGCTGCCGCGTGCGTGGCTGGTCGGCCGCACCACCGCGCTGCCGGCGGGCGACGTCCTGAACACGGTGCGCGATGGGCAGATGCCGGACGGACGGCCTTTCGACCCCGCCGTCGAGGCGCTGGTGGAAACCGGTACGAGCCGCGACCGCGGTGCCCTACCTCCCGACGCGGCGGTTGCCGTGGTCGCGAGGGAGCCCAACGCGCTGCAACTCTCCAGCGACTCGCCCGCGCCGGCGTTCTTGGTGCTGAGTGAGATTTTCTATCCGGGCTGGCATGCCTTCGTCGACGATGCCGAGGTGCCGATCGAGCGGGTCGACTACGTCCTGCGCGGCCTCGACCTCCCCGCCGGCGCGCACCGTATCCGCATCGCGTTCGACCCGCTCTCGCTGCGTGTTGGGGCGGCGATCTCTGCGGTGGCGGTGCTTCTGCTGCTCGCGATCGGTGTGTGGCGGATAGCGCGGCGACGCTGAGCGCTGCGCGGCGACGAGCGAGTCTCTTCTGAGAGCGGCTTCGCGGTGCGTTGCCTGCACGCCAGCGGCTCGGTTGAGGAGGGAGCGCCGTTCCGCTAGCAAAGGGTGCGCGAGGCGGATCCGGTGGACGACGGGGCTGAGTCCTACAGTCGCGAGGCCGCGCTACGTTTTCCGCTCTTCCCGAGCGAGCACGAGCGGGCCTGGCGGTACATCTTCGACTGGACCATCGCCGGCGATGCATTGAACTGCGCGCCGGGCGATCTGGTGATGGAGTTCGGTTCCGGGCCGAGCTTTGCCTCCGAGTTCTTCAACCGGCTCGGCTACCGCTCGGTGGCGCTCGATCTCGACCCGCAGATCCTCGCCTTCGCACGCGAGCGGTGGGCGGCCGATCGGCGGCTCGAGGCCGGCCGCGCCCACTTCGTCGCCGCCGACGGGCTGCGCCTGCCGTTTGCCGACGCGAGCTTCGACGGCATCATCTGCCTCAACGCCCTGCACCACATGCCGGACTATGGGGCGTCGCTGGCCGAAATGCGGCGCGTGCTCAAGCCGGGTGCCCGCGCCGCGTTCGCCGAGCCCGGCAGCTTGCACGCCGACACGCACGAGGCCAAGCTGGCCCGCGAGCGCGGCGCAACCGAGCGCAGCGTATTTCTCGACGAAATCGAGCTCCTCGCACGCCGGGTCGGGTTTGCGCGCATGGTGTTGAAGCCGTACGTCTACCCGTACCTGGTCGAGCTCGACTATCAGGAGTTCCGCCGCTACCGACTCCACCTCGGGCGCGTGCCGTTCACGCAGCCCCATCAGGTGGCGCGCTTCTTCGTCGAGCACCACCTGGTGTTCGCGCTCCAGACCCCGGGCACGCGGCTGCCGACCAGCGCCGGCGCGCGCGGCTTCGGGGCTTTGGCGGCCGAGATCACGGTCGATCCGTTGCCGTCAACTATCTGCACCGGTACGCCGGTGGCACTGCGGGCCCGGGTGCGCAATGCCGGCCACGTCCTGTGGCTGAGCGAGCCGCGCGAGTTCGGCGGGCACGTGACGCTGGGCGTGAAGCTGTGCCGGCCTGACGGACGGCTGCTGAGCGATGCGCTCCCGCGCACGCCCCTGCCGCATGACGTCGCACCCGGTGCCACGGTTGAGCTCAACGGGGAGCTCTGTGTCCCGTGGGTCGAGTCCGGCGCCTACATTATCAAGCTCGATCTCGTTGCCGAGCAGGTCGCCTGGTTCGAGCAGTTGGGCTCTCCGGTCGTCACCCATCCGGTCACCGTCCAGCAAGTGGCGCCCACCAGCATCGCACCGCATCGAATGATCGCCGATCTGTCCGTCGAGGGCGTTCCGTCATCGGCACGTGCGGGCGCACATCTGCGTGTGGTCGCTGCGGCGGTCAACACGGGCGACACGCTGTGGCTCAGCGCCCCACGCCCATCCGGCGGCCACGTGACCTTCGGCGTCAAGCTGATCGACTCCGACGGACGGACCGTCAGCGAGGCTCTCGGCCGCACGCCGCTCGAGCACGATGTCCCTCCGGGCGGCAGGGTTTCGGTGCGCAGCACCGTCGAGCTCCCCATGAGTCTGGCGCCGGGCCGCTATCGACTGCGCTTCGACATGGTCAACGAGCGGGTCGCTTGGTTCGAAGAGTACGGCTCCCCCGTGGTCGAGCGCGTGATCGCTGTCGAGGCGCCGTCAGCGGGCAATAGTCAGGACGGACAACCATGCAGGAGGCCATGAGATGAGGCAGCAGCTTCTTCTTTTCCCCCTTCTCCGGCTGTTTGTCCCACCCGTACACGCAGCGACACCAACCCCGACGCCGACGCCGATCGACCTCATTGGGCGCTCGAGTTCCACAACTTCGCCACGCCGACAACGTAGGGGGCATCGCTTCGAGCATGCTGTCGGGGCGCTGTCAGCGCGCTGAGCGCCGCTCGACTATACGGCCGGGCCGCTGCGGATCAGCCGACCGGCGAATGACCAGAAGCGTCGCTTGGTAAGCAGGGCGGGCCGCTGCGCGATAGCCAAGAGGGCGTGCATTGCGGCCATGCGATACTTGCGCGCTTGAAGGCTGCGCTGGGCCAGTGCCGCGTGGTATCCGAGCAAGGCGTCGTCGCGGCGATCCCGCAACCCAGCGGCGCTCTGCGGCAGGTGATCGAACGCTGCCGCGAGAAAAGCGAGTGGATCACAGGTGAGCGGGTCGAGTGCGAGACTCACCAGCTCGCCTTCGATCCGGCACGGCCGGCCTGCGAGCAGAGCTGGGTCGAGATCGATCGCGGCGCGGAGGTCGTCCCGCCCCTCGCGCCACAGGCCGGTGGCGAACAGACGCTTGGCGCCATCGACGTGGCGCAGCGCCAGTCCCCGACGCGCAGCGTCGGCGAGCGTCGAGGGGAAGCCTGGGTGTGCGATGATGTCGTGCAACACGGCGGTGCAGTCGCGTGCCATGCGGACGCCATCTGACGCCAAGCCGTTGGGCAGACGCCGGTAGTGCGCGACCACTTGCTTGTCCCACACCAGGCGCCGTCCGCTCAGGACCAGCCGCATCCAGAAGTGCCAGTCCTCGCCGCCGCGCAGCGATACCTCGAACCCGCCCAGCGCGATGCACGCGTCGCGGCGGATCATGGTGGCGCTGGGTACAAGGGGGCAGTCGAACAGCCAGTCGCGCAGCGTGTTCAACTCGAAGGGAAACTGCCACGAGTGCGCCGCCGGCAAGATGCCGCCCTGCGCATCAATCCATTCGTAGCCGCTCGCTACCGCCGCCAGCCCGGGATCGGCGTCGAGCACCGAGGCCTGCGCCGCGAGGCGGTGCGGCAGCGCGATATCGTCGGCGTCGAGGAACGCGATGTACGTGCCGCGCGCCGCCGCGATGCCGGTGTTGCGTGCGGCTGACGGTCCGGCGTTGGCCTGGCGAAGGACGCGCACGCGCGGGTCGCCGAGACGCTCGAGCAGCTCGGGAGAACCGTCGCTCGAGCCGTCGTCCACCACCACCATCTCCCAGTCGACGAGGGTCTGACCGCGCACGCTCTGCACGGTGGCGGGGATGAACCGCGCGGCGTTAAAGCACGGCGTGACGACGCTGACTCGGGGCATGCGCACCCGATTCATACAATGAAGCCGCGACGCATGGAACGGATGCAGCGCGCACGCGCGTCACGCGGCCGCGCGTGCCTCTTCGTATACGGTCCAGGTCTCGCGGGCACAGCGCTCCCACGTGAACCCTCGTGCCCGCGCGGCGCCGCGGGCCCGCAACTGGTCGCGCGCCTGCCGGTCGCGCAGGAGCTCTGCCATGGCGTCCGCGATGGCCCCTTCGTCGCGCGGATCGACGAGCACCGCGGCGTCACCGGCGACCTCGGGCAGCGAGGCGACGTTCGAGGTGAGCACGGGTGTGCCGCACGCCATCGCTTCGAGCACCGGTAGACCGAAGCCTTCGTAGAGCGAGGGGTAGACGAATACCTCCGCGGCGGTGTACAGGGCCGGCAGATCGTCGTCGGCGACGGGACCTATACACCGCACGGCGTCGCCAAGGGCGAGGGCCGTGATCGCGCGGTGCACCCCGTCGGTGCCCCAGCCGGGCGCGCCGGCCAGGACGAGGGTCGGCACGTCGCCGCCGCGCTGCCGCAATTGCGCGTACGCGCCTAGCAGGCGCGCGAGGTTCTTGCGGGGCTCGATCGTGCCGACGTGGAGGAGGTACGGCCTGGTGAGCCCGAAGCGCTCGCGGACGCGGTCGCGTGCTGCATCTATCGTCGGAGCCCGGCCGAGCGCACTGCAGCCAGGGTAGACGACGCGGATACGCGCAACCGGTACGTCGAGGAGCTCGCGCAGGTCACGGGCGGTCGACTCCGAGTCGGCAATCACGCGCTGAGCGGCGGCCACGGCGCAGCGGCTGAGGGAAACGATGCGGCGCAG
>Ga0335084_10004082_pt1 | contig 14374 bp, 10 predicted proteins | sample Lox_Sample_44_FD_206721 | JGI IMG/M metagenome (GOLD analysis project Ga0335084, IMG submission 206721) | Soil microbial communities from Loxahatchee National Wildlife Refuge, Florida, United States - Lox_Sample_4.4 | ecosystem: Environmental > Terrestrial > Soil > Wetlands | place: USA...
CCGGAGTTCCTGCGCGAGGGCGCCGCGATCGGCGACTTCATGCGGCCCGACCGCGTGGTGATCGGCGCCGACGACGAGGAGGCCACGGCCATCCTGAAGAGCCTCTACCGGCCACTCTACCTGATCGAGACGCCGGTGGTGGTGACCAGCGTGGCCACGGCCGAGCTGGCGAAGTACGCCGCCAACGCCTTCCTCGCGACCAAGGTCTCCTTCATCAACGAGTTCGCGAATCTGTGCGAGGCGGTCGGCGCGGACGTCCACGACATCGCGCGCGCGATCGGACTCGACCGCCGCATCGGATCGAAGTTCCTGCACCCGGGTCCCGGCTTCGGCGGATCCTGCTTCCCGAAGGACGCGCGCTCGGTGGCGCACTTCGCGCGCGAGCACGAGTCGCGACTGCGCATCGTCGAGGCGGTGGTGGAGGTCAACGACTCGCAGCAGCGGCGCATGATCGAGAAGATCACCGCGCTGCTCGACGGCGACCTCGACGGCCGCGTGATCGGTGCGCTCGGCCTCTCGTTCAAGCCCGAGACCGACGACATGCGCGATGCGCCCTCGCTGACGATCCTGCGCGGCCTGATCGAGCGGGGCGCCCGCGTGCGCGCCTACGACCCGCAGGCGATGGAGCACGCGCGCAAGCTGCTGCCCGACGTGGTGCTGTGCGAGAACGCCTACGAGGTGTGCGAGGGAGCGGACGGGCTGGTGGTGCTGACCGAGTGGAACCAGTTCCGCATGCTCGACCTCGCGCGCGTGAAGTCGCTGATGCGCCAGCCGCTGGTGGCGGACCTGCGCAACGTCTACGACCCCGTCGACATGCGCGACGCCGGCTTCACGTACGTCTGCGTGGGACGTTAGGCAAGCGGCCGCAGGCCGCGCGCAGCGAGCGGCGAAGCCGCGCGCAGCGAGCCGCAGGCGAGCGAAGTTCAAAGGATCGACCCGGTGGGGCACGAGAAGAACATCGCTGGCGCAACGCGCGAAGCGACCTCGCTACAACACCATGAGCCTCCACGCCGTCATCCTCGCCGGCGGCGCCGGGGAGCGCTTCTGGCCGGCGTCGCGCGCACGGCGCCCCAAGCCCTTCCTGCGCGTGGTCGGCGGCCGCACCTTGCTCGACGCGACTTGCCTTCGCGCGCGCCGGATCGCCGGCGCCTCGCGCGTGTGGGTGGTGTGTGGTCGCGAGCATGCGCAGGCGATCCGCCGCGCCACGGGACTGCCCGCTTCGCGCGTGCTGGTCGAGCCCGCGCGCCGCAACACCGCCATGGCGATCGCCTTCGCGGCGCTGCGCATCGCGCGCGCGGATCCGCAGGCGGTGCTCGCCGTGCTGCCGGCGGATCATCACATCCCCGACACCGCCGCGTTTGCGGCGGACCTGCGCGCCGCGGCGCGCGCCGCGCGCGCGGCTGGCGCGCTCGTCACGCTCGGCGTGCGCCCGACGCGCCCGGAGACCGGCTACGGCTACATCGACGTCGGCGCGCCGGTCGGCCGCGCGCATCCGCGCCTGCACCGCGTGCGCCGCTTCGTCGAGAAGCCCGAGCGCCGCGTGGCGGAGCGCTACCTGCGCGGCGGTCGCCACCTGTGGAACGCCGGCATCTTCGTCTTCTCCGCGCGCGCGATCCTCGAGGAGATCGAGGCGCACACCCCGGAGCTCGCGGCCGCGCTCGGCCCGCTGCGCGCGCGAGCTCGCAGCTCGCGCGCGGAGCTGGCGCGCAGTTACCGCCGCGCGCCGTCGCTGCCGATCGACGTCGCGGTGATGGAGCGCAGCCAGCGCGTCTGGACCTTGCCGGTCCGCTGGCGCTGGAGCGATGTCGGGACCTGGGAATCTCTGGCCGGGGAGCTCGGCGTCGCGCCGGGCCGCTCTCGGCTCCTGGCGGGCGACCTCGTCTACGACGACGGCGCCGGCAACCTGGTCTGGGGGCCCGACGGCAAGGCCGTGGCGCTGCTCGGAGTCTCGGGCCTCGCGGTGGTCGATGCGGGCGACGCCCTGCTGGTGGCACGCCTGGATCGCAGCAACGAGGTACGGGCTATCGTGCAGGGCCTAAAGGAGAAGGGACGACTGGACGTCACGTAGTCGGGCGGGGGAGCTTCCCCTCGGAGCCTTGGGACCGGGATCGGGGGCTTCGGAGGACGAGACACCTGGAGGCGGCAGCGTGGGAAGAGAGCAAGTCATGGCGATGCCGCGGCGAGGTCGGGAGGCGCTCGACTCCCTGCGCAACATCCCGCTCTTCTCGTCGGTGCGCGATGCGGACCTCGAGAGCATCGCGGCGCTGCTGATCGAGCGGCGCTTCCCGAGACACAAGACGATTGTCGAGGAGGGACTGGCCGGCGACTACATGTACGTGATCTGCGAAGGTCGCGTGCAGGTCTCGAAGCTCTCCGACGATGGTCGCGAGAAGATCCTCGAGTTCCTCGAAGCGGGCGACTTCTTCGGCGAGATGTCGCTGCTCGACAACGCGCCGCGCTCGGCCAGCGTCCGCGCACTCTCCGACTCGCGCATCCTGGCGCTCTCGCGCGCCGACTTCCTGGCCGTGCTGCGACGCAGCCCCGACCTCGCGATGGCGGTGATCCAGGAGCTGACGAGGCGCCTGCGCCGCGTCGACGATCAGGCGTCGTCGCTCTCGTTCCAGCGCGTCGAAGAGCGCACCAAGGGACTGCTGGTGCGTCTGGCCAAGCAGGATCCGCAGCGCGCCGGTCGGCGTGTCACCCCGGCGCTCACGCACCAGCAGATCGCCGACATGATCGGAACCTCGCGGGAGACGGTCACGCGCGCGCTGAAGGGCCTGAAGGAGCGCGGCTGGCTCGAGCAGGAGGGCAAGAAGTACCTCGTGCCCGCGCAGGACGACGAGGACTAACGCCGGGCTTGCCCCCTTGCCGGTTTCGCCGTTCGATTGAACTCTAGGCATCCCGCCGGGTTCCAACGCCCGGCGACAGTGCGTCCGCCCGGCGGTGTCGTCTGGCGTATCGGGGGTCCGGCGAAGCAAATGCGCATCCACATCGTTCGAGCTCTCACCGCGGGGCTCGCCTTATTCCTGCTGGCGGCCTGCCAGTCCGACTCGGAGAAGATCACCCAGCACCTCTCGCGCGGGCAGGAGTACCTCGACGGTCAGAAGTGGCCCGAGGCGATCATCGAGTACAAGAACGTGCTCCAGATCGACCCGAACCAGGCGGAGGCGCACTGGAAGCTCTCGCAGGCCTACCTGAAGAGCGACAAGCCGCGCGAGGGCTTCTGGGAGCTGCGCGAGACCGTCCGCCTCGACCCGAAGAACCGCGACGCGAAGCTCCAGTTCGCGCAGATCTCCATCTACGCCGGCGAGCTCGAAGAGGCGCTCACCCGCGCCAACGAGGTGATCGCCGAGGACGACACGAAGGCGGACGCCTACATGGTCGCCGCGCAGGCGCAGGAAGCGCTCAAGCACGTGGACGAGGCGAAGGCCGCCTACGCGCGCGCAGTCGAGCTCGCCCCGGATCTCATGGGGCCGCGCATCCTGTACGCGGGCTTCCTGCGCCGCAACAACGACCGCCAGGGGGCCGAAGCGCAGTACCTCGAGGCGAGCAAGCGCTCTCCGTCGCCAGAGACCTACATCGCGCTCGGGGGCTTCTACGCCGAGGGCGGCGACCGCGACACCGATGCGGAAGATGCCTACAAGAAGGCGCTCGAGTCCGCGAAGGACGACCAGATCGTCGGCGCCTACTCGGTGCTCGCGTCCTTCTACTACCTGCGCGATCGCTTCCCGGAGGCGGTCGCCACGCTCGAGAAGGGCATCGAGGCGTCCAACAACTCGGTCGACCTGATCTACCTGCTCGCGCGCATGTACCGCGAGAAGGGCGATCAGGCGAAGGCGGACCAGCTCGCCCAGAAGGCCACCGAGGTCAAGCCGGACGACTACCACACGCACCTGGTGCTCTCGGCGTACCGTGACCAGATCGGCGACCTCGACGGCGCGCTCGAAGCGGCCCGCAACGGGCAGAAGGTCGCGCCGAAGGACACGTACGACGCCGATCTGCGCGTGGCCGAGGTGCTGCTCGAGCAGGGCTTCACGCGCAACGAGCCCGACAAGGTCAAGGAGGGCCGCGAGATCGTCGACCGCGTGCTGGCCGCCAAGCCGACCGATCCGGGCGGCCTGTTCGTCAAGGCGAAGCTCGACATCGCGGAGAAGCGCTACGACGATGCGATCCGCGGGCTGCGCAGCGCGATCGATCAGCAGCCGGACTGGGCCAAGGCCCACTTCCTGCTCGGCTCGGCGCTCGCGCTCTCGGGCGAGCGCACGGCGGCTCGGACGGAGCTCGCGCGCGCGCTCGAGATCGACGGCACGATGGTCGACGCGCGCCGGCTGCTGGCCGACGTCCATGCCGCGCTCGGCGAGCACGAGTACGCGGTGGAGGAGGGGCGCCGTTACCTGAAGGAGCGCCCGAATGCAATCGGCGTGCGCCTGCGCGTCGCGCAGAGTCTGATGAACCTCGATCGTGTCGACGAGGCGCTCAGCGAGATCGAGCACGTCGACGAATCGCAGCGGACCGCCGAGGTGAACTACGCGATCGCGCGGATCTACCTGCGCAAGGGTCGCCTCGACATGGCGCGGAAGTTCCTGGAGAAGGCGCTCACCGAGCAGCCCCGGCACGCCGACATCCTCGCGAACCTGCTCACGATCGACAGCTCCGAGGGACGCACGGAGGAGTCGGCGAAGCGCATCAAGGCCGCGCTCGCCGAGGAGCCGAACAACGCGAACCTCCAGCAGCTCGCCGGCCGCCTCTACGTGATCGAGAACAAGAACGACGAGGCGGAGGCCGCCTTCAAGAAGGCGATCGAGCTCGATCCCAACCTGATGACGAGCTACCGGCTGCTCGCACAGTTCTACGCGCGCACCGGCCGCACGGGCGAGACGATCGGCACCTACGAGAAGGCCCTCCAGGTGAAGGAGGATCAGCCGCAGATCCACCACTTCCTCGGTGTGCTCTACGAGTTCGGCGGCGAGAAGGACCGCGCCGTGCAGCACTACGAGGCGGCGATCCGCTACGAGCCGAACCTCGGCGAGGCCAAGAACAACCTCGCATACCTCTTCGCCGAGAAGGGCGAGAACCTCGACCGTGCGCTCGACCTGGCGCAGGAGGCGAAGGCCCTGATGCCGGACGACCCGAACACGGCCGACACGCTCGGCTGGGTGCTCTATCGGCGCGGCGTGCCGTCGGCGGCGATCGGCTACCTGAAGGAGGCCGCGGCCGGGACGCGCCCCGGCGACGCCAACCTCGGACTGATCCGCTACCACCTCGCACTCGCCTACAACGCGAGCGGCGACAAGACGAACTGCAAGGAGACCGCCCAGCAGGCCCTCGCGGACCACCAGGCCTACTCGACCGCCCAGAAGGCGGCGGGTGCGGCCGGCGTTTCGGATCCCGAGTGGATGGCCGACGCGCGCACCATGGTCGAGCGCTGCTCCCAGTAGTCGTATCCATCAAGCCCTCCGGCCGGCTCGCCGATAGTGCGTCGGGGTTTCCCCTTTTCGTGGGGGTCCCTGCACGCGGAGGGGATGCGATGACGTGGAGCAAGCTCGGGCTCCTGGTGCCGGCGTTGACGGTGGCCTGGCTCGCCGGAACGGCGGCCGGGGACGAGGTCGCGCCGAATCCGGCGCCGGCCGACGGCGCCGTCGCCGAGCTCCCGCCCGACGACCCTGCCGCGCCGCCGGGCTCCGACGCCGCGCCGCACGAGGAGTCCGTGCCCGCCGCGGCCGCCGACGCGGCGCCCGCCGGCGACGCGGCCGCGCTCGCGGCCGAGGGCAGCGAGCCCGCCACGGCCGCGCCGGCCGACGCAGCGGGCGGCGAGGCGCAGACGAGCGGTGCGACGGCGGCACAGCCGGCCGCGACCGAGAGCGGCACGCCGACGCTCGGCGCCATCGGCTACGACTCGCAGGGCCGCCAGGGCCGCGTCCACATCGTGCGCAAGGGCGACACGCTCTGGGACATCTCGGACGCCTATCTCGGCACGCCGTGGGTGTGGCCGTCGATCTGGCGCGACAACGGCCAGGTCGAGAATCCGCACCGCATCTATCCCGGCGATCGCATCTGGATCACGCCGAACGAGATGCGGAAGATCAGCGCGGAAGAGGCGGCGACGCTCCTGTCGAACCTCCCGCCCGGACAGCCGGCCGAGCCCGCGGCCGCGGAGGAGGTCTTCCCGGCCGCGCCCGACTCCGAGCCGGCGCCCGCCGCGACGCCGGCCCAGCCGATCCACGTCCACGTGTCGGCGCGCGAGACGACGGGCTTGCTCACGGCCGAGGAGTACGAGGCCGCCGCCAGCGTCGTCGGGCGCGTGCCCGAGCGCGTGCTGATGTCGCAGGAGGACCAGGTCTACCTCGGCATCGGCGAGGGCGGCGTGAAGGTCGGCGACGAGCTCACGATCTTCCGCACGCGCCAGAAGGTCTACGACCCCGACACCGGCCGGTTGCTCGGGTACCACGTCGAGTTCCTCGGCTACGTCCAGGTGACCCAGACGAGCCCCGAGACGTCGCTCGCGCGCATCCGCATGTCGACCGGCGAGATCGTGGAAGGCGACCGCGTGACGCCCCGCAAGCCCATGCCGCAGGACGTCGCGCTGCTGCCGAGCCCCGACGTCCAGGGCATCGTCTGCTATTTCCCGCAGCGGCGCGTGGTGATGGCCTGGAACGACTTCGTGTACCTGAACCGGGGCACCAACGACGGCGTCGAGGTCGGCAGCCCGCTCGAGGTGTACCGCGCCGGCTACACCACCGAGGAGCCCGTGCGCGACGAGCGCGTGCAGGTTCCGGATCGCGTGATCGCGAAGCTCGTGGTCGTGCGCGTCGGCGATCGGAGCTCGGTCGCGCTGGTCACCAAGGCGTCGACGGAGCTGAAGCTCGGCGATCACTTCCGCGGCGCGGTCGACGTGTCGGACATGGGCTCCACGCCTCCGCCGGCGGCGGTCGCGATCCCGGTGGACCAGGACCGCGCGCGGGGGACGCTCGGCAGGACCACGAAGGCGGTGCCGGCGAAGCGCCGACACTAGGCGGTCGCCTCGCTTGCCCGCGCCCTGTGGCGGGGGCAAGCTCATGCCCCTCCGGTCCCCGGAGAGACGCCTTGGACAGAGCCTCGCCGGCCTCCGGCGCGCTCGATCCGTCCGACCCGGGCTGCGAGGGCGCACTGCGCCCCTGGCTCGCGTTCCAGCACGCGCTCGCGCTCGAGCCGACGCGAGCCGCGCGGGCGCTGCGTTCGGCGGGCTGGGATCCGCTGCGGGCCCTCGCGCTCTCGGGAGCGCCGCCGCCGTCCGAGGCCGACGTGGCCGCGGCCCACGCGACGCTCCTTCGCGTCGGCGCGCGCGTCCTGCCGCTCCCTGCCGCCGGCTACCCCTGGCGCTTCGCCCTGCTGCGCGAGCCGCCTCCGGTGCTCGCGGTGCGCGGCGACCTGTCGCTGCTCTCGCGTCGCGCGGTCGCGATCGTCGGCGCGCGTGCGGCCACCGCCTACGGCCGCGCGGTCGCGCGCCGTCTCGCCGCCGACCTCGCCGCGAGTGGACTCGTCGTGGTGTCAGGCCTCGCGCGCGGCATCGATGCCGCCGCGCACGAGGGCGCGCTCGAGGCGGGCGGCGCGACGGTCGCGGTGCTGGCCTGCGGTCCAGAGCAGGTGTACCCGCCCGAGCACCGCGGGCTCGCCTCGCGCATCGCCGCGAGCGGCGCGCTCGTCTCCGAGCTACCGCCCCGGACGCCGCCCCGGCCGGCCCACTTCCCGCTCCGCAACCGCCTGATCAGCGGCCTCTCCGAGGCGCTCGTCGTCGTGGAGGCGCGCGTGAAGAGCGGCTCGCTCCACACGGTGCGCCACGCGCTCGATCAGGGCATCGACGTGCTGGCGGTGCCGGGCCCGGTGGACTCCCCGACGAGCGCGGGACCCAATCTGCTGCTGCGCGACGGCGCCGCGCCGGCGCTCGACGCGAGCGACGTGCTGGCCGTGCTCGCGGGCCCGGCGCGAGTCGCGCCGTCCGCCGAGCCCGCGCTCTCGCCCGAGCAGGGCGCGCTGCTCGCGAGCCTGCGCCGCGAGCCGGCCTCGCGCGACGGGCTCTCGCGCCGGCTCGGCGTCTCGCCCCAGGCGCTGGCCGCGCCGCTGCTCGAGCTCGAGCTCGGCGGGCGCGTCGTGCTGGACCCGGACGGTCGCTGGCGTGCGCTGAGCTAACGTCGAACGCCTTCGGGGGTCGCCCTTGCAGACGGCGCAGGTCAGCGTGGTCGGGGCGGGTCTGGCTGGCTGCGAGGCCGCGTGGCAGGCGGCTCGCCGCGGCCTGCGGGTCGCGCTCTACGAGATGAAGCCGCTGCGCTTCTCCCCGGCGCACGCGGCACCCGACTTCGCCGAGCTGGTGTGCAGCAACTCGCTGCGCTCGAATCAGCTCGGCAACGCCGTCGGCCTGTTGAAGGAGGAGATGCGGCGGCTCGATTCGCTCGTGCTCGCGGCAGCCGATGAGTGCGCGGTGCCGGCCGGCAAGGCGCTCGCGGTCGACCGCGTCGCCTTCGGACGCCGCATCACCGAGACGCTCGAATCGCACCCGCGCATCGAGGTGCGGCGCGCCTGCCTCGAGCGTATCCCCGACGAGCGTCCCGTCGTCCTCGCGACGGGCCCGCTCACGGACGGCGCGCTCGCGGCGGATCTCCAGCGCCTGCTCGGCGAGGAGTACCTCTACTTCTACGACGCGCTCTCTCCGATCGTATACGCCGACTCGGTCGATCCGGAGATCGCGTTCCGCGCCTCGCGCTACGAGGACGGGGAGGGCGACTACGTCAACCTGCCGCTCTCGCGCGAGGAATACGAGCGCTTCCTCGACGCGCTGATCGCGGCCGACACCTTGCCGCTCCACCCGTTCGAGGCGGCGCTCTACTTCGAGGGCTGCCTGCCGATCGAGGAGATGGCTCGCCGCGGGCGCGACACGCTCGCGTTCGGGCCGATGAAGCCGGTCGGCCTGGTCGACCCGCGCACGGGTGTCCGCCCGCACGCGGTGGTGCAGCTCCGCCAGGAGGACAAGCGCGGCATCCTGCTCGGTCTCGTCGGCTTCCAGACGCGGCTGCGGCAGGCGGATCAGAAGCGCGTGTTCCGGATGCTGCCCGGTCTCGCCGATGCGGCCTTCGCGCGCTTCGGCTCCGTCCACCGCAACACCTACGTGAATGCGCCGCGCCATCTCAACGCCGACCTCTCGCTGCGCGCCGCACCGGGCGTGTACCTCGCCGGGCAGATCTCCGGCGTCGAGGGCTACGTCGAGTCTGCGGCGCTCGGGCTGCTGGCCGGCATCCACGTGGCCTGCGCGGTGCGCGGCGAGGAGCCGCCGCTGCCGGACGAGGCGACCGCGCACGGCGCGCTGCTCCGCTACCTGACCAGCGCCGACATGAAGCGCTTCCAGCCGATGAACGTGAACTACGGCCTCTTCCCACCGCAGGGCGCCGCGCCGCGCCGCCTCTCGCGCAAGGATCGCCACGAGCGACTGGCGGCGCGGGCCCTCGATCGGATCGCGGACTACGCGTCTCGCGTGCGCGCGCCGATCGCATGAGCGGCGAACGCGAGCGCGCGGCCGCCCCGCGCGCGCCCTGGCAAGCCGAGCTCCGGGACTTCGATCTCTTCCTGCGCGCAGAGCGCGCGCTCTCGCCGCACACCCGACGCGCCTACGCCTCCGACGTCCGACACTTCGCGGCGTTCGTCCCGGGTCGCGCGCCCGCGCGCGTGGACGCGGGCGACGTGCGCGCCTGGCTCGCGTCGCTGCACGGCTCGCGCGACCCGGCCACGCTCGGGCGGAAGCTCGCCGCGTTGCGCGCCTTCTTCCGCCTGGAGCTGCGCGAGGGCCGGGTGCCGGCCGATCCGACGCGCGGGCTGGTCTCGCCGCGCGTGCCGAAGCGGCTGCCGAAGCCGCTCGCGGTCGACGACTGCATGGCGCTCGCCGAGGCCGACGCCGAGGCGGCGGATCCTCGCGACGAGGCCCGTGCGCTCCGCGACCGCGCCCTCGTCGAGCTGCTCTACGGCGCGGGCCTGCGCGTCGGCGAGCTCTGCTCGCTCGACGTGCGCGACGTGGACCTCCACCGCGGCGACGTGCGCGTGCAGGGAAAGGGCGGCGCCGAGCGGGTGGTGCCGCTGCCCGCGGCCGCGCGCGCTGCGCTCGACCGCTATCTCGCGGGCCGTCGCGGCCCGGGCTCGCGCGGGGAGCCGCTCTTCACGGCGCTGCGTCCGCGCCGCGGCGCGCGCGCGCGGCTCGGCGTCCGCGACGTGCGCCGCATCGTCGACGCGCGCGCCGGTCGCGCCGGCATCGTCGACCGCGTGCACCCGCACCGGCTCCGCCACAGCTACGCCACGCACCTGCTCGACATGGGAGCCGACCTGCGCGAGATCCAGGAGCTGCTCGGCCACGCGAGCCTCTCGACCACGGAGAAGTACACCGCAGTCTCCATGGAGCGGCTCGCCGAGGTGTACGATCGCGCGCATCCGCGAGCAAGGCGCGCGAGCAAGCCGCCGAAGGCGGCGCGCAGCGAGGCGAAGCCGAGCGAAGTTCAGAAGACGGACCCGGGTCGCAATGAGGATACGAGTGCCGGCGATCGCCACTGAGTTCCATTCCACCACCGTGCTCGCCGTCCTCCGCGACGGCGCGATCGCGATGGCCGGCGACGGGCAGGTCACGCTCGGCAATGCGGCCGTGAAGCACGGCGCGCAGAAGGTGCGGCGCTCGGCGTCGGGGCGCGCCGTGATCGGCTTCGCGGGCAGCGCCGCGGACGGCATGGCGCTGCTCGAGCGCCTCGAGGCGAAGCTCGAGGCGCATCCCGGCCAGCTCCGGCGAGCGGCCGTGGAGCTCGCGAAGGAATGGCGCCTCGACCGCGCCCTGCGGCGACTCGAGGCGATGCTGCTCGTCGGCGATCCCTCGACCTTGCTGCTCGTCTCGGGCGGCGGCGACGTGATCGAGCCCGACGACGGCGTGGCGGCGATCGGGTCGGGCAGCGGCTACGCGCTCGCCGCCGCGCGCGCGCTCGTCGCGCACACCGCGATGCCGGCCGCCGAGGTCGCCGAGCGCGCGCTGCGCATCGCGGCGGAGATCTGCATCTACACGAACGACCGTGTTACGGTGGTCTCGTTGCCGTGAACCGACCGAGTCCCCCGCAGAGCTTCACGCCGCGCGAAGTCGTGTCCGAGCTCGACCGCTACATCGTCGGGCAGGCCGAGGCCAAGCGCGCGGTCGCGATCGCGCTCCGCAATCGCTGGCGCCGCCAGCAGGTGCCGGACGAGCTGCGCGACGAGATCGCGCCGAAGAACATCATCATGATCGGGCCGACGGGCGTCGGGAAGACCGAGGTCGCGCGCCGCCTGGCGCGCCTGGCCGAGGCGCCGTTCCTGAAGGTCGAGGCCTCGAAGTTCACCGAGGTGGGCTACGTCGGGCGCGACGTCGAGTCGATCGTGCGCGACCTCGCGGAGGTCGGAGTCGCGCTGGTGCTCGAGGAGGAGCGGCGCGCGGTGCGCGCGAAGGCCGAGGAGCGCGCCGAGGAGCGCCTGCTCGACGCGCTGCTGCCGCCGCCCGCGCCGGCGCCTCCCGCCGCACCGCCGCCGGCCACCGGCCGCGAGACGCGCGAGAAGCTGCGCGCGCTGCTGCGGGGTGGGCACCTCGATGACCGCGAGGTCGAGGTCGAGCTCGAGGACGGCGGCACCGGTCCCTCGATCAGTCTCTTCACGCCGCAGGGTGTCGAAGAGATGGGCATGCAGTTCAAGGACCTGCTCGGCAACCTGATGCCGCGGCGCTCGCGAAGGCGTCGCATGCGAGTGGCGGCGGCGCGCGAGGCGCTCCAGGCCGAGGAGTCGACGCGCCTCGTCGATATGGACCGCGTGCGCGAGATCGCGATCCACCGCGTCGAGCAGTCCGGCATCGTCTTCATCGACGAGCTCGACAAGATCGCGTCCTCGGGACCTGGGCGCGGCGGTCCGGACGTCTCGCGCGAGGGCGTGCAGCGCGATCTCCTGCCGATCGTCGAGGGCTCGACCGTGCAGACCAAGCACGGCCCCGTGCGGACCGACCACGTGCTCTTCATCGCCGCGGGCGCGTTCCACGTCGCGAAGCCCTCGGATCTGATCCCCGAGCTCCAGGGCCGCTTCCCGATCCGCGTCGAGCTCTCGAGCCTCGGGCGCGAGGACTTCGTCCGCATCCTGACCGAGCCGCAGAACTCGCTGGTGCGTCAGTACACCGCGCTGCTCGCGACCGAGTCGGTGGCGCTCGAGTGGAAGCCCGATGGCATCGAGGCGATCGCCGCGTACGCGGCGCGCGTCAACGAGGGCACGGACGACATCGGCGCGCGTCGCCTCCACACCGTGATGGAGAAGCTGCTCGAGGAGATCTCCTTCGAGGCGCCCGATCTCGCCGGCTCGCACCACGTGGTCGACGCCGGGTTCGTGCGCGCGCGGTTGGAAGCGCTGGTCCGCGACGAGGACCTGTCGCGCTACATCCTGTGAGGCGCCGGCTCTCGTGACCTCGCGCGTGCTCGTGATCGAAGAAGACCACAAGGTGGCGGAGTCGATCCGCAATCTGCTCGCCGACGACGGCATCGAATGCGAGCTCGCGGACGATCTGTTGCACGGCGCGAAGCTGTCCGAGGATCCGCACGTCGGCGCGGTGCTGCTGGCGCTCTCGCCCTCACAGCGAGGCGGCATCGAGACCTTGCGCGTGCTGCGCGAGCGGCGCGCCGCGCTGCGCGTGATCGCGCTCGGCACGGCGTCTGCGCAGGACCTGATCCTCGAGGCGCTGCGCCGCGGCGCCTCCGACTACCTCGCCAAGCCGATCCACGAGGAGGAGCTGCGGCTCGCGGTGCGGCGCGCCCTCGACGGGACGCAGACCGCGACGCGCTTCGAGTCGCTGCGCTCGCGGCTCTCGGCGCTGGCCGACGAGCTCGCCGGCTGGCGCGCGCAGCCGGAGTCCGAGGAGCCGGACACCGCCGCGGCGGCGATCGTCGAGAGCGCGGCGCGGCTGCTCGGCGCGGCGCGCGCCTCGCTGCTCGTGCCGGATGGAGACGACCGTCTGCGGGTCGCCGCGATCCACGGAAGCGACCACGCAGCCGAGGAGCTCGCGCCGATGGCGATCGCGGACTCGGTCGCGGGCCTCGCGCTCGACGCCGGCGAGGCAGTCTGGATCGACGACGTGGATCGAGACGAGCGCTGTGCGGGGCGGCCGCGGCGCGGCCGCTACGCGTCGGGCTCGGCGCTGCTCGTGCCGATCCGCGGCGAAGCCGGGACGCTCGGCGTGCTCTGCGCGACGGAGCGCCCGCCGGCCGATCCCTTCGCGGAAGAGGATCTCGCGCTCGCGCGCCTGCTCGCGCTCGCCGCGGCGCCGCGCCTGGCTCCGCCGCCCGTCGTCCCGGCGCCGCCCGAGCCTGCCGCCGAGCCGCCGCGCGTCGACCCGGAAGAAGCCGTGCGGGTCGAGCTCGCGCGCGAGATCGCGTCGGCGCTGTGCGCCGAGATCGAGCCGGCGCCGCTGCTGCGCGCCGCGCTCCGCCCGATCGCCGAGCGCCTCGGCGCCTCTCCCGTGTCGCTCTACCTCGTCGACTCGCGCGTCGGCTCGCTCGCGCTCGAGGCGAGCGCGGGAGCGGGGCGCGCGGATCGGCCGCGCCTGCCGCGCGAGCGCGGGATCGCCGGGCGCGTGCTCGCGGGCGGCGGCGCGGTCGCCGCGGACCAGCCGGAGTCGGTGCCGGGCTTCGAGCTCGCGGTCGACACGCCCGAGGACGGCGCGGCCGGCCCGCTCTACTGCGTGCCGATCGCGATCCGCGGCCGCGTGCTCGGGCTCGCGCGCGCCTTCTTGCGCGCTGGCGCCGGCACTTCGGCGCGTACCGCGGAGCTCCTATCGAGCGCGCTCTCCGCAGCGGTCCGCAACGCGCTCCTGTACCGTAGCCTGCTCGAATCGATCGACGACCTCGCGCGCGCTCGCCGCGAGTCGAACGAACGGCGCTAGGCGGACGCGCGAACGCGAAGTGGGCGTTGCATGAAGGATCTGATCGACAAGGCCGAGGTCCTGATCGAGGCGCTGCCGTACATCCGGCGCTTCTACGACAAGACGGTCGTCATCAAGTACGGCGGCCACGCACAGACCGAGGAGTCGCTGCGCGCCTCGTTCGCGCAGGACGTGGTGCTCCTGAAGTACGTCGGCCTGCGGCCGGTCGTGGTGCACGGCGGCGGTCCGCAGATCGGCGAGATCCTCGCGAAGCTCGGCAAGAAGTCGAGCTTCGTGAGCGGCCTGCGCGTCACCGACGACGACACCATGGACGTGGTCGAGATGGTGCTCGGCGGCAAGGTGAACCACGAGATCGTGGCGCTCGTGCAGCGCGCGGGGGGCCGCGCGGTGGGGCTCACGGGCAGCGACGGCGACATGATCCGCGTGACCCGGCGC
>Ga0335084_10004083_pt1 | contig 14374 bp, 14 predicted proteins | sample Lox_Sample_44_FD_206721 | JGI IMG/M metagenome (GOLD analysis project Ga0335084, IMG submission 206721) | Soil microbial communities from Loxahatchee National Wildlife Refuge, Florida, United States - Lox_Sample_4.4 | ecosystem: Environmental > Terrestrial > Soil > Wetlands | place: USA...
TCCGGACTCCGTGGCACACCATCGTGATCGACACCTGCGTCGGCAACGACAAGGAGCGCCACGGGCAGGAGCCGTGGCACATGCGCAAGGGCACCTACCTTGATGATCTGTCAAAGGCCGGCCTCAGGCCCGGGGACGTGGACCTCGTGGTCTGCACGCACATGCATGTAGACCACGTCGGCTGGAACACGCGCTTCGAGGGCGGCCGGTGGGTGCCGACCTTCCCCCGTGCGAAATACATCTTCGCGCGCGACGAGTTCGAGTTCTGGAAGAAGGAGAGCGACGCCGGCAGGGAGGAGTACCCGCTGATCGACGACAGCGTGCTGCCGATCGTCAACGCCGGCAAGGCGGAGCTGGTGCCGAGCGACTACGTCATCGACGACAGGCTCCAGTTCGAGCCCTCGCCGGGACACACGCCGGGCCACGTCAACGTGCGCCTGCGCACCAATGCAGGCGAGGCCGTGTTCACGGGCGACATGATGCACCGGGCCATCCAGGTCGCCGAGCCTGACTGGAACAGCCGCTTCTGCAACGACGGGCCTATGGCGCGCCAGACCCGGCGAGCCTTCATCGAAAAGCACGCCGACACCGACGTCACGATCCTGGCGGCCCATTTCCCCGTGCCCGGGCGCATCGTCGCTCCCGGAGGCAAGGCGCGCTTCATGCCCCTGGCCACATGAGGCTCCTCGCCGCTCTGGGGGCCGCGCTCCTCCTCGCGTCGACGGCTGCTGCGCAAGCGCCCAAGCCCGGCGGCGTGATCAACCTCATGCAACGCGAGGAACTGGCCGCCGGCTTCGCCATACACGAGACGGCGACGATCGCGACGGTGTGGCCGGCGCTGCCCTGCTTCAACAACCTCGTCGTCTTCGACCAGCTCAAGCGCGTCGAGAGCGCGGAGAGCGTCGTCGGCGAGCTGGCCGAGAAGTGGTCCTGGCAGGACAACTATCGAAACCTGGTGTTCTTCCTGCGGAAGAACGTCAAGTGGCACGACGGCAAGCCCTTCACGTCGAAGGACGTCAAGTTTACCTTCGATATGGTCCGCGAGGCGCCTGAGGCGCCGGCAAAGCTCCGGACCAATCCGCGCAAGGACTGGTACGCCAACGTCGAGGCCATCGAGGCGGCGGACCCGCACACCGTCGTCTTCAGGCTCAAGCGGCCGCAGCCCTCGATGCTTCTGATGCTCGCCTCCGGGCAGTCGCCGGTCTACCCGGCGCACGTGCCGCCGGCCGAGCACCGGACCCGCTGCGTCGGCACGGGGCCGTTCAAGCTGAAGGAGTGGCGCAAGGGCGAGTTTGCCGAGTACGTGCGGAACCCCGATTACTTCGTCAAGGGCCGCCCGTACCTCGACGGGCTCAAGTACCTGATCATCGCCGAGCGCGGGACGCGCACCGCCGCCATCCAGAGCGGGCGGCTCGACGCTTCTTCGCCGGGGGAGACGACGCGCCAGATCTCGGAGCAGCTCAAGGCGGCCGTGCCGGGCATGGTGATCACGACCGTCGGCTCCGGCACCGCCGACAACCTCCTGATCAACTCGACGCGCCCGCCCTTCAACGACGTGCGCGTGCGGCGCGCGCTGTCCTTCGCCGTCGACCGGCACGCCTACGTCCGCTCAGTCGCCCAGGGCGGGGCCGCCGTCGGCGCGGCGCTCGCGCCCAGGCCCTACGGCCTCTGGGGACTCGGCGACAGGGACCTGGCCCAGCTGCCGGGCTACGGCAAGCCCGCCGACGACAAGGCGAAGGCGCGCAAGCTCCTGGCCGAAGCGGGCTTCGGCCCGACGAACCCGCTCAAGGCCGAGGTGCTGGTTCGCGGGATCGCGACCTACATCGACTTCGCGTCGTTCGTCATCGGCGAGTTCAAGCAGGTGGGAGTCGAGGGGACGCTCAAGCAAGTGGACACGGTGCAGTGGTACGGGCTGCTGACGCGCAAGGACTACCAGATCGGCGCGAACATCAGCGGTTTCGGCCTGGACGACCCGGACGCCAACTTCTACGAGAACTTCTCGTGCGTGTCGCTCAGGAACTACACCGGCTACTGCAACGAGCAGGTGATGAAGCTGATCGACCAGCAGTCACAGGAACTGGACGAGAAGAAGCGGCTGGCACTGGTCCAGCAGATCTTGAAGAAGCTCGAGGAGGACGCCGCCCGGCCGATGATGGGCTGGCGGCTCGACTACCACGCCCAGTGGCCGTACGTGAAGAACCTCGTCCCTCACCACTACCTTTACACGTACGGCCGGATGCAGGACGTCTGGCTCGACAGGTAGCCCCACCACGCCCTGCGATCCGGCCGTTCGAGAGCCTCTAGCTCTTGAAACCGATCTTCTTGTGCCCGCCGTCGCAGAACGGTTTGTTGGCCGAGGCGCCGCAGCGGCAGAGGGCAACGCTGTCGCCGGCCTTGGCCGGAATCGGGGTGCCCTGGGCGTCCTGCACCTGGATCTCACCCGTGACTATCAAGGGACCATCCGTGAGCACTTTGACCGTTACCGCCATGCGCGTCTCCTTTTCGTAGCCGGGGATGGTGAAACGCTGAAGCCTGAGTATACTCCATGCCATGCCGACGATGGCTGACCGGCTGATTGACGCCATGACGAAGTCCGGCGCGCGGCACTACGGCAAGGAGCGCGTCACCGAGCTTGCCCACGCGCTCCAGTGCGCGGAGCTGGCCGACGGCGCCGGTGCCGACGAGGAGCTGGTGTTGGCCTGCCTGGTCCACGACGTGGGGCGCTACGCGGTCTCGCAGGAGGGGATCATCGACACGCTGGAGCCGATCGCGTCGCGCGCGGGGCAGGCGCGCGGCCACCACGAGGCCGGCGCCGACCTGATCGGGCCGTACGTGCCGGATCGCGTGGCCTTCCTCGTGCGCGCACACGCCGATGCCAAGCGCTACCTCTGCGCCTCCGAGCCCGGTTACTACGACACGCTCTCGAAGGGCTCGAAGCACACGCTGGCGCTCCAGGGTGGTGCCATGTCGGCGGATGAGGCACTGAGCGCGGGGATGCAACCGTGGTGGCCGGACGCCCTGCGCCTCCGGCGCTGGGACGACCAGGCCAAGGTCGCGGGCAAGCCGACTCGCGACCTTGCCGCGTGGGAGCCGTTGCTACGCAAGTACTTCGACGCGCCGCGGGCAGGGCGCTAGGCCGCGCTGATGGGCCACGAGCCGCCGCTGCCCGCGCCCTTCGAAGGCCTCTTCGCGGGACTCGAGGAGATCAAGGCCTCGCGCATGGGATCGCCCTTTCACGAGTGCTTCGGCTGCGGCCCCCACCACGACATCGGGCTGCGGGTGCGGAACTTCAGGGCCGGTGACGGCGTGCTCTCGCCGATTGTGATCCCCAGGCGCTTCGAGGGGCCGCCCAAGGGCGCGCACGGCGGCATCGTCGCGGCGTACCTCGATGAAGTGCTGGCGGCCGCGGCGGTCGGACATACCGGCCGCGTCCACGTGACGGGGGAGCTGTCGGTGCGCTACGTGAAGCTGACGCCCGTCGAGCGGCCGCTCCTTGGGCGCGGCCGCGCCGTCAAGGATGCCTCGAAGTACGTCGACCTCGAGGGCACGCTCGAGATCTTCGAGACGGGCGAGGTCGTCGCGAAGGCTACCGGGAAATTCTTCCCCATGCCCGAGCCGAGCTAAGAAACGCGCGCGAACTTCTGGAGGCTCCGGATCTCGCGCGGCGGCTTCTCGTGCTGGCCCGTGTTCGTCCAGGAAACCTCCGAGACGTAGACGTCGCCGCGCGAGTCCGTGACGACGCCGTGTGGGGCGATGAACTCGCCCGGCTTCTCGCCGGCGAACTGCCCGCCGAAGCGCGCGATCTTCTGGCCCCTGGCATCAAGCACCGTCACGCGCGGCCCCAGGTTGGCCACCGACGCGTTGACAGGCAGGGCGTGTCCCAGCTCGCCGACGTAGAAGGTTCCGCCGTTCTGGGCGCGGTCCACGAAGAGCCCGCACGGGCGGTGGAGGTTGTTCCACTGGCCCTGGTATGCTCCCTTGCCGTCGAAGATCTGCACGCGATGATTCTCCCGGTCGGCGACGTACACGAGCCCGTCGCGGTCCGTGACGAGATTGTGCGGCAGGTTGAAGTGGCCCGGGTCGGTGCCCGGCTCGCCCCAGGACATGACGTGCTTGCCGTCCGGCGAGTACTTGTGCACGCGCGAGTTGCCGTAACCGTCGGAGATGAAGAGGTAGCCGCTCTTCGGGCAGATGGCGACGTGCGTCGGGCGGTTGAAGGGCTTGCCGCCCTGGAGCGTCGCCGGCTGATCGGGGTTGCCGATCACGAGCAGGCACTTGCCGTCGGGCGTGAACTTCCTGACCGTGTGGTGGAGGTCGTCGGTCAGCCAGACCATCCCGTCCGCGTCGATCGTGATGCCGTGGGCGCGGCGCACCTCGCCTTCGCCCCAGGAACGGAGGAACTTGCCGTCGCGGTCGAAGACGATCACGGGGTGCTCGCCGCGCGTGAAGCAGAAGACGTTGTCCTTGGCGTCCACGGCGACGCCCGCCACCTCGACGTAGCGCCAGCCGTCGGGAAGCTTGCCCCAGCCTTCGATGACTTTGAAGGACAGACTAGCCCTCGTCTCATCGCGCTCGCCGCCTGCGGCTCCTCGGCCGCGCTTCATCTCGAAAGTCATTTCGACTCCTCGAAGGCCTTGTCCATGCGTTCGAATCGCCGGCGCAGGGGCTCGCGAGCCTCTTCGTGGGTGATGACGTAGAGCCGGTTCGCCTTGACGGCGCGGAGTACCCGCGCGGCGACATGTTCCGGCGTGAGATAGCGGCCGATCAGCTCGACGGCCTCGGCCGTCGGCAGGCCGCCCGGGTTCTTGAGGTCGGCCGGCCGACTGCGCTCGCTGGCGCGGATGTTGGTGGTCACGCCCATCGGGCAGAGCACTGAGACGCCGATGTTGTACTGCCGCAGGTCTTTCTGGAGGGTCTCGCTGAGGCCGACGACCGCGTACTTGCTCGTGTTGTAGACGCCGAGCCCCTGCGAAGCGATCAGGCCGGCCATGGACGCCGTGTTGACGATGTGGGCCGGCTGCTTCTGCGCGATCATGCGCGGCACGAAGGTCTCGACGCCGTGGATGACGCCCCAGAGGTTGACGCCCAGCACCCACTCCCAGTCGTGGTGCGTCGCGGCCTCGAGGCCGCCGTGGATCGCGACGCCCGCGTTGTTGCAGAGGATGTGGACCCCGCCGAGATCCTTCCATGCGCGCTCGGCGAGCACCTCGACTGACGCGAGCCTGGTGACGTCGGTCCTCACGGTGACCGCCCTGAGTCCGGCCTTGGCGACGCCGGCGGCGGTCTCGGCCATGCCGGCCTCGTCCAGATCCGCCACGACGACGTTGGCGCCCTCGCCTGCGAATGCGAGACAGAGCGCGCGGCCGATGCCGCTGGCTCCGCCGGTGACGACCGCGACCTTGCCCTTGAGGTCTTCCATGTGGTCTCCCCGTGAATGGACCCGGTGAGTGTCGCGCCGGGGGCGAAGGGATGTCAAGTGTTCCCGCGCCGCGACGGTGGTAATATCTGCCGCCATGGACTACCGCCTGCCCACGACCGTCGTGCCCAAGCGCTACGATCTCAGGCTCGAGCCCGATCTGGCGGCTGCCACCTTCTCGGGCGAGGCCGTCATCACCGTAGAGGTGGAGACGACGCTCACCGAGATCGTGCTCAACGCTGCGGAGCTGCAGATCCAGAGCGCGTCGGTCGCCCGGGAGGGTGGCGTGCCCATCCACGGCTCCGTCGCCCTGGACGAGGAGGCGGAGCGCGCACGGTTCACGTTCCCCGCGTCGATCGCGCCCGGGGAGTGGCGGCTGACCCTCCGGTTTACGGGAGCGCTGAACGATCGGCTCCGCGGCTTCTACCGCAGCACGTACAAGGATGCGACGGGCCAGCCGCACACCATCGCCGCCACGCAGTTCGAAGCCACCGACGCCCGACGGGGCTTCCCATGCTGGGATGAGCCCGCGTTCAAAGCGGTTTTCGGGGTCACGCTGCTGGTGGCCGCGGATCTGGCCGCAGTCTCGAACACCGCGGCATCCAGGACGGAGCTGCTGCCCGACGGGCGCAGGCTCGTCGCGTTCGCCGACACGATCAGGATGTCCACCTATCTCGTGGCGTTCGTCGTCGGCGAGCTGGAGGCGACGGACCCGGTGATGGTAGGGCAGACGCCGCTCCGGGTCTGGTGCGTGCCGGGCAAGAAGCACCTCGCACGCTTCGCGCTCGAGATCGGCGCCTTCTCGCTCGACTTCTTCGAGCGCTACTACGGGCTGCCGTATCCCGGGGACAAGGTCGATCTCCTCGCGATCCCGGACTTCGCCGCCGGCGCCATGGAGAACCTGGGCGCCATCACCTTTCGCGAGAACGCGCTGCTCGTGGACGAGGCCGCGGCCTCGCACACCGAGCTCGAGCGCATTGCGGACGTGGTCGCGCACGAGGTCGCCCACATGTGGTTCGGCGACCTGGTGACCATGACGTGGTGGAATGGCATCTGGCTGAACGAGGCTTTCGCCACGTTCATGGAGCTGGTGGCGGTGGACGCCTGGAAGCCCGAGTGGAAGCGCTGGGCCACGTTCGGCGTCTCGCGCGCCGCGGCCATGGGCGTGGACGGGCTCGAGGCAACGCGGCCCATCGAGTTCGAGGTGCGCAACCCGCACGACTGCGTCGCCATGTTCGACCTCCTGACGTACGAGAAGGGCGCGTCGGTGCTGCGGATGCTGGAGCAGCACCTTGGGGCCGACGTCTTCCGCGATGGCGTCCGCCTCTACCTCGAGCGGCACCGGTACGCGAACGCCGAGACCACCGATCTCTGGAAGGCGCTCGGGGACGCGGCCCGCCAGCCCATACCCGCGATCATGGACGGCTGGATCTTCAAGCCGGGCTATCCGCTCGTCACCGTCGAGCCAGACGGGACCGGGCTCAAGGTCTCGCAGCGCCGATTCAGCTACCTGGGCGGCGACGCCGACGCCGGGCAGCGCTGGCGCATACCGGTCGTCCTCCGCGCCTCCGTCAAGCACGGCTACGTCGAGCGGCGGCTGTTGCTCGACGGCGACTCGGCCACCGTTCCGCTGCCGGCCAAGGCGGACTGGGTCGTAGGCAACTCCGGCGGCACCGGGTTCTACCGCGTGCGGTACGCTCCCGCGCTCCTCAAGAAGCTCGCCGGCGCCGTGGCCAGGATCGCGCCGATTGAACGCTTCAACATCGTGAGCGACGGTTTCGCGCTGACCCAGGCCGGCCTCATGCCTGCGGCGGACTTTCTCGACCTGACGGCCCGCTTCACCGCCGAGACCGACCGCAACGTCTGGAGCGCGCTGACCTCCTCGCTCGCCTACGTCAACCGCGTGATCGCGGACAGCCAGCGCGGAGCGCTCGAGGCCTTGGTGCGGCATCGCGTCGCCGACGCTGCCGAGCGCCTCGGCTGGGAGCCGCAGGAGGACGACACCGAGCTGGACAGGCAGCTGCGCGGGGATCTCCTGCGCGCGCTCGGCACGCTCGGCAACGACGAGGATGTCCAGGCGCGCGCGCGCGCCGCGTACGCCCGCTACCGGGATGACGAGAGCTCCGTGGACGCCAACGTGCTTCCCGCCGTCATCGCCATCCTGGCCGCGTCGGGCGGGGAGGGCGAGTACGCCGAATTCCGCGACCGCTTCAAGCGGGCGCGCACGCCGCAGGAAGAGCAGCGATACCTCTACGCGCTGGCCGGCTTCCGACAGGCGGGGCTCCTGCGCCAGACGCTCGAGATGACCGTCAATGGCGAGGTGCGGAGCCAGGACGCCCCCTTCGTGATCCGGGCCCTGCTGACGAGCGTCGACGCGCGCGGCGTTGCGTGGGACTTCGTCAAGGAGCACTGGGAGGCCATGGCACGGCAGTATCCGGAGAGCGCGTACCGCCGCATGTACGAGGGTGTGCCCGCCCTCGTGAGCCCCGAATGGGAGCAGGACGTGCGCGCATTTTTCGCCGACCACAAGATTGACCTCGGCGGCAGGACGCTCCAGCAGTACCTCGAGCAGCTCCGCGTGGCCGTGGCCTTTCAGCAGCGCGAGGCCGAGGCGCTCGCGGCGTACCTCTTACGCCAGAAGCCCCGCTAGTCTTGATGGGCGCGCTGACCGCCGTGATTCTCCTGCCGGACCGCGCGGTCACCGTCACGGGCGAGGCCGAGGCGGACGCGCTGTGGCTGGCGCCCGCCGAGCTCGCGAAGGCCGGGGGCTGGGAATTGAAGCCCGAAGGGCTCTGCCGCGGCTCGCTCTGCGTCCCGGTGCCGCAGGGAGCGTCCTGGGTGCGCGGCCGGGGCGGGGACGTCCGCGTTGACCTCGTCGGTCTCTCGCGACACATGGGCCAGCCCGTGGCCGCGAGCCTCGAGCACGCCGCCTGGTCCGTCGGCCTGGCGGCCGAGGACGTGGCGGACCGGCTTCGCTCCCTCGATGCGCCCGACTTTTCGCTTCCCGACCTCGACGGGCGGACTCACACCCTCTCTTCTTTCCGGAGCCGCAAGGTCTTCCTCCTCGCCTGGGCTTCGTGGTGAGGGTGCCGCTTCGACCTGCCCGGGTGGCAGGCGCTCCACGCGGAGCTCGAGCCCAAGGGCTTGACCGTCATCACGGTCGCGCTGGATAGCGCCGGTGCCGTCGCGGCCGGGGAGTTCATCCGCGCCGCCAAGCCTACTCACCCATCGCTGATCGACGCCCACTACGAGGTCGCCCGCGCCTACAACATGGTCAACGTGCCCACCGCCGTTTGGATCGACGAAGAGGGGCGGATCGTTCGCCCCAACGAGATGGCCTTCGCCGACAACCGTTGGATCGAGTACACGAAGTTCGACATGACGCGCTATCTCGCGGCTATCCGGGATTGGGCGGAGCGGGGCTCGAAGAGCGCGTACGTCCTCGAAGCGAAGGAGCGGCGCAAGCGGCTGCCGCTGCCGACCGCCGAGCACGCGATGGCTGCCGCGACCTTCCGTCTCGCGGAGCACCTTCACGAGACCGGGCACGCCGACGCTGCCGTGCCGCTCTTCAAGCGCGCGCAGGCGCTCCAGCCGGAGTCGTGGTGCTTCAAGCGCCAGGCCTGGGCGCTGACGGATGCCGAGAGATACTACGGCACGAATTTCCAGAAAGAGGTCGCGGCCCTCGCCGGCCGACCGTACTATACCCCGCTCGATCTCGGAGGATAAGCCGATGAAGTACGGCATCGCGATGTTCCCGACTGACTACGCCATCCAGGTAGATACGCTCGCGCGCGAGCTGGAAGCCCGCGCCTTCGAGTCGTTGTGGCTGCCCGAGCACACGCACATCCCGGCGAGCCGGAAAAGCCCGTGGCCCGGCGGCGCCCCGCTGCCGCGCGAATACTGGCACACCCTCGATCCCTTCGTGGCCCTGGGCGCCGCCGCAGCGGTGACCAAGACCCTCATGCTCGGCACCGGCATCTGCCTCGTCATCGAGCGTGATCCCATCACGCTCGCCAAGGAGGTGGCGAGTCTCGACCACATCTCGAAAGGGCGCGTGCTCTTCGGGATCGGCGGAGGCTGGAACGCGGAGGAGATGGAGCACCACGGCACGCCGTTCGACGAGCGCTGGAAGATCCTGCGCGAGCGGATCGCGGCCATGAAGGCGATCTGGACCCAGGACGAGGCCGAGTTCCACGGCAAGTACGTCAACTTCGACAAGCTGTGGTCCTACCCCAAGCCCGTCCAGAAGCCGTACCCGCCCATCCTCATGGGCGGCGCCGGTCCGCACGCCCGCCAGCGTGCGGCGGACTTCGACGGCCACTGGATCCCCATCGGCGGCCGCTCGTACAGCGAGCCCATCGCCGAGTCCATGGCGGACTTCCGCGCCCGGGCCGAGAAGGCCGGGCGCGACCCGGCGACCGTGACCGTGTCGATCTTCGGGGTCCCGCCGGACGAGGCGAAGCTCGCGGCGTTGCGCGACGCCGGCGTGACGCGCGTGGTCTTCTTCGTTCCGTCGGCGCTGGCGGACACCGTGCTGCCGCTCCTCGACGGCTACGCCGCCGTGGCGAAGAAGGTGGGCTAGCCTCCCGGGGCGGAGCTTCCGCTCGGGGTGACAAGGCCGATCGCGCGCGCGACGGACTCGAGATGGTGCGCAGTGTCGCCATAGTCGAGGCTCGCGGCCAGAGTCCGCTTGTGCAGGAGATGCAGCACGTGTTCCTCGCAGTAGCCGATGGCGCCGAAGATCTGGTGGGCACGCCGCGCGACCGCCAGGCAGGCTTCGCCCGCGTACGCCTTGGCCATGGCGACTTCACCGTCGGCCACCGGATTCTTTTCCGCCGTCCACGCGGCGGCGTAGAGCAGGCCGCGCGAGGCGTCCACGTCGCGCACGAGGTCGGCGCAGGTGTGCTGGATCGCCTGATAACCGCCGATCGGACGACCGCCCTGGACCCGCGTGCGGGCGTGGTCGACGGCCAGCTCGAGCACGCGCTGGGCGCCGCCCACCATCTCGGCAGTGCGCGCGAGCGCGCCCGCGCGTGACGCCGCCGCCACGAGCCCGCGCCCGTCGCCGACGGCGCCCAGCCTGTCATCTGCTCCCACCTCGACCCCATCGAAGGTGACCTCGAAGAGCCGGTCGCCCCCGATCGAGTCAAGCGGGAGTAGGTCGACGCCCGGCCGATCGACGGGCACGAGGAAGATCCCGAGATCGCTGCCTTCACGCGCCGCGACGATCAGCCCGTGCGCGAGGTGGGCGTCGGTGACGAACAGCTTCCGCCCCTTCAGCCGACCGTGGGTGGCGACGGTGTCGTTGTCTTCGAAGAGCGCGACGCTCAGGAGACGTTCGCCGCTGGCCATCGCGGGTAAGAGGCGCTTCTTCTGGTCGGCGCTGGCGGCCGCGAGCAGCAGCGAGGTGGCGACGACCGCGCTGGCGACGAACGGGCCGGGCACGCCGGCGCGCCCCATCTCCTCGGTCAGGAGAATGACGTCGAGGAGTGAGCCGCCGCTGCCGCCGAGCTCGGGCGGCACGAGGAGCCCCGGCCAGCCGAGCTCCGCCATCCCACGCCAGAGGTCGTCATCGAAGCCGCGCGCGTCGAGCGCCAACCGCTGGATCAGCTCGGGCGGGCAGTGCTGTCGAAGAAAATCGCGGGCGGTGGCGACGAGCAGCTGCTGCGCGGAGGAAGGCCTGAAGTCCATCTTCTATCGCGCCCGCGGCTCGGCGGGGAGGCCGAGGCCGCGCACGGCGACGGTCGTGCGGAGGACTTCGGCGGTGCCGCCGGCGATCGTGTGGCCGAGGCTCGTCAGATACGAGTGCGAGATCTCGCCGTCGATTCGGGCTTCACGCGCGCCCGCGCGCAGCGGCGCCCAACGTCCAAGGAGGTCCATGCCCAGTCGCGCCAGCTTTTGGCCCGTCTCGTCGGCGTAGACCTTCGCGACGGCCGTCTCGTAGGTGATCGGCGACCCGTCGCGGAGCAGGCACGCGGCTCGATAGAAGAGCAGCCGGAGCGCCTGGATCTCCGTCGCAATCCCGGCGAGCCGACGGCGCACGATGGGATCGGAGGCCAACGGCACGCCCCCGCTCGGCGTGTTGATCGTCGTCGTGTTGGCGTGCTCCACGAGCCGCCGTAGGACGCGCTCGAGCGCGGGCGCCTTGTAGAAGCGGCCCCAGAAACGATCGGAGTCGAGGCCGTTCAGGAGCGCTTGGAACCCCTCACCTTCCGGCCCCAGCATGAGATCCGCCGGCACTCGGACGTCGTCGAGGAAGACCTCGTAGTGGTAGACAGCGCCTGTCAGCGACCGGATCGGCCGGATGTCCATTCCCGGCGTGCCGTTCGGTACCACGAACATGCTGAAGCCGCGGCTGCGCCGGGCCTCGCGGCTCGTGCGGGTGAACACGAGCCCGTGCGTAGCGATCCCAGCGTGGCTCGACCAGATCTTGTGGCCGCGGATCACGTAGTGATCGCCGTCTCGGAGCGCCTCGGTCTTGAGCGCGAGCAGGTCCGAGCCCGCGTCGGGCTCGCTGTAGCCCTGCCAGAACGTGGCTTCACCGCGCGCGACCGCGGGCAGCACCTCCCGGCGCAGCCGATCCGTACCGTAGTCGATGATCGCGTCCGCCGTCTGCCAGGAACCGGCGAGCGGTCCGAAGGCGGCGCCGGCGAGCGCCAGCTCCTCGAAGACGACGAGCTTCCAGAACATCGGGCGCGCCCGTCCGCCGTGCGTCTCCGGCCAGCACATGCTGATCCAGCCTCGCTCGCCGAGGGCCTTCAGGAACGCGCGCGAGTGGGCGCCCGAGCCGTACCCGGCGTCCATGCCATCGACGGGAAACTGCGAAGGCGGATGGTCTGCCAGGAAACGGCGGACGTCGTCCCTGAACGCCCGCTCTTCGTGGGTGAAGCCGAACTCCATCTGAGGAGGCTCCTACCGGTGGGCTCTAGCCGTCCACGACGACGGCCGCGTTCCGCAGCGTCGGACGCCCGGTGCCGCCGATTAGTGTGCCACCCCGCAGCACCAGCACGGCAACCCTCCTTATCGATGAGCGAGGGGAGTATACACTCCCGTCCCACGAAGCGTCTTCTTCGTGCCGGTTGAGCGTCGCCGCGCGTCAGCCACGCTGACGCGACGTCACCAGGAAGGCTGCGAGCGCGCAGAGTCCGGCCGCGGCGAAGCCGAGCGTGGACAGGTAGAGCGTCAGGTAGGAGTGAGTGCGGTCGAAGATCGCGCCCGCCAGCCACGGCCCGGTTGCCGCTCCCAGGCTGTTGCCGATGCCGATCAGGCCGAAGACCGGGCCGTAGTTCCGCGGCCCGGCAATGCGGCTCAGCAGTACCGAGACGATGGTCGCTCGCGAGCCGAGCGGCATGAAGAGGAACAGCACGTAGCCGTAGGCCAAGAGCCGTGCCGGCCTGGCTTCCATCGCGAGCAGACAGAGCACGCCCGCCACCGACGAGCTGAACGACACGAAGCCGGTGATCGGGCCGCCGAAGCGGTCCGCCGCCATCCCTGCCAGCACGCGCCCGAAGGCGGCAAGCACGCCGCCGACCCCCAGCATCAGGGATGTTTCGCCGACCGAGATCCCGCGCGCGGGAAAGTACAGGGCGTGCTGCGTGATGGCGAGGAAGCCGAAGAGCGGCGGGACGCTGAAGACCACCATGAGGCTCCAGAAGGGTACCGACAGCACGATGGCGGCGATCGGCCGGTCCGACGCGACGACGCGGACCGGATCCGCCGTGTCGCTGCGCTCGCCGAGGCGGCTCGGGAGCACGCGCCAGGCCACGGGTACGAGCATCATGAGCGCGGCCGCGTAGCAGGCGAAGGCGACGCGCCAACCGTAGGCGTCGATGACCCGCTGGGCCACGGGCCCCAGCACGAACGCCGCCATCGAGCCGGAGAAGGCGATGCCCATGGCGATGCCGCGGCGCCGGCTGTACGAGTCCGCGAGCAGCGCGGCCTGGGTCGAGATGCTTGTGAGGCCGAGACCGACGCCGACTGCGATCCCCACCGAGGCGGCGAAGACCGGCAGGGTAGGGGCGGCCGCGCCCAGCGCGAGACCGCAGGCGGCCGCCGAGAGCCCCGTCATGACCACGAGGCGAGGGTTTCGGCGCGACACGAGCCAGCCCGCCAGAGGGCCCAGCACTGCCCCTCCCACCCAGACGAAGGACATCGGCGAGGCCGTCGCCGCACGGGAGGTGTGGAATTCGGCGAGGAGGGACGGGAGGAAGAGCACGTAGAGGTTGGGGAAGCCGGAGATCAGGAGCATGGTCGTGAATGCGAGCCACAGGCGCGGGTTCGCCAGGCTCTCCGGCGGGCGGGTCACCGGCGCATTATATGTTAGGTTTCCGTTACGCTCCCTCATCCCATCTCCCTAACGTCGCTCCAGGAGGACGGCATGCCAGACTCCGGCCACGTGATGCTGACAGTGCTGCTCCACCACGACCAGTCCAAGACCCTCGACGAGATCATGGCGCACCTGAAGAAAACGGGCTTCTACCGCGACTTCCCGCCCGAGGGTTCGGAGCTCGTGTCCTGGGTCGTCGCCATGTCCTTCGGCTTCGTGATCAACCTCAAGGTCGAGGCCCACAAGGTCCGGAGCGTCAACCGGTACATGGAGCAGAAGGCCTGGGGCGCCTTCCGGTACCAGGTGTTTCCGTCCTACGACTTCGCCCCCATCGCCGCCGATTTGAAGAAGCAGCATGGGTGAGTGATAGGATGGCTGCATGAACCCGCCGGCGCGGATCGAGCTTGCCCTGACGCCCACGCCAATCATGAAGCTCGAGCGGCTGTCGCGCCGGCTGGGTGTCGAGCTGTACATGAAGCGTGACGACCTGACGGGCTTGCTCGAGTCCGGCAACAAGATCCGCAAGCTCGAATTCCTGGTTGGCGACGCGCTGGCTCAGGGCGCCGACACGCTCATCACCTGCGGCACGCTCCAGTCGAACTGCTGCCGGGCGGTGGCCGCGGTCTCGGCCC